>ERZ1643249.65-NODE-65-length-159758-cov-61.733292_pt1 | contig 159758 bp, 149 predicted proteins | sample MGYA00579263_ERZ1643249 | MGnify/ENA primary metagenome ERZ1643249 (study PRJEB29033, sample SAMEA4952264) | chicken gut metagenome | biome: Broiler Chicken; feature: Gastrointestinal Tract; material: Caecum | place: Ireland | collected 2018 | study: Broiler...
TAGAGCGACCGCCTCCTAAGCGGTAGGTCGGGTGTTCGAATCACCTCGGGAACGCTAAGCACCCAGAAGAAGCCGGAGGGCTTCTTCTTTTGCATTGGAGCTGCTAATGTTTAGTACCACAGGAGGCATCTATGAAAGGTTTATTTATTATCAATCCATCCTCAGGCAAGCAGAATATTGAATCAACTTTAAGAGAAATCATGGCGAATCTGGTTTTAAACCAGATCACTTCACATATTGATGTATTTTATACACAAAAGAAAAATGACGCAAAGAACAGGGCTGCCCAGTTAAAGCCAGGCGAATACGATTACGTTGTATCAGTCGGCGGCGACGGAACCTTAAATGAGGTCACCAACGGTCTGATTTTAAGCGGAAGCAACACTCCTCTGGCAATCATTTCTGCCGGCACAGTCAATGACTTTGCCACCTATATGAAACTTCCTCAGACTGCGGAAGATTTCTGCCGTATGATCGAAGAATTCCAGACAAAAAAAGTAGATATCGGAAAAGTCAACAACGAATATTTTATCAATGTCCTGGCTGCAGGAATGCTGACTGACATTGCCTACAAAGTACCGAAAGACAAAAAAGCCGTTCTTGGAAAAATGGCTTACTATTTAGAAGGCGTAAAGGAATTTCCAAAACAGCTGGCCCAGAATATGACATTATCTTTTCACAGCAAAGAATTTAACGATACGCTGGATATCATGCTCTTTCTCGTCACTAATTCAAAGAGCGTTGGAGGATTTGCCGACGCTGCGCCTCTGGCATCCGTATCTGACGGATATCTGGACGTACTGATTCTGAAAAAAATGGATCTTCTGTTTGAGGCCCCTGACCTGATCATCAAATGGTTCCAGGGAGATCATCCGAAACATCCGGCGATTGAATATTTTCAGACAAAAGAGCTCTCTGTCCTTCCTACAGAGAAAACAGCGGAAATCGCAATCGACTATGACGGTGAAATATTAGAAGAAGGGCTCCCGATCGATATTTCTATCATCCCGGAAGCCCTGAATCTGATCATTCTCCGCTCAAATTAAAGCGTTATATTTCCAATTTTTCTGCCGTTGTAATCAATATATAATTTTTTCCCTTTGCAGCGGTAGGACAATTTGGACGCGTCCTGGTTCTTTTCCAGCAGAACGGTAATATTTTTCAGTTCATCTAACTGCAGGGTCCACGGCATCAGCTGGTTCCCTGCTTTTAATATGCCCAGACCATTGTCCTGAATGATCCCCTGCACTTCTTTAAACGGAGTCACCACTTTATAATTATCATATGCGTAATCCAGCATCTTCATCGTATCCCGGTACAATTCATATCCATTGCCCTGAAGCACGACACAGATCAGTTCCAGATCATTCCGCTTGCAGAACGTTACCAAAGTTCCCCCGGCCCGTGTCGTATAACCGGTCTTTCCGCCTTCGATCCCATCGTATGGAAACATGGTCTTCTTCACCATCTTGTGGTGATTCCAGAGTTCCCTGCCTTCCCTGCTCTTGTTGGTCGGCGTAATATAATAGTTTCTGCTGCAGGCAATCTTCCGGAACGTGTCATTTTCCAAAGCTGCTTTTGTGATCGTTGCCATATCTTTTGCCGTTACATAATGATCGTCATCATGAAGCCCATTGGTGGTCACGAAATGTGAATGATCGCATCCCAGTTCCCTGGCTTTCTGATTCATTAATTTGACAAATTCCTTGTTAGATCCTGCCGTATACTCTGCCGCGCCGTTACACGCTTCATTGGCAGATTCCAGCATGATTCCGTACAGAACATCGATCAGCGGAAGGGTTTCTCCCTCCTGGATTCCGATGTGGGTGCTTCCCTCTTCCAGCTCATTGACCGCTTCCTTGGAGAACGTCACTTCTCCATACAGATCGTCGTTATTCTCAATTGCTACCAAAGTTGTCAAAATCTTTGTAATGCTTGCCGGATAATGTTTTTCATTGATATTTTTTTCAAAAAGTATTTTCCCGGTCTTTGCGTCCATTACAATTCCTGCTTTTCCATCGATCTCCGGCTGTTTCTGTGATGTCTTTTTCTTTACTGCCACACCTCCTGCTGCCTGAACCGGGGCTGCCGATCCTGCCATAATACAGATGGCGACAGCCGCCAGTAATTTCCATATCTTTTTCATTGGTGATCCTCCTGCCTAAATTAATCCAAAATGCGCCAGTCCCCGGGCGATCCCATCCTGATCGGCCCGTTCTGTCACATAATCCGCTGCTTCCTTCAGCTCAGGAACTGCATTTCCCATCGCGGTTCCATAATGTACATAACGAATCATATCAATATCATTTGCACTATCGCCAAAAGCATACGTATCTTTCCTTTGAAATCCTGTTTCCTGCAGAATCCATTCAATTCCTTTTGCCTTTTGGATTCCTTTGGGCAGAAATTCTACGGAATTTGCCGGTTCATGATATGTCCCGACATATTTCCCCTCCAGTATTGCTTCAATCTCGTATTTTTTACCGGGATTCAGATGGTGATACGTCCATTTCTGAATCTCCCGCGCCTCTTCCAGAGGCTTCATTTTCCCTTCACAGTCTCTTTCTGTCTTCCGGATCATACCGGTATAGTATTCCTGATGATTATCCTTATCAAAATAACCGCTGTTCCTGCCTTCCAGGACAATCCCGATGTTCTGTTCTTTTCCCCAGTCGATTACTTTCTGCACCTCACGGCTGCTCATCAGTTCCTGATGAAGGACTTTCCCATCATATTCCACATAAGCGCCTGCGCCCAGGATCATGCCATGAAATCCCATATGAAAATAGGATTCAGGAATCATGCCGCTGCTCCTTCCGGTGCACATCACTGCCTTATGTCCGTTGGCGAACAGCTGTTTCAGCGCTTTTCTGGCAGAATCAGGAATTCCAATTCCAGAATAAAACAGCGTTCCGTCAATATCAAAAAATACAATCTTGCTCATGATAAATTCCTCATATATTTTCTATTTGCCAATCGATCGGCTCCACGCCATGAGCCTCTAAAAATTCATTGGCTTTACTAAAATGTCTGCATCCGAAAAATCCCCGATAAGCAGAAAGCGGACTTGGATGCGGCGCTTCCAAAATCAAATGTTTTGGATTGTGAAGAAGTGACTTTTTATTCTGTGCCGGCCGCCCCCAGAGCATAAATACAATCGGACGATCCTGCTGATCCAGCACCCGGATTGCCGCATCTGTAAACTGTTCCCATCCGATATTTCGATGAGAATTAGGACGGTGAGCCTGTACAGTCAGTACAGTGTTCAGCATCATCACCCCCTGCTTTGCCCATTTGGTCAGATATCCATTATTCGGTATATAACATCCCAGATCTTCATTCAATTCTTTATAAATGTTCACAAGAGAAGGGGGGGCTTCCACACCCGGTTTTACAGAAAAAGATAATCCGTGGGCCTGTCCCTCTCCGTGGTAAGGATCCTGTCCCAAAATGACAACTTTCACCTTCTCCACCGGTGTAAAATGAAATGCGTTGAAAATATCATCTGCCGGCGGAAAAATCTGCTTCGTCTGATATTCTTTCATAATCGTCTTGTAAAGTTCTCTGTAATATGGCTTTCCAAATTCTTCTTTGAGATAATCTGCCCAGTCATTGGTAATTGGCGGCATAATTCGACCTCCTTCGCAAAATCTTTTCCCATTATAGCATAATTTTGTAGTAAAATAAAATGGATTAGAATATGAAAGGGAGGGAAAAACTTTGCCGAAAAAAACGAATCTGCTGGAAGATCCCCACGGATTTTCCATTTCTCTGGTTCTAAACGGACTTCTTGTAGGTCTGGCTGCCGGCGGAACTGCCATATTTTACCGTTTAATGTTAAATTACGCCGAAAACGCTTTATTTGCTGTTATTGATTTTACCAAAGGAAACGGCCTGCTGATGGCCGTATGGTTCCTGCTTCTGATTCTTATGGGTATTTTAGTGGGACGTCTTGTTGCCTGGGAGGGGATGAGTTCCGGAAGCGGAATTCCACAGGTACAGGGAGAGATGAAAGGATATTTAAATCAGAACTGGCTCAGAATCCTGATCTCCAAGATTATTGGCGGAACTTTATGTATCCTGGGAGGCCTGTCTCTGGGACGGGAAGGTCCTTCAGTCCAGCTGGGAGCCATGGCAGCAAAAGGCGCCGCAAAGCTGACCGGGACAACTCCTACCAAAGAGCGGTACATGCTGACCTGCGGAGCCGGCGCCGGGCTTGCCGCGGCTTTTAACGCTCCTCTGGCCGGCGTTATGTTTTCTCTGGAAGAACTGCAGAAAAATTTCAACAGTTCCATGCTGGTATGTGTTATTTCCGGATGTGCTGTTTCTGACTTTCTTTCCAAACATTTTTTTGGCCTGCTTCCGGTTTTTGATTTTCACCTTCACAGTGCGCTTCCTCTGAACAATTACTGGCTTCTGGTGCTTCTTGGTCTTCTGCTCGGCGTTCTTGGCGCATTCTACAATTTTGTAATGCTGAAAGGGCAGGATCTTTTTAATGCCCTGAAAATGATCCCGCCGCAGTACCGGATTATCCTTCCATTTCTCCTTTCCGGTATTGTTTGCTATACTATGCCGCAGATTCTTGCCGGAGGCCATGCCATGATCGGTCTGCTGGACGGACAGCGTCCGGCGGTTGCCGTTATGCTGATGCTTCTGATCGGAAAATTTCTGTTTTCTGCCTTTTGCTTCGGCTCCGGCGCACCAGGAGGCATTTTCTTCCCTATGCTGGTATTAGGCGCGTATATCGGTGCTGTTTTCGGAACTGTCGTCATTGATCAGACCGGACTGGAACCATTTTATATGGTAAATTTCATTACCATTGCCATGGCAGGATTTTTTACCGCCATCGTCCGGGCTCCGATTACCGGCATCCTTCTGATTGCGGAAATGACCGGTACCTTTGAACATTTTTTGTCTCTGGCAGTTGTCTGCCTGATCAGTTATATGACCGCTCATCTGCTAAAGAGCGAACCAATCTATGAAAGTCTTCTGGGCCGGATCCTGGCCAAAAACGGACTGAAAGAAAACGAAGGGCCGGAACACAAAATTCTCCGGAGTTTCAGCGTCGGTGCCGGTTCCATGGCCTGCGGGCAGAAAATCCGGGATATCCAGTGGCCTGATCACTGTCTGATCGTTACCCTGCAGCGGGGAGAAGAAGAAATCATTGCCAGAGGCAGTACTATTATCCATCCCGGCGACACTGTCACCGCTCTGGTAGATGAAAACTATCTGGGCATGGTCACAGAAAGCATTCAGCTGATCTGCGGAGAAATCCAGATGCCATAGTCCCTATGAGATCTTTTCTCATTATAAGTTGTCAGAAAAATGTTGCCGTTGACTAACTTTTATCTCATCTTTTACAATGAATATAAAAGAATCATATGACACATCATACAAGGAGAGACAGACTTCATTTCTGTCCATCGATTGATAAAGGAGGGACTTATTATGCTGCCTTTAACAAAAGCGGCGCAAGGTTCTGTCCATACGGTAAAATGGGCATTCGGCCTGCCTGAGATCATGGAAAAATTAGAAACATTAAAGATTCACCAGGGAAGCAGGATCCTTGTGGTGCAAAAAGACAAAGATTATATGATCATCGGAAGCGGAGGAAAAAGAGTTGTCATCGAAAACCAGGTGGCAAGCCGGATTCAGGTATAAAAAACAGAGATACAAAAAATGACACCCTGATTGGAACCATACGGTTCCAAAAAGGATGTCATTTTTATTTTTATTCTTTTACTTTCGCTGTAAGTTCACCGTTTTCCACATCGATCAAAATAGTATCTTCCGCATCAACGCCGTCACTTAAGATCAGCCTTGCGGCAAGAGTCTCTACTGTCTTCTGCAGATATCTCTTCAACGGTCTTGCACCGTACATCGGCTCATATCCATTGTCTGCCACATATCCTTTTGCTTCCGGCGTAAGTTCTACATGCAGTTCTTTGTCTGCCAGGCGGCGGTTCAGATCTTTGATCTGAAGATCAATGATGCTTGTAATATTATCTTTGGTCAATGGCTTGAACATGATTGTCTCATCCAGACGGTTCAGGAACTCCGGACGGAAATGGTTTCTAAGGTCTGCCATTACCATATCCTGTGCTTCCTGTTTGATATTACCCTGATCATCAATTCCTTCCAGCAGATAAGAAGATCCAATGTTGGATGTCATGATCAGGATCGTATTCTTAAAGTCTACCGTTTTTCCTTTGGAATCCGTAATACGTCCGTCATCCAGAACCTGCAGCAGAATATTGAAAACATCCGGATGCGCTTTCTCAATCTCGTCAAACAGTACAACAGAGTACGGTTTTCTTCTGACAGCTTCTGTCAGCTGGCCGCCTTCTTCGTATCCTACATATCCCGGAGGCGCTCCGATCAGTCTTGCCACAGAATGCTTCTCCATATACTCACTCATATCAATACGGACGATATTCTGCTCATTATCAAACAGACTTTCTGCCAGTGCCTTTGCAAGCTCTGTCTTTCCGACTCCAGTTGGTCCAAGGAATAAGAAGGAACCAATCGGTTTGCTCGGATCTTTGATTCCTGCCTTAGAACGGATGATTGACTCCGTTACCAGCTCCACTGCCTCATCCTGTCCAACGACTCTCTCATGGAGTACCTGATCTAAGTGCAGTGTCTTATTTCTCTCACTCTCCGTCAGTTTTGCAACCGGGATTCCCGTCCATCTGGAAATGATCTTGGCGATCTCATCCTCTGTTACGCTCTCACGCACCATGGAACGATCTTCCTTGCTGACTCTCTCTTCCTCTTCCTGCAGCTGTTTCTTAAGTTCCGGCAGTCTGCCGTACTGAAGTTCTGCTGCTTTATTCAGATCATAATTTCTCTGGGCAATCTGGATCTCACTGTTGACGCTCTCAATCTCTTCCCTTAATTTGGAAACTTTCTCTACAGACGCTTTCTCGTTTTCCCATTTTGCCTTTCTTGCCTTAAATTCTTCCCGGAGTTCTGCAAGTTCTTTCTGCAGTTCTTCCAGACGTTCTTTGCTTAACCGGTCATCCTCTTTCTTAAGAGCTGCCTCTTCAATCTCCATCTGCATGATCTTCCTCTGGACTTCATCCAGTTCTGCCGGAAGAGAATTCATCTCTGTCTTGATCATGGCACATGCTTCATCTACCAGGTCAATGGCCTTATCCGGCAGGAATCTGTCCGTAATGTAACGATTAGACAAAGTTGCAGCCGCTACCAGAGAACTGTCGGTGATCTTAACACCATGATATACTTCATAGCGGTCTTTGATTCCTCTTAGGATAGAAATCGTATCTTCCACTGTCGGCTGGTCTACCATAACCGGCTGGAAACGACGTTCCAGAGCCTGATCTTTCTCAATATACTGACGATATTCATCCAGCGTTGTGGCTCCGATGCAATGAAGTTCTCCTCTTGCAAGCATTGGCTTTAACATGTTGCCCGCATCCATGGCTCCATCTGTCTTGCCGGCTCCCACAATGGTATGCAGCTCATCGATAAACAGGATGATCTGTCCATCGCTTTTCTTTACTTCTTCCAGCACGGCTTTCAGACGTTCCTCGAATTCACCTCTGTATTTAGCTCCTGCAACCAAAGAGCCCATATCCAGAGAAAAAATGGTCTTGTCTTTCAGCTGTTCCGGAACATCGCCCCGAACAATTCTCTGAGCGAGGCCTTCAACAACGGCCGTCTTACCAACACCCGGCTCACCAATCAGTACCGGATTATTTTTCGTCTTTCTGGAAAGAATACGAATTACATTTCGAATCTCACTGTCCCTGCCGATAACAGGATCCAGTTTCTGTTCCCTTGCACGTTTTACCAGATCATATCCGTACTTCTCAAGACTGTCATACGTCTCTTCCGGATTGTCACTGGTTACTTTCTGTCCTCCTCGAACCTGTGCCAGAACTTCCAGAAAACGATTCCTTGTAATTCCATATGCACGAAACAGTTCTTTCACTGCTTTGTTCGGATGTTTGATCATTGCCAGGAATAAGTGCTCTACAGAAACATACTCATCTCCCATGGCCTTCATCTCATCTTCACCGTGAAGCAGAACCTGATTCAAATCATTGCTCATATAAACCTGTCCGCCGGATACTTTCGGCTTCTTTGCCAGCAGTTCCTGAACCTGGCTTAAAAATGTATCCTTCTGGATGTTCATCTTCTCCAGCAGACTGGCGATCAAACTGTCATCAACCGTCAGCAGACTGTACAAAAAGTGTTCCTGATCTATTTCCTGATGTCCATAATCGTAAGCTATCTTCTCACACTGATTGACTGCTTCAATGGACTTTTGTGTAAATTTATTAATATTCATCGCTTTTTCCTCCTTTTTTCTTCCCTCTAAGAGTTTTCCCCTCTCCACTTATGTTCTATTCGTACTATAACACCAATTATTAGCACTGTCAAGAGTCGAGTGCTAATTTTTTTATTTTTCTCACATACTTTCGAATTTCCTTTATTTTTCATTGTTTGCTTCCATTTATTTCTATCATTTCCTTATTCTAAATAAAGAAACTATATTTTACCTGTTGTTTACTTATTTTTAATCTGAATGATGAACTTGTCTGATAGAATAGGAAACGATCAAAGGGCCTGATGATTCCAGCCTGTGTCATCCCGATATCAGGATGCACAGCGGAAAACAAAACGACGAAAGAAGATAGATGATATGCAGAATACGAAAAAGAAAAAAACAGCACGGAACATCATCCTGATCACTGCTGCTGTGATTATTGTCGCAGTTGCCGCATGGGCGATTGTATCCTCCAGAAACCAGCACAATGATCAGACCTCACAGGGGATTGTTCTGGATGAGAACGCTGAGGCATGGGACGGAAATATGAATGATCTGTCCGGCGGAAAAGACGGGATTAAAATTCCGGGGTATGGAGAGCTGACAGTTCCGAAAAATGACAGCACCTGGAATATTACACTGGCAAATCCAAAGGACAACCATTGTTATTTCCGATATACCATTACTGTCAATGACGATACGCTTTACAAATCAGATCTTATTGAACCTGGCAAAGCCATAAAACAGTTTAAAGTGTCAAAGCGCTTAGATCCGGGTGATTATGAAATCTATCTGAAGATTTCCACCTACTCTATGGACGATGATCTGACTCCGATGAACGGTGCTAATATAAAATCTGTTTTGCATGTGATCTGACATAAAAAGGAGAATATATTATGAGAAAAATGGTATTGGGAATTGCAGCTTTAGCTATCACAGTATTTGGTTCTATTCCGGTTGCGGCAAACACCACAAGCGGACGCACCGATTTAAGCTTATATGTGGCAAACGATCCTGTGTATACTGTAACTGTTCCGGAAACAGTACAGCTTAGTGCAACAGAAAACACTCAGGTACCGATTACCGCAAGTGATGTAAAAGACATTCCGGCAGGACAGAAAATCTCTGTTACCCTGGATCACGGAAACGGTACGTTCGGAAGATTATATCTGGAAGGCACCAATGAAGAAACCGGCAAAGAATATTTAATGACTCTGGATGTAAAAGGTACGGACGGAGAATTTAAATCTGGAGCACTCGAGAAACAGATCAAGGGCATGGAACTTGCTTCTTTCACTAAAGACGGCACTATGAATTATGAGCTTCGTCCAGTAGCTCTTGATTATCCTGGTTCCACTAATGATAATCTTACGATTCAGAAAGGTGTTCATTATTCTGGATATGTTACCTATGGTATCGGACTTAAAGATATCGCAGAGTAATCTGCCAAAATCCATTCAAAAAGAGACGGCTTTTCGTGCCGTCTCCTTTTTATTTCCATCGAAACTGTCCATATTCTGTCAGATATTCTCTGCCCTTCCAGAACCGGTCATATCGTTCACACCATTCCGGCGCGATCCGCCGCATGCAGGTTTCTGCCTTTCTTATCCCTATGCTGTATCCGCTTCCATCTGCAGCCACCGTTCCATTGACCTGCACTCCGGGAGGACTGGAGTGACAAATCAGAAGACTTCCGTCTTCACACTCCTCCAAAACCAAAAACACATGCCCCTGCCGGCTGGAACTCATCAGATCCCCCGGATGCCAGTCTGTCACTTCTTCCGGTTCTTTCCAGCTTCCAAAACCTCTTTCCGCCAGCATCTTTCCCTGCTCCCCTGCCTTTCGCACATAGTCACCCGGAAAACCCTGCGGGGCTAGAACATTGTACAGCAGCCATCCTATATATCCGGAACAGTCCAGTCCTTTCTCCCGTTCATATCGATGCGTTTTATAATCATATGATGCGTCCTGGCTGCAGAAAAAAGCTTCCCATTCCGGGGAAATTCCAATTCTGCCGGCGCTCTTTCCCGCTCCTGTATCTGATTCATTCCATCCGCCGCCCCATACATATAGTGTTTTTCCAACAGGAAGCAGAGCCGTCTCACACAGCTTATGAATCAATATTTCTTTCTTTTTCATATGGATCCATATCCATTTCTTTTCCTTATTTTATGTCACAGTGCCTCCGCTGATTCCAAAAATTCCAAAATCACCTGGTACACTTTTTCCACTCCGTCTTCATTTAAGATCTCATGCCGTCTGTGGCGGAATAAAACACCCCGGATCTGACTGTATCCCCGTTTTCTTAAGAACGTCATGGCTTCAGCATATTGTTTTTTCGATCCAATGCATGGATCATCTGCTCCTGCTATAAATAAAATCGGTAAGGACGGATGCTTTACACTCCATCCCTTTTTATCATAAGTATTTTTCATCAGCAGAAAAAGATTCAGGAATCCATTATTGGTAAACATAAATCCATCCAATAGACTCGCATCATACTCCGTTACATTTTCCTTATTATAGCTGATCCATCCATTGGGAGATTCTCCTTCTTCCAGCTGCTTCCCATATGCCGCAAAAGCCAGCTTATGAAACAGTCTTCCCGGTCTTTTTGACCGAATCCTGCAGGCCGACTGTGCCAGTCTCAATGCCAGCGCCGTCATCTTACTCTCACTGGGACTTCCACATACGATCAGAGAATCCAGTTCCTGATCATATTTCTTCAGATAACATCTTGCCACCAGGGATCCCATGCTGTGCCCGAATAAATGCAGCGGGATTCCCGGATATCGTTCTTTGATCCAAAGAGAGATCTGATGCACATCTTCTACAATGGCTTCTCCGGTTTCGTCATAAAAATAGCCCAGATCTTTCTGTCTTTTCACACTTTTTCCGTGTCCTCTGTGGTCATGGATCACTGCCGCATATCCATGCGCGCAAAGTTCTTTCATAAAAGGTTCGTATCGTTCCTTATGCTCTGCCATCCCATGACAAATCTGCACGATTCCCCTGATTTCTTCTTTCGGCTCCATCATCATGACATGCAGTTCCAGCTGATCATAATCCGATGTCAGATAAAAAGTTTTTTTCCTCATAACCGCATCGCCTCCTATGTTCAGTTTAATAATTCACTGATCGTCTGTCAATCGATTCCTTTTTGTATGTTTTTCCTTCCATACGGTGAATTGATATATACAAAAACACAAAAATCCTTTATACTATATGTATCGAATTTAGTACAACTTCTATTAGTAAAGGAGGAAATTTATGACAAAAGCATGGAAAAAATTATCTGCAGTCTGTATGGCACTGATCCTTACATTTTCGGTCACTGCCTGCTCTGGCGGCGGAGATAAAAACAGCAGTGAAAATGAAGATACCGGACGTACTGCCCAGGAAATTCTGGAATCTAATTATGACAAATCCAAAGATCTGAAGGATGTGGATATGACTTCCAAGATCGAATATGAGATTGCTGTCCCTGATACTTCAGCCGATGACTCTTCCGATGATTCTGAAAGCCAGACATTGACGATGGACTACGATGCCAAAATTTCTGATTCCGGAAGTGACTCCATGGCAATGGCAATGACTGGAAAGATGTCTTCTTCCGGCACCAGCATCGATATGAATATCTATTATTCTGACGGATACTACTATATTAATATGCTTGGACAGAAAATAAAACAGAAGATGGATCTGTCAAAATTACAGAAAGAACTGGAAGCTACTACAAATCAGACTCAGCTCCCGGTGGAAAATTACAAAGATATCGTTGTAAGCCAGAATAGTGAGGGCAATACTGTACTGGATTACAAATTAAATGACGATGGACTCGATGAATACATTAAAGAAATCGCAGATCAGATGGGAGCTATCAGCAGCAGTTCTGTTTCATCCGATGATCTGGACAGCGTTAAAATTTCATCTTTCTCCGGACAACGTACTCTGAATAAAGATGATTATACGATCAAAGAATCCGTTAAATTTGTGATGGAGAACAAACAGAGTGATGATGGAAGTATTACCATCTCCATGGATATTACATACAAAAACCCTGGAAAAGATGTGACGGTAACACTTCCGGATGATCTGAGCGATTATCAGGAATCTTCTTCTCTCTCTCTTAATTAAGAGGGCTTTACAAAAGAATCCGGCTGCCTTTCGGCGGCCGGATTTTTTATCTTCTTTCTCTGCTTTATTTTCTGTCTTTTAAAGGCACATATTCTCTTGTCGGAGCTACTGCTTTGTAAGCAGGACGTATGATCCTGTTTCCATTCACCAGCTCTTCCATTCTGTGAGCACACCATCCTGCAATACGCGCAATGGCAAAAAGCGGTGTATACAATTCATGCGGAAGTCCCAGCATACTGTAGATAAAGCCGCTGTAGAAATCAATATTTGCACTGACTCCTTTATAAATCTTACGTTCTTTTGCAATTACTTCTTTTGCAAGCTTTTCTACACTCGTATACAGATGATACTCGTCTTCTCTTCCTTTTTCTTCTGAAAGTCTCCTTACAAATCTGGAAAGAATCTTGGATCTCGGATCGGAAATAGAATATACCGCATGCCCCATACCATAGATCAGTCCTGCATGGTCAAATGCTTCTTTATTCAGAAGCTTCAGCAGATACGCGCGGATTTCATCTTCATCTTTCCAGTCTTTTACATGTTCTTTCAAATCCGCAAACATCTCTACTACCTTGATGTTAGCTCCTCCATGCTTCGGCCCTTTCAAAGAACACAATGCCGCAGCAATGGCTGAATATGTATCCGTTCCTGAAGAAGATACCACATGGGTTGTAAACGTAGAGTTATTTCCTCCGCCATGCTCTGCGTGAAGCACCAGAGCCATATCCAGAAGCTTCGCTTCCAGCTTGCTGTACTTGCTGTCCGGGCGAAGCAGATGCAGGATATTTTCCGCAACAGACAATTCTTCTTTCGGTGGATGGATAAACAGACTCTGTCCCATCTCATAATGAGCATAAGACTGGTATCCATATACGGCAAGAACCGGGAACAGTGAAATCAGCTGGATAGACTGGCGCAGTACATTCGGAATTGACGTATCGCTTCCATTGTCATCATAAGCATACAAAGTCAATACACTTCTTGCCAGCATATTCATCATATCTCTGCTTGGCGCCTTCATGATAATATCCCGGACAAAGTTTGTAGGAAGCTGCCTGTAATCAGCGATCATCGCTTTGAAATCATCCAGCTGTTTCTGATTCGGCAGTTCTCCGAACAGAAGAAGATAGCATGTTTCTTCAAAACCATAACGGTTTTCTGAAATAAATCCTTCTACAATATCTTCTATATTAATTCCCCGGTAGAAGAGTTTTCCCTCACACGGAACAACTTCTCGATCAATCATGGTATAAGACTGAATCATTGAGATATCTGTAAGCCCTGCAAGCACTCCTTCTCCATTGCGTTTTCTAAGGCCTCTGTTTACATTATATTTAGCAAAAAGCTCTTCATCAATCTTATGCTCACATTTTTTCGCAAGTTCTTTAATCTCCGGTGTTACCTCTGAAAACTTATTTGGCATGTCTTTAATCATAACTGCTCCTTTCTGATTGTCACTGTGTTTTCATTACTGAATGTCGTGATATTTTCCAAGGAACTCTCTTGTACGCTCATTCGCGGACTGGAATACCACATCCGGTGTATCATCTTCTACGATCACACCTTTATCCATAAAAATAACCCTGTCAGATATTTCTTTGGCAAATGCCATCTCATGAGTGACGATTACCATTGTCATATGAAGATCTGCCAGTGATTTGATTACTTTCAGAACCTCCCCGGTCAGTTCCGGATCCAGCGCTGATGTCGGCTCATCAAAGAATAATATCTTAGGCTCCAGCGCCAGCGCTCTGGCAATGGATACACGCTGTGACTGCCCTCCGGACAGTTCACAGGGATAGGCATCTGCTTTTTCCTCAAGTCCCAGTTTTTTAAGCAGTTCCATTGCCTTTTTCCTGGCCTCTTCTTTTGCCACCCCTGCCACACAGACAGGCGCTTCCATTACGTTCCTTAATACACTGTAATGAGGAAACAGATTGAAATTCTGAAATACAAATCCGGTTTCCATTAAAATCTCTTTTTGAACATCTTTCCCGCTGTAAACGGGTGTTCCATTCTCAGTTTTTACCAATGTCTTTCCATTGATTTCAATCGTTCCGGATGTCACTGTCTCCAGCTGATTCATACAGCGCAGCAGTGTAGATTTTCCGGAACCGGAAGATCCGATGATGGAAACAATCTCTCCATCGCTGATCTGGAAGGAAATATCTTTCAGAACTGTCAGATCTCCAAACTTTTTCTGTAAGTTCGTTACCGATAATATACTCATTTTCCTTCCTCCTTAACGATAGTAATCCATCTTCTTTTCAATAACAGAGAATACTTTTGATACAACTGCGTTCATGATTAGATAGAAGACGCCTGCTACAACCAGATAGATCATTCCTCGGCTTCTCGCCATCTGATTGGTAGCTACAACATAAATTTCCATAACTCCGACTACATGAGCAAGAGATGTATCTTTTACCAGAGTCATACATTCACTTCCAAGGGAAGGAGTGATGATCTTAATTACCTGCGGCAGTACGATCTTAAAAAATGTCTGTGCCTTGCTGAAGCCAAGCACTTTTGCTGCCTCATACTGTCCTTTCGGAATTGCCTGAATTCCGCTTCGATAAATCTCTGCGAAATATGCCGCGTAGTTTAAAGTAAAACTGATCACGGCTGCCGTCATACGGTCCAGACTCAGTCCTGCCAGATAATAGAGTCCGAAATAAAAACCATATAACTGGAGGATCAAAGGCGTTCCTCTCATAATTAAAAGGAAAAATCGAATTGGCATCTGAACGATCCAAAGTCTGGACATTCTTCCTTTGGCAATTACCATTCCCAAGACTAACCCGAAAATCAAAGTAAGGAAGAAGAGCGTCAGCGTCTGTGTCAGCCCGTTCTCCACCAGCAATACTATGATATCAGGCAAACTTTGTATTTGATTCATAATCCTGTTACTCCTATCATGTATTTTAAAACAAATGCGGTTCTGTATAGATACCGCTTATAACCATAAAAGGGACTTTTGACAACAAAAGCCCCTCTTCGTTCTCTTATCCTGCTGTGCTATTTTATCGTAGTAATGTCTTCACCGAACCACTTCTTGCTGATCTCTGCCATCTTTCCATCTTCTGCCATAGCTTTCAGCTGTTTTTCCACTTCTTTGCAGAGAGCCTTGTCTCCTTTGCGGAAACCGATCACATAGTCTTCTGTGGCAAGATCTGCTGCCAGAACTTTATATTTTCCTTCATCCTGCTCAGTGTAATATTTTGCTACTACTTCATCCATAACCGCTGCATCGCATCCATTGCCCAGGTCATTTAAGATCTGTACATTATCAGGGAGCAATACAATCTTCGCATCCTTGAGTTCATCGGTCTTGTCAACTGCGTCTGCCGCTGTAGAACCTTCCTGAACACCAAGAGATTTATTCTTCACATCATCAAGGCTTTTGATTTTGCTGTCTGCAGGAACTACCAGTACCTGATGGTTCTCCATGTAAGGCTCAGAACAAAGCATCACCTCTGACCTGTCTTTGCTGTATGTCAGTCCGTTCCAGATACAGTCAATATTGCCTGTATCCAGTTCCTGTTCTTTGGAATCCCAGTTGATCGGCTGAAGTTTCAGCTTCACACCCATCCTCTTGGCTACTTCTTTTGCAAGATCGATATCGAATCCCACGATATTCTGATTTTCATCCGTAAATCCCATCGGTGGGAAAGAAGCATCCAGACCAAGTACTAATTCTTTCTTTTCCTTTACCTCAGAAAGAGATGTATCTTCCTTGCTCTCTTCTTTGCTGCTGCACCCAAACAGACAAGAAGCCGCAAGTACAACCGCCAACAACCCAATGATAATTTTTTTCATCCTTTGCTCCTCCATCATATTCTTTCAACACATTAGCGTACTAAAATGCCTGTTCACTATAATAGCAAAGTTTTCATTCTTTGTCAAATTTTTTGCATCTGATTCTGCCGAAAATGAATTGTTCCTGCATCGCTCCTATGCTATAATCTCCGGGAGTATTAATAAATCGGCCGGACCGCCATACCGGTTCCGGTTCCATTGAAAGGGGTTTTTATCATTATGAAACATATCGCTCTCAGAACAGGAGCAGCTGTTTTTTTCAGCTGTCTTGTGATGACAACTTCCGTATGGGGCGCTTCTCTGCCTATACGCTACGGTGGAAAAAATTATCAGTACAGCGGAAAACAGCTGTCCTTTACTTACAAAGGCAAAACCATATCTCTTGGCAAAACACCAGGCATTCAGATCAATAAGGTAAATATGCTTCCTTATTATCATACACTGGTCAAAAATGGTCCAAAAGTAAAACGGTCTTACAGCAGCAAAACCGGAAAACTGACTCTGACCTATGGAAAAAAGAAGATCATCTTTTATAAAAATAAAAAGTATGCCTATACCAACGGGAAAAAACGCCGGCTGACAACTGCTCCCGTTGTCGTAAAATACCGCAGCATCAATAAAAACTATCTGCTGATTCCGGCTAATTTTACCGCAAAATATCTGGGCATATCCTATACATATGACAGCAAAAAGCGAATCATTCATTACGCAAAACCATCAAAGCCATCGAAACCTGCGGCGACAACCTCAAAACCTGCGGCAACGACATCCCGTCCGGCTTCCACAACCTCCAGACCGGCTTCATCGAATACTTCTTCTTATTCCATGGGAATATCGAGATCTTCCTATATAAAAGAACAGATGAAGGTTTATCCATCTTACGGCGGAAAGGCAATCACAGCACAGCAGTACGATACTTATGTCAATCCGGCAAATGATGCTACAAATGGACTGCAGTTTCTGCGTCTGGATTCTTACCGTGAAGTCAATGCCGCCGTCTATAAGAATCATCTGGCTTCCATGATCTCCAGTAAGCCAGACAGTGTATTTTCAGGAAAAGGCGATGCATTTCTGCAGGCTTCCAGGACATATAAGATCGATCCTCTCTATTTTCTCTGCCAGACGATCCAGGAATCCGGCTACGGAACCAGCTTTCTGGCAAAGGGAATTCAGGCTGATTTTCTTGCCGATTCCCAGGTACAAAAATACGATACAACGAGTCTGAAAGGAAAGATCGTGTCTGGCGAATCTGTAAAAAAAGATTCTTCTGGCGAAATTACAGGCTTTCAGTTTTTATCAGATTCTCAGAGGAAACCTGACCGTTCTTATGTAAAAACAGCTTCCGGTTATCTGGAGATTGCCGAAATACCTGTTTCTGCCAGAAAAAACACATACTACAATCTGTATGGAATCAAGGCAGTGGACGCGGCGCCTCAGCTGTGCGGCTTTACCTATGCTTACAATGAAGGCTGGACAAGCGTCGATAAAGCCATTGCAGGCGCTGCAAAATATGTATCCAAATGGTACATTCACAACAGCACACATCGGCAGAACACCCTGTACAAATTCCGCTACCATCCGAAAGCCTCCAGTATCTGGCATCAGTACGCCACAGATCCGGCCTATGCCGGAAGCATCGGAAAGCTTATGTATAAATATCGGAATGTCTATGGTTCTTCCGTAGTTTTTACCTATGACAAACCTGTTTTTTCATAATATCAGTCAAAAAAATCGTATCCCCTCAAAAACGGGGATACGATTTTATTTTTTAGCTTCTTTTTGAAAAACAATCGTAATCTTTGTTCCCTGATTCAGTTCACTTTCCACTTCGATGGACGCATGATGATATTTTGCTCCATGTTTCACAATCGAAAGTCCAAGCCCTGAACCTTCCTTTTGATTGGAATGGCTCTTATCCACCCGGTAAAACCGCTCAAATACACGGTCTATATCTTCTTTCGGGATTCCGATTCCGGTATCTTCTACTACAACCGTTGGCTTCTCATCCATTGCCGCGATCGTAACGACAACTTCGCCTTTCGGATGGTTGTATTTTACGGCATTTTCACAGATATTAAAGAACATTTCGTATAAAATCTGATAAACTCCAAAGATTTTCGTATGAACCCCTCGGACATGGAAGGTTACATCTTCTTTTTTCAGCTTATGCTCCAGATCAGATTTGATCTGAAAGATCAGCTCATAAAGATCCACGTCCTTTTTCTCTAACTCTACCTGATTTTCATCTAATTTTGATAATTTAATGATATCTTCAATCATAGAAATCAAACGTCTGGCTTCTTTGTAAATTGTACCGGAAAAACGTTCCATATCTTCCGGCTTAACCAAACCATCCTTCATCAACTCTGCATATCCTGAAATTGTTGTCAGCGGAGTCTTTAACTCATGAGAAACATTCGCCGAAAATTCTTTGCGCATATTCTCAGCTTCCTTAATTTCCTCAATCTGATTCTGGATATCAATATTCTGCTGTTCAATCCTATCTAACAACGGCGTCAACTCACTATATGTCTGATTCTGCTTCGGATGAAGCAGGTCAATCTGGTTAATCGGTTCCACAATACGGCTCGTAATGATTCTGGATAAAATAATATCTAACGCCAGAACAATCAGCAGCATAACCGAAACTGCCGGCAGAAATCCCAGAACCTGACGCAGAATTGTCTGTGTCTCCCGGGACATTCTCAGGACTGTCCCGTCATCCAACCGCACTGCATAATAATATGTTTGTTTATTCAGTGTACTTGAAATTCTTGTATCTTCTCCAGTACCTTTCTCTATCGCTTCCCTAATTTCTTTCCGGTTTTTGTGATTTCCCATGGTGCTTTCTTCTCCCTCGCTGTCATAAATCACATCACCAGACTCGTCAATCCAGGTAATTCTGGTGACGGTAATATCCTTATAGGCGTTCAGATCCTGTTTGTCATGAAGATTTAAAGATGTCGCCATGTATCCGGCCTCATCCCGAATCCCCGATTCTATCTGCTGGGTATACTGAAAGTAAGCAATAAATGACAAAATTACGGTCGTGATCAAGACTGCAGCAAATGAAACCAATACCATTTTGCTGAAAATCTTACGTTTCATTCATTTCCTCCGATACGATAACCAATTCCACGTACAGTCTCAATCAGGCTTCCACATTCTCCCAGTTTCTGTCTGAGCGAACGGATATGAACATCCACAGTTCTTGTCTCCCCGTCAAAATCATACCCCCATATATTCGTAAGCAGCTGGTCTCTGTTTAATACATTGCCTTTACTTTCTACCAGGAGGCATAAAAGCTTGAATTCTTTGTTCGTCAGAGTTACTGACTGATCTTTTACTTTTACTTTATGTTTATTTGGATAAATCCGCAGATCTCCGACCTGCAGCTCATCCTTGGACTCTTTTTTGGATCGGCGAAGCACTGCCTTGACTCTGGAAACCAGCTCCATCATGCCGAACGGTTTGGTAACATAATCATCCGCTCCGCTGTCAAGACCAAGCACTTTGTCGTACTCTGTGCCTTTCGCCGTCATAATAATAATTGGCAGCTCTTTTGTTGCTGACTTTCCACGAAGTTTTCCCAGTATTGACATTCCGTCTTCTCCCGGCAGCATAATGTCCAGCAATACTAATTCAGGCATAACTCCTTCACTCATGGCTTCCATAAACTGAGTCCCGTCTTCAAATCCTTTTGCCTCAAATCCGGTACTCTGCAGTGTATAAGTCACAAGTTCTCTTATATTCGGATCGTCTTCTACAACAAAAATCACAAGCTTCCTCCTTTATATTCACCAGTAATCGCATATTCTACCCATTCAGCTACATTGCTTGCATGGTCTCCGATACGTTCAAAATACTTCGCGATCATAAGAATTGCGACACATTCTTCTCCTCTTTCCGGTTCATTATGGATCATCTCAATGACTTCCTTCTTTACCTGACTGAACAGATCATCTACAAGATCATCCTGTTCAATGACTTCACGGGCAAGTCCGAGATTCTCCTTTACAAAGGCTTTGACGCTTCGGCTTACCATGTCGATCGTCGCCTTGGACATCTTCTCAAGATGTGTATTTTCCATCTGAGCCGGCACTGCGGAATCTTTCTGTACGATTCCTACGATATCACTTGCCTGGTCTCCGATACGTTCCATATCAGATACCATCTTAAGAGCGGAAGAAATAACACGCAGATCTGTGGCTACCGGCTGCTGCTGAAGCAGAAGCTTCATACAGATACGCTCAATGTCACGTTCTTTGTGATTGATTTCTTCTTCCATTCCTTTTATATCATGAATCAGTTCTTTATCTCTGGTTGCTACAACCTTCGCAGCCGCTGTGATCATTTCCTCACAAAGGCCTCCCATATCGACCATTTCCTGATTTAAACGCATCAGCTGTCTGTCAAATCGGTTTCTCATATCAGCCAAACCTCCCTGTAATATAGTCTTCTGTTCGTTTATCCTGAGGCATAGAGAACAGATCATCAGATTTTCCGAATTCTACCATCTCTCCCAGCAGGAAGAATGCTGTCTTATCAGAAATTCTGACCGCCTGCTGCATATTATGAGTTACCATAATGATTGTATACTTTGATTTTAATTCTACCGCAAGATCTTCGATTTTTGAAGTAGAAATCGGATCCAAGGCAGAAGTAGGCTCATCCATTAACAGGACTTCCGGTTCTACCGCCAGAGCTCTTGCAATGCAGAGTCTCTGCTGCTGTCCTCCGGAAAGTCCAAGAGCACTCTTCTTTAAACGGTCTTTTAACTCATCCCAGATTGCAGCGTTTTTCAGAGATTTCTCTACGATCTCATCCAGCTGTGACTTATTATGAATTCCGTGTGTTCTTGGTCCATACGCAATGTTGTCATATACACTCATCGGAAATGGATTCGGTTTCTGGAATACCATTCCGACACGTTTTCTTAACAGGTTCACATCCATGTCTCCATAAATGTCTTCTCCGTCCAGAGTTACCTTTCCGGTGATCTTACATCCCTCTACCAGGTCGTTCATACGGTTTAATGATTTTAACAATGTGGATTTTCCACATCCGGACGGACCAATGAACGCTGTAATCTCATGTTCCGGAAGATCCAGATTAATATCTTTTAATGCTTTGAATTTTCCATAATATAAATCTAAATTATCGATTTTAAATTTTGTTCCCATTCCATTTTACCCTTTCGTGATTCGTTTTGCAATAAAGGAAGAAACCGCATTGATCAGCAATACTGTAATCAGCAGGACAACTGCTGTTGCGTATGCCTGATTGATATGAAGTCCTTCACAGGATAACGTATACATATGAACGGCAAGTGTACGTCCGGATCCCATAATATTAGAAGGGATTTCTGCAACAGTACCTGCTGTATACATTAATGCTGCCGTTTCTCCAACGACACGTCCAATTGCCAGGATAATTCCTGATAAGATTCCCGGAACCGCAGATGGAAGTACGATACGGAATACGGTACGAAGCTTTCCGGCTCCCAGTCCGAAACTTCCTTCTCTGTAAGAATCCGGAACGGATTTTAATGCCTCCTCGCTGGTACGCATGATCAGCGGAAGGATCATGATTGCCATGGTTGCCGCGCCAGATAAGATGGATAATCCCCATCCCAGTGCACCAACGAAAAACAGCATACCGAACAATCCATATACAATAGAAGGAATTCCCTGCAGTGTTTCTGCAGTAATTCTTACCAGCCCCACAATTTTGTTTCCTCGCTTTGCATATTCTACCAGATAGATAGAAGCAAAGATTCCAAGTGGAACTGCAAATAAAAGTGATAAACCTGTCATGATCAATGTATTAATGATCGCAGGGAACATAGACACATTTTCTGTTGTGTATTTTACATCAAACAAATCCGGTGTTAAATTTGGAATACCATTGACCAGAATATATACAATCAAGAAGAATAATACAACGACTGTAATGATCATAGCCGCATTAACAAGCAGCCATAAAACAAAAGACAGCGGCGTTCTTTTGTAAGATTTCATTCTCTGGCCAAACGTTACTTTGTTAATTCCCTGAATTTCTTCTGTTTTCTCCATAGTTTTTACAGCCTCCATCTTAAATATTCTCCTTCTTCTTTAATGCTGCAAAGCAAAGATTGATCAATAAGATAAATACAAATAATACAACCGCTGTAGCAATCAATGCTTCTCTGTGGAGATCTGTCGCATAACCCATTTCCAATACAATATTGGACGTCAGCGTTCTGACTCCGTTGAATAGTCCTGACGGTACAACTGCCTGGTTTCCGGCAACCATAACTACCGCCATGGTTTCACCAATGGCACGGCCAATTCCAAGGACAACGCCTGCCAGGATTCCTGATTTTGCCGCCGGCAGCACCGCAAAAAAGACACTTCTTTCGTGGCTTGCTCCAAGACCAAGAGATCCTTCATAGTAGCTGTCTGGTACAGCGCGGATCGCACTCTCAGATACCTCCACGATGGTCGGCAGAATCATGATTCCCAGAAGAATGGATGCTGTAAACAAACTGTTTCCAGTACCTCCAAACATGCTTCTGAATAATGGGACTAAAACTACCATTCCGAAGAAACCATATACTACGGAAGGGATTCCTGCAAGAAGCCCAACCGCAGGTTTTACAATTTTATAAACTTTGTCATTACAGAATCTTGCCATATAGACTGCTGCCAGAATTCCAATCGGCACTCCAACGATAATTGCTCCCGCAGTAACATAGATACTTCCTAAAATCATAGGGAAGATGCCAAAGATCTCAACCTTTGGCATCCATATTTTTCCGGTAATAAATTCTCCAAGTCCGATTTTCCCTATGGTAGGAATTCCATTTATAAATAAGAAAGCACAAATTAATATAACTGCCAGGATGGAAGCACATGCTGCGATCAAAAAGATCACGCTCATAATCTGCTCTTTATATTTTCTCATAAATTCCTCACCTTTAAATTACTTTTTATTATTTGATATCACCCCAGGATGTTGTTTCACCAGTGAAGATTGATTTTACCTGGTCACTTGTAAGTTCATCAACATCTCTGTCTTTGTTTACGATAACTGCAATACCGTCCTGAGCGATAGCTGTTGCTGTAACGCCTTTGGATTTTTCACTGTCAGCCAGGTCACGAGATGCCATTCCGATATCACATACACCGTCGATTGCGTTGTTAACACCTGTTGTAGAATCACTCTGCTGTACTTCAACAGTTACTTTATCGTTTGCTTTTTCATAAGCTTCTTTTAATTTTTCCATAACCGGTGTTACAGAAGAAGATCCGGAAACAACAACTTTTCCTTTTGCTCCGTTAGATTTAAATGCTTTTGCGTTCTCATCTACGCTGATGTAGCCGTTATCTTCTACAACTTTCTGTCCTTCTTTGCTCATGATAAAGCTCTGGAAGTCTTTTGCAGCGTCGCTTAATCCATCTTTTGTTACAATATTAAATGGACGAACAACTTTGTAAGATCCGTTTTTAACATTTTCTGCAGAGGCTTCTGCTCCATCGATCTTCACTGCTTTTACTGTATCATTTAATGATCCTAAAGATATGTAACCGATTGCTGCGTCATTCTCAGCAATTGTTGTCATCATAACGGAAGTAGAATTTGTAATCTGGGCAGACTGTGTTGTCATATCCACTTTCTTTCCATCTTTTTCTTCTTCGACTCCGAACAATTCAACGAATGCGCCTCTTGTACCAGATCCATCCTCTCTGGATACAACTGCGATATCATCATTCTTGCTGGAATCTTTACTTCCTCCACCACAACCTGTCAAAAGGCTTGCTGCTGCTACTGTGGCTAATGCTAAAGTCAAAACTTTTTTTCTCATTTCTGTTCTCTCCTTTTGCTCTGTTTCAATTACAAGATTTATCTTACCTGCGCTTTGTTAAATCCAAAAGGAGGCTTATGTAAAATCTATGTTAAATGTAAAATCGTTTTTTAGAGAAATGTAAAGTCAGGAATTATTCCTGATATTTTAAGAAAACAGCAGAAAAATGCCGCTGTTCCGGGCTTTTCCGCGAAACAACGACTTATTTTCTATCCATCTGCAATCTTTCCATCGCAGATAGTATATTTTACTTTTCCCCTGAGCTTCCATCCGGTAAACGGAGAATTGCTCGCTTTGGATTTGTAATCTTTTACAATCCATTCTTCTTCCGGATCGAAGATCACCAGATCCGCCGGGCAGCCTTCCTGAAGGCGTCCCTGAGGCAGATGATATAATTTCGCCGGATTGACGGTCATTTTCTCCAGAAGTTCCATCATAGACAGATATCCCTTACCCACCAGCTCAGTAATGCCAAGACCAAGAGCCGTCTCCAGGCCGGTGATGCCGCTTGGGGCTTCCGCAAGACTCTTTTCCTTTTCTTCTTTGGAATGAGGCGCATGGTCGGTAGCAATAACCTCGATGGTGCCTTCCTGCAGACCTTTGATAATGCGCATTCTGTCTTCCTCCGTACGAAGAGGAGGATTCATCCTGGCCAGAGTTCCATATTTCAGAACCGCTTCCTCCGTCAGCGTAAAATGATGCGGCGAAGCTTCTGCCGTCACATGAGCGCCTTTTTCTTTGGCTTCTTTTACATACTCCACTGCCTGGGCAGAGCTGATATGCTGGATATCCACAGAAGCTCCGGTCTCCAGCGCAAGCTGGCAGTCTCTCTTTACCATAACGGCTTCTGCCATATAAGAAGCGCCTCCGTATCCCAGCTGTTTGGAAACCTTACCCTGATTCACTCCCGGCTGTTTGATATAAGCCGGATCTTCCTCATGAAGGCTGATCGGAACATCTAATTCCTTTGCCTTTTCCATTGCCTTCCTGACGACATTTTCATCCATCAGCGGCAGACCGTCATCGGTAAATCCTTTGACTCCTGCCTTATATAAGGCATCCATATCCACCAGTTCTTTCCCCTGGAACCCCTTGGATACCGCCGCTGCCTGCAGAACACGGATTGGAAGTTTTTTACAACGTTCTGCGATTTCCTCATAGATTTCCACAGAGTCCACCACCGGTTTTGTATTTGCCATGCAGACAACCGTGGTAAATCCTCCGGCTGCAGCTGCTGCCGCTCCTGTCGTCAGATCTTCCTTATAAGTAAATCCCGGATCACGAAAATGAACATGAACATCGATCAGTCCCGGAGCCACAATCTGCCCACTGGCGTCAATGATCTGACAGTCATCCGCTGCATCTTCCACCTTTCCGATTTTTACAATCTGATTTCCATCCAGCAGGACATCTCCTGTCTGATCCAGTCCCGTCTCCGGGTCCATTATCCTTCCATTTCGAATCCAAAGCATTGCAAAACCTCCTTTAATTTTCTGATTTCCTGTTTTTATAATGCCTGATGCTTATCTGCCGGTCCGCTTCTGAAACAGCCTCCGGCCTACAGAAGCAAAAAATCCTGTTTTCTTTTGTTTTGGCTTTCTTTCATGCCGTCTTGCATCCTTCATAAAATAGGTCTGGGAACTCAGCGGTTCGTCTCCTTTTTTCCTCTTAGATACATATTCCCCGCAGGAAAGCAGTCTGGATGCCTGCACATTGTCTTTTTTCAGAATTTCGATCATATCGGACAGTCGTTTCCGAAGGGCAGGATCATAGATCGGACATGCTACTTCAACCCTTCTTTTGGTATTCCTCGTCATCATATCCGCAGAAGAGATGAAAATCTCCAAATCCTCCCCGGAACCGAAACTGTAGATCCTGGAATGCTCCAGAAATCTTCCGACAATGCTTTCCACCCGGATATTTTCTGTCTTTCCCGGAATTCCCGGCCGAATGCAGCAGATTCCCCGCACCAGCAGAAAAATCGGAACGCCTGCGCAGGACGCCTCCGCCAGAGCATCGATGATCTGCCGGTCTGTCAGGGAATTCATCTTCATAAAGATTCCGCAGGGCTGAAAACTCTCTGCTTTCATCTTCTCCCTGTGTATGTATTTTATAATATTATTTTTCAGACTGGCCGGCGCCACCAGCAAATGATCATATTCTCCGTCCAGATTGAACACAGAAATGTTGCGGAAAAACTTCGTTGCGTCCTGGCCAATGGCTTTGGAAGCCGTTAAAAGGCTCAGATCCGTATAAATCTTTGATGTACTTTCATTATAATTTCCTGTTCCGATCTGTGTAATATAATAAATCCCTCTGCTGTTCTTCTTCGTAATCAGGCAGACTTTGGAATGTACTTTGTAATCTTCAATCCCGTACATGATCTTGCATCCTGCTTCCTCCAGGATTTCCGAATAATTGATATTGTTCTGCTCATCAAACCGGGCCCGCAGTTCCATCAGCACAATGACTTCTTTTCCATTTTCCGCTGCCTCGCACAGGTATTTTACGATCTTTGCCCGTTTTGCCAGCCGGTAGATCGTAATCTTAATGGATATAGTCTCTTTGTCTCTCGCGCTTTCTTTTAAGAGCTGCACAAAGCTGTCAATGCTTTCGAAAGGAAAGGACAGCAGCTTGTCCCCCTGGAGCACCTGTTTTGTCACGGATTCTCCCGGAATCAGATCCCGGTTGACCGCCGGAGTAAACGGCTGATAGCTTCCTCTCTTTTTTTCTTCTTTCGGAATATGGTCTGTCAGCTGATAAACATATTTCATGTCCAGCGGCGTCAGACTCTGAAATACCTCTTTTGCAGAAATATCCAGCTTCTTCATCAGATATTTTTCAATCCATTTACTTCCTCCGCGGTAAAATTCCAGCCGGACCGGATGCAGCCTTCTTCGAAGCTTAATGATCTGGCGCATATGTTCCCGGTAATCATCCGTATTTTCATAGATTTCATCATCCGGATTAATATCCGCACTTCTGGTCACACATAGGACCGTCTTGTCTTCCACAGTATAATTTCGAAACAGGACATCACAATACCGCGCGATAACATCCTCTAAAAGCACAAATCTGGTCTGCTCTCCCTTTAAAAATATCATCCGGTCCATATCTTTTGGCATGGCGATGATTCCAAAGGATTCTTTTCCCTTTTTTTTCAGCAAAAGCCCGATATGGATTACTTTGTTGGGAAGATGCGGAAACGGATGCTGCTTTCCGATCACGATCGGAGACAGCACCGGCAGCAGCATGGTTTCAAAGTAATTTTTCAGATACTGCTTTTCTTCCATGTTCAGATCCGCAAACCCGCACTGTTTGATTCCTCTCTTCTCCAGTTCTTCGGATACATCCGTAAAAATCTTATCTCTCAGCCGGTAAAGCGGTCCCATGCTTTCCGCGATCTTTGTCAGCTGCTCATCCGGCGTCAGATTAGACCGGATATCATGATGATGATCATGAATCAGGCTCATCTCATGGATGCTTCCCACTCTGACCATATAAAATTCATCCAGATTATTCGTAAAAATTTCCAGAAATTTTAACCGTTCCAATATGGGAACTGACTTTTTCCCGGCTTCTCTTAAAACTCTCTCATTGAATTTCAGCCAGGACAGCTCCCGGTCCTGCGTGTAAGAATAGTCATAGTTCTTACCCATTACCAACTCCTCCATCGTATTTCTCTGTCATATGGCAAAGAAATCCCGGAGTTATACTCTTCCGGGATTTCAAACATTCTAATAAGCAAATTTTTCTTCAAAATATTCTTTCAGATCTTCGATCTTGATTCGTTCCTGTTCCATGGTGTCACGGTCACGGACAGTTACGGCTCCATCTTCCAGAGAGTCAAAGTCAAATGTCACACAATACGGCGTGCCGATCTCATCCTGACGGCGGTAACGTTTTCCGATATTTCCACGCTCATCGAATTCACAATTATAGTATTTCACCAGTTCTTCATAAACCTTCATTGCTTCCGGGCTTAATTTCTTAGACAGCGGAAGAATTCCAATCTTAACCGGAGCGATGGCCGGATGGAAATGAAGCACCGTTCTTGTGTCTCCTCCTTCCAGCTCTTCCTCATCATAAGCCGCGCATAAAAATGCCAGAGTCACACGGTCTGCTCCCAGAGACGGTTCAATGACATATGGAATATAACGCTCTTTCTTTTCCGGATCAAAATAAGTCAGATCTTCTCCGGATGTATTCTGATGCTGTGTCAGATCGTAGTCTGTACGGTCGGCAATTCCCCATAACTCACCCCATCCGAATGGGAATAAGAATTCAATGTCTGAAGTTGCCTTGGAATAATGGGATAATTCTTCTTTTTCATGATCACGTACTCTCATCTGATCATCCTTGATTCCAAGATTCTTCAGCCAGTTGATGCAGTACTCTTTCCAGTATTCGAACCACTCCAGATCTGTATCCGGCTCACAGAAAAATTCCAGTTCCATCTGCTCAAACTCACGGGTACGGAACGTAAAGTTTCCAGGAGTAATCTCATTTCGGAAAGATTTTCCGATCTGGCCGATTCCAAACGGAATCTTCTTTCTGGAGGTACGCTGTACATTTTTAAAATTCACAAAGATTCCCTGTGCTGTTTCCGGTCTGAGATAAACGGTACTCTTGGCATCTTCCGTTACTCCCTGGAATGTCTTAAACATCAGGTTGAATTCTCTGATCTCTGTAAAATTTTTCTTTCCGCAGGAAGGACATGTAATATCATGTTCCTTAATAAAGTCTTCCATCTGTTCTTTGGACCATCCATCCACGGAACCTTCCAGTTCCATATTATGCTCATGCATATAATCTTCGATCAGCTTATCCGCGCGGAAACGCTCGTGACATTCTTTACAATCCATCAGAGGATCAGAAAAACTTCCGAGATGTCCGGATGCCACCCATGTCTGCGGATTCATCAGGATCGCGCAGTCTACGCCGACATTATAAGGGCTTTCCTGAACGAACTTTTTCCACCATGCTTTTTTTACGTTATTTTTCAGTTCTACTCCGAGATTTCCGTAATCCCATGTATTGGCAAGACCGCCGTAAATCTCAGAACCGCTGTATACGAATCCTCGAACCTTTGCCAGGTTCACGATTTTCTCCATTGTTACTTCCATAAGTTTTCTACCTCTTTTATATTTTCTTTATATTGTTCCATTGTATCTTGTAATGAGTATTTTTTCAAGTTCTAATTCACCTCTGCCATCTTTTTTTAAATATACTAAATATACTAATTGGATATTACTTTTTCTTTTTATTTATATTATAATGCTTATATTAACTACTTAGGAGATATGAAGAAAGGGAATTAGACCATGTATCAAATTGATTATACCAATGTTGGTAAACGAATGAAGACTTTACGTAAACAAGCAGGCTATACTCAGGAACAGATTGCAGACGCGCTGGACGTAACAGTTGCTTTCATCAGCAACATCGAAAATGACCGTGTCAAGATGAACTTAAGAGTCTTATCTTACTATGCAAAACTCCTGAATGTTTCCATTGACTATCTTCTTCGTCCTGAGACGAATGAAAATGGTGAAAAGGATAATGTGCTGAACAAAGAAATCCTTCGTCTTCTTGAAAAATTTTCAACAGAAGACAAAGAAAAATTTGTTAAAGTTCTGCGTATTTTATGTAAATAATCTTCCCCTGTATGGGTAAGAAAAAACAAGGCTGCCAGAAATCTGTGGCAGCCTTGTTTTTTATGTACGGATCATGATTCCGGAAGGAAAATCAAAGATTTAAACTCATGATGAATCTGCGTTCCTAAAAAAGCTTTCGTAATATCTTTTAACTCTTTATGTACTTCTTTGCTGACCCGGAATGTATAAAGTTTTTCCACCGGGCTGCACAAAATAAACTGCAGGGTGTAAAGGGTCGCCGGAGATACGGAAAGTTCTCCCTTTCCGCAGGACGAACAGACCACCCCGCCTTCAGAAGGCTGAAATCCCGTCAGATTCTCTGTTTTTCCACATCTGACACACTGAAACACTTCCATTCCAACTCCGTAAAACGCCATGACCTTGATCTCATACACCAGCCGGATCAAAGCCGGCGGTATGGTCTTCTTTTCCAATGCCCTCAGACTCTGATACAGCAGTTTTAAAATCTGCATCTCATCGTTGTTTTCCCGGGTTAAATAGGACGCCAATTCACTGAAATAACTGGCATAATAAATCAGATCCAGGTCCTTTTTCAATTCTTCAAAATAATTATCCACCTGCGCCCACATGACATTAAATGAATTTTTTCCCTCATACAGAGAAAATGTTCCAAAAGTAAACGGCTGGCATGCCGCTGCATAAGGGCTGGTCGCTCTTTTCGCTCCCCTGGCGAAAGCAGAGATCCTGCCCCGCTCTTTGGTCAGGAGTACGATTCTTTTATCGTACTCCCCGATATTCCCTGCCTGCAGCACAAGTCCCAGTACTTTGATTTCCTGTCCCATGATCAAACTTCTTTCTTATCGTATCCGTAATTTTTCAGCAGGAAATCACTGTCCCGCCAGTCTTTTTTCACTTTCACCCAAAGCTGGAGATTCACCTTCGTATCCAGAAGGTTTTCCATCTCTGTCCGCGCCTGGCTTCCAATTTTCTTGAGCATGGCGCCTTTTTTCCCTATAATGATTCCTTTGTGGGAATCCTTTTCACAGATTACCGTAGCATCAATATCAATGATATGACCGTGTCTTCTTTCTTTCATGGAGTCAATAACAACCGCGATTCCATGAGGGATTTCCTGACTCAGACACCGCAGCGCCTTTTCACGGATCAGCTCCGCACAGATCTGACGCTCCGGCTGATCGGTAATCGTATCCGCATCATAATACATCGGTCCTTCATCCAGATATTGAAAGATCGTATCGATCACATCCTGGGTGTTTCTTGCCTTCAGGGCGGATACCGGTATGATTTCCGCAAATTCAAGCACATCCTTATAAGTGCTGATCGCTTCCAGGATTTCTTTTTCTTCCACTGTATCGATCTTGTTGATGACCAGAATGATCGGCGTCTTTACTTTGGAAAGCTGTTCCACAATATAGCGTTCTCCTCCGCCGATAAATGTCGTTGGCTCTACCAGCCACAAAACCACATCAACTTCATTTAACGTTCTCTCTGCTGCCTGGAGCATATAGTCTCCCAGTTTGTTTTTGGCCTTGTTGATCCCCGGTGTATCCAGAAAAACAATCTGTCCTCTGTCATCCGTATACACTGTCTGAATCCTGTTTCTTGTAGTCTGAGGTTTGCTGGATGTAATGGCGATCTTCTGCCCGATCAGACGGTTCATCAGCGTAGATTTTCCTACATTCGGGCGTCCGATCAATGTTACAAATCCTGATTTGAATACGTGTTCCATAAATATCCTTTCTTCTTACAGTAAATTCCTGATCTCACCAAAACAGTTTTCAGCATGGCGGATCTTTTCTTCGTTTCCGATACAGCAGCGATTGCCCGCATCCACAACGGCTTTTACCAGAGGAGCAAGCGCTCTGATCTTTTCTTTTGTACACCCAAGCACCTGGTCCCTGTCTTTCTGCAGTTCTTCTTCTGTTTTTCCCATCAGATAGGCATTAAAACTTCTGGCTCCCATATCATCCGGTCCCATTGGCATATCCATGCTGCTGATCGTTCCGATGATATATTTCTTCATATCGCGCTCATCTGCATCAAACTCCTCTACAAACTGAGCGGCATGTTCATATACATCATAAGTCTCCGTGAGATTTGGATCCCGGTAGGTAACAAACATGGAATCGCCCTGATTTCCGAAACTGCACATGCAGCCATAGGCTCCTCCTTTAACTCTCAGCTGGATCCATAAATATTCATAGGAGAAGATCATCTGCAGAACTTTCAGCGCTCCGGTATATTCAAAGCCCTGATCCATAAAATTGCCGGCGCAGGCAACATAGCAGACGCCTCCTGCTGTGGCAAATCCTTCATTTCTCTGATGGCATGCCACATGAACACCGGATGTTTTCTCCTGATCCGGATACAGACGTTCTGCAAAATGAGAAAGACTTTCTGCCATAAATTCCGGCTTTTCTTCTTTTCCTGTGTAGCTTACGATCAGATTCTGTTTCTGGAAAATTGCTTTTCTTGCCTCTTCCAGTCCATTTACGATATTTTCGTATTCTTCATCAAAATTCTCGTACCAGTTCTTTATGGACTCAAACATGGAAATTCCCTGGATTTCTTCTTTATACTGCGCATATCCGGAGAAATAAGACATGGCCCGGTTGGCCGCTGTCTTGTGTCCGCTTTCCGTCAGCATCATTTTAAGATTCGTATAAATCTGTCCCATGATTTCTTTTAAACGTTTCTTATCGTCCAGTCTGCTTTCAAAGACAACCTCTTCCATCAGTTCAAAGGCTCTCTGGGTCTTCGGATAGAAACATTTTGTTTTCACGGTAAACATCGGAAGAAAATCATCTTTTCCACGCGGCAGCACATCCATGGAAGCCGCGATGGCTCCGGTTTCAATGCTGATCTCATTGCCCAGTTCCTGATAATTTCTTTTCTCTGTGTCTACCCCCATCAGCACTTCCGTCAGCAGAGACGCATACGGCACCAGTTCCATTGGAACACTGCTCATATCAAAAGCCAGCTTTAAGTAACAGATCTGATTGGTAAAATACGGATGCCACAGGACTTTGACGCCTCCGGCTTCCTCTTCCTGATTGTTCAGCGGCTTGATTTCTTTTCGGATATCTTCGATATCCAGAACCGGTATTTTCTCCAGTTCTTCCTTTGTGGACGGCGTTTCCTGGATTTCTTTCAAACGTTTTGTCTCTTTCACCAGTTCATCGATTTCATCTTTTGACAGAGATTCCTTGTATGCCTTTAATTTATCCGCTTCCTGCTGATCTTTTTCTTTCTGAAGTCCTTTCTTCGGCTTCATAACCACAACGGATTTATGAGGATTGTCCAGAAGACAGGTGCGGATCAGCCCCTCAAAATATCCCTCTTCCATCTTCTTTCTTAAAATCTCAAAAATTTCATTGGTCTTGATATGGATAAACGGTTTTTCATCATCATAAAGCCAGCTGTCATACATCTGAAGCCCGTACATCAGACCTTTTGGAAAACGGCCAAAGTTGGCTTCCTTATATCGGAATTCGTAAAAATTGAACGCCGCTGTCAGGCTTCGCTTCGGAATGCCTTCGTCTGCGATTTTCTTTAAATTCTCTTCTATGATCCGTACAAAATCTTCTTCCTGATCTTCCCTGGCTTCCTGTGCAACGACAGAAAAAACCGGCTGCTCGATTCCATTGTCATAGGAACTGGAAATATCTTTTCCAATCTGAGCCTCCTGGAGGGCTTTCTTCACCGGAGCTCCCGGTGCTCCAAACAGTGCCCGGTTCAGGATCTGGAAGGCCAGATACAGCTCATTGTCCAGACTGGTGCCGATGACTGCATTGTATGCAAAATAAGTCTTTTCTTCCTCAGAATCATTTTCTCCGATCGGATAATATTCTTTCACCCGTTTCGGTTTATCAAACGGCGCCTGCGGCTTCCAGGAAGAATCCACCGTCTTTTCATCAAAATCTTTCAGATAATGCTCATGGATAAATTCCAGATACTGATCCGGATCCATATCTCCATAAAGATAAATGTAACTGTTAGACGGGTGATAGTAAGTTCTGTGGAAATCAAGAAATCCTTCATAGGTAAGATCCGGCACCGCAGCCGGGTCTCCGCCGGATTCAAATCCATACGGAGTATCCGGAAGCAGAGATTTCTGGATAATTCTTGCCAGCTGCTGATCCGGAGATGAAAACACACCTTTCATCTCATTGAATACAACCCCGTTATAATGAATCGGCGCATCTGCGGATTCCAGATCATAATGCCATCCTTCCTGTTTCAGGATTTCCGGCTTCTGGTAAATATTCGGGTAAAATACAGCATCCAGATAAACATGGACCAGATTGAAAAAGTCCTTGTCGTTCTGGCTTGCCACCGGATATACTGTTTTATCCGGATATGTCATGGCATTCAAAAAAGTATTTAAAGATCCTTTGACCAGTTCCACAAAGGGATCTTTCATCGGAAATTCCCTGGATCCGCATAATACAGAATGTTCCAGAATATGCGGAACTCCTGTATCATCTTTTGGCGGCGTCTTAAATCCGATCTGAAATACTTTATTGTCATCTTGATTGGAAATCACGACCACTCTTGCTCCTGTCTTTTTGTGACGAAGAAGCCAGCCGGTTCCATCCAGTTCTTCAATGGGTTCTTTTTTGATTACAGTATAATTTTGATTCATCCGGTTCATACTCCTTTTTCTTTTTATTATTCCTGTCTTCCTTTTTCTTATTATAACAGATAAAAGAATCTTATGTATCCGAAAAGGCGCCATACAAAAAGGCGCCTTTTTTAACCTGTTTATTTTAAGAATCCGTTGATGATCTGTTCTTCTGCCTCTTCTTCTGTCAGGCCTAAGGTCATCAGCTTAATAATCTGCTCTCCGGCAATCTTGCCGATCGCTGCCTCATGGATCAGGGAAGCGTCAGAGCAGTCTGCCGTAATTTCCGGAATAGCGCTGATCTTCGCATCTCCCACGATGATCGCGTCACATTCGGAATGTCCGCTGCATTTGGCATTTCCATGAATCTTGGAAATAAAGATCTGGCTGGAAGAATCTTTTGCCACAGATCTGGATACGATATGAGCTCCGGAATCATCTCCGTCCAAATCAACCTCAAATTCACTCTCCGCATACTGCTTTCCATGGGTCATGAGACGTTCCATAACGGTAAATGTCGCCCCTTCCGCCAGTTTTGCCTTAGTCAGACGTTTGGTAGAATCGACGCCTTTGATCTGCGCGGTATCCATTTCCATATATCCGTTCTTTCCGATCTCAACGATCGTCTGCGGATTCATGATCCTTTCGCCGGTTCCTTCGCCGCTTCCATAATGCTTTTCTACATAGCGGACTCTGGCATTTTCTCCTATATAGAACCGGTGGATTCCGTCATGCTGGCTGTTCTTTTTCCCTCCATTGTGGATTCCACAGCCGGCTACGATCGTCACATCGGCTCCTTCTCCAATATAGAAGTCATTGTATACAACTTCTGTCAGTCCTGCTTCACTCAGTACTACCGGAATATGCACACTCTCATGTTTTGTTCCCGGTTTAATCTTAATATCGATTCCCGTTCCATTATCTTTCGGAATGATATCGATATTGGCTGAACTGTTTCTCGCAATTCCCTTTCCATTAGCTCTGATATTATAGGCTCCTGCCGGAATCTCATGCAGTCCTGAGACTTCTTCCAGCAGATGCATCTGAATCGGATCGATCTTAATATCCATCTTAACATCCTCCCTTCTTCCAGCAGTGACAGGATTCGTCTTTGCTTTCTGTATCATTTAACAGTTTCGGAAGAAATTCCTCTGCTTTCTCATGTTCCAGTACTTCTCCGTCCGCAATGACGATGATCTCATCCGCAATTCTCAAAATCCTCTCCTGATGGGAAATGATCAGAATGGAACCTTTAATATCGCTTCTCATCTTCTCAAATACCTGGATCAGATTCTGGAAACTCCAGAGATCAATTCCCGCTTCCGGCTCGTCAAAAATAGAAAGTTTCGTTCCTCTGGCAAGGATCGTGGCAATCTCAATTCTCTTGATTTCTCCTCCGGAAAGACTTGCGTCCACTTCACGGTTTACATAATCTCTGGCGCAGAGTCCTACTTCGGATAAATATTCACAGGCTTCTGATCTGGAAATCTGGTGTCCAACTGCCAGTTTGATCAGATCAAATACAGTAATTCCCTTGAAACGGACCGGCTGCTGGAATGCAAAACTGATTCCGAGATCCGCTCTCTCTGAAATGCTGAGATTGGTAATATCCTGTCCATTCCAGATGATCTGTCCGGACGTCGGCTTCTCAATTCCCACAATGATCTTCGCCAGCGTCGATTTTCCTCCTCCATTAGGGCCGGTAATGGCAATAAATTTGTCATCTTCCAGCGTCAGGCTGATGTCTTTTATAATTTCTTTGTCTCTATTTTCTTCATCAGAGACGGTAAATGATATATTTTTTAATTCTAACATACTTCCTCCATCTCCAGAATGATCTGCATCATTCATATATTCAATCCTTTTTATGCTACTACAAATGGAACAGAAAGAAAAGGCTTTCCTTCTATATTTTTCATATTTTTGCCCCTGTCAGCCTGTTCATCCGCAAATTTCATTCTGCTTCCGATCCCTGTACAGTTCCTGTTTTTCAATCCTTGCCGTTTTTCTCTTTCCATGTTATGATTTTATCACTAATGATTATAATTGCAAGAACGTACTTAAAAGAAATATAGTACCTAAAAAGATACTAAAGGAGGTCCATATGGAACATATTACAAAACCAAACCCCTGCTATTGTCCTGTGGAAACAACACTGGAACTGATCGGCGGGAAATATAAATCTCTGATCTTATGGCATCTGGTCAACCAGACCCTCCGTTTCAGTGAATTAAAACGAAGGATTCCTGCCGCCACCCCGAAGATGCTGACCCAGCAGCTGCGGGAACTGGAAGCCAGTGAACTGATCCACCGGGAAGTATACCCTGTCGTTCCGCCGAAAGTCGAATATTCTCTGACAAAACTGGGAGAAAGCATTATCCCTCTTCTTCGTTCCATGTATGACTGGGGTGATTACTATCTGGAGCAGAGGGGGCTGGAAAGCAGCTGCAGCATGCACGGCCTGCACACACCTGATAAAAAATCATAAAGAAAAGAAGAGTCAGGATTTTTGCTCCTGGCTCTTCCTTTTAAGCTGCTGTTTCTTTTATAATTCTTCTCCATCGGAAGCGATTACTTTTTTAAACCAGTCAAAGGATTTCTTCTTCTTTCTCTCCATGGTTCCGTTTCCTTCATTATCACGGTCTACATAGATCATTCCATATCTCTTCTTCATTTCACCTGTTGTAAAAGATACCAGGTCAATGATGCCCCACGGTGTATATCCCATCAGATCCACTCCATCGTGGAGCACTGCTTTTTTCACCGCTTCGATATGACTCTTAAGATAATCGATTCTTGGCTGATCGTCAATGGTTCCGTCCTCTTCGATCTGATCAACGGCTCCAAATCCATTTTCCACAACAAACAGCGGTTTCTCATATCGTTCTGCCAGTATGTTGAGGGAATATCTTAATCCTTCCGGATCAATCTGCCATCCCCAGTCGCTGGCTTTTACATAAGGGTTATCCACAGAATTCGGAAGTCCGCCATTGACAACACCTTCCAGATTCTCATTTTTCACATCAGCTTTAACAACCGTAGACATATAATAGCTTAATGCAAGGAAGTCCGCCGTACCTTCTTCCAGGATCTTGTCATCCCCTTCTTCCATGACGATGTGATAGCCTTCCCGTTCAAATTCTTTCTTTGCATAAGACGGATAATGTCCTCTCATAAATACATCCGGGAAGAAAAATCTCTGATGCATGGCTTCTTCTGCTGCCATAATATCATCCGGATTGCAGGAATACGGATAAATCGGAACACATCCGATCATACATCCGATCTTTGCGTCCGGACAGATTTCATGACATTTTTTCACTGCCAGAGCATTTGCCAGCAGTTCATGATGTCCTGTCTGGAACATGACTTCCCTCGGATTGTCTCCTTCTTTCAGCATAACACCGGAATTGGTCCAGAGGAAGATTGGATTGTTAGTATCCATCTGATTGTTGATCTCATTAAATGTAATCCAGTATTTTACTTTATCTTTGTAGCGTCTGAAGCAGACTTCCGCAAATTTTACAAAATAATCCACTACTTTGCGGTTATAGAACCCGCCGTATTCCCTTGCAAGATGCAGAGGCATTTCAAAATGGGAAAGGGTGATGACCGGCTCGATGCCATATTTCAGCAGTTCGTCAAAGACGTCGTCATAGAACTGCAGTCCTTCTTCGTTGGGTTCTTCCTCATCGCCGTTTGGGAAGATTCTGGTCCATCCAATGGACGTACGGAAACATTTTAATCCCATTTCCGCAAACAAAGCGATATCCTCTTTGTAGTGATGATAAAAATCAATCGCCTCATGATTCGGATAGAATTCTCCTTCTTCTACCGTATCTGTGATTCTTCTGGCAACTCCGTTGGCTCCGGCTGTCATAACGTCTACAACGCTCGGTCCTTTGCCTCCTTCATTCCATCCGCCTTCAAACTGATGGGCAGCGACAGCGCCGCCCCATAAAAATCCTTCTGGTAATCTGCTCATTTCTTTTCCTCCTAAGATAATTTTTCCTATTCGATTACAGATAATAATGCATCACCTGGTTCTACTTTCTCGTTTGGATATGCCAGTACATCCGTATAATCGTCTGTATTTGACACAATGACCGGTGTTACCAGCGGGAGTCCCGCATCTTCTATCTTCTTCATATCAAACTCCAGCAGCAGGTCTCCTTTGGATATCTTCTTTCCTGCTTCTGTTTTCAATTCAAATGGTTCTCCATTGAGTTTTACCGTATCCATTCCGACATGGATCAGCAGCTCCACTCCATCATCCGATTTCAGTCCCATGGCATGTTTTGTATCGAAAATGCTTTCTACCGTTCCGTCAAACGGTGCGTAAACTTTTCCTTCTTCCGGCTTGATCGCCGCTCCTTTTCCCATGAGTTCACTGCTGAACACTTCATCTTCTACCTCTTTCAGAGGAATCACTTCCCCTTTGATCGGAGCGTATACTTCTTTGTGTGTCTGAGCTCCGCTGGCTGTACTGCTGCTCTTTTCCTCCGGCAGCACTTCTTCTTCCTCTTCTTCCTGTTTTGGATCATCAAATCCTACGATCTGGACCAGAATAATGGCTCCAATAATGGCAATCGCACAGCCGATTGCTTCTCCAAGGAAGGAAGCCGGATTATCCGGGTTGATCGCGTTCACTGTCGTAAGCAGTCCAGGAAGTCCTGCATAAGCATAATAGTAAGAATTGAAGAAGCTTGCTACAATGGCTCCCACAGCTCCGGCTGCACATCCACAGACAAATGGTTTTTTCAGACGAAGGGTAACACCATAAATCACCGGCTCTGTGATTCCGAAAATACCTGTGATACCAGAAGAAAGAGCCACGCCCTTAAATTCTTTGTTTCTGGATTTGATAAACACTCCAAAGGCTGCTGCCATCTGAGCAACAACGGCGATGGTCTGGAATGCCTGGAAAGAATCTCTTCCATACATATCGAAGTTTGCCAGTATCACCGGTGTGATTCCCCAGTGAACACCAAAGATTACGATCACCTGCCATACGCCGCCGATTACAGCTGCTGCCAGTGCAGGGAATGCGTTAAACAATGTATTGTATCCGTTGGCGATTCCTGTTGCCAGAAGGCTGGAAAGAGGTCCGATCAGAAGGATCGTCAGCGGAACCATGATGACCAGACAGATCAATGGTGTAAACAGTGATTTAATGTTCTCATGCAGTCTCTTTTCTACAAAATGTTCCAGATAAGAAAGAATCCATACAAGGAACAGCGGAGGCAGGACGGAAGATGTATAAGTTGTTTCAGAAAGATTGAAGATCAGGAATTTGATCGTCTCGCCATCCGCAATCCTTGCGGCCATTTCTGTCCAGGTAGGGCTTACCAGGGCACAGCAGCAGAGAACTGCGATGTAAATATTACATTGAAAATGTTTGGATGCCGTAATTGCGATAAAGATCGGCAGGAATGTAAACGGCGCCCATGACATAAAACTAAGCACTTCATATGTTCCGGTATTGGCAAAGGACGGTACTGCCAGATTGATCAGAATCAAAACACCCTGAAGCAAACCTGCTGCCGCCAGCACATAAATAAACGGAGCAAATACCGCAGACATGGTCGCGATCACCCGGTTTAAAACTCCCTGCTTTGGTTCTTCTACCACACGGTCGGAATTGTCCAAATCCAGTTCTTTTGCCACCTGTGCATAAACATCTCCAACATGGTTTCCGATAACTACCTGGAACTGTCCTCCATTCTCAACGACCGTAATAACTCCCGGAAGTTTTCCAACCCTGTCTTTTGCGTCATCTGCTGTCTCTTTCAATACAAGTCTCAATCTAGTCGCGCATCGTGTCGCATTGATAATATTGTCTTTTCCGCCGACTTCCTGAATAATATCACTGGCCAGCTTTGTGTAATCTCTGACTTTCGTCGCCATTTTTTTCTCCCTTCTTTTCTTTGATCATAATGAATCGTAATCACTTACTTCCTTCAACGCGCGCCATTGAGAAAATAATAAAGCGTTTTCCATAAGTAAATCCTTCAGGGATTTTTATGAAATAAAAAAACCTGAACCAATTGAGAACACGGATCTTCAGACCTTCTGTCTGTGTTCTCAATCAGCTCAGGTATCGCCTTCTTCAGTAACAATCCTGACTTCGGGAAAATCCCTTTCCCCTGTCATTATTTCCAATTTCTGTAATTTATTATAATCTATTCCAATTTACTTGTCAAGACTTTTTTTGTTGGAAATTGAATTTGTTATTCTCTGGATATGGATCGTCAGATAGACCAGCTCGTCATCATTAATTTCCATGCCATACTGTTCCGTAACCAGCTGTCCGATCTTCACCGCGCAGCCAAAAGCCTTACTGTACTGTTGTTTGATCATATCAATGAACACCGGATCGTTCTGATCCAGCAGCTTCTTTTTCATCAGTCTTCCGACAAAATATTTCATATGAACGACAAATCTGCTGTAATCCAGGGAATCTTCGTCCAGTTCGATCTGATAAGTCAGCTTTATGATCTTCAATGCCGCTTTCAGAATCTTTGTGGTAACCTCCACTTCCGCAATGTCTCCATCGGACCGGGCATTGGCAATATGGAGCGCAATAAATCCCGCTTCATCCTCAGCCATTTTAATGCCGGTTTTCTTCTCGATCACTTCGATGGCATACTGGCCAATGGCAAATTCCTGAGGATAGAACTGTTTAATCTCCCACAGGAGCGCATTGCGGAAAATAATTCCTTTCCTGGTCCGCTCCATGGCAAATACCATATGGTCCGTCAGGGTCACATAAATATTTTCATTCAGATCTGTTCCCAGCGATGCTTTGGCATACTGGATAATATGATCCGCCAGTTTAAAATCCTCCGATGAAATCTTGGACAAAAGTTCCACCAGCCGCTTCTGCTCCTTAAATTTGCTCAGCAGAAAGGTCTTTTCAACTTTAGATTCATCTGCCTTCATTCCCGGCTTCATTTTAAATCCAATCCCGCTCCCTACAAGAATCAGTTCATTTTTCTTCTTGTCCTTCACAAACACCACATTGTTATTCATGATTTTTTTAATAATCATAAAAATCTCCTCTTTTTTCAAACATATCTGTTTTTTCATATACCTCTGAAAGCGGAGCGTTTCTATATCATAGGAATGCAGTTTTCCTTGAAATAAAAAAACCCAGGCTTTACAAAAGAGCATAACCATCCTATGCCATCTTGTAAAACCCAGGTATCGCCTTCTCCAGTAACAATCCTGGCCGTTTCCAATCTTATTTCCACTAATTTATATACCATATTGCCGGGGAAATGTCAAGAATTCCACGGCATTTCCCCTATGTATACATGGTATCAGCATCCCATTTTCATCATTTCCTTTTTCAGCCGTTTTATGATCTTCTTTTCCAGCCTGGAAATATACGACTGGGAAATCCCAAGCATATCAGCAACTTCCTTTTGTGTCTTCTCCTCCCCGTTTTTCTGATTAATGCCAAATCTCAGCTCAATGATCTTCTTTTCCCTGTCTGTAAGGATCGTCATTGCTTTCATCAAAAGTTTCCGGTCTACCTCATGCTCCAGATCCCGGTAAATGATATCCTCATCGGTTCCCAGAATATCAGACAGCAGAAGTTCATTCCCATCCCAGTCCACATTCAAAGGTTCATCAATCGAAACCTCCATCCTGGTCTTGTTATTTCTCCTCAGATACATGAGGATCTCATTTTCAATGCATCTGGACGCGTAAGTTGCAAGTTTAATATTCTTCGCCGGATTAAACGTATTGATCGCCTTGATCAGTCCTATGGTCCCGATGGAAATCAGATCTTCCACCCCGATTCCTGTATTGTCAAATTTTTTCGCAATATAGACTACAAGTCTTAAATTCCTTTCAATCAGCATCGCTCTCGCCTCAGGCTCATCTGCCGTTCCCAGCATATGAATCATCCTCTGCTCTTCCTTTGCTTCCAGCGGGGCCGGCAGAATTTCCGCGCCTCCAATATAATGGATTTCATTTCCCCGTGCAAAAAAAGTTTTCCTGCCGTTTACCAGTTTTAATTTCAGCACATTACAACCTCCCATATTTCATCAGATCCGGATGAAGCAGAAGCTGGTATGCCCCCTTTTGTGACAGTGGTTCTTCTGATATTCCGATCACCCCTTTTTCCACCTGGATCTTCCCCTCTTTCCCGGAAATCAGAATGTTATCAACCAGAATACCTGTCATAATGCCCCGCTTCTTTCCCACAGAGTGATACGGAATCATCCGGATTCCTTTTCCATCATGTTTTTCCGTCAGATTTTTTAACGATCCCTCATAATATTTCTGCAGGACAGACGCCTCCAGCACAGACACCGGCATTCTTCCAATTGGTTCATACAGAAAATTCCCAGTATCCGCAAAACCGCAGACTTTGATTTTTTTCCCCTGCCAGGTAAATTCTACATCGTACAAAAAATCTTTCTGCCGCAGGGTGTCTCTCCAGAACAAAATATAGAAGCAAAACAGTCCCGCCGCAGAAAGAAGGCCTCCAAGGATCCAGCTTTTCCCCGGAATGAACCTTTTGCATGCTGTCCAGATGCCTCCATACAGCGAGGCAAGCGCTGCCAGGCAGCCTCCAAAATACAATTTCTTTTTCCACCTGGATCCAAACGCAATCTGCACTGTCAGAGCGAATCCCAGTATAAAAAAGAAAATCCTGCCTGGAAATACCATTGCCGCACATCCTGCCAGGCTTCCTGCTGCCGCAGCGGCAGCTATCCTTCGAAACCGGCAGTTCTGTCTAAGCCCCCGGTTTATAAATACCAAAAGAAGTTCCACAACAAGCCATTGCCGCAGAAATAAAATGATGAAAAACATATTGTCATTATAGAAAAACAGGCCAGAATTCTTTGTCAGAAAATGTTATAGGCGCATGCACTGTTTCTACAAATTTTGCGTCATATCTGCTACAATGAGGAAAAAAGCAAAAAGGAGAGTAAATTTATGGAACATGTAATACATCAGATCCCCCCGGTCTTTAATCATCAGTCTGAAATTCTGATTCTCGGTTCTTTTCCTTCTGTAAAGTCCCGGGAAGCCCAGTTCTTTTATCATCACCCTCAGAACCGTTTCTGGAAAGTTCTTGCCTCTCTGACTCAGGATTCCCTTCCGCAAACCATTGAAGAGAAGAAAATTTTTCTTTTAAAGCATCATATTGCTCTTTGGGATGTCATCGCATCCTGTGATATTCAGGGATCCAGCGACAGCAGCATTAAGAACGCGGTGCCAAATGATTTTTCCGGTATATTAAAAGCGGCACCCATCCGTCGGATATATACCAACGGCGGTACCGCTTATAAACTTTATAAAAAATATTGTGAACCGGAAACCGGATATCCGGCTGTTAAACTTCCTTCCACCAGTCCGGCTAACGCCTCCTACTCTCTGGAACGGCTTCTGAAAGCCTGGAAGGTCATTCTTCCGCTCTAGCCTTCATCTTCTATGATAAATTCTTCTGAAGGCCCCGTAATCTCATATACAATATCTCTCCAGTGTTTTCCGTCACTGCACCCAAGATAATGTTTCGTAATCTTATAAGACCCGAAGCAGTGCATCGGAAACACCCTGCGGGGATGTACTTTTTCCAGGAAATAATTCATCCCCCAGCAGTATTTGTCTTCCTGCCTTGGATCCAGCAGCATAAAAGCCACATCAATTTTTGTTCCTTCCAGACGCCGTATTTCTTCCTGAAACGTCTTTTTATAATATTCATTGTCTTCATCCGGCTCCCCATTCCAGTGCCACCAGTTCAGATCTCCTGCATGATAGATCGTCTTTCCCTCTGCCTGCACCAGGAACGCAACTCCCATATCATTAGACTTTAATGTCTCAATATGAATTCCTCTGATTTCTTTTTTCTCGTGAGGACCCATCATTACCGCGTCTTCTTTTGTCTGAATATCATCCGACAGAATATATGTAATGTCCGGATAGCGGCCTTTCAGTTTCCATATCTCAGGATTATAATGATCCCCATGACCGTGAGAGGCAAAAACAAAGATTCTCTTATTTGTCGGGAATTCCGGGATCGTGCCTTTATAATAGTCAAAAAGAATCACTGTCTCGCTCATTTCCACAGAAAATCCACTATGTTCGATAAATGTCACTTTCATTGTCCCGCATCCTCCAGTATTCTTTCTTTCATCTTCGGATCAAAAATTCCTGTTCTCAGCATCTCAATTTCATATTTATAAGGCGGATAAGACTTCTTGCCATCTGGTTCTTTTACATAAGGAGTCTCCAGGATTTTCGGAACCTTCTCAAAATCCTTATGAGTGGCAACATATCGAAGCGCATCAAATCCGATTTCTCCAAATCCCAGATTTTCATGCCGGTCCTTTGCCGCTCCCATCGGATTTTTACTGTCATTGATATGAAATACACTGATCTGATCTTTCCCTATGATCTGGTCGAAAGAATCCATCACAGCATCAAAATTCTCTTTTACATCCAGTCCGCTGTCGCTGACATGACAGGTATCAAAGCAGACTCTCAGTTTATCCGGATAACGGACGCCATCATAGATTCTGGCAATCTCTTCAAAATTCCGTCCGATCTCGCTTCCTTTTCCTGCCATGGTTTCCAGGGCGATCCTTACTGGTGTATCTTCTTCCAGCACCTGATCCAATCCGCGGATAATCTGTGCGATTCCTTCATCAGCCCCTGCGCCTACATGGGATCCCGGATGCAGCACCAGGATACTGCTTCCCATAGCCGCCGTTCTTTCAATCTCTATCTTCAGAAAATCCACTGCCAGCTGAAAGGTCTCTGGTTTCACTGTATTGGCAAGATTAATAATATACGGGGCATGTACTGCAAAAGTTTCCATCCCGTTTTCCTTCATCAGTTCTCTGCCTTCTTCTATTCTCAGCTCCTCAATCTTTTTACGCCTTGTATTCTGCGGCGCCCCTGTATATACCATAAATGTGTTTGCGCCGTAGGACAAAGCTTCCTTTACAGAGCCCAGGAACATCTCCTTCCCTTTCATTCCCACATGGGATCCTATTAACATTTTTCTTCTCCTTTGCTTTTTTCTCTTTACTTTTTTATCATAACATGGTATATTATAAGCCATGGGGCAGAAAAATTACATATTTTTTAAAAAATTTAAAAGTTTTTCAAAAAAACTATTGACATATTGCCCACACAATGATATGATATCTGTGTTGCGCAGTTGTGGCGGAATTGGCATACGCGCTAGACTAAGGATCTAGTCCGGGTTAACTGGGTAGGGGTTCAAGTCCCCTCAACTGCACTTGGCCGATGTGGCGGAATTGGCAGACGCGCTGTGTTCAGGTCGCAGTGAGTGTACGCTCGTGCGAGTTCGAATCTCGCCATCGGCACTTTAAAAACCAGCATTTGATATGCTGGTTTTTTTGTTGTATAAAAAAGTATTTTTCTATTCTTGACAGCCACATCAGTATAATCTATAAAACAAAAAATCAGACGCGCTTTCATGCATCTGATTCTGACTTCAATCTGTAATTTATCCTGCCCGGCAGAACTGTACTCCCTTTATTCCTCTTCGTCTTTTCCTCTGTTCCTGATCATGCTGCTTACCAGAGCTTCCAGCATCTCCATGGCAATTCTTCTTTCCTTTGCGCTGCACCGCTCAAGAATCATCTCTGTCTCTGTGTAAAGGATATCCCCTTCCCTTTCTCTGGGATAGCTGTCAGCCAGCAGTTCATCCAAAGTTACTCCCAAAAGTTCTGCAAGATCCATAAGCAGGGCAAGAGACGGCTTTTTTGACGCATTTTCAATATTAGACATGTGCTGGGTTGAAATTTCCAGTTTCTCCGCCAGGTACTCTTGTGTCATTCCTTCTATTTTCCTTATTTTCCGAATCCTCTCGCCTAATGCCTTATAATTGATCTCCATGCCTTCACTCCGTTTCTTCCCATTGATATCATTTTAGTATGAAACAGAGTTCCAAATAATAAACTAACAGAATATGTTATATTCTTATAGACTACTTTTTGACTTTTTGTTAAAATAAGAATAAATATTATCCTTTTATTCCATATGTGAGGTAGTTCCGTCATGTATATAAAAAAGAAATATATCATTCTATTTTTTATCATATTTTTCCCTTGCCGCTTTCTGCTCCGGAGAGTGATCTTCATTCTCCGGCGAAAGCGGGCCCGCTCTCTCGTTTCTCAGTGGCGCAGGATCTATCATCCATTCTAATCTCCGGACTTCCCTGCTCCGATTTACAGGCAGATCATCCAACAGCAAATGAAAAACGCCCCAGAAGACTGTTATTCACTTCTTAGCAGCCTTTTATCTTCATCCTGGACTTTTTATAGTTTCCCGCCTTTTTCTTCTTAGAAGCTTCTTCTGCGTCTCTCTGCCTTTCAGATTGTCTTCTCCTGCACAGGCTTTCCGACTTTCCGGATGCTTCACCTCAAAAACAGTTCTATTCTTTGCTTATCCCAGACTGGACAAAGATTTAAAAAAGATCAGATGCTTTTTCACACATCTGATCTTGATCACAATTTTAAATTTACCCCCTTACTTAACAAAGAGCCAAAAAATCGGCAGAGCCAATGCCCTGCCGATGAATTTTCTTATATCTAACTGCTTTATTATCTAACGATTCTTCTTGCACAAACCGGAGTTCTGTAGAAGGCGCTGGAGATTTTAATTCCTCCTTTTGGATATGGAGCAGAGTTACTTGCATGTACAACCTGTCCTCCACCAATGTAGATAGCAACGTGGTTGATTCCGCTTCCGCTTCCGTAGAATAATAAGTCTCCTGGCTGCAGGCTGCTTGTTGAAACTGCAACACCATTGCTTGCCTGTGCGCTGGATGTACGGTTCAGACCATATCCAAAGTGAGCGTATACAGACATTACAAATCCAGAACAGTCTGCTCCGTTTGTTAAGCTTGTTCCGCCATAACGATATGGATTACCAACAAACTGTTTTGCATAGCTTGCGATTCTTGCACCTGTTGTAGATCCAGTTACTGTAGAAGATGCTGCTGTATTTGAAGAGCTGCTTGTGCTTCTTCTGGATGAGCTACTTCTTCTAGAGCTGCTTGTGCTTGCTGCTGCACTTCTTCTTGTAGATGAGCTGCTTGAAGAAGTACTTGTGCTTGCTGCTGCGCTGCTTGTGCTTGTGGATGCAGAAGATTTTGCTGCCTGAGCTGCTGCTTTTGCTGCGGCTGCTTCTTCTTTTGCCTTCTGCTCTGCTTCGATCTCAGCCATTGTCTTTGCGTTTCCAAATGAATAGTTCAGTTCTGTGTAGTCTTTAGAAAGATATCCTGTCTCTCCATCTACGCTGACTTTTACCCATTCGTCATTCTGATTGTTAACTGTGTAAGTATCTCCCTCACCAACTAAGCTAACGATATCAGAATCTGTTGTAGCTTTTTCTCTTAAACGAAGAGTCTCTGTATTAACTTTTGCTACCTGTTTTACATTGTCTTTTGCATATTCTTCAATCTCGTTGTCAAATACAAGATAATCATTTTTTACATATCCTGTAGCGTTTCCAGATTTTACTTTAGACCATTCGCTTCCTTTTTCAAGGACAGTTGCGATATTGCCTTTTTTCATCTTTCCAACGATCTCTGAATTCATATTTCCAGCTTTTCTGATATTCAGTGTTGTGTTAGAACGAACATCAGCTACTGCCTTATTTTCATATTTACTTTCAGACTGAGCTGCTGTATCTTTTGTAGAAGCTTTATCTTCCGCTGCGGCTACTGGTGTTGCTGCGAGCACTGTTCCTGCTAAAGTTACAACTGCCATTGACAGTCTCATTTTTTTGATAATCATATATTCCTCCTAAGTTGTTACAATTCTGTTAACTTGAATACGATTTGTATTATAACATGCTCAGTAGATATGTCAACCTTTTTTTAAAAATTTTTGTAATATTTTTGTAACATTTAATAGTACTTTCGTAACTTTCTTCATGAAATCGACCAATTTTTCGCTTTATTTTCAGAATTCTTTCACTGATACCGAAAATATTTTCCTCTTTTTCAGATAACTTATTAAAAAAAGTACACATCCGAACGATTCTAAACTTTTTATAAACTTTTATAAAGAATATAAAAAATATGTAAAATACACAAATTTCTGACTATAAAATATCCCTGGACAACTTTTCTGCCAGGGATATTCCATCTCTCTCAGTCAGCGGCACTAACTAAGCCAGTTTTCCCTTTGCAACTTCTACTAATGCTGCAAATGCATCTGGCTCACTGATTGCCATTTCTGATAACATTTTTCTATTAATTTCAACATCAGCTAATTTTAAGCCGTGCATAAGTTTGCTGTAAGAAAGTCCGTTCATTCTGGCTGCAGCGTTGATACGTGCAATCCATAACTGTCTGAACTGACGTTTTCTCTGTTTTCTTCCTGCGTAAGAGCTTGTTAATGCTCTCATTACAGACTGTTTTGCTACTCTATACTGTTTAGATCTGGCTCCTCTGTATCCTTTTGCCAGCTTTAATACTCTGTTATGTTTTTTCTTTGCGTTTACTCCGCCTTTAATTCTTGCCATTTCTTATGTTTCCTCCTTAACAATCCAATCACTCTACAGATATGGTAAAATCTTCTTCATATTCTTCTCGTTTGTTGCATCTGTCATTGCAGCTTTTCTTAAATTTCTCTTTCTCTTAGGAGATTTCTTTGTTAAGATATGGCTCTTATATGCCTTATTTCTTTTTAATTTTCCTGTTCCTGTCTTTTTAAATCTTTTTGCAGCTGCTCTGCAAGTCTTCATTTTTGGCATGATGATTTCCTCCTTTATTCTTCCTGTATCTACTCATCACTCGAATTCTATCGGCTTCCGTTTTCTAATTGTTCTTCGGAGCCAAAAACATAGTCATGCTTCTTCCTTCAAACTTCGGTTTCTTATCGACTGCTGCTACATCTTCCAGCGCTTTGGCAAAATCATCAAGAATTCCCTTGCTGGAATTAACATGCGCAAGCTCTCTTCCACGGAAACGGAGCGTTACTTTTACTCTTGCTCCCTTTGCCAGGAATTTTCTGGCATGGTTGATTTTTGTGTTCAGATCATTGGTATCAATATTCGGTGACATACGCACTTCTTTGATATCAATTACTTTCTGTTTTTTCTTCGCAAGCTTCTCTTTACGGGTCTGTTCATATTTGTACTTTCCGTAATCGATGATCTTACAAACCGGCGGTTTTGCCTTTGGTGAAATCTTTACCAGATCCAGTCCTGCTTCATCAGCCAGTTTCTGTGCCTCTCTTGCGGACATGATTCCAAGCTGTTCGCCATTGTTCGCTATCAGGCGTACTTCCTTATCTCTAATCTGTCCGTTTACCATTAAATCGCTAATAATCTACACCTCCATATACATGTGTTCCTGCATCAGCAATCCATACTCCCATACTTTCAATTTAAGAAAAAAAGTGGACAGTCTTAAGACTATCCACATAAATTCAAGCATGATTAAAAAACATCATATTCTTAAATATTAACCCAAGTCACTGTCATCATCCTTCGTGCTAAGGTGAGAGTGGATACTCTTCTTTGTTGTTTCCGCTGTTTTCAACAGCCTATACAGCATAGCACAGAAACGGACCTTGTGTCAATATTTTTTTCATCATATTTTCAGAACCTGCCAGATTTTACATCATATTTTCAGCGCCTGTTTCTTCTATATATATACAGCGCTTCCTCTATGCTTCCGGAAAATATACATCCAGAACTTCCCGGTCTGCGGTCTTTCCGGTCCATCCGCCGATCAGCATACAGATCAGTGACACTCCGATTCCAATCAAAATCTGATGGATTCCGCCGGCCGTAATTCCAAGAGCCATAGTCACACAATAGGCAATGGTTCCCGCCGCCATGGCCCAGACAGCGCCTCTCTTATTCGCTTTCTTCCAGAACATTCCAAGAAGGAATACCCAGAAAAACGCTGTCTCCAGTCCTCCGAACGCAAACATATTGATCTTCCAGATTACATCCGGCGGGCTGATGGAAATAATAAAAATCAGAATTCCAAGGACCAGTGTCCATACCTGACTTAAAAAGCTGGTCTTTTTCTCAGATACCTTCTCCCTTTTCTTCTCTTTCTGATAAATATAAATATCTTTCACGATGGACGATGTAGCCGTCAGAAGCAGAGAAGAAACGGTGGATATGGACGCCGCCACCGGTCCGATGATGGTAATGCCCGCAATCAGCGGTTTTAAGGACGCCACGATGGCCAGAGGCATAATATTATCCACACTTCCTCCGTAAGCTGCCAGATCATCCGGCAGCACGCCCTGTGCCAGGACACCGATAAAATTCATGCCGATGTTCATGGCTCCGATAACGATCGTTCCAATAATAATCGCACGGTGAAGAGATTTCGTATCTTTGTAGCTGACACAGCGTACAACAGACTGCGGCAGTCCTACTGTAAAGATTCCTACCAGCATCCACTGAGAAAGATACAGGCTCACCGGCATCTCACCTCCGGATAACGGTTCCAGCATTTCCGGCTTATTGGACGCGATCTGTGTCATAATGGCTTCGTAGCCGCCTCCTGCCTTCAGAATTCCAAACAGAAGAATAAACATGCCGATCAGCATGGCAATGGCGCACAGGGCATCCGTAACTGCCACACCCCGGAATCCTCCAATAGTCGTATAAATTACTACCACAAGACCGAACAGCACTAGTCCGGTCATATAAGAATATCCTGTCACCGCCTCAAACAGCTTCGCGCCTCCTACAAACTGCGCTACCATAGTGGCTGAGAAAAACAGCACAATGATAACGGCTGATATATTGGCCAGCGCATCTGACTGATATCTGTGACGAATGACATCGATCACCGTTACCGCATCGATCTTTCGGGCTGCCATGGCCATTTTCTTTCCAAGGATTCCCAGCACCAGAAACAGAGCCGTTACCTGTACGACAGACATATAGACCCAGCCGAACCCAACGCTCCATGCCTGTCCCGGTCCTCCTACGAAAGAGCTGACAGAACTGTAAGTGGCAACGGTCGTCATTGCCAGAACAAATCCTCCCAGACTTCTGGAACCAATAAAGTATTCCCGGATAAAGCCTCCGGAAGATTTCTTTGCAGACTGGTTCCTGATGTAGATGCTGACTGCAAGCATCAGAAGCATAAACAAAAACACTGGCAGCAAGCCAAAAATATTATGATTCATCTCCATCCTCCTCATCCAGCGCAAAATCTTTGAATACTTTTTTCACGATCCATGTTACCAGAACAATAGAAAAAACCCATGTACCGACACAGCCTGTAATGACCCACAAGGGCGTATGCCATACCGTAATTCCCAGCCGGCTGACGCCAAAGCCGGAAATGATCCAAAACAAAATGATCAGGATCAGGCCAACCCCGACAGCTTTTGCTTCCCGCGCAGCCTGATCAAATTTTTCTTTTCGCGTCATTTTCTTTTCCTCTCTTTCTGAGAACTATTCTTTACTGAATTCTACCAGTTCCAGGCCTTCGTTTCTGTCCAGAACAAACTGGATTCCCCATTCATTCTTAAACAGGAGAAGCGGATTGCCTTTCATATCTTTTACTTTCTTCACTTCCGCCACACCTCTTAATTTGCTCATATCTGTATTCCTGTCTTTGATCCATCGGATTGCCTGGTATGGAAGAGGTTCCAGACGAATTTCACAATTATATTCATTTTCCAGCCGGTATTTTAAGACATCAAACTGCAGGGTTCCTACTACACCGACAATGATTTCCGCAAATCCTGCCTCATGTTCCTGGAAAATCTGGATAGCTCCTTCCTGAGCGATCTGCTCTATACCTTTGACAAACTGTTTTCTCTTCATGGAATCAAGATGGATGACTCTGGCAAAATGTTCCGGCGCAAACGTTGGAATTCCTTCATATTCAAAGTCATCTTTCGGAAGGCAGACCGTGTCTCCAATGGAAAAGATACCCGGATCAAAAACTCCGATAATATCTCCCGCGTAGGCTTCCTCTACAACCTTTCTCTCCTGAGCCATAATCTGCTGCGGCTGGGACAGCCGCATCTTCTTCCCGGTCTGTACATGCTTCACTTCCATGTTCGCCTCAAATTTTCCGGAACAGATTCTCATAAACGCGATCCTGTCTCTGTGATTTTTGTTCATATTTGCCTGTATCTTAAAGACAAAAGCGGAAAATCCATTTTCTACCGGATCCACTTCCTCACCTTTTGACATCCTTGGAAGAGGCTGGCTGGTCATTTTCAGGAAATGTTCCAAAAACGGCTCCACGCCGAAGTTCGTAAGAGCAGATCCGAAAAATACCGGAGATAATTCACCTTTCTGCACCTTTTCCATATCCAGTTCCGCGGCCGCTCCATCCAGGAGTTCGATTTCTTCCATTAAATTATCATAGAAATCTTCCCCGATCAGTTCTTTCGCCTGAGGATCATCTGCCGGAAGAATGGTTTCTTTTGCTTCCTTGGAGCCTCCTGTGGATACTGCCTCAAACCGGAGAATATTTTTGCTTTCTCTCTCATAGACTCCCTTAAATTCTTTTCCGCATCCGATCGGCCAGTTGATCGGGCAGGTCTCGATTCCCAGCACTTTTTCAATATCGTCCAGCAGATCAAACGAATCTTTGGCCTCCCGGTCCATTTTGTTGATAAAGGTGAAAATCGGGATATGCCGCATCACGCATACTTTAAACAGCTTAATGGTCTGCGGTTCCACACCTTTGGACGCGTCAATGACCATGACCGCGCAGTCTGCCGCCATCAGGGTACGGTACGTATCCTCGGAAAAGTCCTCATGTCCCGGTGTATCCAGGATATTGATGCATTTTCCTTCATATTCAAACTGCAGCACAGATGATGTGACAGAAATTCCTCTTTCCTTTTCGATTTCCATCCAGTCTGACACTGCGTGCTTCGAATTTGCTTTTCCCTTGACAGATCCCGCCGTGTTGATGGCTCCGCCATACAGCAGAAATTTTTCCGTCAGGGTCGTCTTTCCCGCATCCGGATGCGAAATGATCGCAAAAGTCCTTCTGCGGCTGATTTCCTGTTCGATAGAATTTGCCATAGCTTCTCCTCTCTTATGTGAAGCGGACTTTCTGCTGTCCGCCGTGTGATTTCCTTGTTTTATGCATACTTAGTCATATTATCACACCAGTGAGAAAAATTCTACCGGTCTGGCTAAAAAAGCTTTCCTTCTCTCATCCGGTAAATCATGATATAATTATATAATAAGAAAAAATAATTTTGCAATTCCGGATAGAGGAATTGTGAAAACAAGGAGGGCATATGAGCGTTATAGAATTGAAAAATGACAAAATTTCTGCTGCTTTTAAGACAATGGGAGCAGAACTTACGTCCCTGAAAGACACAGAAGGAACAGAATATCTGTGGCAGGGCAATCCGGATTACTGGAGCGGCCAGGCGCCTGTTCTGTTTCCGATCATCGGATGTTTAAGAAACGGAACAGCATCTGTCTCCGGCGATAAAACATGTTCTTTCGGCCGCCACGGAATCGCAAGAAGAAAGGAATTCACTCTGATCTCCAGCACAGAGGACAAAGCCGTATTTTCCCTGAAGGCAGACGAAGAGACGAAAAAACAGTATCCTTTTGACTTCGAACTTCAGATGACCTATGAACTGGACGGCCAAAAACTTAAGATTACCCATACCGTCATCAACCATGATTCTATTCCGATGCCGTTCTGTGTCGGCGGACATCCTGCTTTTAACTGCCCGATTTCCGAGGGTGAAGATTTCGAAGACTATGTGGTGGAATTCGAATATCCGGAAACCGCTGACTGCGCGCTTCTTAATGAAGATGCCCTGATCGACAATGGAAACCGGGTTCCGATCCTTAAGGATTCCTCTACTCTGCCGGTTAAACATGAGATGTTTTACAATGACGCCCTTATCTTTGACCAGCTGAAATCCAGAAAAGTTTCCTTAAAACACAAAGATCAGGAAAAAGGCGTCTGCGTTTCCTTCCCTGATTTCGATTATCTGGGCGTATGGTCCAGCGCCAACGACGGACCTTTCGTTGCCCTGGAACCTTGGAGCGGCACTTCCACCTGCACTGATGAGGACGATGTTTTCGAACATAAGCGAGGCATCAAAACCCTGCAGCCGGGAGAAGAAACCAGCTTAAGCTTTACCATTGAAATTCTGTAAGAGAAAAAGCTGTTACGCTAAATGAAATTAGTATGGCAGCATTTTTTCTGCAAAGAATAAGAGCCGGATCTGTGAAAAACCTGGCTCTTGATATAAAATTTATTTATGCTGCTAAATAAAGTATTATGGAAAGATCATACCCTATTATCTTTGGATGTAGAACTTTTGATCCCGGCAGATGATCCTGCTCGTTTGTTCTGCTGTTATAAAGTAAAATCAGGCAAAAGACCAGCTGCCCCTTTTCTATGCTAAAAAAATGAAAATGCAGACTGCCGCCGTCGTAAGACCAGACAAAACGCCAAACAATACATCCGTAAAGAAATGTACAAAAAAGTAAATCCTTGTAAATCCAATGATTGTTGCCAGACACAGTGCGAAGATCCCTGCCGGAAGACAGATTGCGCAGAGTGCTGCCGCACATGCGAATGATATGGCCGTATGCCCGGATGGAAAGGAAGATCCATGCGGGCGTTTAATCAGAACCGGAATCTTCTTAAACAGATCACACGGTCTCTTTCTCATAAATGCTGATTTTAAAATCAGATTATTCACAACTGCTGTCGCCGCCAGCACCTCAAAATAAAAGATTCCTGCTTCTCTATATCCCGGAACCGCCAGTAAAACCAGACCTGTCATAATCCATATCATTCCACCGTTTGCTGATTTTGTTATTCCCAAAAGCACTTTATCCACTGCAGGATTTTTATGTCTTTGAAGTTTCATCGACGTTCTTACATCAAATCGCATTACTGCATTCATTTTATTCACCCTCCTTTACTACCATCATATCGGATGAATTGAAAATTCCTGCAATCATTCCGTTAATTCTTTCTAAATTTTTGTAAAATCTAAGAAAAATAGAAACTATACTTGCGCAGATGTCTTGTTTTATGCTAGGTTTATCTGGAAAACTGACAGATATTTCAATTCTATTTACTATTTTGGGAGGTTTTATATGGACTGGCACGGAAAACGCTACTATTCCTTTGACAGCTTTTTAAAAAATACATTTGGGGAAAAAATTTATAAAGTATCCCTGGACGGCGGATTTACATGTCCCAACCGGGATGGAACCATCGGAACCGGCGGCTGTATCTTCTGCAGTGAAGGCGGCTCCGGTGATTTTGCTTCAGACGCCCGTCTCTCCATCCAGGATCAGATCACTCAGGGGATCTCTCTTGTAGCGGCAAAAAGTCCATCTTCCAGATATATTGCTTATTTTCAGGCTTTTACCAATACTTATGCCCCGGTGTCCCGGCTCCGTCAGCTGTTTACCGAAGCCATGGAAGATCCCCGCATTGCTGCTCTCGCCATTGGAACCCGGCCGGACTGCCTTCCCAGTGACGTTCTGTCACTGCTGAAAGAACTAAATAACCAAAAGCCGGTTTTTGTAGAACTGGGGCTCCAGACCATTCATCCGTCCACCGCCGGACTGATCCGCCGTGGCTATCCTCTTTCCTGTTTTGAGGAGGCAGTTTGGAATTTATCTTCTATCGGCGTGTGGACAGTGGTTCATCTGATTCTGGGCCTGCCCGGCGAAACAGAGGAGATGATGCTGGAATCCGTCCGGTATCTCAATTCTCTTCCAGTCCACGGAGTTAAATTTTCCATGCTTCATATATTAAAAGGCACCGACCTGGCAGATATGTACCGGGAAGATCCTTTTCCCGTCTTTACCATGGAGTCCTATATTGATCTGATTCTTCGCTGCATTGGAAACCTTCGCAAAGATATTGTCATCCACCGTCTGACCGGCGATGGGCCAAGAGACCTGCTGATCGCGCCTTTATGGAGTCTCCGGAAACGAACCGTACTGAATGAAATTGCTCATCAGCTGAAGGTTCAGGATATCCGGCAGGGAGATTTCTTATGATCGTAAGAAAATTCCCTGTAAGCCTTCTTCCTGTCCCTCAGCCAGACCTATCAAAAAAATACAGCAGAAAAGAGTCTTCCTCTTCTCTGCTGTCAATTTTTTGCTTATTTTGTCAATTTTTCAACTGTCTTCAGCAGTTCCTCTGCTGTCCTAACTTCCAGATCCGGCAGTCTTGCTCCTTCCGGCGCCTTCCTTTTCCGATGATTAAACCATATAATATGCCATCCGGCATTATGAGCGCCGTCTACATCTACCTCAAAAGTATCTCCTATAAACCAGGTATCTTCCGGTTCCAGACCCATTGCTTTCTCTACTGCCTGAAAAGCCCTGACATCCGGTTTTGTAGCCCCTACTTCGTCCGATATAAAGATACATTTTTTCGGAAACCACCGTTCCATCCCTAAAACCTGTATCTTCTTTCCCTGATTTACCGCGGTTCCATTGGTCAGAATTCCGATTACAGTTTCCCGTTCTACACAGAGATCCAGCATTTTCCGGATCACTTCCGGCACATGCAGATGTTTCTGATAATAGCGGTATCTCTCTTCAAACCGATCCGTCTCTTCTCTCTCAGGATTCAGCCCCGCCTCCTGATATGTCTTTTGAATCCGATAAGCAAACTCCTCCTCTTTCGGCAGTTTTCCGTCTCTTACCAGATAGAACGCTTCATCGCTGTAAATCCTGGACGCCATAAACAGTTTCTCACAGTCTGCGCCGGTCTTATCTCCAAATACTTCTTCGTGAGCCTTCTGAAACGGCTCCATCAGATCATACAGAGTATCATCCAGATCAAATATTATTTTTGCCATATCAGATCAATCCTAACCTTTCCAGTCCTGTGGTAATGCCTTCTTCTTTTACGGTTCCTGTAAACATTGTCGCTGCTTCACCTGCTGCCTTGCTGTGTTTTCCCATGACCACGCCGGTGCCCACAGCTCGAAGCATCTCCACATCATTATCAGAATCTCCAAAAGCGTAGCTGTCTTTTCGATCAATTTCGAATTTCTCCAGCAGATATTTAATCGCTTCTCCTTTTGTGATTCCGACAGACATAACATCCATGATCAGTTTGTCTTCAAACGGCGGAATACACTGCAGCTTCCCTTCGAATTCTTCCCGAAACCGATCCATAATCTCCTTTTTTGTACAGTTTAAGACAATCTTGGTGATATGTTCTCCCTCTTTATGCTGGCTCCATGGCGCAAACCAGTGTTCCGGAAGATCCAGGAACATACGAAATCCTTTATAAAAATCCTGCCCGTGTTCAATATAATATGTAACATCCTGCGTTTCCAGGTGGAGAGCGGATTCTTCCGTGTCATACTCATGGATCACTTTCTGCACCACATTTTCCGGAATATGGATGTCGCGGACAGGATGTCCTTCAATTTCCGTATAAGCTCCATTACAGGTAATCGCTCCCTGGAATTTGTCAATATCCTCTTCCAGAAAGCGTTTGGTCCTTCCGGAGCAGAGCATGGTCAGATATCCATTTTCTTTTAATCTCTCCAGAGATTCTATCGTTTTGGGTGAAGCGGCAGGCACCCCTTCATCTTTATCAACTGTCGTAAAGTCATAATCAAACAATACGACTCCTCTGTATTTTCCCATTATATCAGCCCCAGTTTTTCCAATGCCTGTGTAATGCCTTCTTCTTTTACAGTTCCGGTTACCATAGATGCTACTTCTCCTACAGCATCGCTGTGTCTTCCCATGGCAACTCCGGTTCCTACCACTTTCATCATCTCTACATCATTGTCAGCGTCGCCAAATGCATAGGTATCTTTCCTGTCGATTCCAAGCTTCCCAATCAGTTCTTCGATCGCATCTCCCTTTGTAACACCTTTTAATGTAATATCAATAAAATTCTCCCGAACATGCTTTGCACACTGGAATACATCTTTGTATTCTTCTTTAAAATCTTCCAATACTTTTGGATCTTTATAATTTAATACCAGCTTATTGATATGGTTCTCCTTTGTACGGAACTTCCAAGGCGCGTACCATCTCTCCGGAAGACTGAACAGACGGCAGAAATACTGGAAAAATTCCGCATCATTGTGAAGATAGTAAGTCACATCCTGAGTCTCCAGCTGAATGATCGTATCCCTTGGAAAATATTTATCGATCACATCAAACATTAACTCATCCGGAATGGTAATATCCCTGAATACTTCTCCGTCAACTTCCGTAAATGCTCCATTGCATGTGATAGCTCCCTGGAATTTGTCAATATCCGCTTCCAGGAAACGTTTGGTCCTTCCGGAGCAGAGCATGGTCAGATATCCGTTTTCTTTCAATTTGTTCAGTGATTCCACGGTTGTCGGCGTTGCTGTCTTGATTCTGTCGACTTCATCCACGGTGGTTCCGTCATAGTCAAAAAATACAATTCCTTTATATTCTTTCATACCCTTTATCCAATACCTTTCTCTTATTTATCATTTCTTATTGTACTGATTTTAAAACGTAAATTCAATAGAAAAGGACACAAATCTACAAAACCGCAGATTTGTGTCCCATGGTATCTTCTTATATCTGAGCCAGGATTTCGTTTAATATTTTGTTTACGATTCCAGGATCCGCTTTCCCCTGGGTTGCCTTCATGGTCTGTCCCACCAGGAACCCAATAGCCTTTTTCTTTCCAGATTTATAGTCTTCCACAGACTTTGGATTATTCTTTACAATCTCTTCAATGGCTGCCCTGAGCGCGCCCTCATCATTCATGGATTTTAATCCGTGTTCTTCCACATAGGCCGCCGGATCAATGTTTTCTTTGAAAATCTTTTCAAAGACTTCTTTTCCAACCTTACGGTTGATCTCACTGTTTTTGATCATCTCAATCAGTTTTGCCAGATGTTCCGGTGCAAATGCCACGTCATCCAGTTCCATTTCTGACTCGTTGACCAGACGCATGGTCTCTCCCATCAGCCAGTTGGATACTTCCTTCGGCTCTGATCCAAGAGCGATCGTTGCCTCAAACAGATCTGCCAGATGTTTGGATCCTGTAATGATGTCAATATCATAATCCGGAAGATCATATTCCTCTTTGTATCTTGCCTTCTTCTCATCTCTGAATTCCGGCTGAGCCGCTTTGATCTTTTCGATCCACTCATCGCTGATCACGACCGGCACAAGATCAGGATCCGGGAAGTAGCGGTAGTCCTGCGCGTCCTCCTTGGAACGCATGGCAAAGGATTCTCCTTTGGTGTCATCCCAACGGCGTGTTTCCTGTACAACTTCCTCTCCGGCTTCAATCAGATCGATCTGGCGTTCCATCTCCCCTTCAATGGCTCTCTTGATCGCCTTGAAAGAGTTTAAGTTTTTCATTTCTGTTCTTGTACCGAATTCTTCCGCTCCTTCTTCTCTGACAGACAGATTTACATCCGCTCTCATGGAGCCTTCCTGAAGCTTACAGTCAGAAGCTCCCAGATACTGGATGATCAGTCTCAGTTTTTCCAGATAGGCGATGACCTCATCGGCGGAACGCATATCCGGCTCCGATACGATCTCAATCAAAGGCACCCCGGAACGGTTAAAGTCAACAAGAGAATCTCCTGTCCATGGATCATGGATCAGCTTTCCTGCGTCCTCTTCCATATGGATTTCATGAATTCTGATATCTTTTTTATTCCCATCTACATCGATTTCCACTTTTCCATTTCTGCAGATTGGCAGATACAGCTGGGAAATCTGATAGTTCTGCGGATTGTCCGGATAGAAATAATTCTTTCGGTCAAATTTGCAGTTCTGGGTAATCTCACAATCAGCTGCCAGTCCCACTGCTACAGCATATTCCACCACCTGTTTGTTCAATACCGGAAGAGAGCCCGGCATACCGGTACATACCGGACATGTATGAGTATTCGGCGCGCCGCCGAATTCTGTACTGCATCCACAGAAAATCTTTGTCTTTGTGGCCAGTTCCACATGGACTTCCAGTCCGATTACCGCTTCATACTGCTTTTTCATGCTTCGGCACCTCCTTTTGCGATCTCTGGAGCTTCATAGTCTCTTGTCTGCTCGAATGTATAAGCCGCCTGAATGATCTTTTTCTCCTGGAAACAGTCCCCGATCAGCTGCAGTCCGATCGGCATTCCATCCTTATCTCTGCCGCACGGAAGAGAAATTCCCGGAAGTCCTGCCAGATTGACAGAAATCGTATAAATATCTCCCAGATACATCTTGATCGGATCGCTCAGGCTGTCTCCCAGCTTCGGTGCCGTCGTTGGAGCAACCGGCCCTAAGATCATATCGTATGTTTCAAATGCCTTGTCAAATTCTTTTTTGATCAGCGCTTTTGTTCTTAACGCTTTCAGATAATACGCATCATAATATCCGGAACTCAGCACAAAAGATCCCAGCATGATCCGTCGTTTTACTTCCGCTCCAAATCCTTCAGATCTGGTCTTTTTGTACATGTTATGAAGCCCTTCATAATCCTTTGCCCGGTATCCGTATTTTACTCCGTCAAATCTTGAAAGGTTGGAACTTGCCTCCGCTGCCGCAATAACATAATAAGCAGGGATTGCATAATCTACCAGCCCAAGATCAAATTCTTCTACCACAGCGCCCTTTTCTTCCAGAACTTTTGCCGCTGCCAGCACTGCGTCTTTTACCTCAGGATCCAGTCCTTCTCCGAAGTAATCTTTTGGAATTCCGATCTTCATTCCTTTTACATCATCTACCAGAGCTGACGTAAAGTCATAATCGTCTCTCTCAATCGATGTGGAATCCTTCGGATCATGAGACGCGATCACTTCCAGCAGAGCTGCGCAGTCTGACACATTTTTCGCGATTGGCCCGATCTGATCCAGAGAGGAACCGTAAGCGATCAGTCCATATCTTGAAACAGTGCCGTAGGTTGGCTTCATTCCGGTCACACCGCAGTAAGACGCCGGCTGACGAATGGATCCTCCAGTATCAGATCCCAGAGCCATAAAACATTCATTGGATGCAACTGCTGCCGCGGATCCTCCGGAAGAACCTCCCGGAACTTTTTCCAGATCCCATGGATTCTTTGTCTCTCCAAAAGCTGAAGTTTCTGTTGTGCTTCCCATGGCAAACTCGTCCATGTTTGTCTTCCCAAGGAATATAACTCCTTCTTTTATGAGATTTTCCACTGCCTGCGCAGAATACGTCGGCACAAAATTCTCAAGAATCTTGGAACTGCAGGTTGTTGTATATCCTTTTGTACAGATATTATCTTTCACAGCCATCGGCACTCCTGCCAGAGGGCCGGCATATATTCCTTCTTCGATTCCTTTCTGTACTTCTTCCGCTCTCTTCAAGGCGCTTTCTTCATCATAAGATACAAACCCATGAACCTGGTCTTCCACTGCCTTGATCTGTTGCAGGGCAGCCTTTGTCGCCTCCACAGCGGTTATTTCTCCGTCTTTTATCTTTCTGCCCAGTTCCAGGGCAGTGCAATCTAAAATACTCATGTCCCGCCTCCTATATGATCGTTCTCGGCACTACAAAAGAATTGTCCTGTGCCTCTGGCGCATTCGCCAGTGTATCTTTGCTTCCATCTCCATTGGTCACCACATCTTCACGAAATACGTTGCGCACCGGAAATACATGAGACATCGGTTCCACTCCGCTGGTATCCAGTTCATTTAATTTATCCACATAATCCAGCATGCTTTCCATATCTTTCTTTGCCTGTTCCTTCTCCTCTCCGGACAGTTCCAGTTTGGCAAGGATTCCGACATATTCGATCGTTTCATCATCAATATGATTTGCCATGTTTTTTCCTCCTTCATCTTCTGCCGCGTTTCATCCGTTTTCTAAGAAAAAGCCCCGGGGCCATTGGTGCCTCGGGGCAGAATCTCAATTCCACGGTACAGCCCGCCGGAGCCTCATTGCTCCGGATATTTCAATATTATTAAATGTATCATACTCCTTTTGTATTTTCAAGCCGTATCCCGTCAATTTCCATTCAGCTGCTCATAAAACCGGTATTCTTCTGCATGCTCAGGGCGGGTATACACAGACGGCTCCAGTTCCACTTCCATATCATCCGGCACTTTGATCTTCATTCCTTTATAAAAATACACCTGAAGATATCTTTCCGGATCTCCCCATACATCATTACCGCCGCTGGCGATCATATTATAATCTGTCGTGTACTCTGCGCCGTCTTTTGTGATCTGATAAACGGTCTGCACAGTGCCCCGGTTCTTTTTGCAGACAATGTCATAGGAACCTGCCGGAAAATCCTTTCCCGCAGTCATCGTCCCTTTTACAGCGACATTTTCCTTCAGCGGATTCGCCGTCAGTTCATATCCATCCTTTGCGCTGTCCGTCTCAAACCGCATGGTCCCTGCACCGTCAATTCTTAAATAAGTTCCCCGATACAGCCGGATCTCTTCTGATTTTTTATAAAAATCATCGTCCTTCTCAGCATCTGACCTGTAAAAATCATAGATATTGATGCTCTGTTTCTGGTTTCTTACAAGCAGCGCTGTTTTGCCTTCCTGGATTGATACCTTATAAATTCCTTCCGGAAGATCCACACCAGCCAGATATTCCCCTGCCGTCAGCTCTGTATCAAAATGTTCCCCCTCCGTATCCAGTGCATACGTCGTATTTTTATAAGGATCCGCTTCTCCCGTCTCATCCGAGCTGGCCTTATCAAACAGCCGGTACTGAATTTCGTTTTTTATGTCCGAAACTCCCTGAAATACCATGCTGCCCAATGCAGGCAGGAGACCGGAAGCCAGCAGGATGATCACCACAAGAAGGATCAGACCGGTTTTCCTGTTTCCCCCGGTGCTCTTTCTCCCTGTCTTCCTTTTATAAGAGTCCTGCCGTTTATAGGAATTTGTCCGTTTTGAAGACTTTTTCTTTTTTCCGCATTTCTTTTCTTCATGGGCAAAAACCGGTTTTTTTGTCCTGGAATCCTGTTCCAGCACATCCCAGTGGCGGTCCTGCTGTACTTCCTTTTTTTCCAGCCTCTTAAAATCATATCCGCAGACCGGACAGATTCCGTTTCTTAATTTCTCATCACAGATCGGACACTTTTTATATTTCATACTTTTCCTCACCCTGACTGTTCTGAATTACAGTACTCCGTCTTCTCTCAGCATATTTCCCACTTCAATATACTCCGGAACACTGTCATTGATATACTTCTTTTCTTCTTCTGTCAGCGGACGCTTTACTCTGGCAGGGCTTCCCATTACCAGCATACCATCCGGTATTTCCACGTTTTGTGTTACCAGGCTTCCCGCTCCGATCAAACATCCTTTTCCAATCTTTGCACCATCCATAATGATGGATCCCATACCGATCAGTGTATGGTCTCCGATCTCACATCCGTGGATGACCGCATTATGACCGATGGTTACACCATCTCCTATTTTTACACTTTTTCCTTCATCTACGTGAATGGTACAGTTTTCCTGAACATTGCTGCGTTTTCCGATCACAATGGATTCTTCTCCCTCTGCTCTCATAACCGTAAAGAAAAGTACTGTGGACTCCTCTCCGATCGTAATATTTCCAAGCAGAACAGTTTCCTTCGCAATCTTTGCAGATTCTGCAATTTTAGGTCTCGCGTAATTCATCTACTTCCGTCCTTTCTTTTTCGCCTCTGCCTCTTTTCTGGACTCATAATCAATAAAAGCCACATCACCAAATACAAGCTTTGTGATCCAGATCAGACTGGCTGCGGGAACCACCATCCAGATGCTTCTCTCTTCCATCAGTCCCAGATCCAGGATTCCCTCATACTGCAGTGCCAGTATAAGTGTATACACCAGGATGATCCAGTAAGAAACTTCATATCCTGCTGTAATCTTTCGGTTCCAGTTTTTGGAAAAGAAAAATTTCTCCAGGCTCAGGATAGCGATCGCTACAAGATTCATCCCCATTCCTGCCTGGAAATATGCAGCTGCTTCCATATAATCTCCGATATACAGGCCGAGAAATGATGCGGCGAAAAGAAGGATCAGAAGGAAAAACAGAACCTTCTCAATTCCCCCCATTTTCTTTTCAATCCTCCTCACTCTTGCGGTGCCTGTCCGGGATCTTGGATTCCCTTTCATTTTCTGCTGTTGTTTCTTGTCTGCCATTTGTAAATACCTCACATTCTTTTCAGTCTTTCTAGTCACGGCTCTCTATCATCAATAAAGTTCCGGACCGGAAACGGATTTCTCCGCATTTTTCCACCAGCTCATTGCTGATGCCCCAGGATTCATGGAATACCAGGGTGTCTTCGTTCAGCGGATATTTAAACCCGCTGAGCGTCACTCCCTTTGCCTCATAAAGAGGGATCAGGGAAATATATTGGCCGAACTGCTGCTCTTTTTCAATCTTATGATTATGTTCCAGAACAGTAATCCGATTGTGCCCGTCTGCCATCTGTGCCTTCACGCCATTGCGAAAGGCATACACAAGCTGTCCGATATTCCCCAGCACATGATCCAGCCGGGTTCCGGAAGCTCCTATCACTAAAACCTCATCCGCTCCCATGGAAACCGCTTTCTGCATGGCAAGCCCTGTATCTGTATCGTCTTTTTCACAGGGCACCAGAAGTTTATCTTCTGTGGCAAACCGGTCCATGACGTCCCGGCTGCAGCTGTCAAAATCCCCCAGGATCGCATCCGGCTGAATGCCCAGCTGATCTGCCCGAAGAAGCCCCCGGTCTGCCGCAATGACTTTGTCTGGTTTCCATGTTTTAATATAAGATGAGGCGAAGACCGGATCAAAGTCTCCGCCTGTCAGTATTAATATCTTCATTACCACTTTCTCTTTTCTTTCAGTTCCTGATATATGTTTACATAATTTTCATAACGTATTCTGCTGATTCTGCCTTCCTCCAGGGCTTTCTTTACCCCGCAGTCCGGTTCGTGAGTATGGCTGCATCCCTGGAACCGGCACTGTTCCGCATAAGGAGCAAATTCCTGAAAATAGTCTTTGACTTCATCTTCCTCAAATCGATCAATAAACAGAGAACTAAAGCCCGGAGTATCCAGCACAAACGTTCCTTCCTCGATCATAATCAGTTCAGAATGCCTGGTCGTATGCCGTCCTCTCTGAATCTTCCTGCTGACGGCTCCGACTTCCATATTGGCATCCGGATTCAGCTGATTCATCAGCGATGATTTCCCGACACCGGAAGGGCCTGCCAGAACCGTTGTCTTTCCCCGGATCAAATCCCGTATCTCATCGATTCCGTTTCCTTCTCTGGCGCTGATAAATATAACCTGGTGTCCGCACTGCTCATAAATGCTTTCCAGCTGTGCCAGTTCTTTTTCTTTTACCAGATCCTTTTTGTTAAAACATACAATGACCGGAATTCCCTGTTTTTCCATGGTCATCAAAAACCGGTCCAGCAGATTATAATTCGGTTTTGGATTCTTCGCCGCGAACACGACAATGGCCTGATCGACATTTGCTACCGCCGGACGAATCAGTTCATTCGTCCGGGGAAGGATCCCGGTCAGATTCCCTTCCCGGTCCTTTTCATCCAGTATTTCAATTTCCACCCAGTCTCCCACCAGGGGTTTTACCTTCTGATTGCGGAAAATTCCTTTTGCCCGGCACCGATAGATGGTGTTCCCGGCCGCCACATCATAAAACCCGGCGATTCCTTTTATTATCTTTCCCTGCATTCGACTTTAACGCTCCTGCTATTCATTCTCATCCGGCTCTTCTTCATCCGGTTCTTCCTCATCGGTCGTCGTTGTAGACGGACGGCTTCCAAGACTGACGGTAATTCCTACTGCGGTTCCCTTGGAAACTTTCGTTCCTGAAGAAATGGACTGACTGATCACCTGATTCTTCTCTACATTGTTGTCATATTTTCTTGTGACGCTTCCTAATGTAAGCCCCATGTTCCTAAGCTGCTGTCTTGCCTCGGATTCCGTATAGTAAGACAGGTTCGGAACTGTTACCTGTTCACTGCCGCTGCTGACCGTGATCGTAACCGTAGCACCGGAAGATGCCTTGGATCCGCTGGACGGTGACTGGGAAATTACATTTCCTTCTGATACGCTGGAACTGTAGGCAGTTTTCACACTGACCTTAAATCCGGCGCTCTGCAGTGTCCTGGTTGCTGAAGACTGGCTCTGTCCCTTGACATTTGGAATCGTTGTTTTTGTTTTAGGCTCCCCGCTGCTGACTGTCAGCGTAATGGTGTCTCCTTTTTCTACCTCTGAATCACTCTCCAGACTCTGTCTGATGACAAGTCCTGATTTGTAGCTGGATGACGCCTGGGTCTTCGTTTCGATCTTAAGATTATCTCCAATGGCTTCTTTTGCCTGGCTTAATGACATTCCCACTACATTTGGAACCTGATATTTATCGTCTGTTTCCTCTTCAGAATCTGAACTGGACGTTGTGATCTGTTCTGTGGAAGCCTCATCTCCAGACCGGAACAGACCTGAACTTCTCACAACAAAAGTGATCACTGCAATCAGAATGATCGCGCCGACTACCGCCGCAAGGACGATGATCAGTTTCTCAATCTTGGAATTCATTCCCTCATCTTCATCATCATCTTCCGCCAGATAACCGTTTTCCTCACCCGGATCCAGTTCCCCTGTTTTTTCTTTTTCCTCTTCTTCTTTCTGCTGAAGTTCATCCTGATCTACCAGGATCGTCGGGGAATCATCCACTACAGGGGCAAATCCCACATAGTCTCCGGAGGTATCCTGAAATACCAGTTTCAGATCTTCGATCAGTTCATCTGCTGTCTGATACCGTTCCTCCGGTTTTTTCATCACGCATTTTAAAATGATCTTCTCTAAGCTGTCCGGAATTCCCTCCGTGATCTCACTTGGCGGAGTGATCTCATTCTGAAGATGCATCAGGGCAATGGTAACTCCATTTTCATGGTCGAATGGAACTCTTCCGGTTACCATCTCATACATCGTGATTCCCAGGGAATAAATATCACTCTTTTCATCACAAAACCGTCCTTTGGCCTGCTCCGGAGAAATATAATGCACCGATCCGATGGCCGTGGCGGTGGAAGTTACCGTATTGGCATTGGCCGCCTTTGCGATCCCGAAATCCGTTACTTTGATCATGCCGTCATCGGAAATCAGGATATTCTGCGGTTTGATATCCCGATGGATAATATGATGATTATGGGCATGGGAAAGCGCAGAGGCAATCTGCAGGGAAATATCTACGGTCTCCTGCGGTGACAGCCGCCCTTTCCTTTTGATATACTCTTTCAGGGTAATCCCGCCGGCAAGTTCCATTACAATATAATTGACCCCGTCTTCTACTCCGACATCATAAATGTTTACAATATTCGGATGCGTCAGGCTTGCGATTGCCTGTGCCTCCGTCTGAAATTTTTTCAGGAATTTTTCATCATCTACATATTCTGGTTTCAGTACTTTAACTGCTACTTTTCGATTCAGTTTCTGGTCTATTGCCATATATACATCGGCCATTCCACCTGATCCGATTCTTTTCAGGATTTCATAACGGCCGCCGAGAATTTCTCCAATCTCTAACACCTGTTTTCACCTCATCTCTTTAATTCCACAATGACCAGCGATATATTATCCCGTCCGCCATACTCATTGGCGCGGGCGATCATCTGACTTGCTTTGTTTTCCAGCTGGCTGTGATCTAAAAGAAGTTCTTTCAATTCATCATCTGCTATCATATTCGTCAAACCATCACTGCACAAAAGCAAATAACCATCCTGAGCCTGGAACTGAAAGAAATCCGGCTCTGCAGATGGCGCTCCTACTGCTCTGGTTATTAAATTCTTTTTCGGATGGAGCCTGCTCTGGTCTCTGCGCAGAGCACCTGCCTGCACCAGTTCCTCTACATAGGAATGATCCACGGTGATCTGCTCTAAATTCCTTGCTCCATAATAAAGTCTGCTGTCTCCAATATTCATAACTGTAATCCATGACCCGGAAACGGTGGCTGCGACAATGGTTGTTCCCATTCCCGCATAGGCAGAATCATGCCTGCATTTCTCCAGTATCTCCTGATTTACAATGGCAATCGCTGCCTTCATGGATTCGATCTTATCTTCTTCCTCTGATTCGCGCAGTAAGTCCACAAACCGGCTTACCGCATAAGAAGACGCATATCCTCCCGCCCGATGGCCTCCCATGCCATCCGCTACAATATATAGATTCTCAAATTTGCCTACTGGCTGGTCGCTTAAGAAAATCGTATCCTGGTTTTCTGATCTGACCTTTCCAATATGTGACTCTCCAACGGATCGCATATTTGTACTCCTTTACTTTACAGATTGTAGTTTCGTTCGCCTCAGCTGTCCGCAGGCGGCATTGATGTCTGCGCCCATCTCTCTTCTTATCGTAACATTTACACAGTTTTTTTCAAGTATCTTTTTAAATTCCATGATTGATTCCGGTAAAGACTGACGATAATTCCTTTCCTTGATCGGATTGACCGGAATCAGGTTTACATGACATGGAAATCCTTTCAGCCTGCCGCACAGTTCTCTGGCGTTTTCCGGCTGGTCGTTTACTCCCGCCACCAGACTGTACTCAAACGTCATCCTGCGCCTGGTCTCATGAAAATAATATCTGCAGGCGTCCAGAAGTTCCTCCATTGAGTATTTTTTCGCGATCGGCATCAGTTCCCTCCGCTTCTCATCATTCGGCGCATGAAGTGAAATTGCCAGCGTAATCTGAAGATGCTCCTGCGCCAGATCCCGGATCTTCGGCACGATTCCACAAGTGGAAATCGTCACATTCCTCTGACTGATATGTAACCCTTTTTCAGAAGTGATCAGTTCCAGAAACCGAAGGACATTTTCATAATTGTCCATTGGTTCTCCCGTTCCCATCATAACGACATTGGACACTCTTTCCCCTGTATCCTTCTGAATAAAATAAATCTGACTTAACATTTCGGACGGCTCCAGATTCCGATCCAGTCCGCCAAGGGTAGACGCGCAGAACTTACATCCCATCCGGCATCCGGCCTGGGATGAAATACAGACTGAATTCCCATGCTTGTACTTCATAAGGACACTTTCGATTATATTTCCATCATAAAGTTCAAACAGATATTTCCGTGTTCCGTCCAGCTTTGAAATAAAGCAGTCTGCTTTCTTTACCCCATGCATGACATATCCCTGATTCTGGAGTTTTTCCTTCAGTTTTTTCGGAAGATTCCCCATTTCATCCCAGGAAAACGCCAGATGCCTGTGCATCCACTCATAGAGCTGTTTTGCCCGGAATTTTGGTTCCTGAAGGGATACCATACATTCCTCTAACTCCTCTAAAGTCATTGATTTTAAATCCATCTTACACTCTCCTTAGTTTTCCTATAAAAAATCCATCGCATGGATGGATCCCCGGCAGCAGCTGAAGATATCCATCCTGTGCCGTATCAGACTTCAGATCCGCCGGCAGCAAAGGTCTTAAATCTTCCGGCTCAAATCCGGATTCTTCCCGGATCCACCGGAAATTCTCTTCATTTTCCTCTGGATTGATCGTACAGGTGCTGTACAGCAGCACACCTCCCGGTTTTACATAGGACGCCGCATTTTTCAGGATTTTTTTCTGCAGAATGGCAAGTTCTTTCATCTGCTCTCTGTCTGCGTTGTACTTAATGTCATTTTTCCTTCCCATGATGCCAAGACCGGAGCATGGCAGGTCCGCCAGCACAACATCTGCTTTTTCCAGCATATCCTTATCCTGTTCTCTGGCGTCTGCTGCTTCCACGCGGATATTTTCAAGTTCTGTCCGCTCAATATTTTCTTCAATCAGATCTGTCTTTTCTTCAGTCAGATCTCTGGCAATCACAATGCCCTCTCCGTTCATCTGATCCGCCATATACATGGCTTTCCCGCCCGGAGCGCTGCACAGATCCAGGACTGTCTGTCCTGCTCTGGCTCCAGCCAAAGATGCCGCCAGCATGGAACTTTCATCCTGAACAAAACACTTTCCTTCCCGAAAAGCTGACAGCCGGTAAAGAGAATCGTACCCGGAAATTTTCAGAGCTTCGTCACATAAAATTCCATCTCTCACATGAATTCCTTCTTCTAAAAATTCCTTTTTTACAGGTTCTCTGCCTCCTCGAGTTTTCAGGCAGCAAAGAGTCGTCTCTTTCTCTTCCAGAAAAGATGCCGCCATCTTTTCCACTGTCTCTGCATCATAGGTCTCCCGGAAAAACTCAATGAGCCAGACCGGCATGGAATATTTTACTGAAAGCCAGACATTTTTATCTTTGTTTTGATCCGGCCAGGCAATGTGGTCTTTGTTCCGGCTGATATTTCTTAAAACACCGTTAACAAACCCGGACAGCCTGGAAAATCCCCGTTTTTTCGCCAGTTTTACTGCCTCGTTGCATGCTGCGGAATCCGGCACCTGATCCATATACAAGATCTGATATGTCCCCATCCGAAGGAGACTGCGGATCAGCGGCCTGCATTTTCGAAGCTTCGTCCTGGAAAACTGATCGATGACATAGTCAATGGTGATCAAACGTTCCAGAGTTCCCTCTGTCAGACGGGTAAAAAACGCCCGGTCTCTCTTCGGAGACAGCTGATATTTCTCCAGCACATTTCCGATAATAATATGGGACAATTCTTCCTTTTTATCTACTTTAATCAGGACATCCAGTGCCTGTTCTCTTGGATTTTCCATCTTAATCTCCTAACCTGATTCCTGTTTCCACGGAACTTCCAAGCAGAAACGCCTGTACCGGCATCCGCTTCTTTCCTGCCAGCTGGATTTCCTTTAAAGCAAGGGCTCCTTCTCCTGCGGCAACTATGATCGTGTCTTTTGTTACTTTTACGACAGTTCCCGGTTCTTCGCTTCCTTCATAAGAAACGACATCCGCATCCCAGATCTTCAGTGTCTTTCCATTCATTGTCGTATAAGCGCTTGGCCATGGGTTCATTCCCCGGATCCACTGTTCCAGTTCCTTCGCAGACCTGGAGAAATCCATTCTTCCCATTTCCTTGCTGAGCATCTTCGCGTAACAGCTCTGACTGTCATCCTGTTTCGTCCTTACGATCGTTCCCTTTTCCAATTTATCTAATGTTTCCAGCAGCAGATCTGCTCCCAGATTCATCAGCTTATCGTGAAGGCTTCCTGCCGTTTCTTTCGGATCCAGCACAACCTCCGCTTTATCGATCATATCGCCTGTATCCAGTCCTTTTTCCATATACATGGTGGTAATCCCTGTTTTTTCTTCTCCATTCAGCACAGCCCACTGAATCGGAGCCGCTCCTCTGTATTTTGGAAGAAGGGATCCATGGACATTGATGCATCCATACTTTGGAAGATTTAAAATACGTTCCGGCAGAATCTGTCCATACGCTACCACAACAATTACATCCGGAGCGATAGTCTCCAGTTCTTGGATAAATTCTTCGTCTCTGGCCTTCCCCGGCTGAAGCACCGGAATCTTATATTCTGCAGCTTTTTCCTTCACCGGAGAAAACTGTACTTTTTTTCCTCTGCCCCTCTGGCGGTCCGGCTGTGTGACTACTGCCGCCACCTGATGGTGATCGATCAGCGCCTGCAGTGTCGGCACCGCAAACTCCGGAGTTCCCATAAATACAACTTTCATCTTACTCACCTTCTTCATATGTCACATCACGCACTGGTTCTTCCGCCACATCCGGATAAAGAATTCCATCCAGATGATCCAGTTCATGACAGATCGCTCTTGCAAGAAGTCCTTCTCCCTCTACAGTAATCGGCTCCATGTTTTCATTATAAGCCTGACAAATGACATGATTCGGGCGTTTTACTATGGCAGTCTTTCCCGGAAGGCTTAAGCACCCTTCATCCCCGATCTGTTCACCGTCTCTCTCCGTGATCACCGGATTTACAAGGACAAATCTTTCTCCTTCTTCATAAGTATCGATTACAACGATTCTCTTTAAAATTCCTACCTGAGGAGCCGCAAGGCCGACTCCCATTGCCTCATACATCGTATCAAACATATCGCCTACCAGAGTTTTCAGTCTGGGCGTCATTTCCTTTACTTCTTTTGAAGTTTTGCGAAGGACTTCATCGCCCATTACACGTATTTTTCGAATTGCCATTTTTTTCTCCTTTATTTCTTTAATAACTGTTCATCGGGTTAAAATCAAAATTAACTAATATATTTCTTTTCTCATCCTGCTGTTCCAGCCACCGTTCTATTTCATCTTTCGCCCGGATCAGATTCTGATAATCCGCGTCTTTGATATAGATGACACGTCGGTACTGATCTTTCATCCTGGCAAGTGACGCCTCACCCGGTCCGATTACAAGAAATTCCATCCGTTTCAGAATATCCGCCGCTTTTTGTGACAGATCTCTGACCTCTTCCTCCTGTCTGCCGGAAAAAAAGATTACCAGCATCTGCCATACCGGAGGATATTTCATTAAAGAACGATATCCAATTTCCTGCTGATAAAACTCCTTGTAATCCTGCTTTGCCGCCGCAACGATACTGTAGTGTTCCGGAGAATATGTCTGAATGACCACTTCCCCGCCTTTGTCTCCACGCCCGGCTCTTCCTGCCGCCTGAGTCAGCAGCTGAAACGTACGCTCACCGGCTCTGTAATCATTGGCATGCAGCGACAGATCTGCCGCTAAAATGCCTACCAGTGTCACATTGGCATAATCATGCCCTTTTACGATCATCTGCGTTCCCACAAGGATATCGGCTTCTCCTTTTGAAAAGGCTTTTAAAATTTCTTCATAACTGTGCTTTTTTCTCGTAGTATCCATATCCATACGCAGCACTCTGGCCTGAGGAAACTCCTTATAAATGGCCGATTCCACTTTCTGGGTTCCCAGTCCGAAGGTTCCGATATAAGGACTCCCGCATTCAGGACAGATCTTTGGCATCGGCAGTTCATATCCGCAGTAGTGACACTTTAACATACCCTCCCGGTGATAGGTCATAGACACATCACAATGAGGGCATTCCATCACATGACCGCAGCTTCTGCAGGATACAAATCCTGCATATCCTCTCCGGTTTAAAAACAGCATCATCTGTTCTCCCTTTGCCAGACGGTCTTCCATCAGCTGCCGGAGCTTTCTGCTGAAAATGCTTCGATTTCCTGCTTTCAATTCTTCCCTCAGATCTTCAATATATACACGCGGCAGCACTGCGTTCTGAGCCCGTTTCGTCAGCTCCCACAGACAGTATCGGCCTTCCAGGGCATTTTTATAACTTTCTACAGACGGCGTCGCAGATCCCAGGATCACCGAAGCGCCCTCCATGGAAGCCTTCTGGATCGCCGTTTCTCTGGCGTGATATTTCGGCGTCTGTTCACTTTTGTAACTGCTCTCATGTTCCTCATCAATGACGATCAGCCCAAGATTTGGAAAGGGCACAAACAAAGCCGACCTGGGACCTATGATCACATCCACATCTCCCTGTTTTGCTCTCAGCCACTGATCGTATTTTTCTCCTTTGGACAGACGGGAATTCAAAATAGAAACCCGGTCTCCAAACCGTTTCGTGAATCTCTGAACTGTCTGATACGTCAGGGCAATCTCCGGAATCAGAACAATGGCCTGTTCGCCTCTTTTTATCACTTCTTCAATGGCCGCCAGATAAACCTCTGTCTTCCCGCTTCCTGTAACTCCGTGAAGCAGATATACTTTATGTTCTTCCCTCATCAGATCCTGCCGGAACTCATCGACCAGATCCTGCTGTTCCTGATTCAGAGGAACCGGTGCCTCCCGGCTGATCATTTCCTGATTTGGATTGCGGTAATAATACTCAGTCACCACCCGGATTACATCTTCTCTCACCATGGCGTCTACCGTGCTTTTAGAAATTTTCAGCTGGTGAGAGGCCTGATCCCAGGAAATCCTGTTCTGATCCAGAAGCGCCGCCAGAAGCCTGGCCTTTGCCGTATAATGTCTTCCGAAATATTCTTCCAGAAGCGCCGGGCCATGCACCGGATCGATCTTCAGTTCAATCCAGCGGCTGGACTTCCGGTTCATCTTTTCCTGTACCGGAAGGACCGTCCTGAGCGCCTGGATCATGGTAGACCCATAATGCTCCCGTATCCAGTATGCCAGATTCAGCATCCTGGATTCCGCTGTCACTCCTCCCGGCTCGATTCTGATAATTTCTTTTACCTTATCTTCCTCATAATCTGTCTTATCTGAAAAACCGACAACAAATCCCTTCCGCTCGTGATTGCCCCTTCCAAAAGGAACCGCCACCTGCTGCCCGATCTGAATCTCTTCCCGTAAGGAAAAAGGCACTTTGTAGCTAAATACCCGATCCAGTGCCTCATGAGAAATATCTATTATAATATCCGCATATAATTTCCCCATAAATTATTCGACAACATGTCCTTTCTGTCTCAGAACCTTCACCACTTTATCCACTTTATCACGGCAGATTTCATGACTCTTAGCCTCTACCATAACACGAACCAGCGGCTCCGTTCCGCTTTCACGAACCAGAATTCTTCCTTCATCTCCCAGTTCTTTTTCCACTTCAGCTACAGCTGCCTGTACGTCAGGATCTTCCTGCGCTTTCTTTTTATCATACACACGAACATTTTCCAGAATCTGAGGATAAATTTTTACTGCTTCTACCAGATGTCCCAGTGTCTGCTTCTGTTCAATGATCGCTTCCATGATCTTCAAAGATGTCAGGATTCCATCTCCTGTTGTGGCATATTTGCTGAAAATAATATGGCCGGACTGCTCACCGCCCAGAGCATGCCCATTCTTTACCATGTTTTCATTTACATATTTATCTCCTACCGCCGTCTTTTCATAGGAAATTCCTGCCGCATCCAGCGCTTTATACAATCCGAGATTTGACATGACTGTCGTAACGATCGTATTATTATTTAACTCCCCATGTTTTTTCAGATACTGCCCGCATACATAGAGGATCAGATCTCCATCTACAACCTGCCCGTTTTCATCGACTGCGATGCACCGGTCTGCGTCACCGTCATAGGCAAATCCCACATCCAGATGATTCTCTTTTACATATCCTCTTAAAATCTCAATATGCGTAGAACCGCAGTTGGTGTTAATATTCGTTCCGTCCGGCTCATTGTTGATTACATGAGTCTCCGCTCCAAGAGCGTTAAATACATTTTCCGCAATGGCAAAAGAACTTCCATTGGCACAGTCCAGTCCGACTTTCATTCCTTTGAAAGAACGGGTTGCAGAAGAAATCAGATATCCGATGTAATGGTTTCTTCCTGCTGTATAATCTCTTGCCCGTCCGATTTCTTTTTTCGTGGCAAATGGGATTTCTTCCGTTTCACCGTCAATATAAGCTTCTACTTTCGCTTCCACCTCAGCTTCCATCTTATGACCCCTGGCATTGATCAGCTTAATACCATTGTCATAATATGGATTATGGCTGGCAGAAATCATAATTCCGCAGTCAAACTGCTCCGTACGGACTACATAAGCCACACTCGGTGTTGTTGTTACATACAGCATATAAGCATCTGCCCCGGAAGCTGTCAGCCCGGCAACCAAAGCATTCTCAAACATATAGCTGCTTCTTCTTGTATCTTTGCCAATGACGATCTTCGCCCTGGATGTCTTCTGGTTAAAATACCATCCAAGATATCGTCCTACTTTGTATGCATGTTCTACTGTCAGATTTATATTTGCTTCTCCTCGAAAACCGTCTGTTCCAAAATATTTTCCCATTTTACACTCCTTAAATATAACTGCGATTCTGTATCTTGTTTTCTCTCATTTGTCCATGGCAAATTCTGCCCGTCCAGAGACCGGCATATGCCTTGACGTTCATTATATCATGCCTTTGTCCGGTTATCAAATAAAGAAAGAGGATTCCGCGCTTCGCAGAATCCTCTGTTTCTTTCTTATTCTACAACATCCACATCGACTCCTGGCAGTTCCTCTATGGATGCGCTTCCATTTCCCAGTACTTTTTCCCGGTTTACTTTGTAAAGTTCCACCCAGGTTGATTTTAAATATGGTCTGGAATACAGCAGTCCCACAATTCCAAACGTAATCACGCTCAGAAAATTCCATCCGATAAATGACAGATCCAGCACGAATGCACTCCATTTTTCACCACGCATCATCTCCCGGCTGATCTCAAAAGCCCTCCGGCGGGAAATTTCCGGATTCTCCGCCAGAATATAGGAAATCATGGAATATTCATAGCTTTTCACAATTCCCGGTATAATCAGCAGAAATGTCCACAGCACCCGGTAAAGATCCCTTAAAAACAATGTCAGCACATTCTTTCCATAAGAACCCTGACGGAATCCGGAAAGAATCACTCCCAGTGATGTTTTGCGGCTGCTGTTTTCCTCATAAAACCGCATGGCTCCGATCTCAATCAGATTTCCAATAAAAATCTTTACCAGAATACCGATCAGAGCTATGATAAGGCCGATCCCAAAAATCAAAAGCCACACATAACTTGCCAGAGCCATGATATCTCCATCATTCTCCGTTATAACATCTCTGGCGCCATTGCTTATACTGTTTCCTGATAATTCTCCTGTCAGAAATCCCAAAATCAATGTAACAAGAACCGTAATTCCATAATTCCTGAGAAAAGCGCTTTTTCCTCTCTGCTTTAATTCACTCCTGGTCCACATTTTTCCATCCTCCTTTTCTGTTCTGCAAAATGATATTATATGTTTTCTTTAAAAGTTTGTCCAGCTTTCCACTTCCCTTCGCAGCGGAATAGAGGGCGCTGCTCCCATTCTGGAAACCGCAATGGCAGATGCCCTGGCTGCCCGGTTCAGATTCTCTTCCATTGGTATATTTTCAGTAAGTCCTGCAATAAAATATCCGGTAAAGGTATCTCCTGCCGCCGTAGTATCTACCGTCTTCACCGGATAAGCCTCCTGCCTGATCTGCCGTCCTTCTCCCTGCCATATGGCTCCCTGGCTTCCAAGAGTCAGGACCGTCTGAGCATCCGGATAAAATCGTTCCATTTCCTCTAATATCTCTTCCGATTTCTGTTTCCCTGTTATCTGTTCCCCCTCTACTTCGTTGATCAGGAAAATACTTACTTTCTTCAGATCGCACTCTTTCAATACGTCATTCCATGGAGAAGGATTCAGGATAATCTTCATCTGTCGTTTCCACGCCTGATCGATCAGATCTTTCAAGCCATTCACCTCATTCTGCAGCAGTAAAATATCACCCTCTCCGAAATTCTCCAGCACCTGAGCGATATGCTCCGGTGTCTGCTTCTGATTCGCTCCTCCATAAATCATAATGCTATTTTCCCCATTTTTATCCAGCTGAATGACTGCATGTCCACAGGGTCCCTCCGTTCTTCCAAGATAAGATGTGTCAATTCCGTTTTCCTGGCAGATATCTAAAAACAGCTGTCCGTCCTCCCCGATCAATCCGCCCTGGTATACCAAAACCCCGGCGCGCGCCAGCGCAACCGACTGATTCAGTCCTTTGCCGCCGCAGAACACATTCCTTGCCTGACAGCTCTGAGTTTCTCCCGGTTTGTTGATATGATCCACTTCATATACATAGTCATAGTTTAATGATCCGTAGTTTAATACTTTCATTCCGGCATCCTCCTTTTTCTTTTACTATACCCGATTTTTTCAAAGCCGTCCACAACAGAAAACGGGGCATATCCGCTCTCACAGATATGCCCCATCCATAATAAAATACAACTGAGATGTTTTGACCTATTTTACAAAATCTTTTACTTTCTTTGCGATGCTGTCTCCATCCAGGCCGAATTCCTTGATCAGTTCCACTGCCGGTCCGGAATGTCCGAATACATCATTAATACCGATCTTTAATACCGGAGTCGGAAGTTTCTCAGACAGCACATCACATACAGCGCTTCCAAGTCCTCCGATCACAGAATGTTCTTCCACTGTAACAACTTTTCCTGTTTCTTTTGCTGCCGCAAGAACCAGTTCTTCATCCAGTGGTTTTACCGTTGCCATATTGATCACTTTGGCATTGATTCCTTCTGCTTCCAGTTTCTTTGCTGCTTCCAGTGCTTCCGCAACGCAAAGTCCGTTGGCAATAATTGCCACATCAGTACCTTCTTTTAATACAGTACCTTTTCCGATTTCGAACTTGTAATCTGCTGTGTCGTTGATCACTGGAACAGCCAGACGTCCGAATCTCATATAAACCGGACCGTTCATTTCTGCTGCGGCTTTTACTGCTGCTCTTGCTTCTACGTCATCGGAAGGAACAATGACTGTCATTCCCGGAATTGTACGCATTAATGCAATGTCCTCACAGCACTGATGTGTTGCTCCGTCTTCTCCTACAGAAATTCCACCATGTGTTGCTCCGATTTTCACATTTAAATGTGGATATCCAACAGAGTTTCTTACCTGCTCAAAAGCACGTCCTGCAGCAAACATTGCAAAACTGCTGACAAAAGGAATCATTCCTGCTGCCGCAAGTCCTGCTCCAATTCCAACCATATTGCACTCTGCGATTCCGCAGTCAATATGTCTTTCCGGAAATTCCTTCTTGAACACGCCTGTCTTTGTTGCAGCGGCCAAGTCGGCATCCAAAACTACAATATCAGGATTTTCTTTTCCTAATTCCACTAAAGCATTTCCATAGCTTTCTCTTGTCGCAATCTTCTTTACATCTGCCATCTTACTCGCCCACCTTTTCTAAATCTTTCAGTGCCTGTTCACATTGTTCATCATTTGGTGCGGTACCATGCCATGAAGCCTGGTTTTCCATGAAGGATACACCTTTTCCTTTGATCGTCTTCATAATGATCGCCGTTGGTTTTCCTTTGCATTCTCTTGCCTGTTTCAAGGCATCTGCGATCTGATCGAAATCGTGTCCGTTAATCTCAACGACATTGAAATTAAATGCGGCAAATTTTTCACCAATCGGATATGGTGAGCATACGTCCTCAATGTTTCCATCGATCTGAAGTCCGTTATTGTCCACGATCACAACAAGATTATCCAGCTTTCTGGCTCCTGCGAACATTGCAGCTTCCCATACCTGTCCTTCCTGGATCTCACCGTCTCCAAGAAGTGTGTAAGTACGATAATCTTTGTTCTTTAATTTTGCTGCCAGAGCCATACCAACAGCTGCTGAAATTCCCTGTCCCAAAGAACCGCTGGACATATCAACACCTGGAATCTTCTTCATGTCCGGATGCCCCTGAAGATAAGAATCAATATGCCTTAAAGTAAGAAGATCTTCTTTCGGGAAATATCCCCTTTCCGCAAGTGCTGAATAATATCCAGGAGCTACATGTCCTTTGGATAAAACAAAGCGGTCTCTGTTTTCATCCTTTGGATTTTTCGGATCAATGTTCATCTCAACGAAATATAAATAAGTGAACATATCTGCTGCTGAAAGTGATCCGCCCGGATGTCCTGATTTTGCAGCATGTGTTGCTTTGATAATGTCTTTGCGGATTTCATTGGCCGTCTTTTTTAATTCTGCGGTTGTCATGATATTTACCACCCTTTCCTATTCTCCAAATACTGCCTTATAATCTGCCTGGAATTTTTCAATTCCCTGGTCTGTCAGAGGATGTTTCATCATCTGCTCAAATACATTATACGGTACTGTCGCAATATCTGCACCCATTTTTGCACATTCCATAACATGAATTGGATTGCGGACACTTGCACAGATGATCTGTGTATCGATATCTCCTGCCATATCAAAGATTTCTTTGATGTCTGCGATAAGATCTAATCCGTTCTGGGAAATATCATCTAATCTGCCAAGGAAAGGAGACACGTAAGTCGCACCGGCTCTTGCTGCCAGTAATGCCTGGTTCGGATTGAAGATTAATGTAAGGTTTGTTTTGATTCCTTCGGAAGATAATACTTTTGTAGCTTTCAGTCCTTCAATTGTTGTCGGGATCTTAACTACCATATTCTCATGGATTTTTGCGATTTCTCTTCCTTCTTTGATCATTCCTTCTGCGTCTGTCGTTGTTGCTTTTACTTCCCCGCTGATCGGACCGTCTACGATGGAAGTAATTTCTTTGATAACGTCTTCAAACTGTCTTCCGGACTTTGCGATTAAGGATGGGTTTGTGGTTACTCCACAGATTACTCCCATATCATTTGCTTTTCTAATCTGATCTACATCTGCTGTGTCTACAAAAAATCTCATGTTCTATTCCTCCTAAAAAGTATGGCTTCGTTTGGTTTCTGGTATCATTAAAACATGGATCTCCGCCCTTGTCAAACGTCCGCCGGGAGCTGTTTTCCAACATTTTCAGGATTTTATTAATATTTTAAAAAATTATTAATAAGATGAATTTTTACATTTTTTCAGATCCAATTTTACACAAAATTTTCATTTGAAAAAACCCCGTATTTCTCTGTATTTTCCGCCATCCTTATGGTATGATAAGAATAGTTTTATTAATATTTTTTCGATAATATTAGTAATATTTTTATAAAATATTAACAACATTTAATTAATTAAAATAATTTTGATTAGGAGGATCATGATGGGTAAAAAAAAGAAAGTTACAACAAAAGATATCGCTGAATACGCAAACGTTTCCCAGTCTGCTGTTTCCATGATTCTGAATCAGAAACCCAATGTGTCTTTTTCAGAAGAAACCCGCCAAAGGGTTTTTATGGCTGCAGAAGAACTCGGCTACCATAAAAAAAAGACAGCCTCCACACCAGAGCATTCTTTATCCGAAGTTATTGTCATTATGTGTCCGTTCCTTTCCAATCACTATTACACAATCCTGATCCATTCGATCACAGAACGTGCCCACGACTATGGTTATCTGACATTTGTTGCCCCAACGCTGCGCAATCCCAGCACTGAACAATATTATCTTGATATGCTGAGACGGGATGTGGAAGTAGCAGGCATTGTCTATCTTTATCCAACATCTTTTCTGTCAGAAGTAAATCAGATGTCAAAACTTCTGCCTATTGTCAACATCGGAGATAAAAATGATGAGATCATATTCGACTCCATTCATGTCAGCAGCACCAAGCCTGCCTACCTGGTAGCCGAGCATCTGATCTCTCTCGGACATAAAAAAATTACTTATATTTCTACTCCGATCAGCAGTGTGGAACGTTCCCGTTCCAAACGATATGAAGGATTGTGCCGGGCCTTTGAGGATCACGGTTTGGGAGAAAACTGCGTCACGCTGCGATCTCTTTCTTCCGGGGAATATAATCTGTTATCGCCAAACCTTCTGGAATATTCCTCCGGATTTAACCTGACAAAACAAATTCTCATGGAAGGAACCGACTCTACTGCTTTTGTCGGATATAATGACATGGTCGCCATTGGTATCTTAGATGCTTTATACGAAATGAAATACCGGGTTCCTGCTGATTTTTCTGTCTGCGGCTTTGACAATGTTCCTATGGCATCCATGAACCGCATCTCTCTTACAACTGTAGAACACTCCATCGAAGCCAAGGGCCGGGAAGCTGTTGATATCATTGCCCGTTTAAGAGATTCAAAGACAAAAAATCAGCCAAGGGGTTTTGTAACCAATCTGGAATTTGAACCTTTTATTATCAAGAGGAAAAGCACAGGAAGGGCCCGGAATTAATTCCGCCCTTCCTGTGCTTCCTCACTACGCTGTTGTCTTCTGACGTTTCATCTGCTGAAACTCATAATACAGATAATGCACTGCCATCGGAATATCCCGGTACTTCTGCATGGTCTCAATCAGATATGCTAATTTACTATTCACAAAAGAGTGACCTTCCGCAACCGCATGAATATCCTGTGCCAGTCTGGTCTCAATGATAAATTCGATATCCATAATTCTCTGCTCTGCTTTATCAATCTTTCCAGCCAGAATGATATGACTCCTCTCCAGCGCATCCATTCTTTTGATCAGTTCTTCTGTTTTCGTCTCAAGACTTCCTGTTTTCCGTTCCAGATCCCCCATTCGTGTCTCCAGTTTTTCCACCTTCTGCTTCAGGCTCTCCATCTGCCTCTCCAGATTCTCTGCCTTCTGCTCCAGACTCTCTATCCGTCTCTCCAGGTTCTCTGCCTTCTGCTCCAGGCTCTCTATCCGCTTCTCCAGATTCTCTGCCTTCTGTTCCAGACTCTCTATCCGTTTCTCCAGGTTTTCTACCTTCTGTTCCAGGCTCTCTATCCGCTTCTCCAAGTTTTCTACCTTCTGCTCCAGGCTTTCTATCCGTCTTTCCAGGTTTTCTACCTTCTGCTCCAGACTCTCTATCCGCTTCTCCAGATTCTCTACCCTCTGTTCCAGACTCTCTATCCGTCTCTCCAGGTTTTCTACCTTCTGCTCCAGGCTTTCTATCCGTCTCTCCAGGTTTTCTACCTTCTGCTCCAGGCTCTCTATCCGCTGCTCCAGTTGGCCTATCCTTTCTTCCAGATGATCCATTCTCTCTTCCAGTCTGTCCATCCGCTTTTCCAGATGATCCATTCTCTCTTCCAGCCTGTCCATCCGCTCTTCCAGATGATCCATTCTCTCTTCCAATCTGTCCATCCGTTTTTCCAGATGATCCATTCTTTCTTCCAGTCTGTCCATCCGTTTTTCCAGCCTCTGTATGCCCTCTTGTATTGGTTTTAACTTTTCGTCCAGCAGATTTGATATCATTTGCAGTAATTCCTCTTCCTTCATCCGTACCTCCTTTCCTGATTCTTTTTCTGTCTTCCAGTACTTTCCTGTACTGTTTCTATATTATATCATCCGATAAATACTTTGTAAACATTTATCAATATAGTTTATACACTTATAATAACCAAAATATTCACATTTCTTCAAAATATTTCAGTTATCAAAGTCATTAAAAACATTTCAGTTATTTCATTAAAAAAACGCCTCCTTTCGAGGCGTTTTCTCTTATAACATATGTACCTTTCCTTTTTCTACACATATTTTCACCTTACGAACTTTTCCAATTACTTCCCCGTCCATATGGAAATACTGAGGCGTCCTTGCATGAATCTTTATCTCTTTACAGCGATAGACATGCACACCTCTGTATTTTATGTGCTGACCCTTTAAAGCCTGCAGGAGCAGAACCGGAAGTTTCCGTTTGGGAACCCTTGACACAACACATACATCCATTTTTCCGTCCATTGGATCCGCCTTAGGGCAAAAAGGAACCCCTCCTCCTTCATAAGGAAGATTATGCACAGAGCAAAACAGAATGTCCCGAAGAAAAACTTTACACCTGCCGTCCAATTCCAGCTCACCGCGGAATCTTTTAGAAGCAAATAACTCATACGCTCCAAGGATAAGATAGGTCAGTTTCCCAAGTCTCATACGATTTAGAATCTTCTTTAATCCAGAATGATTCACTCTCCAGCAGACCCCGGCGTCATATCCTATTCCAGCGCTGACCATAAAACGTCCGCCGCCGCGTTCTGTCTGGACCTTTCCACAGTCCATCTGCCAGTTCTCTCCAGTCCTCAGAATATTCTCTATCTGTCTCTTCGGAGATCTCTTCCATCCCATTCCTCTTGCAAAATCATTTCCCGATCCGACCGGAATATAACCAACCGATACATTTTCCCAGTTTTTAATACCAGATACCATTTCATGCAAAGTACCGTCTCCTCCGATCAGCACCAGCTTCACCGGATCCGAACCGGATGTAACCTTTCCGGCAATCCGTCTCGCGTCTCCCTGTCCTTTGGTATAATATGCCCGGTACTCAATCTGCTGCTCTAAAAGAATCTTTTCTACTTTTTTCCATGTTTTTCTTCCCATGCCGGAACGCGCCGCAGGGTTAATCATAAAATTGTACAAATGCCGCTCCTTCTCTCTTAATTATGCAGTTTCTGCTTTCGCATGATAACTGTGGCCATATGTGCTGGATTCGCCAGCTTTCACGTCTGCATCGTTCAAAATACATCCCTTGATCTCTACTCCGGAACCAGACAGGATTTCCATTCCATCTAAAATCCGATCGATTTCCGTGTAATCCTGACGGACAACAAACACTGCTCCGTCTACATACTGTGCTACGATCGCCGCATCAGATAAAAGAGCACTCGGAGGTGTATCGATGATAACAAAATCTGCCTGTTCCTCCAGCTTCTTGACAAATTCTTTCATATTATCGCCGCTCAGGACTCCAGATGTATCCTGAATCGGAGAAGAACCTGCCAGTACCATAACACCGGAATCCTTATAAGGCTGAACCGCATCTTTAATATCCGCTTCACCCTTGATTACTTCCAGAGTTCCGGTTTCTTTTTCTTCCATGCCCAGCACCTTCGCAGTGGATGGGTTTCTTAAGTCGGCATCCACCAGGATCACACTATAGCCTTTCATAGCCAAAGCCAGGGCAATATTAGCAGAAACCGTAGATTTTCCTTCTCCAGGCATGGCACTGGTCACAAGGAATGATTTCATTCCAGTCTCTTTGCTTGCCCGTTCCAGTCTTCGCCGGACTGTTCTTGCCGCTTCCAGGAAATTCCTTGGAATTCTCGGATTATCCAGCACCACCAGTTCCTGAACCTTGGATCTTCTCTTATGGAACTTGGCATGAGGAATCGTTCCAAGACTTTTCACACTGAACAGCCGTTTAAAATCTTCCTCTTTCTTTACAGTATTCTTTCCAAGCGCAAACAAAAGATCCAGCAGAATACATAAAACCACTCCGATAATACCGCCGATGATGATTTCATGACGGTAGCTGAACGGATTTGCCGGGGAAGCCGGGACTCCGCTCTCGTCCATCAGTGTCAGCTGTGAACTTCCGATTACAAATTCTGCTACTGTCGGATAATTTTTCACGACAGATTGCAGAATTTTATTTGCCATCTCAGGATCGTCTGCCGTTACTTTCAGCGTAAACAGATTGGTATTCTCCATAACATCTGCCTCAATCTTTCCCGGTACAGACTGTCTTCCCAGATCCTGCGCTATGATTTCCTGCAGGACTCCGCTTTCCAGAATGTATGGGAAAGTTTTCGCCATCTGATTAGCCGTGGCATTATCCATATAAGTATCTGACGCCTCAGCTGAAATGCTGGCACTGATCGTAAATGTTGATGTTGCCTCATAATACGGGGAATAAGTGATCCGTTTATATCCACAGTATATTACGACACAAAGGATAATCAGAATCAGAAAACGCCATTTCATATGAAATGCGCCTTTGATCAAATCATCGATCAAACCGGTGATATCGATCAGCCCCTCTTTCTTCTCATTATATCTCTCACTCATTTCTTATCCTCCTGCTGGTCTGACAGCTTCTTCTCTGATCTGGATTTCTTTCTGCTGCTGCGTTTGCCGTAACCATAGCCATAACCGTATTTCCCGCCATAGCCGTAGCCATAACTTCCATAACCATAGCCGTAACCGTAGCCATAACCATAACCGTATTTATAACCATATGTCTTGGCAGTCTCTGCAAATCCCTGGAACGCGTCATTATAAACACACCCAAGCATTGTTCCTTCACCAGACCGGAGTACATCAATGGCTTCATTGATATCTTTTACCAGAGCCTTATGCTGTTTTACAACTAATAAGGATGCATCTACGATATCTACCAGTTCTTCCGCATCTGCCGCCTGGTTCATCGGAGGTGTATCGATGATAACATAATCCAGATTATCCCGGAAAAATTCAATCACTTTTCGGAAGATCGGAGAAGCGATCATCTCAGTAGAACTTGGATATACCATCGTATCCGCAATCAGCAGAAGCTCTGAATTTTTCACATTCATTACAAGATTTTCCACATTCTCATTTCCATTCAGAACCTCGCCAAACTGTTTGATCTGCTCTTTGTCAATTCCGAAAATTTTATACTGAGACGGATTTCTAAGATCCGCATCAATCAAAAGCACTTTTGCAGATTCCTCTGCCAGTGCCAGCGCAAGGTTCGCTGCGATTGTAGATTTTCCTTCTTCTTCTGTCACACTGGTGATCATCAGCGTCTTGGCATGATGTTCTTTCATCTGGCTGCTGACCTTTCTCGCCAGCTTTTTCATATCCTCCACATATCGGAAACTGGTTCCCGGATTTGTTAACAGAACCTCAGATTTCTTACGATGAAGCCTCGCTTTCCATGTTTTATACCTTTTTTCGTGATAAATTGTTTCCAGAAGCTTTGCATCCAGCTTTTTCGCTACTTCTTTCGGCTTGCGCACCGTATCCTTCATAAAGGAAATCACAGCGATCAGCGCGCACAATCCGGCGGCTGTCACCAGAAACGTCTTTTTCATCAGAGACGCCGGCTTGAACTCATTGACCGGCTCACTTGGTATCGTCGGATTCTGCAGAACATCCAGCACGATATTTCCCATCAGCTGATCCGTTACCACAGAATAATTATTCATGATCGCCTTATTCAGCCGGAATGCCATCTCCGGAGAATCTGCCTGCACACTCAGAACCAGAAGATTGGTCTCTTCCACCACCTCTGCTGTGGCAGTGCCCGGAAAAGAATTCATATTCATTTCCTCGGCAACTTTTTTCTGAAGAATACTGCTGTTTAAAATTTCAGAAAATCTGCTCGCCATCTCCGTGGTCGTATTTAAATTGCTGTAAACATTATTATTGCTGCCTTTCCCGCTGACGATAAATGTACTGGATGCCTCATACTGCCTGTGATAATTACGTCCAACGTAAACATAAGCAAAAAGGCTCATAGACGCGGACAGCAGCAGAATTACCACCGCATATTTCCATATATCTTTTAATATGCTGTACAAGTCAATATTTATTTCATAATCATTCACTGATATATTCTTATTATCGCTCATTGCACAACTCCCCCTATTCTGTCACGATTACGATCAATTTTACTGTGCCTGTCCGGCTTTTGCCCTGTTTTACAGAGTAAGTGATTTCATAAGATCCGGCCTTATCATAATCTACTTCGGAGTCATCGACTTTTACCCGGCTTGTATCAATATCACCCGGCACATCAGAATCATAATCTCCGCCAAGACACACCTTGGAAATGTAATCCCTTGCGTTCAGTTTTTTTCCAACCTTGGTATATACCAGATAATCCGTCAAATGAATAAATGGAATTTCAGATACATTTTCCCGGTCATACACCTGAACTGTAGCCTGGAAAGACACCGTATCTCCGGCACTGTTAGATACCTGAAGCCGGATCGGATAGTTGCCCGGCGTATACAGATCAACCGTAGAATTCGCCAGAACCTTTACCTGATTGGAAAGATCTCCGTCAATCTTATCCTTAACTTTCAGATTTTCCAGAAGATTCATATCCTCAGTAGAACCCGTTGACTCAAAACACAGAGGTTTTTCCAGAGTAAATTTAGGAGAAGAATATCCTTTGTATTTTACGATCCGGTTTGCACGGCTGACATTGTTGTGGGAATCCACTGCCGCATACACTACCAGACGGCGTCCGCCGCCCAGAAAGCTGGAAACACTTTCCACCACCAGGGAAGAAGTAACATCTCCGTCCTTGTCATCCACTGCTTTCACGCCTTTCAGAAAATCTTCATCTGTGGCGTCCAGATCTACATTCAGCTCATCCTTATCCATTGTGATCACAGGTCCGACCCGGTCTCCCTTTCTGATCTGCGTAAACCAGAAAATAAGACTTGCTGCCAGCGCAACACCAAATATGATCAAACAAATGATCCGCAATTTCTTCATATCTATATTTACATTCATGCCTTCATACTCCTAACTAACAATTTCTGATCTGTTGTTTTCTGCCGATGCCGATCCCATCAAAATCTTCCGGGGATTTTCATACAGCAGTTCCCTGGAATACCGGTAGGAAAACCGCTCTTCCATATATTCCTTGATATCTGCCATATACGGCGTCCGCTCATATGGTTTATGAGCATCACTGGCAATGCACGTTACCCATCGTTGTTCCAGCAAAGCATCCGCGCACTCCTTTGCACGCCCGCCAAATCTTCCAAAGACACTCCCCCGGTTGATCTGAGCAAGACATCCTTTCTTCATCCATCCATTCACCCTTTCGGGACTTTCCTGAACACAGGCATAACGCTCCGGATGAGCGATCACCGGCGTCAGCCCCATGGCAAGCACATTTCCCAGCATCTGATCCATCTCAAAGGCTTCAATACCAAATGCGAATTCCATCAGAAAAAAAGATGTGTGATTGATCGGAATCAGCCTCCCGTCCTCAATCAGCTCCGGAACATCTTCCGTAGTAAAAATCTCCATGCCGGACAAAACCGTCAGCGGCATGCCTTCCTGCTCCAGGGCTCTTCGAAAAGCCTGAAGACGCTCTTCATAAACCTCCGGACCATACTCCCTGAAATAACCGCCCGTATTGGCATGTGATGTGGCCACAACCGTATGGACGCCGCTTTTCAGCGCGACCTCTGCCATTGCAAGAGAATCATCCATATCCCTCGCCCCATCATCCAGTCCGGGCAAAATATGCGTATGTATGTCTATCATCTTACAAATACCCCTTGTTTATTGAAAATTTCAACGTTCTTATTATATAACAAATACTCTCTTACATCTATACCTATCATACAAACAATCGTATCCATTTTCAAAGAAAATCCTATATCAGCAAAAACATCAGAACATCCCTGTAAAGCAAAAAACCTCCAGCCTGCCGACTGGAGGAAATTTGTCTTTGGATTAATACTGTTCTTTTAAACGTCTTGCTGCGTATACAGACATAGCTGCTGCGGCTAATGCTCCATATACAAGAGCTGCAGGTGCTCCTTCATCACTTGTCTTTGGTGATGTTGTAGTACCAGAAGGCTGTTCTGTATAGTCCGTTCCTGTAGAATCTGTTTCTTTGGAAGGGCTGTCGTTTGCCATTACTGTTACAGCAAGCGCAAAGCTCATAACCATTGTCGCGAACAATACTAATACCTTTTTCATATAAATTCCCCCTTACTTGGTCTCTTAATCAACACGTGTATAGAACACGTCCAAAACTAACTCAAACAACTTTGTTTCATCCGGATAATACTCTGCATATCCGCTGTCGCCTTCCTTGATGTCACAGTCAAAACTGTGGATGTCATCAGAAGAAAAGCTGACTCCTAAGGCTTCTGTCGCCAAATATGTAAGCTTAGGTACTGAGACATTCGTTACAGCGTTATCGGAAATCAGATTCAGCAAATCAACCGGAAGCATAATATCACTGCGGATCTCATGCAGTCCTTTCTGAATAAATGCTGTGATATACTGCTGCTGTCTCCTCATACGCTCTAAGTTCGCATCCAAAGGCTCGTGTTCTCTGGTACGGACATAAGTCTCTGCCTGATCGCCGAGCAATGTGACGTTGGCTCCTTCTTTCAAATCCGGATCCACACTTGTCAAGTCTCCAATCACCTGGACATTCACACCGCCTACCGCGTCATTCAGGACACTGATCGCTGACAGATTGATAGAAACATAAGAATCAATCGGAATTCCATACAGAACTTTTGATACAGCGTCCACCGTATTGGTACAGCTTAACTTCTCACCGTCTCCATATGCATACGCCAGACACAGCTGGGTCTTCTTCGTTCCTGTATATTTTCCTTTTTCATTATATGTCTTAATATCTGCCATCGTATCACGCGGAATGCTGATCAGCGACATCTTGTTGGAAGAAGTATCCAGCGCTGCGACAAACATTGTATCAGCCTGTCCAGCTCCATGCTCCTTCAGATATTTTTCATCGCTGTTCACCTTCTCACGGTCAACTCCCATAAACAGAACACTCGTTATGTTCTCATTATACCGATATTTGTGTCCTTTGTAAATAACCAAATCCCCGTTATTTTGGACTTCCGCGCCATCAACCGCGTTTTTCATGTTCACATTCCCTGAAAAAAGGAAACTTTTTCCAAGAACTCTCAAAGCGACAAACGCTGCCACCGGCACGATAATGATCACTGCAAGAACGATCAGAATCCTCTTTACGATCTGCTTTGGCGTCTTTTTCTTCTTTTCTTTTTTCTTCTTTTCCTTTTTTTTCGGCTTCTCTTCCTTCGGTTCATATCCCTGGAACTCTTCTCCCGACTGCCGGTCCAGGTTTTCAATCTCTTTTTCCAGCTCCAGGTTCAGCTGATCTGCTTCCCTGTTATTCTGATTATTTTGCGTCTCTTTCATCTGTTAACACCGCCTGTACTAAATATCGATTATCTGGTTCCCCTCCAACACAGGTACTTAATGTCAGGATCCGGTCATCCGCCGTCACCTTCTGATCCTTCCGGATATGACTGATCATCTGCCGGGTTGAAAGCACATTTTTAAGGTAGTTTTCGAAAACTTCCTTATCCTTAAAATTAAATGATTTCAGCAGATGCCGGTTGTCATATTTGTACGCTGCGAAAATTGTATATGTATATATCTTATCCGGAGTATAAACATAGACATTTTTATGTTTGTCAAAGAAATCTCCATCCTCAAACTTATGAAGATTCTGGAACATGGATCCGTTCCTCATATTATGACCGTACATAACCGTATTAGGGTCTGTAAAGTCTTTCTTGTTATACTTTTCCGTATAAATGCATCCTGCGAATTCCGGCTCATTCTTATAGTTATAGTTCAGATAGTGAGCATCGTCTTCCGCATTCTGAGCCACCGGATAATCAATTTTGGTATCCGGGATGTAAATCCATGCATAGATCTCATCATTGATCTTCTGAAGCTCATTGAAATCTATGTCATCTCCATGCCGTATTCCCTCCGGCAGGTCCGGCTCTTCCCCATCTCTCTGTGTAAAATCACTGCTGCTGATTGCCTCCAGCTCTTTCTGGGTCCTGTAGTTTCTGTAAGTGATCCACCCGAACACTCCCAGGCATCCAATGCAGATTACAATTCCCAGACAGAGGACAATCTTCCATTTTTTCTTGTTCATAAATACTCCTCCGTAAAATCTGCCTGCAGTATTCTTTGTTATTATAGACCTTTTCCGACAAACGGTCAATCAATCAGAAGTCCATGGCCATCCTGCTGGATTCTTCCTCGGAAAGCTCTGTCACCTTCGTTTCCATTACCCTGTATACCCGCTGGCACATATTCAAAACGCTCGGCCGATGCGTGGTCACGATACAGGTCTTATTCGGTCTCTGTTTTATAATGTTTTTCAGAACTTTTCTTTCTGTCGTAACATCCAGAGCCGACGTTGCCTCATCCAGAAGCAGAACCGGCGAATCTCTTAACACCGCCCTGGAAATGGCGATTCTCTGAGCCTGTCCCTCTGAAAATCCGCGTCCCCGCTCTCCGATATTAGAATTGATCGTATCCGGCATATCTTTTACGAAATCCCATGCACATCCTATCTTCAAAGCCTCTATAATCTCTTCATCCGTAGCATCTTCCTTCACCATACGCATATTTTCCGCTATGGTTCCAGACAAGATCGTATTTCCCTGCGGCACATAGGCAAACAGATGTCTGGTATCCGCATTCATCTCCACAACCTTTCCATTGGAAGCCTCTAAAAATGCTTTTCCGGATTCCGGCCGGATCAGTCCAAGAATCAGCCGGATCATCGTAGTCTTTCCTTCTCCGGAAGGACCTACCAGAGCAACGATCTCACCCGGCATGGCTTTGAACGCAGAATCTGTGATCACCCGGTTCCCTTTCACATAGGAAAAGTTTACATCCTTCATTCTGACTTCGAATCCATCCTCTGCATAAGCATCCAGCTCTGAACTGTCCGGAATATGTACTTCCTTCGGCAGCTGCACCAGTTCCCGGATTCGATGGGCGGAAATAGAACTGTTCAGGAAGTTCGGAATAATAGAAACTACATTATTAAATGCAGAATTCAGGTTACTCCTCTGCTGCAGGAACAAAGTCATGGTTCCGTAAGAAATATCCCCTGTCCACAAACGGAATAGACAGTATCCAAATGCCGCATACTGAACAATCATTCCCATAATGGACATAAAAATTCCTGTTTTGATGGAAAACATATTGTACACTAGGCTGATATCCTTGAATTTCGCCTGCCATTCCCTCATTTTCTGGCTGTACAGTCCGGAAATTCCAAACGATTTGATGGTATCAAAGTTATAAAACGTCTCTACCTCAAAGGTCATCATATCACTGCTCATTTCCCTTACTTTCTGTCCATACTCCCTCTGCTTGGAAATCAGGAACTTGGACATCAGCAGCATGACCGGCGCACTGGCAAATGCCAGCAGAGACATAATCTTGTCATAATGCCAGATCACCACAAAGGTTGCAATGAAATTATAAATTGCTATGATGATCGTTGGAAGCCAGCTGATGGCATTGCTGCTGACCGTTGTCACATCTCCGTTAAAACGGTTCAGTACGTCACCATTGCTGTATTGATTGATTTTCATCCAGTCCGCATCGATGATTTTATCGAAAATATCTGCCTGGATATCATTATTAATGTAGATACTCAGTTTTGTGGTCACACGATTGATCACATTGGAAAATACCAGACTGAATATGGCACTTCCAAGGGTAATCGCAATCATCGTTCCCAGCCGGCTGGTCTGATATCCTGTGATAATATCAATCATATACTTGCTGGCCACACTGCTGACCAGTCCCATGGAAGTACTGAAGATTCCGAGAATCGTATAAAATAGAATAGCGCCTTTATACCGTTTGCTGTAGGAAAAAATCCACTTCCAGTCATCCAGGATTTCGGTAAATGTTCCATCCCTCCATCTTCCGATCAGAACGTCCAGAGATTCAAAGGACACTTTATGATTCCCCTGATTTTGCCCGTCATTTTGATTGATCTCCATACTCTACCTCTTTCTATGAAACTTTCTGTTATACAGAACTTTTATAGTATACCATATTTCTTCCTGTCATTGATATCCAAATGACACCAAAAGACAAATGACGTCGCCAATCGCGCATTCTTTGCCTGTTTCCAGACTTCATTTCAATTTTTTGCCGCATTCATTTAAAGTTATTCCAATTCTTTCTGCAGAAGTCTGGCATATTCTTCCGCATACCGGCAAAGATATTCCGGAATTCCATCATAACTTCCAGTTTCCAGATACGCACTTGCCACGCAGATCTTACATACCGGGCGATATGGACAGGTGGTACATTTTTTATGATAATGAAAAGTTTTAGACTCAGATGATATTTTCTGCCATGCAGACAAAAATCCCGTCTCAAAGACCGGAACCGATGGTTCTTCTAATGTCACACAGGGACGCATTTCTCCCTGCCAGTTGATCGTAAAAGAACAATTTCCAGCTAGACAGGAAATCTGATCCGAATAGACCATATCCTGATTTTTCAGAATCGCTGTCATCTGCTCTGCGTATTGTCGAAAAACCTCCGGAACTATTTCCGCTTTCCTTGTCTGAATCTCTGCCAGGGCAGCGTCCTCCGGATTCAGACGGGACTGCTGTTCAAACGGCAGATTCCGCTCCTTAATTCCCGGAAGCATATAGGTATCCATATGAACCGGCGCGTCCAGTTCTTTCCCTATTTTATAAATAGCATCTACATCTTTCCAGTTTTCTTTGGTTACGCTTCCGTTGATCTTTACCTCGATTTCCCGCTCTCTCAACAGCCGGATTGCCTTCCGGGTTTTCTCAAATCCCCCCGGATAATGACACAATGTCTCATAAGCAGTATCATCGGAACCATAAAGAGTGATATTGATCCTTCTCGGCCGATTCTTGGCAAAAAAATCCGCCCATTCTTCATCAATCAGCGTACCGTTAGTGTTAATCGTCAGAATCATTCCCAGATTCTTCAGCTCCATATACAGCTTCTTAAATCCCGGAAAAAGAAGCGGCTCTCCGCCTGTCAGTAAAAGGAACAAAACCCCCGCATCCGCCATCTGTTTCGCCAGATCTATCCACTCTTCCACGGAGTGAAGCCCGCCTCTTTTTTCCACTTCTTTATGATCCAGACGAACATAGCACATATCACAATTCATATTGCACAGAGGTAAAAGTTCCAGACTCCCATTAATCGGATACTGATTCCTGGCAGCCCGGGTCATCATCATCTTTTCCATTGTCATATCATTGTTATGCTCCATATCTCCCCTCACTTTCTACAGGCAAAAAAAGATGGAGAAACCTCCATCTTTCCTTCTCTTTCATTTACTTTGACTATATATCAACATAATTTTTTCAATTTTTCTGATAAAACCATTTTACCCGGATGTAGTAAAAATATCAAGTATCAAGTTGAATATATCAAGAATTTGTTAAAATAGAATCTTGTCACTTTATCAATAACTATTATTATATATAAAGAATGCTGCCTGATTTATTCATCAGACAGCATTGCTATATTACTATGTAAATACAACTTCAGATATTACCATATTATGAATGATTTGGATGACTTGGATCCTGCTGCTGTACAACGCCCCAGTGGTTCCATTTTCTACGATCGCCCCAACCACTTGCATTTGTATGCCAGAAAATTACATCTCCTGGATCCACTGTATTATTTCCATCCATCTGGAGAATATAATCCAATCCACCGTTCAGCCATCCCTGTTGTCCATTATATTCCCCTACACTCTGGAAAACACCACCGTCATCTGTGATAACACGATTTGCACTGGCATCACCGCAAGTATCTGGTGTACCAATAGTTGAATGGCTGACATCTCCTCTTTCGGAGCTATCCCAATGACTTCCATATGGTAACGATGGATCAGATCCTCTGCCACATGCTAATTGGAAACATGCTGCTACATATTCATTGGGCATGAATTCTTCTGCACATGCCGTTGGTGTCTCATATGTTCTTTTCATTCTTGCTCCCCTTTCTTCTAAATCTTCTCTTTTATATTACCGCAACTTTATATTTAACTTTTTCTCACTCTTTCCCATAGTGTTATTTTACTCTGATAAAGTGAAAATATCAAGCATCCATCTAAAAATATTGTGGATTATTTCCTCATTTTTAATGGAAATATGGCCGAAATTCCACAAAATATGATCTTTCCTTCCTACAAAACAAAGACACCATATTCGCAATATATATGTTATGATTATAAAGTAATCGTATCCTCCTTGCTATAATGACACGATTACATTATAACAAATGTCTTAAATAATTTCTCCATCACCTAATAAGGAGAAAAGAATATAACGGAGGTATGCAAAATGAAGATGAAAAAGAAGCTTGCCATCGGAATAGAAAATTACAAAGAATTGATCGACAAATCATATTATTATGTGGATAAAACACTTCTGATTCAGTCATTACTGGATGACGGGAACAAAGTTACGTTGTTTACCCGTCCGAGACGTTTTGGGAAAACTTTAACTCTCAGTATGCTGAAAACCTTTTTTGAGAACGAAATGGATTGGAATGGAAAACAGATTGAAAACGCGTATTATTTTAACAATATGAAAATTGCCGGCGCTGGAGAAGAGTACTTGTCTCATATGGGAAAATATCCTGTTATATCTTTATCTCTAAAAGCTGCCAAACAGCCAACATTTCAACTTGCCCATGCACAATTATGTGAACAGATTTCCAATGAATTTTCCAGACACCGTTATATGCTCCAAAGCAGCCAGCTTCTTGAACATGAAAAAAACAAATACGAAAATTTAATGTCCGGAACTGCTGATGAGGCTTCCTATGTGACAGCATTAAAGTTTTTATCCGATTGTCTGAAAGCATATCACAAGGAAAATGTAATTGTTCTCTTAGATGAATACGATGTTCCGCTGGAAAATGCCTATTTCAGAGAATTCTATGACCAAATGACAGATTTTATCCGTTCTCTGTTTGAGTCTGTGCTGAAAAGCAATGATTCCCTGGAATTTGCCGTCATCACCGGGTGTCTCCGCATCAGTAAAGAGAGTATCTTTACAGGACTAAATAACCTGAAAATTATATCTGTTCTGAGCCAAAGTTATGCAGAATATTTTGGATTTACGCCAAATGAGGTGCAGGAAATGCTTGCCTTCTATCATCTGTCTGAGAAGCGGGAAGAAATCGGCCGCTGGTATGATGGATATTTGTTTGGAGAAACAGAAGTCTATAATCCGTGGAGTGTCATCAATTATATTTCAGATATGATAAAAGGTGATTCCCTCTTTCCTAAACCATACTGGTCCAACACATCTTCTAATAATATTGTTCGGACACTAATTGAAGTTTCTGATTCCAGCGTGAAACAGGAAATTGAGGGATTGATTGCGGGGCATACGATTGAAAAACCAGTGTATGAAGATATTACTTATGAAGATGTCCACAAATCTCAGGACAATCTTTGGAATTTTCTGTTTTTTACCGGATACCTGAAATCCACAGGGCAACGATTTAAAATCGATACAATTTATGTTACAATGAAAATTCCAAACGAGGAAATCCGTTATATTTATCGTACCACTATCCGGGAATGGTTCCAGGAAAAGATAAAAGCATCTGATTATCATATACTCTATCAGGATATTTTAACTGGAAATTGTACAGGGATCGAAAACTTTATTAATGACCAATTATCCGACAGTATCAGCTATTATGATAACGCTGAAAATTTCTATCACGAATATCTTCTTGGTGTTCTTGGCGGCATTCCTGCTTATGAGATTGATTCGAATAAAGAATATGGAAACGGACGCCCAGATCTTATTTTAAAGCCAAACCATCCAGAAAAACCTGCTGTCATTATAGAATTAAAACGTGTACAATTTTTTAAGGATATGAAATCTGCCTGCACAGATGCTCTTAAGCAAATAGAAGAGAAATATTATGCAATGGATTTGGAAAAAGAAGGATATACCAATATTCTGAAATATGGAATCTGCTTTTGTAAAAAAAGCTGTATGGTAATTCTTTCAGAATAAAAATAATAATTCAGGAGCCATTCGATTAGAATGACTCCTGAGCACAAATCACATGGATAGATTAATTTATCATTTTCAATGGTCAAAAAAAGATGGAGACACCTCCATCTTTTGATCACTATGTTTGATTATATTAAAATTAAGAACGGTTTGGATGACCTGGAGTAGTTTCTGTTACCCACCCCTGATGATGCCATGTGCGTCTGTCCCAACCAGAGCCAGCACTAGTTGTCCAGTAGATATAATCACCAACCTCTACTTCGCTGATATCACCTCGTTGTTTATAGGTACCGTCTGTATAAATCGTACATGCAAGTGTTCCAAGACCATCAGTATTGATTTCTGACATACTTTCAGCCACATTGTTATTATCACTGTCAGTTAACCACTGATGCCCTGGTGTTCCACAATATTCAGAGCGATGATCCTGAGCTGAATTATGAATACTTGCCTCGTAATTATTTGCCGGACCTACTTCACAAGCAACTCCCCAGCAAACTGCTACATATTCATTTGGCATAAATTCTTCTGCACATGCCACCGGTGTTTCATACGTTTTTTTCATACTTCTTCGTATCCCCCTTCTGCTATTAATTTATCTATGTACTGAATAGATAATCAAATCATCATTTATCTGAGGAATGTCTTCCGTAATCTATACAGAAGAAAAGTAAATTTCCAGACCAAAAAACAGGGAATCCCTCTGAATTTTAACCTTCGAGATTCCCTGCTGTTTAAAGTAAGAGTGATAACAATTTTACAATAATTGATATTCTTTTAATAACTGCTCACAGTATGCCTGGTCCTGAGCAGCACGTTGTAATTCTTCCATTTTCCCTTGTTTCATTAAGATTGTTATTAAATCTGATAATAACAGAATTCCTTCTTTTTTTCCTTCTTCTCTTCCGGTTTTTCTTCCCTCCGCTATTCCCTTTTGCCGTCCTTCCTCTTCAATCTGATCCAATATCATGCACATATTGACATCCTCCTTCTGTTTATCATCAAGTGTTACTTTCAAAAAACGATCGTCATCTGTAAACACTTTCATGAATTTTAATATTTCATCCACATGCCGAATCTTTTTCCTGCTGCCGCGATATTTCTGTCCTCTTTTTTGAGCGGCAAAAAAATCTGCAACAATCCGAAAATCACTCCGGAACATTTGAATCTGCTCATCTGTCAAATCCGGGATATGAAATACATGGAACTGATAGTCACTGCCATGAAGTTTCTTTAGTTCTGGCAGTTCTTCTGCCAGAGAGAAAGGCTGATTTCAGGATTTATCTCCGTAATACAGCACCAGTGTTATGACAGGACAATGATTGCCCTTCCATCCTTTTAACAGCTGACTGCGGTAGGATGCACCGTCATACCCGATGATTCTTATTGACATATGGTTATCCACGTCCATCTGGTTCTCGATTCCCAGCAGTGCTTTATTCTTTCCTTTAATCCAAAGTTTCAAAAGATCCCTTCTTTCTTCGTGGAGATCACTGGTATCCGCCTTATACTGAGATTCATTTGCTGTTTTCTCCAATTCATCCGCACATATGATCTGCTCTCCCTGAAAGAGCAGGACATTAAAGATATCAGCAAATACATCTGGATGATCTTCCAGTAGTTTCTGTGCCAGGTCTTTCTGTCCCATATAGAACACCGCCCCTTTGATTCTGATACAAAATCACAGAGAATGTCCGCTGATTCTGTATCTGTCTTTTCCTTACTGTTTGAAATAGCGGCAGAACTGCCATTTAACGGCATATAGATATGCGTATAAGAACTTTCGCATGATAGATACAGTTTATCACAGAGTTTAACAGAAAGCAAGGATAATTTCCTTTTATTTCCATATATTTATTATATTATAAATTGTATCATAATTATCTGACGCTGTAAAGAATATGAAGATGTATATTTCTGGAAGGCAGGATTCTCTGGTTGTGATTTTATGTCTTATCCCTTATAATAATCTCGACAGAAAGACCAAATATAAAGGATGATAAGTGGTTATGAAAATCGAAAATTTATTTTTATCTATTTTAAAAGATGCGTTGCATGGAAATGAAACAAACGATTTTCAGGAGCTTTCCATGGAAGAATGGGAGAAATTATTTCAGACTGCTCAGAAACAGTCAGTTGCTCCGATAATCTATCAGCAGATTTTTCATCTTCCGTCTTTTACACAGGCAGATCCTGGATTTCAGAATTTCTGGAAGATGCATACCTTAAAAGAAGCCGGAAATCAGGCGCGGTGCAGTGCTCTGTTTCTGATGCTTTATGATAAAATGCGGCAGAATGGTTTTACTCCTCTTGTGGTAAAAGGAATTGTATGCCGCAGCCTCTATCCGAATCCGGATCTGCGGATTTCCGGTGATGAAGATTTACTGATTCCAAGAGAACAGTTTCAGCGGCTGGATGAATTCCTTTTAAAGGAAGGATTCATCCGGGAAAATCTGGATGAAGGAAAAGAGTATCAGGAAGTAGGATACCATCACCTGGGCAACGGGCTTTATCTGGAAATGCATATGGATTTGTTTGCAAAGGAATCTGGAGCCTATGGTCATCTCAATGATCTTTTTACGGAAGCCTTTGATACTTCGGTGATTGTAAATATCCAGGGATCCGATGTTCATACTCTGAATCCTCAGCTGCATTTTTTATATCTGCTTTGTCACAGCCTGAAACATTTTCTGCATTCAGGTTTTGGCGTGCGCCAGGTTTGCGATATGCTTTTGTTTGCACAGCATTATGCTTCTGATATTCACTGGACAGAGCTGATAAAACTGCTGCGGGAGAATCAAATGTACGATTTTTCTATGAATCTGATGAATATTGGGGTGGAACATTTCGGATTTACCTGGGATGATATTGCAGTGCCTAAGCCGGATGATGTGGAATTTGACAGCCTGCCGCTGCTGAATGATATGCTGGATGGAGGTATTTATGGCAAGAGTGATGCTGATCGTGTGCACAGTGCCAATATTACATTAAATGCCGCGGAAAATGAAACGGCAAGTGCGGCTTCGGGTATTCTGGCATCGCTGTTTCCAGACAAAGATTATATTCAGACACATTATCCATATACAAAAAAATGGAAGATTTTGCTGCCGGTCGGATATCTTCACAGAATCTGTGCCTATTTGTTGAAACGAAAATCTGCACCGAAAAACCGTAGCGGGAAGAGCAGTACGCAGATTGGAATGGAACGTGTAAGATTACTGGAAAAGTATAAAATATTGGATAAATAACAGGAAGCATGGATGTGATTTCTTTGTATCACTTCCATGCTTCTGTGCTATCCGATATATTTTCGGTGTGAATTTTTAACATTTGCTTCATTTACCATGGCATAATGCATGGTTGTATCAATGCGCACATGTCCAAGGAGTCTCTGCACCTGTTCGACCGGCATACCTTTATCGATTGCCATAGTTGCCAGTGTCCTCCGGAATTTGTGTGGATGAACATTTTCTACATGGGCTTTCTCCCCTATCTGCTTTAAACGCAGTTCCACGGCGGCAATGGTTAACCGGCGGTATGGCTTGTAAAAGGTCGTAAACAAAGCAACGGAACCGGAATTCCTGCTTTCCAGATACTCCTGCAGATGCAGTTTGGTTTTTGCATCAAAGTATACAAGGCGCTCATGATTCCCTTTTCCGAGCACAACACACTGACGTTCTATGAAATTCACATCTGAAATATCCAGATTGACTAATTCCCCGACACGGATGCCTGTCGAGAGCAGAAGATCCAACATAGCCAAATCCCGCGGATGCTCACAGTTTTCACGAAGCAGTTCGATGTCTTCATCACTGAAAACATCTTTGACAACTCTTGTTGTTTTGATCCTGTGGATTCTGCGGACCGGACTTTTCAGGATATACTCCTCATCTTCCAGCCATGCGAAAAAACTGGAAAAGATTCTGCGGATGTTGTCAATAGTCACCCTGCTGTTTTTGTGAATCACCTGATAATCAGACAGATAATTTCTAATATCATCTGTCTGAATATCACAAATCCGCTGATTTAGTTCTGTCAGCATCTTCTGAATTGTAGTAGAATAATATCGAAGAGTTTTTTCTGAACATCCTTCCAATTTTTTGGAGGAAACAAAACGCTGAAGGATTTCCTTATTTTCCAGCTGGCATATCTTGTCTTTTGAGTCGACTGGTTCAAAGTTGGAAAATGTGGTCAGATGGATACTTAAAACCTTCCTGAGTTTCTTCAGCTGTGTGTGATTCAGTGTGGAATTCATGTCTTCTAAAATGAGTTGAATTAATTGATTTTTCATATTTACCTCCCTAAGTTAAATAATGATTTATCTGACCCCTGATTTCATTTTTTCACGAAAATATGTACTTTTTAGTATAAAAACATGAATATTTTGTGAACAAAACTACATACTTCCCTTTTTTCATGGCAAAGATTTATAGATTTTCAATTTCAGGGAACACTTTTAGTGGTAAATTAGACGGGAAACTGTAATAAATCATTATTTGTTTTATGGTGGTAAACTCGTCCGCACGCGCCTTATTTTGTCCTTTTGCGCATAAACCTTGATGTTTTCTCTACTTTGGAGTAAGATAACATCATGTGAAGATGTTAGAAAAATGATGATTTATCTGAAGCAAAAATAAAATAGATAAATTAATACTTTAGAAGGGGGATATGAAAATTATGAAAAGAACCTACGAGTACCCAGAGATGTATGCAGAATTTTTTGCGCCAAATCAGTATGTAGCCGCATGCCAGGAACCAATCTACAACGTAACGCCGACACGGGTTCGCTGTGAAACTCCTGGGCATCAAAATACACAGTATAATACCATGTTCTTGGATTCTCAAGCAGCATGTATCGTAAAATTTAATCCGGGTGTTGGTACTGCAGAAGGAGATGTATTCCATACACAGTTTGAGGCCTGTGCATATGAAGAAGGATGTAATCGCCAAAACTGGCTCGCTGCTCATCCGGATGATAAAAATTTTAGCTTGCACAGACGGCGACATGATTCTCCTTCGTTTGCAAATAATGGTGCTTTCATTATGCATGATACTACTATTGATTTGAGTATGGCAGAGAAATACCAGTTATCATAGGATACGAATAACAATAAAATATGAATCATAAAACAGGAAGAAGGCAACTTCTTCTTGTTTTTCTATAGAGGAAAATAACTATGATAAAAAACATAAAAGTAGCTGACATTACATTTCAGATTCGTTCGGATATTGATCTGATATGGAATGAATATATTTCCCAGTTTTTTATGTCTGATAAACCTGATACTTTTGATGCCTGCTACGATTTTTACTTAGTACCGGAATTACCAAAACCTACCGGCGATATTATTTATCACGGGCAGGATCAGATCATTTACCGGCACGAATCCGGAGAAGACCGTCAGCATTTTTTCTGGATGCACGATGAGCCTCATATGTTATACAGAGAAACTTCAAAACTCAAAGAAATTTTTTATTATAAAAAATATGAACATACTCTGACAAACCAGTATATGATTTTTAACGCTCTCGCTGCCGAAAAATTATTTTTAAAAAAGAATGCTATGATTCTCCATTCCTCTTTCATTATAAAAGATGGAAAAGCCATTCTTTTTACGGCACCTTCAGGTACCGGTAAATCTACGCAGGCAGAATTGTGGAAAAAATATGCTGATGCTGAAATTATCAACGGAGACCGCTCTCTGATTCAATATCGAAACGGCCAATGGCTTGCCTGCGGCATGCCAATCTGCGGTTCTTCTAAAATTTGTCTGAATAAAGAAGCACCGATCAGCAGCATTATATATTTGGAACAGGGGAAAGATAATCTGCTGACCCCAATTCTTCCTGCCCAGGCAGTCAGACTGCTTATGAGTGAAACAACTATTAACTTTTGGAACCAGCATTTTGTAGATCAGGTGATCCAGCTCTGGAGCAATTTTGTATCTCAAATTCCTGTATATCATTACTCATGCACCAAAGAGCCCGATGCTGTGACGACTCTTTCTAATGTACTAAGGAGCGAACTATGAATCCATTAAATTATTTGAATCCAATGGAACAGCAGTTATGTAACCGTGCGGATCTGAAGCAAATACCGATTGCCGGAAATATTGAACTGCTGCCACTTTGCAATATGGACTGCAAAATGTGTTTCGCAAAGATGACACGAGATGAAATGGAACGTCATGCGCCAATGCATTCATGGAAAGAATGGCTCAGCGTAGCTGAACAGGCAAAAGATATGGGAATGCTGTTTCTCCTTCTGACTGGTGGAGAACCTTTTCTCTATCCTGATTTCAAGAAATTATATCTGTCTTTAAAGGATATGGGAATTTTTGTTTCCATTAACTCCAACGGAACTTTGATCACAGAAGAAATCGCAAAATATTTATCCGAAAATCCTCCCCGCAGAATCAACATTACATTATATGGCGCTTCGGATGCGACCTATCAAAAGCTCTGCGGGAATCCTCATGGTTTTACACAAGTCATGCGCGGCGTAGAACTCCTGAAAAAATATCATATTGATGTAAAATTCAACTGCAGTCTGACGCCGTATAATAAACATGATTTTAATGCAATCTGTAATGTTTCTGAAAAACTGGATATTCCAATTGAATTTGGATATTATATGTTCCCTCCTGTACGAGAAAACAACATAGGAAATGAAAAATATCGTCTCACTCCTCAGGAAGCGGCCTTAATGCGAGTTAAAATCCAAAAATATCAGATGAAAGATGAATTTACAGATTATGCTGACTATTCATTAGCTCAATATCATGCTTATGAACAAAAGGATGTTTATGTTCCAGGATTTACATGCCGTTCCGGCAACAGTGTTTTCTGGATTAATTATGATGGAACCATGAGTGCCTGCAGTTTCACGCAAAATCCTTTGATCTCTGTCTTTGAAAATGATTTTTCAACTGCTTGGACACAATTAGTGGACACAATATCTCATACATATTTGTCCAAAAAATGTCACGAATGCAAAAAACGTATTTTATGCGGCAGATGTGCCGCAGCTGCGGAAAGCGAAACTGGAAATGTGAGCGGTGTGCCTGATTATTACTGCCAATTAACCGATGCTTATCTGCAATACTTATATAAAATCAAAAAAGGAGAACCTATCGAATGAAAATTAACCCTAATTTCATCATCAGAGATATTGCCGGCGAATTAGTTATTGTTCCAACAGGAACAGCTGCCCAGCATTTTAACGGTATGATTACTGTTAATTCTGTTGCCGGATTTATGTGGGAGCATATGGCGGAATGCTCCGGACCCGATGAAATGATTGATTTAGTCACATCAGAATTTGAAGTTGACCAGGAAACCGCAAAAAAAGATGTCACCGAATTCCTGACATCTCTAAAAAAAATTGGTATGATTGATTTTTGATTACTCCAGCTACCCACTTTAAAAAGCGAGGATTTGAAGGTTTTCTCTTCATCCCTCGCTTTTATTTTTAAAATCTATGCTTCGACCAATTTCTCCAGTTCTTCTACTGCCGCTTTTTCCATATTACATGCATATTCATACACCGGCACGTCTGCTGCCATTTCTTCTATGATCTGCCATACTTTCTGTACAAAATCTGCATTCCAGTTGTTAGCCGTTGTCTGGCTGATCAGATGTTTGATTCCTTCCACATAAGACAATCTCCGTCCCTGATTTTCCTTTGCCTGTCCTAAAAAGACTACCCTGCTGATCGGATAATCTTCATTGTGACAAATTTCTGAAGACCCGCAGATTGGCCATCCCAGAGACATCCACTGATCATTTCTCTTGCAGATCAATGTCCGGTCTCCGTTGATTACCTTGGCATTCTTATATTTCACCCAGAGATCCGCATGGGTCGATTTTCCAATCCCACTAGGTCCGCTGAGCAGCATCACCTGATCTCCCGTTTTCACTACAGAACAGTGCAAAATTACAGACTGTCTGGCAATCATCTGCTTTTCCAGCGCAAACAAGGATACAAAAATCGTATCCGTTGACAGCATATGCAGGAAATCTCTGTGCAGAAAGCAGTGAATCTCTTTCCTGCTGATTTCCTGATACACGCCATATACTACCGGCATTCCCACAATGCTGAGCCTTCTGGACTCCAATCCATCCTTTTCAAAAATCTGGATATCCGGTCTCTGAGAGATACAGTCTCCCTCTATTTCCGGCAGCTGATCTACAATTTCCAGTCGATATACCACATCTGTCTCTGCATCTGCATTCGTCTGAAACAGCTGAAAATGTTCCGGAAATTCCATCCCTTCTTCCGCGCATATTTCAAACGTAAAATCTCCAATCCTGTATTTCATCTTTTTATTCCTTCTCTAAATGTATAATTACTACTTCCGGTTTGTTATTGAACCGCGGCAGCTTTTCTTTCCCACTGCCCAGTCCTCTGGTAATGATCATATTTTTCACCGTCTTAAAATGGTGAATTCCATCAACATACTTCGGAAACCATCCCTGATCTCCTCCATAGATTCCTCCCAGCACTGGCAGGATCACCTGCCCGCCATGGTTATGCCCGCTCACCACCAAATCAATCTCCCATGTTTTGGCTGCATCACCAAAAATAAAACTGTCCGGCCGGTGCGCCATCATCAGCCGGTAGGAATCTGTATCCTGAAAATCCGTCAGAAACTGATACAACGATGGCCTCATATTCTTCTTTTTCGTTGTATTATTCCCATCCAGCGCAAACGCATAATCATACATACCGCCAAGACGTATCGCATTTCCATTTACCTGGATATCCTGATATGATTCGTCCAGTACAATAGCGCCGGCATCCTTTAATTCATTCAGGAGATCTGACGTTCCCCGTCCGATATAATCTTCCTCCTGATTTCCAAGAGAATAATATACTGGTGCAATATCCTTCACCTGCTCAATTAATTCCACCGCCACATGACTGTCTTTGCTGATATCGTTAATCATATCCCCAGCCATCAAAATCAAATCGGGCTTCTGCTCTTTCAGCATCTGCACCAGTTCCTCATTCTTTTCACCAAAGGTATGATCATGCAGATCCGAGATCAAAGCAAGCTTCACTTCAGAATTGATACGATCTGATGATATTGTATACTCCTCTGCTTCAAGACTGTTATATGAAATATAAATTTCAACTTTTATAAACACAGCAATCGCTATGACTGCCGCAAGCACAATTCCTGCTGCCATAAAAATCCTTTTTCTTCTTTTTAAAAGATGTCCCATTTTTCACGTCCTTCTGTGCGTGCTGTATATTTTCCTTACTCCATTATAATACGTTTCATTCTGAAAAAATAGTCTTATGATATCCGGAAACCATCTTTTCTTCCCCATTTCTTCTTTCTTATTTTTGCCAGTCCAGTCATAATCCATACACCGGCCAATGCCCCGGCACTGTCAAGCAGTACATCGGATATCTGTCCGCTCCTTCCCGGAACAAACAGCTGATGGAATTCATCTGTCGCCGCGTATCCGGCAGCGATCAGCCACGGAAGAACCATTCTCCATTTCCAGGATTTCCTTCCGTCTGCGAAAATCCCAGCTGTCAAAAGTCCAAGAACCACATATTCCATGGCATGGGCAGTCTTTCGGATTGGATGATCGATTGCATCCGCAAAATCATCCTGTTTTGTATCGTTCCATTGCTCAAATCCCGGAACGAAAACTTCCCCTATGATCATCCCCACGTGGTTACTGTCCTGAGAAGACACATCACCAGATCTTGAGGAAAAAGAGAAAATGAAAGCCATCCAGATCAACGTAAAAATGATAAAGAGTTTTTTTCGTAATGTCATTGCTGTCACCTCGTTGTTATTATAACGAAAAACGGCCAGCGATACATCGTATCAGCAGCCGCTCCTCTGTTTTTCATTCTTCTATTTTAATCCCCAGGTTTACTCTCTGCAAGAGTTATTTCTTTTTTACCACAATATTATCTCATTTTTATTAATATATATTCTGTATCGGCATTTTGCTTCTCTTTACCACTCTGTCTTCATCAAGGTCGATATCTTTTTCATAAAGAACATACTCTTCCCCTGAATTATTTTTCTTTGTATCCAGAGAGATATAATAAACTTTTCCGTCCTCATATCCTTTCAGTGCCGCATTTTTCTCCAGCAGTTTCTGTTTTTTTCCTTCATAAGACATTGATACAATCCGCGTACTGTTCTGCACAAAAAGCTTCTTCCCTACATAAAAACCCTGTACATAATCTGCCAGTTTTTCCTGCTTCTTATCTCTCCAGTGAAGACGATACAGCTGCCCTTTCAGATTCAGCGCAATGAGATCATCTCCCAGTACCGCAAATTTTTCTACGCCGTCTTTCATTACTACAGAAGACTGCTTTGTTTTCAAATCCAGCCGTTCCAGGCGCTGGTTCTCATCACGATTAATGTAAAAGACCTGCTCACTGTCAGCTATGATTTCTCCGGTCTTATTCTTTGATGTATATTCATTCTTCCCATTTTTCTCAATAACCAGTGTCTGATCTTTTTCTGTACGATAAATTTTCCTGTCTCCCATTTTATTCAGATAGTTCTTACTGGCCGCCGCTCCAGACAAAGCCATATTGTTGCGTATCCCCAGCATTTCTGTCTCGTAATGTTCAAAACATTCCTCACGATTACCATACACTGCATCAGACAGGAATTCGTTTAAAGCATCTTTGTGGTCTTCTTTTGTATATTTCGTAAACCGGTCAGCCTTCATTTCTATAGAAGCTGTCGGAATTCCATACAGCAGCAGCAAAAGAACCAGAAACTTCCGCACCGGTTTTGCCTCCATCTTTATCCAGAACCAGACCGCCAAAATCAAATACAAAATCAGCAGTACCGGTGCATACGGCATCAGCCCTGGTTCCAGGGCAAAGAAAGAAAATACTATAATTCCGCTGATGAAGATTGCAATGCCTTTTTTAATAAAAATCCATGCTTTGTTTAGTTTCTTCTCTTTTTTCTCTCGTTTCTTTAATTTCATACGCTACTCCTGTATCTCCGGCGGAACGCTGATTGCCGCATCTGCCGCATTGCTCACATCCACAACCGTATTGTTATTTGGCGCCAGGATTCCAGACACCGCCTCCAGATCAAAATCTTCAATCTTTGTAGAAACCGTTGAATTTGAATGGATTCCCGCACTGTCATCCGCGCTGTAATGGCTTGTATTTGCATGAGATGAGTGGTTGGAATGGTTGCTGTGGGATCCATGGTTACTGTGAGAGCCGTGACTGCTGTGTTCCGTTGACGAAACATGACTGGAATGTGACACATGACTCTCATGGCTTCCATGTCCTCCCGAACCAGAACTATGGGATCGATGGGAACTATGCGATCTGTGAGAGCTGTGAGATCTATGAGCCGCAAATACTTCATCATACATCAGCAGACTCAAAATCAGCATCATAGTACCAATCGTGATCACTTTATTTCTCGTAATGTTTCCTTCTTCTTCATAAATGAAATCTTCGATTGACTTTTTTATCTTTGGAAATAAATTATCATCCATCCTCTTTCTCCTTACTTTGAAACTTTTGTACAGGAACCCTTTTCCCAGTAAGTGGTATATTTTACAGACTTCGATTTATAATAAGTACATGTTCCATTGGGTTTATTGCTTTGGAAATTTCCTTTAATATAAGGGAATTTCTCTTTCGTGTAATGGTATTCCCCGGTTCCGCTCATCTTGTCCTTATCCCATTTCCCGCTGTAGTAGTCCCCGTCTCCTTTCCAGTGATACGTGCCAGTTCCGCTTTTTAACCCCTGAACCACTCCGCCGCTGTAAGTATCTCCATCATCGTAAGTGATACTGCAGGTTCCGCTGAATTTACCATTTTCCACTTTTCCATCATAGGTATCTCCATTTGACAAAACTGCTTTGGCTTCTCCTGTCAGTCTGCCATTTTTCAGCTGAAGTGTATACGTCCCCTCATCATCTGCATACTTGTATGTTCCATCTTCCAGAGCATTTTCTTTAAATACTCCTTTCAGAACATCCCCATTGTTTTTCTTATATTCTCCTTTTCCCTGAATATAATCATTCTGCCATTGGCCCTTATACACGCTTCCGTCCGCAAACTGAAACGTTCCATCGCCTTCACGCTTTCCATCTTTATATCCGCCCGTATAGACCGAACCGTCTGCATAGGTATACTCACCCTCTCCATTCTTCTGGTTATCCGCAAATTCACCGGAATATACATCTCCGACATAGTACTGCAGATTTCCTTTTCCTTCTAATTTACCGTTGAGCATTTCCCCGATATATATTCCGTTTTCCAGTTCCTTATACTGCTCTTTTCCCTGCTTTATGACATCTTCGCTTCCCTCATTTCCAAAACAGACAAGCAGAGCAACGAATGCAATAAACAGAACCGAAAGGCACACCCCGACGATCGTCAGCCTTTTTCCCAATGTTTTCATAATCTTCCTGCCTCCTCTCAAATCCAGCTCTCAAAAATCTGAAAAGCCTCAGAATCCGTGAACAATATTTCAAAAATCGTATCCAGCATTCCTTTATAAATGCTGCAGCGATAGGAATTTGCCTGTCTCTCATAAATATTCTGATTGGATGCATAGTTGATAACCGGACACACTCCGCAGTACGGATGGTATACACAGTCACAGCAGCCCGGCAGCGCTTCCAGCACCGAAGCCTGGCATGTCACTTTGCAGATACGATGATCCATTAATTCATCATAAGAAGATTCCCTTACGTTTCCAAGACAGAACATGGAATCTCCCATTTCCGCAACCATCCTTCCTTCGTCACAGGTATAAATATTTCCATCATAATAATATGCCATCTGCCCGACTGCAGCCCCGCAGGGAGACCGGAGTTCCATATAATTATCCGAATATCCTGCTATGATCTTGCGAAGAAAAATCCTTGCATGACCCTCTGCAGCTTTGAGTCCTTTCTTATTGCACTCCAAAATCATCTTGAGGATTTTCCGGTAAAACCCAACAAATTCCTCCGGTTCGTATCCAATCTCATCCCAGTGTTCCTTTGCATAACCAAGCGGCGTCAGAGGCCGGATAAACAAATGATCAAACCCCATCTCCAGATACGCCTTTATAATCTTTCCCGGATCCTCAAGGCTCTGTTTCGTTGTCGTCTGAATCGCACCGGCATGTACTCCCGCATCCTGCAGCTTTTTCACATTTTTACGCACAATCTCAAAAGTCCCTCCGCCGTTTCGCATCGGCCGGTTATGGTCATGCAGCGGCTGATGTCCATCCAGCGAAGTTGACACTGATATATCATACTGTTTGAAAAACCGGATCATCTCATCTGTCAAAAGCAGGGTATTTGTCACCAGAGAATACTGAATCTCTTTATCGTTCTTCCTGGCTTCGCTGTATTCCACAATAAAGCGAATCATTTCAAAATGAATCAGCGGCTCTCCACCCTGAAACTCAAAAGTAAGATAATGTTCCGGCGACTGAAGCGCAATTTCTACCGCCTTCCTTGCCGTGTCCTCATCCATAATACCTTTCAATTCCTGGGAAGAATCCTGTGCCTGACAATAAACACAGCACATATTGCAGGCATTGGTCAGAACGAAAATATGCAGACATGTTCCATTAAAAATATACTGCTTATTTCCTCTGTAAGCCTCCATTGCCTTTTCCACAAAAACGGATTCTTCTGAGTCATATAGAAAGAATCTGTCTTTCAGATCCTCAACAACCTTCGGATCCATTGCCGCATAGTCTTCTTTTACAAACGCCTCAAAATCTTTGGGCCGCAGAAAATAATATCTTCCCTGCTCGTTTGAAATCAGGTATCTGTCCTGAAACTTCTTAAAGTTAAAATAATTGCTCTTCATATTCCCTACCTCACCGGTTTCACTTCCGGCTTCATCAGATGTTTCGTAGATGCGAAAAATCCTCCGCATATTTCTTTTACTCTGCAGTCATCACACGCCGGCATATACCGGACTTTATAATCAGTAATACTCTTCACTGCCAGCGGCCAGTATCCCTTCTTCACTGCACATAACGGAAAATTGTACAGCTGCACATCAATTCCATGGGCAATCAAAATCTTAACAGCCGCCTCAGCTCTTTTAAACGTTTCTGGATAATCCACCCACAGCTCCTCCCGGCGGACGGCTGCTCTTCCCATCATTTCCATTCCAATAAAATTCACACAAAACACTCTGGGATAATTCGACACAATATAAGCCGCTGTTTCTGTTAAATATGCTATATTTTTTCTCGATATCACCACACGTATTTCTACTTTTTGCCCCTGTTTTAAAAGATTTCGAATCCCACGGTCCGTCTGTCGGAAACTTCCTTTTGCCTGGGTAATTCCATCATGCACCATTGCTCTGGACGCATGGAGCGGAATGGCAAACCTCATGCCTCTCGGCGTTCGCTCCAGCACCTGCTCTAAAAACATTTCATCCGCCAGAGAACGTCCATTGGTCAGCAGCTGAAATCCGGAATACCGAAATTTTCCCTTTAAATATTCCAAAATTTCTAAAAAATCCTTCTTCCTCAATGTCGGCTCCCCGCCCGTAATATTGATATACTCCACATCATCCGGCAGAATACAGATAAAATCCCAGAGCCATCTCAGATAATATTTCTGTTCCTGACGGCGCACAGTCTCTGACAGCGGGCACATTACACAGTTGGAATTACAATGATTCGTTACAAAAATATCGACTTCACCGCTGTCCGCCGAATAATTTCGACTTATTTTCCCATTCTGTCCAATCGTAAGTACATCCCCTGTCTGCAGTTCCTCATCACCGCACTTCCATTTCAAGGGATACCGGGATCCATCCGCATCCCGAAACAAAGTTCCTTCTTCCGTTATCCAAAATATCGGAATTCCTGTTTCCAAATCCTTCTCCGGCAGTCCGCATACAACACGCAGCAGACGTTCTCCAAAATTCCAATCTACGATTCGTCCTACCATGCTACCAAAACCCTTATTCCTAAAAATACAAACGTTCCACAAATAATAAAAACAGCAAATGGGATTTTCCTGACAATCACAATCGTCTCTTCCCCATATTTACTGGATTCCCAGCGTTTAATTGCCTGTGTCTCTTCCTCGGTAATCCTGTATCTCATATCTTCACTGGTCTGACGCGGCAGCCCTTTGACCCTGGACGGCATAAATTTCGCCACAGTACCATAGGACAGCACCATTCCTCTGGCAGCTTCTCTTGTCGGAATTTCCCGATAATTATAGCCGCTGACAAAATACCGGAGCAGCAGCACCAGAAACAAAATGCCATAGCTTCTCAGCATCCACGGCTGAAAACCTGTCTTTTCCGATGTAACAAACAGCATAATATTAATACAAATCACTGCCAGCAGAACCATTCTTTTTTTGAACACTTCTTTGCTCTGGATTAAAACAGCCGCAAAAAGATTCAAAAAAGTAAAAAGCACCTGATTTCTATTATAAATCTCTCCCAGACCTCTCTGAAGCAGCAGACTTAAGCCATGAAGATACAAAAAACTAATCAAATACTGCTTTAAAAACATTTTCACATATGTCCCATTCAGCCTCACACTGTGATGAAATTCTCTTCCCCTTATATATTGAACGACAGAATCTGCCAGCACATAAAAATATGCCAGAAGAAAAATCAGCACCACATTATAAATCCCCGGCACAGCCATCTGATATCCCGTATCATAAAATCTTGCCGGAAACAAAAATGTAATAACAATCAGCAGTTTACTGTCTCCGGCAGCCCAAAAATGAAGTCCATACAATGAAACAGACAAAATAGAAATTATCAGCAGATTACGCCCGTATACTGGTAAAAATCCTGCGGCAAACCTGGTATAGTACACTATATTGACTCCGACTCCCAAAATAACCGCCCACAGCAAACATTTATTTTGTATAACTCCCCGCCTGATATCCGTCACTGCCACATAGATTCCCAATACTCCTATGATCATCAGCAGACAAATCTCACATATCATCATCATTTTGTTCCCTTTCCTGATTCGTAAGACCAATCAGATAATTCTCAAATTCCAGCATTGTCCTCTCTTCACCATAGACACACTGAAAAAAAGAACAAACCCAGTATTCATTTCTGCTGTCCAATTGAATATCTGCCAATTTTTCATAGGCTTTTCTTGCTTCTTGTATGGACTTCTTTCCATATAAATTTTTATTCAGATATAATTTATTTTTCATACTCTTCATACCAATCTGTCAAAATGGCATCCGCATCAAACAGATTCTCTTCCTCATCTGCTCCCTCATTCTTTAAATCAATCATCGTAGAAGATAAAGCCCTCGCCACAATCATCTCACGGATATGCTTCGTCCGCTCAGACACCATCCGTCTCGTTTCCTGTGCGATCAGTTCATTTTCAAATTCTGCATACAGCCGTTCTTCCTGTTCCTCCCCTTTTGGTACAAGACTTACCAGATAATTCTCTCCCCTGACATCCAGATGAATATAAGCGCGGTCTGTAAAAGCATATGCAGCTTTCACCACTACTTCCTTTTCATATAACTCTTTCGCATAACTTTTCATAACACCTTCAGACATTCTTCCACCTTTTCCGCACACTGATTCAGAAATATCAACTGCTTTTCTGTAATATCATAGGAACACACAACCCTGAACGAATGAATCTGATTCAGACTTTTTAACTGCTGCCGGTCAATCAAAAGTTTTTTCCTTTCACTCTTAACAGCTAATGTATCCATATCGTTAAAAGATATCTCCAGAGACTTATCCCCATTTGTTATCTGGATCCGCTTATCTTCTACACATTTATTCTGATTCGTCTTCGTAATCATTTCTACGCTGTATCGATGATTAGAACGCTCTTTCAGGATTAAATGCAGGATCTCTATAAAAGTATCCATGCTGACAATATTGCTTTTCAGTTTCCCTTGAAATAGCTTTCCCCAAAACTCCTGCGGTGAGATATCAGCATCGACATCATCAAAATGCTGCAGCAGCCAGCGTCTGTGCTTTTCAAAACAAGGATCGAACTCCTGCTTAACAAAAAAATTCTGAATATTTTTATAATACTCTGCACTGATTCTTCGATTTCTATTTTTCCACTTACTGATCAGACAATCTGATACTCCAATATACTTTGCGATTTCTTTCTGCGGAATTTTAGCTTCAGTCTTCAAAATCTTAAAATATCGAATGCATATATTCTCAATCAATTCATTATAAAGCATAAAAACAATCCTCCTTTCTTATATAACCTTATAAATAAAAAAAGAAGGAACTTTTGGAATGTATTTTTTATCTTCATAAGGAAATTGATAAAATTCTGGCAACTCCCCCAACATTTCGGTCATGATCCTCCATACTCTTTTCATATTAAAAAGTATATCATACTTATTTTCACCTAAAATTGACAAATGCGACCATAAATTGACATTTTTCCTATTCTATCACTCATCTATTCTTATTACTTTATAACATAAATTTTAAAGTATTATGCCAAAAAAACTCCTTTACAATAAAATAAGCTGACAGAATATCTCTATTCCATCAGCTTAGATTTATTATTTACTGTCTATGTACTATTAAGAATGATTGGTGTATTCTTTAAAATGATAATGATAACCTCACGGACTTTTGTTGTCCCCCCTCACACATTCTTTAGGGCCATAATCTTCCAGTTCTAAATGTCCATTTGCCGTTGCATCCGACTGCGTCATCGCCTTGTCATGATAAAAACTCCCCATGTAAATCAAATGAGGGTTTTGGATTATATCATCTTGTATGTAATTATTAATTCCTGCCGGGATTCTTTCATAAGCCATATTTATCGTTATACTGGCGCCATAAAGAACTTTCCCATCTTCTAACACTCCACAGGCAGATACATATTCATCTGGCACAAAATTTTGAATTCTCATTTCTGGCTGTTCCCATTTCTTTCGCATTTTCCACTACCTCCTCAGATAATTTCTTTCTCTTTATGACTATCCTTTATATCAGCACCTTTCATCCTGTCAAATAGAATTTCTCATCTTCCTTTTACACCATTCCTGGGTTCTCTTTTTCAAAAAAGACTGCAGTTCTTCCACATCAAACACTTTTAAATCTGAAACTGCCTCTTTCGGAACATTTAAATATCCCTTCAGCTCCTCCAGAATATCTCTGGATTTTCCGTAATCTACTTCTTCAATTCCCGGATTTCTTACTTCCGTATTTAGGTTCAACGGAATATGGTACTTATCAATTAGATAGCAGTTCATCTTTGTGTAGTCACCATAATAATATTCCCCGGAAAAAAACTGTTTAACTGATAGCCTTTTTCCCGATTTTTTCAACACCGCCCAGGTAACTTCATCCCACTTCTCCACTTTCCGCCCCTTTGTATCCTGAAACTCTACAATCTGCGGCAGATAATCCTTGAAAAATACTCTGTCAACATAGAGATGAAACTCATATCCCTGACAGCTGGTATCGCTTTTTAATGCGTGATATTTTTGATCAAACAATTCCAAATCCGGATACTCTACAATATTTCCATGATATTTAGGATTCCGAAAATGAGAAGCATCTTTGTTCTTTGTGGCATCCGGAAGCAGACATCCAATCAGGAAATCATTTCTTTCCTTGGAATCTATATAAACATTATAATCCTGCAGCATATTAAGCGCTATGACGCCCGCAGTCAAATGAAGAATAAAACCAGGCATATGAAACCTCCTTAATTGTTTTCCTTATGTACCCTTATCGTTGCTCAATATCAGATAATTTTAACATAATGATTGCATTTCTTCTCTGAATTATACATACAAAGAATTTTAACATATTGACATTCATATAGCACAAACTGTATAAAATATATTTTTATATGTAAGTTTCTATTTAGTTTTTTCAATAAATTCATACATCTTATGTTATTGTTTAACATCTGGCAGTGGATGACAAAACATTACAACAAGCCTTATTTAAAAACATCTTATGTTATTGTTTAACAGGATTATCAATCCCTGTCATTGCGGACTATAAAAAATTTAAAAACATCTTATGTTATTGTTTAACGAGTTGTCTATCCGATCAGGTACAAGGACGGACATATATTTAAAAACATCTTATGTTATTGTTTAACACAGATTTTGCTCCGTTTACTGCTGTTTGTATCGCATTTAAAAACATCTTATGTTATTGTTTAACAGATGCCGATATCAGAAATGAAGAGGTGTTTGTAAAATTTAAAAACATCTTATGTTATTGTTTAACGCTTTGTGATCGTCCCGGTCTCCGGATCGTAAGCAAATTTAAAAACATCTTATGTTATTGTTTAACTTGCCGAACCCGTAATATATACGGTCGCACCAATCATTTAAAAACATCTTATGTTATTGTTTAACGAAGAATAAAATGTAAAGAAACCCTTAAAAGGGGGATTTAAAAACATCTTATGTTATTGTTTAACATTGAGTGGGCAAATTATCCTGCAAATGTTCCAAATTTAAAAACATCTTATGTTATTGTTTAACAACTCATGGGTGGATTAGAGTTGTAAAAGTACGCAATTTAAAAACATCTTATGTTATTGTTTAACTATGAATTCCCGGAAAAACTTTATATTGGTTATTAATTTAAAAACATCTTATGTTATTGTTTAACGTGGAAATTCATCAAGTTTCCCACATTAGGAAGGATTTAAAAACATCTTATGTTATTGTTTAACGATTAAGATATTGAAAAGTTTAGGACATACAGTTTAATTTAAAAACATCTTATGTTATTGTTTAACAGTTCTACCTGTGCCGATACAAAACTTGTCCATTCATTTAAAAACATCTTATGTTATTGTTTAACGATAGCATTCCCTTCCTTTTTTCTTTGGAAGTAGGATTTAAAAACATCTTATGTTATTGTTTAACGTTGTATTTTTTGGAGCAGGGGGAAAAGTAGCAGAAATTTAAAAACATCTTATGTTATTGTTTAACGGAGGAAAATCAAAAAGAAAGCCGGTTGCCAAGATATTTAAAAACATCTTATGTTATTGTTTAACGAGTTCTGGATTTCTTGCCAACAGCATACTGGGTAGATTTAAAAACATCTTATGTTATTGTTTAACATGTGATAGGTTTGAGCAACCCGGAAGCTCACAACAATTTAAAAACATCTTATGTTATTGTTTAACGGTTAAATATAAACTAGAGATGGAATGAGGAATGCTATTTAAAAACATCTTATGTTATTGTTTAACCAATGGAAAATCATCCTTTTTTCTTTCTGATGTTTCATTTTTCCTTGTATTCTCGCTGTTTTCGTAATTTTTACCAGCTATCCATGAAAAAATATTTTTCTGACAGAAACCGCGTATTTTCACGTCTTTCCTGTGATTTTATCTTTTTCAGCTGGTAAATTTTATTGTATCTCCTATTCCTTTCATTTTAAACTCACCTCATAACCACCATACATTCTTTTTCATAAAATGCAATCCCATATTTCATTATCTTTTTCATTCCCTGCCGCTGCAGACCAACATCATATTTCCGTTCTTCTATTTGTTTTAATGCTGCTTTACAAGCCGCTTGCAAATTTCCATCATGCGCATATTTAAGTTCAATTATGATTCCTGTCCTTTCCGGGGTACAAACAGAAATATCACTATATCCTTCCCCCATCTCTGCATTGGACTGCGTCATCCAATTTTCCTGACTATTTAACATACCTAAAAGCATTCCATGATAGAAATTTTCCTTCATATTTTTTCTTACTGCAGTATCACGCACGCTGATGGAATTCCACAAATAATCATTCAGCATATCTTGAATCAATGCCGCATCTCCTCTTGAGAAAGCACTGCAAAAGCGATTGATTCTGGAAGTGTCCGCAAGCGTTGTTTCCTGAAACCAGTCTTTGACCAAATCAGTGAACAACTTACGAATTTCCTTGTTTGGAATTGCTAATTTCATCAACTCTTCATCTTCCAGATCAGAATGTCTTTTCGTCAAATATCCTGTCGCATACAACACACTCCAAAGATTGTCAATGGAATCATCAAGTTCAGGATATGTCAATTCCTCTTTCACTGCCTTCAAAATGGTTCTCCCATCCAACAGTTTTTCAATCTCATTCTTTGTGTTTTTATCGGCTTTCCCGATAAAACGTCGTACCATAGCATTTCCACTCGTATTTGCCCAATAATTTTTGGGCCGTGTTTGAGGGTTAGCTAAAAGTTCATCACAGTAATTAATCACATCCCATGGGCAATATACATTTACATTGCCAAATATATATCCATCATACCACTCTTTTATTATATCCATATAAGACGACATATCATAAAATTTCAGCATCTTTTCTACATCTGCATCTGTAAACCCAAAATATTCATCATATCTGACATCTGAAATTGTATGTACTTTCAAATTGTTTAGTCCCGTAAAAATGCTTTCTTTAGAGATACGAAGACATCCTGTCAGGACCGCAAAATAAAGTGCATCATTCGTCTTTAATACATTCCCCAGCATATTTCGAAGCAATGATACCATTTCATTATAATATCCTTGCTGAAATGCCTTGTCCAACGGAACATCATATTCATCAATCAATAAAATTACTTTTTGACCGTAGTGTTTTTCCAAAAGCTGTGTAAGAATTTGCAGACTATCTGTTAATATCGAATCTGTCATATCAAAAAATGCCTGACTATCAGACCCAATCTTAATCAAACGACGATACGAATCTTTTTCTTCCTCAGAAAGATGGCTGCTTTTCTGAAGGAACTGAAATCTTAAAGCTTCTCTTCCAATTATATTGCACAATGCCGCATTTGCTGCTTTATAATTTAACCCATCCACGCCTTTGAGACTAATGAAAATAACCGGAAATTGTCCCATATATTTTTCACACAATTCTTTTTCCCGCATAATTTTCAAACCATTAAACAAAGTTCTCTCACAGCCAACTTCAAAAAAGCATTTTATCATACTCATATTAAGTGACTTTCCAAAACGTCTTGGTCGTGTAAACAAGTTTACCTTTCCCCAATTTTCTAACAGTTCCTTTATAAAAAGTGTTTTATCTGCATAATAAAAATTTTCTCTTTGGAATTCCTCAAAATTTTCAATACCAACAGGCAATTTTTTATTTTTCAATTTTTCTCACACCTCTTTCTTATGATCAATCATAAGTATTGATACAAAACGCCATACCCCAATAAAACATGAGTTTTTTCCCAAAATAGAATAACCCCTCATAAATTTATGATAAAATTGGAATGTTGAATATTACTTGCCATACCTACTTAATAAAAATGGCACCTATATGATAACATATCATCTGCATTCTTTTGCAAATATTTTTCAGATTACAAAAACCAACAATAGATTAATATCGTAATAATTAATAATTTCATCAGAATTTATGGTATTGCTACTTAAATGAAAACATCTTATGTTATTGTTCAACAGAGATTATTCAGCAAGCACAGGAAGAAATGTAACATTTAAAAACATCTTATGTTATTGTTCAACCGTCCTCGCCGTCAATGTCGCAAGCCATTAAAATTATTTAAAAACATCTTATGTTATTGTTCAACTTTTTCAAGTTGTTCAATCTGTTCAAGTTCATCGTAATTTAAAAACATCTTATGTTATTGTTCAACTCCCTCTCCAATGGATTTCGGCACCTGCTCTGCCTATTTAAAAACATCTTATGTTATTGTTCAACGTTTAATCTTCCACGCTGGTTACTCTGATACTGATATTTAAAAACATCTTATGTTATTGTTCAACAGAGCTGGAATACCAGGTAAAAGAACGGAATGTCGATTTAAAAACATCTTATGTTATTGTTCAACAAAGAGACTTAACAGATTTAAGGAGCGGTTCAATTTATTTAAAAACATCTTATGTTATTGTTCAACCATCCATATACATTTTTTTGTATTTTGGAAAATCATATTTAAAAACATCTTATGTTATTGTTCAACGATAAGCTGGTGCAGAAGGCAAAGAAAGATGGAGTATTTAAAAACATCTTATGTTATTGTTCAACAGGCTGGTTGTGTTTCATTGTCATTTGAATTAAAATTTAAAAACATCTTATGTTATTGTTCAACGCTGATCTCCGCTGCCACATTAAATTTTCTCGCTTATTTAAAAACATCTTATGTTATTGTTCAACCTTTTTGTCTTTCATATTTAGAGAATTATCAGAGAGATTTAAAAACATCTTATGTTATTGTTCAACCCCGGAAGGCGAAACAACAGAAGGCAAGGGAAAGACATTTAAAAACATCTTATGTTATTGTTCAACGGGGGGTAAAAATGGCAGTACAATTAACACAAGAAAATTTAAAAACATCTTATGTTATTGTTCAACCAACGGAAAATCGTCCTTTTTTCTTTTTGCTGCTTCATTTTTCCTTATATTATCGCTATTTTCGCAACTTTTACCAGCTATTCACAAAAAACTTCTTTCTGGCAGAAACCTCGTATTTTCAGGCCTTTCCTGTGATTTTTCTTTTTTCAGCTGGTAAATTTCTTTATATTATTAAGTCTTCACCTGTATTACCTGATGGATTCCCTAATATCTCCTCACCGAATACATTGTCATTTACTAATTTAATAATACATATAAAATCCTCCTCTTCTACTATGACTTTTTTTAATTCTTCTTTTAGCTTGATCAAGTTAGATGGCGTCAATTCTCCTCGAAATACTGAATATTGAAAATGAGACAAATACTTTTTACATACTTTAAACACTTTCTGCACACGCTTTTCTCCAACATCATAAAATAAGAATGCGTAATTATAATTTTTTTGTCTTCTCATTTATATTTTCTCCTTTAATGAAAAAGGCTTAAATTCTTTATTCTCCAAAATATTTTTAATTAATTTATAACAATCTAATTTTATAGCTGTCCGGTATGATACCTTCCTGCGTAATTTAGGATGAACAAACGTTGATTCCATTCTCTCCTCAAAAGCTTCTATAAATATCCTTCTGCCTTCATCATTCAAAATACAATAATTCAATTCCTTATTGAAATGATTTTCAACTTTTATCTTTCTATTATTCACTAATTCAAAAATAGTTCGAAATACTATCACTGGCTTAAACACCTCACTCATATCTAAACTTAAAGAAAATCTTCTCTCAGCTGGCTGATGCAAATAACTGATTCTTTGATCCAGATGTGTTCTATAAATTGCAGAAATAGTTTTGGCATATAACAAGGTATTGCCAAATGAAATCAGCGCATTAATCGGATTATCTGGAGGTCTTTTTACTCTTTTGGACATAATAAAATCTTCCGGTAAAAAATATTGAAATGATGCATAAAACTTTGCCCACAACTCGCCTTCATAACTCATAAGTTCTTCAATGGATTCTGCCTTTTCCACATTCCGATAAAATACCTTCGTAATCCAGTCTATTGTTATTTTTACTTCTTTTTTATCATGCTTATAATAATGATACAACACTTCTTTTATATTTTCTCCTATTCCCTTTACAATAGCTTTTGCAATTGGTAATCTTTGATTTTGGAACTTATCAACCTGTTTTATCAACAGCCTGCCACTCAAATATTGATCCCTGGGATAATAAGTCCCACTATAGTTTCCATAATAATTAAAAAAGTGTACAACCACATGATTTTTACTTAAAAAGTCCAAGAGTTTAGAATTAATAGTAATTTCATTCAGACAAAATATTTCTTTAGTATTCTCAATTGGAATATAAACATTTCTTCCATTTTTACGAAAGCATAATGAATTATCTTTTCTGGTTAATTCTCCCATTGTGGTTATGTAACGTGTACTTCCCATCTTATACCGCCTCCATCAAATATAACAATATTCATAATATGAACATTTTCGACAGCTGGTTTTATTTAATCGCTCTGGTATCTCCTCTGAATCAAGCAACATTTTTATTTCTTCGACATATCTCTGCAGCTCCTTTTCCTTGTCTGCTGTTAAATCTACAATTATTGTTTTTTTCTTCGACTTATTTTTTTCTATAAACTCTAATTTCCCTTTTCTTTTAATCCCTTTTTCTTTTAAAATTTTTAAGTAATATAAAAGCTGCCATGATGCCGCCTCTGCATCTGCATCCGATTTTTTTATTTCTACTAAAAAATTTTTTGTTAGTTTATCCAGCTTTATATTTTCTATCGCTATCTCATCACTATCTCTTTGTAAATTTCTCTCATGCAGTGCTTTTCCTACTTTTACAATTTCACTGTTATCTTCTAAATTAATCCGATTTCCGTGTAAATAGCATTGTCTTTTACAATGAAAATAGTAGTTCACTAATGTACCATTAATTTCCATCAGATACCGCTCCCTTCCCATGACAGCCAGTCCTCTTACTATTATAAAAACAAACTATTATGCTTCTCCAATTCTTCAAGATCTATTTTCCCATTTTCAAAAAATCTTTCTCCGTCCTTAATACAAAACAACTCTCCGATGTTATCATCACATGCCAGATTATAATTACGTTTTATTTGATATGTAAAATAGCTTAACTGACTTCTTGCAATTGATAATTTCACCTGCTTCTCTGCGTATGCCATATTAGAATTCATCAGCAAACTTTTATATCGTTCCCATACTTCTTCTCCATCCAGGTATGTGCCATCATCAAACATTAATTTTCTGCACACAACAATACTCATACTCCACTGATCATCTTCGATCAGCGCCATACGTTTGCTGACTTCCGGATAATTTAACCGCTGCACATCCTTATCAAAAAAGTAGTTCAATCCTTCTCTGTCTGTGCTCTCGTTTCTGTTGGATTTAAGAATCTCAAATACTTTTTCATAATACTCAGAAAAGTTTTTATCCATCAGAACCTTCTGCATTTCTGAATGCTTCAAAGTAAGTTCTTCTGTCATACGACAGTCATTTCGATAAATTCTCTTTGCCTCGTCCAAATGAAAGAAATATACTTTCCCTTCTTTCTTGTATGACCTGTTAATGCGGCCCAGGAACTGTTCTTCACTGTCAAGTTTGGAAATATTTTTGTATCCAATATCCATATCAATATCAACTCCTGCCTCAATCACCTGAGTCGCCACCAGAAGCATACCCTGTATTGACTTTTCTTTTATTGGCCTCAATATTTTTTCCCGTTCATACAAAGAATCATCTCCTGTAATACACTGAACTGGCACTTTTAATTCCTTGTGCTCAGACAAAAGATTATAAAATTTATAGGCTGATTTTTTTGTGATAAATTCAATCAAAATTTTTGATTTTGGATTCCCTTTTGCTGTTTTTATAACATGTTCCAACAATGTCTCCATCGCTAAGTTTTCTTTCAATAGTTCAAATGAAATTTCAGATACACGCTTTTGAAAAACCGGATGCTGAAAATAAATCCGGCTGTCCTTTAAAAGATACGTTACACCCGTATCATCCCCGCCCAGCTGTTCCAATCTCGGCAGCGTTGCTGACATAATGATAATTTTCATATTCATCAATTCAGCGCAGGCTTTCAGCATTATCATAATCTCTGTCCATATTTCATTCCTATAACTTTGAATCTCATCCAAAACGATAATCGCCTGTGACAGCTGAAAAAATCCAAATATATCTTCTTTCCTGCTGCCGAATAGTAAGTTAAAAAAACTGACGTGTGTCGACAGAATAAATGGATAATCCAAAAACTGACGATCCAGCAAAGATTTTTGATAATATTTTTCAGAGTCATCTGTATTTTCCTGTTCCTCTGCAATCGGAGTCAAAGAATTCACGACTACAATCTGTTTCTGCAAATCTTTATCCGGGAAAAGCTTTTGCAAAGTTTGTTTTGTCTGCTCCACCAGTGTATTAAACGGATATATATACATTAATTTATTCTCGCCTTTCATCAGCTGAAAACTGGCATTAATAGAAATATTGGTTTTCCCGCTCCCTGTCGGTGCCTCCAGGAAGAAAACCGACTGATCCTGATGATCTTTTAAAACATTTTCAACATCCAGGAATATTTCACTTCGCAAATCATTCATTTTTTTCATCTGAAAGCTATCGTCTTTTGCAGAAGAATATTGTTCTCTTTCATATTTTCGAATGGATTTTAAAATTTCAGATTTTTCATAAGCTGATTGAAATTTATCGATCGAACACCCCTTTCCTATATCCTGCAGTTTCATATCTTTTGTAAACTCTGTTGTCGCATAGTAATCACATGCGACTAACAGAGAATACACCATACGATAATAAAAATATTTTGCGCATTCCTGCTCTCTCGACAGTTTATTTCTTCCTTTATAAATCCTGTCATTTAATACTTTTTCTATCGTATGATCTTCCAGACATCTCAGTCCTTTGAATCCCGGAATACGATTCTGTTGTAATGCCAAAATAATTTCTTTTGCTTCCAGGCCTTTCAGCTTCTTTATATATGTCTCGAATTCATTTAAATTCCCATGATGCCTTGAAATGATAAAAGCATGTTCTGCTGCCAGGATCTTTAATTGTTTCTTCTCCCTCTTTTCAAGGGAATATTCCTCTATTTTATCCCAGAAATAATCAATATACAGAATCGATGAAAGTAGCGAATGTTCCGTCCCGCAGGCTGTCTCACAATCATCCGGTATATCCGGATTCTGCATCTTCCGCTTTTGAAACAAAGGATTGCATTTTCCCAGATCATGAAACACAATCATTTGAAACAGCAAATCCTGCAGGAATGTATCAATAAATTCGCTATCATGAAAGTTGAGCATCCTGCCGAATCGATGGACCACAGCACCCAGTTTTTTCTGATCATATATTTTCCTAAAATAATATTCACATCTTTCTATATGTTCTTCTAATAATTCCTTCTTAGAATCCTTCTTATGTGCATATATCGGATACTCATTTGCCAAAACTGTCTTTAATTCAATAAAACACAATATTTTTTCCTCCATCCTGATAAACCGGAACCTTCGCAGCAATGACTTCTGCATCTGTAAGCACAAACTTTTTCATCTGATACTGATTGGTTCTTTCCGTCAGAGCAGACGGCAGATACTCCTCATAGCGATATAATGCATCGTCCCAGTCGAACTCCAGATCATCAGCCGGCGCCAGACTATGAATTCTTTGATTTTCTGCTTCCGTTTTCTCTATTGAAAGAATCTCCACGTTTTCTATTACAGCAGGATGATCATTTTTTCCTAAATACGGCATATACACACATTCCCTGTTTTTTATCATATCTGCCAATTTGAGGCTTTCATCACTATTTAAGCTTACATAAATAGTCCATTTAGGATTCTCCAGCCACTGTTCCCTTACAATCAGATTCCCTCCCTGCTCCTGTGAAGCATATCCAACTGAATTGTTAAAATTTTGAAATTTTTTATCAAACACACCTCTTTCTTCTCCTGGGATTATCGAAACTTTCAAGTGCTGCAGACGCTCATAATATTCCGGATACACATCATATCCGTTGTTGTATCCTTTATACCCCATAATTGCTCCAAATATTCCAAGCAGCACTGGTTTATGGATATTTCCATAGGTAAAATAGCACAGATTCACTTCCGGAGATTTAAAAAATGCTGTTTTTCCTTTTAAATCAAACTTTAATACCCGCATGCTCATACCTCTTTTCGTGTGATAATGTCGTAATATACCGCTCCTTTCAGGTTATGATCCATCTCTGTTGTTGCAGGGTTATAATAAATTTCTATTGAATCAATTCGATCTCCCAATTCTTCTGCCAGATCATTTAAGTCTAAACGAATGAGATTCTTTCCTTCCCGCCGTTCAAACCGAAGATAGCTCGTCAAATTCGGAAGATATAACTTCGGGTCCGTTTCTATAAATAATGCAAATTCATTTTCACAACCCTCTTTTGCATTAGTGGCAAATGCCGTTGCTGCTACGCAGGCTGCTTCTTTAAACTTAAGATAATCTTCTTCCGTATATCCCTCCGTAACTCCCATTTCCATAAATTCCTTATATGCCAGAGGATTGATCACAAAAGGATAAAAATAATGGGCTTCATCACTTACAATCTTGGTACCCAATGTTGAATTTTTTGCCTCACCGTCTTTTTCCGTTGCTTTCGTTGCATCACGAAACGGTGACAGGATTGACTGTTCCTGTGGAAATGTTTCATCATACAGATTGAATCCCTGGCCAAATTGTACCGCTCCTGTGATTGAAATATTATTGCCGGACTCTGCAAATGTGGCTCCAAAATTCTTTACGTCCACAGCCTGAAATAAGTTTTTCAGTACTTCCTGCGTATCTTTACATTGTTTCAAATCTTCTACCTGAAACAAAAATTCATAACGTTCCTTTAAACTCCGGGGAATCAGCCGAATCTCTCCCTTTTTCCCCTGTTCCAGTCTCATAGATTTAATATAGACAACTTTCTCTCCCTGTTCCTCCCACATTTTTTTCATTGGATATTTCAAGGCTTTATCACTTCCATATGTCTCTCCGCTGGACGTCGTTTTTGGATATCCATCAAAACCTGCATTCCAATTTGCCATAATAGACGAAATTCCTAAGATTCCATATACACGTTTTTTCATCATCTCAAATCCCTCCTAATTACTGTTTTTCATTCTTTTCATAAATCAATGATCTCGCCGTGAAACCTGCCATAATATATTCTGTCAGTATCTGTTCTGGTTCATAAACCATTAAGTGTGAAAGCAGCTGTTCCTCTCTCCCATTATTGGTATGCGTAATACTATGATTGTATTTTTTGTATAACTGCTCTAATCTCATTTTTATCACATCCGCGCTTTTCGCATTTAAATATGGATTAATAAACGCATCGGTCTTATTTTTCATTTTACTTAACGACAGCATATAACTGACTGCCTGTCCAATGGCATAACAATATTCTGCATCCGATGAGAATTCCCACTCAGTATCTACATCAGAATTAATATGTTCCCTTAATAACTGTCTGCAATCTTTCATTCTTTCTCCTATCTTCCTTTCCGGATTTAAATATTCCAGCAGAGACCACCGCAAATTGAATTGATGATTTGCCAGCAGCATTCTCTCCCTTCGAATGGAATTTTTGATCAATTCCAAAGAAAACTTGTCAAACACCATTTCGATCCGATTTTTTTCTCCCTGCCAGAACCATAATGCTAATGTATCTCTATTTTCCAGTATACATCGTTTCAAAACCGGCTCATTGATACTCATATCCTTCGCATCTGTATAGAAGTTATATTTCAGTTTCCCTGCAAAGAAAATATCATCTATAACACTCTTAAGCTCCCATAATGTTCCTATATTTATCTTTTCAACTTTTGACACCGGATATTTTTCGATGATTTCATCTGGAATTCTCATATAATTTTTCAGCTTAAACATCGTATCCAACTTGGATTTATAATCGCATAGCGCCGCTCCGGAAATAATCTCCGCTTCATTTTTTCCTTTTCTGCACTTAAGATAATATCCACCCAGCATGCTTCCCGGTTCTTCCGTATCTGAATAAGAACGAATTTCCGGTTCTTCCTCATCCGTATCGATATATATGTTAGTCCGTCCCTGCGATACCTGGCCCATCAAATAGTCAAAAAATTTCGCCTGCAGCAAGACATCCTCTTGATTCAATAAATAAGGAACCTTGACTTTCCTTGTCTTATTTTCCAAAAAAGGCTTTTTGCTGTTCATTCCCATATTATTATTAGGAAGTCCCTTGATTCCTTCTTCTTCCTCTTCATTAAAATCATTGCTGTTGTAAATATTGGGAATCAGATAGCGTTCATTTTCCGTCTCATAATACTGTTTCGTTTTCTTTGGATCAGGAAAAATAAAAAATAATTTGACATAATCTTTTGAATCCAGATCAATTCCTTCCCAGATGTCATGTGTCATAACATAATGCTTTATCTTATTTAATGTTTCCAAATCGGGCTGGCCGATTCTTTGCTCCACCTCTTCATACAGTCTTCTGGCTTTTCGCTTTTTCTCATATTTCTGAATAGGATTTTCCAGAATTTCATAGTATTTCTCCAGAATCTCCCGGGTCAATTTCCCTTCTGAAATGCTGTTCTTTTTCACCGCCAGAGAAAGATAATTGTTCGAATGTATTACTTTTTTTGGATCGACTGGTTTATTCATGACAATCAATTTACTATTGTAATCCAATTCACGAATCAGCAGGTAGGAGGCATCATTTTTTCCAACCATCTCCTGTTTCTTCCTGTCAAAATAAAGATCCAGTGTTTTTATGATCTTCCATTCATCCTCATCCATCTCTATGAGACGATATGTCCCGGGTTTCGGGATGTGTGAATCCAGCACCAGTCTTCCCGACTCTTTCTCCAATGAACGTCCAAAAACTTCCATAGCTTCTTTCAGCACAACTCTCACCTCCCCTTATCTCTGCATATACTGATAATTCATGAAGCCGTTTCCTCGGGAACCGCCTTCGCCAATTCCTACTCCCAAAGCCAGCTGTGCCAGCATTTGTGCTTTTGGATTCGGCGCCACATGAAAGCATATCTTATCTCCCAGCAGGCAGATGTTTTTATATGGAAGTTTGATTGGTTTTTTATTCTTAAACTCCATTAAATTACAAAATTCAAAATCATCTCCCAGTTCATTTCCAGTAAAAAACCGGTACTTCTTTATCAGATTGATTTTTAATCTTTCTTCGAACTCCGGAACTGTCATATGCCCTCTCCAGTATCCAAATTCCGGATTCTTAATTACAATCGGCGTAATGGAATAAATCTTTTCCAACAGCTTCTTGGGCAAAATCTTGATATCAGTGGATACCCCGGTAAATTCTTTTGTCTGCTGATAAGACAGATGCTCCATAAAATATTCTGCCATCTCCTGACTGATTGTCCGGATGCGAAACGCATATATCTTTCCCTGCTTATACACGCCATCTCCCTCAATCGGCCAAAGCATATCATGAACATAGTTTTTATATTCTTTACTGACATGATAATCCAGATAGTCTTTGGCTAATATAGAATCAATAAAATATGTGATCTTTTCCGGAATTTTAGGGTACATAATATCGCAGTTTAACCGCACCCGGATTCTGCATTCAAAAATAAACACATTTTCCTCCTTTCCGCATCGACTTAAGTTTTGTGTTTCCTTATGCCTATAGTTTATCACTCTCTATATCAATTGTCAATGATAAGGGATTGAATTATAATTGTGCACAAAAAAAGGCACTTTACTTAGTGCCTTACATCGTATGTTACGGTTTACTAAAACACAAATTCAATCCCTTATCATATTTAAAAACATCTTATATTATTGTTCTATTTGTGCTTTATTTCTTTTTTAATATATAATATTCTTTCAGATGTTTCAACTAAAACTTCCATTCTGAACCTTCATAAATCTATTTCTTTAAAATCAACACTGAAATTCTCATAAATCTCCGCCAGTACAATATTTTCAAAAGTATATTCTTCTACTGTTTCAATATATTCTTTAATTGCATAATTCAACTCAAAAACAAGCTGCTACTTTCTACCCGGCAACGCCATCATATACATCCAGCCATCAAACAATTCCGCTCTTTGACCTTTCTGGTAATTTGTAAATATCTTCTATTGTATAGATTTTTCTCTTCTGAAGTCATAGTCTGTTCATCCCCATATGCAATTTTTTCTTCTGCTTACATTATTATAAATGTATTTAGATACTTTTCTATTCTTTTGTAATACGTCTGTGACAGTATCTCTACTACTTCCAGGAATTTTCAGAGACAACGCATGTTGTTGTTTAACCAATGCCAACGTTCTGGTGGCAACAAAAAAAGACTTGTTTAAAAACATCTCATGTTATTGTTTAACTCCGAAAGAACTGCTGGAGTTGGAGATAGACCACAATTTAAAAACATCTCATGTTATTGTTTAACTGTGCATTATAGCACAGATCAAAGGAGAATTGAAAATTTAAAAACATCTCATGTTATTGTTTAACGACAGAAAAGCGTTTGGATGCTTTAAAAACAGCAAGATTTAAAAACATCTCATGTTATTGTTTAACCCATACAATGTATTTCAAGAATTTTTGCGTCATTATTTAAAAACATCTCATGTTATTGTTTAACTCGCCTTTAGCTACACCGGAAACCTTAATGGTAAAATTTAAAAACATCTCATGTTATTGTTTAACAGAGAGAAGAAAAAGAAGGATAAGCCATACCAGTCATTTAAAAACATCTCATGTTATTGTTTAACCGTTTCTGGATCGTATGAATGAATACGGTTTTGAGTGATTTAAAAACATCTCATGTTATTGTTTAACAGAATCCGCCGCCGATTCCTTAGACAATTCTCTGGAATTTAAAAACATCTCATGTTATTGTTTAACTTGAGGCGATTCGGTTTGACATATCTGTCATTAATACATTTAAAAACATCTCATGTTATTGTTTAACCCGATTTCTTCCATCATTATTCCCCGCCGCATCAGATTTAAAAACATCTCATGTTATTGTTTAACGCGTGCAAGCTGTTCCCCCACTGGTGAAAAAGAAAATTTAAAAACATCTCATGTTATTGTTTAACTATTATATCATGTCAGACGATCTGAACATGAACTAATTTAAAAACATCTCATGTTATTGTTTAACTGTTACTGATAGAGAAACTATTCATATGTGGGATATTTAAAAACATCTCATGTTATTGTTTAACAGGTGGAAAGGTGTCTTAATATGGTAGGTGATCTGAATTTAAAAACATCTCATGTTATTGTTTAACCGAGCAGGGAAGGTCAATCAGCTTGACCGGAAATAAATTTAAAAACATCTCATGTTATTGTTTAACGGTAAAACCTACCTTAGCATATTTAGACACTAAGGAAATTTAAAAACATCTCATGTTATTGTTTAACGGACGCATTAAAGGACATTTCATTAAGTAATATTTCATTTAAAAACATCTCATGTTATTGTTTAACAGGAATTTGCAAGACTGGTCACGATAGAGTTTGAGTCATTTAAAAACATCTCATGTTATTGTTTAACACTTCCCCATCCATTGCAGTTTATCTGGTCTTTTCCATTTAAAAACATCTCATGTTATTGTTTAACCTCAACTGTGGACGCCGGGAATAAAAATTCTCCCATTTAAAAACATCTCATGTTATTGTTTAACCCTTGCAGAAGAAGGAGGGCTGGCAAAGCACAGCCATTTAAAAACATCTCATGTTATTGTTTAACAAACACGAAGAAAGCTGTAGGGTATCAAAATGTCAATTTAAAAACATCTCATGTTATTGTTTAACTTGATTCAAGATAGGGTATTTAGAGTTGGATATGCATTTAAAAACATCTCATGTTATTGTTTAACCAACGGAAAATCGCGCTTTTTTCTTTCTGATGCTTCCCTTTTCCATGTATTCCCGCTGTTTTCGCAATTTTTACCAGCTATTTATGAAAAAAATGTCTTTCTGGCAGAAACCACGTATTTTAAGGCCTTTTCTGTGATTTTCATTTTTTCAGCTGGTAAATTTTTTTGTATGATTAAAACTTTGCTAACTCTCTCCCATCATATCAGTTTTATGCCACAACCACCATACATTCCAATCTTTCCCATCAGAGAATTCTCCGAATTCTCATAATGGAGCAGATACCTGATTCAGCACAGCTTAGAATATACTGCAAAACTTATAAGTACTTTGATTATATCAGAAAAGCAACGATAAAAATAGAAACATTCAGTTATTCTTCTATATTTGTTCTTATTCGAATATTTTTTACCATCTTATCGCTCTGCATTGATATTATTTATTTTTAAGACAATATGTTTTATAATATTTTTCCATTGCAGGTGTAAAATATTATAAAACTTTCTTCGATTTTAAATAGTCCATAAAAGCAAAATACAAAATCCTTTCCCCTTATCCTTATCGTTTTCTATTTATATTTGTTTTTCCAATACTTCAAATTGCTCATCTGACAACTCTGTTGGATTGGATACTACTACTTTTATCCTGATCTTCGTTTTATAAAATCTCTCCTCAGCAGGAACTCTATTCAGATACTCTTCCAATGCCTGCATTTCCTGCACCAGATAGGCATTTTTCTTATTGAACCAACGGCATAGGAAATTGCATTGTTCCGGGCTGCACGATTCTGTGTCATTATTTCGCATCACAATTTCAAAGGATCTATCCTTTAAAGTTGCTTCATCCAGTTTTCCATATTTACATTTTTTACTCAAAGATTTACTGGATAATTGTGATAATTTCACAAAAACAGATAATGTTACTTCCTCTATAATGCTGTCTGGAACCAGATTCTTTTTACCAGGATTTTTTTCGTATTGAGATGTGAGTTCATAGCCTTCTGTAAGCAGATGTGACACCCAGTGAAATGCAGATACATCTGACATATTATCTAAATTGTGATTCAAAATTGGCTTTGAAACCCGATACTGACTCATATCCAGCAAATCCGCAAACCGCAATAATATTTTATCAAATTTGTAACTGATTAATTTATTTTTGGCATCTCCTTTCAAAAAATATATATCTCTTGTATCCAGCATGTGCCCTTCAGAAATCTGAGCTACACTTTCTCTCACGCTATTCTCCAGAAATCTCAAATCATATCTTTTCCGAATTTCTTCTGCACTTTCCTTTGCATGCTTTGATCGAATTTTTTCTTCCAAAAATTCATCTACTTTTTTATATGCTGTTATAATTGATTTTTTGGTATTTCCCTGGTTCCAAATTTCCTCAAGTTCCGTCGTAATTGCCTCAGATTTCCCTTCATCAAGCAGAAAATCATTTTCTGACGCAATCCTGACCATAGAAATATCGTGAAGATAACAGGATATAAACAAAAGATAATAATCATATGCTGATATTTTTAAATAACTGATTGTTTTTACAATTTTGACAATATTCTTTATCAAATCATTTGCATGCTCCTGATTATGCAGTGTATAAAAATATAGATGTTTTGCCCCATTTTTCCACACATCACAAGTATATTTATGTACCATAATTAAATCATCTATCTGCTTTGGCTCAATTACATACCTCCTGAAAATTTCCAGATCCTCAAATATTGTATAATCTATTTTTTCCCGGTTTTCACCACCCATTACATCTAATTTCCAATCCAGGAAATCAGTAATACTGCAATGAGAATTTCTTAAATACGCCAATACTCTTAATTCCCCATATCGAATGCCTTTTCTATTATAAGAATTCAATGCAATATCGTCAGATAAAGCAACTTTGAAGATTTTGGAATAAATTGCATTCAGCAGCATCCTCTGAAGTCTGTTCGAATTCATGTCCACAATCCTGGCTGTATGAACAAAGTCATCGGAACATATACCAAAACTTTTTAGAATATCTGAAGTTATACCATCTATTCTTACATACTTAAATTTTTCTTTTAAGGCCTTCGGATTCATATTAGCATAACGAATCATTTTCTTATTTACCATCTTGTCTAATGCAGTATAACCATCTGACACAGTCTGTATTTCATACCCCTGCAGGTAATCAAAATACATTGCATAAATATAATTACAGTCTTTCAACTCTTCTGCATACGCGATATCTATCACTGACTCAATGTATTCTTTTACTTTTTCAATATTCTCCTCTGATTCCGTATTTGCTATCAAAAGAGCCATTGCCGCCTGCCATACATCATGTTTATAAAGTTGAAAAAACTTTTTACTATTTATCCCATTTTTAAGCAACTCATATTTGTTTTTATTTTTCCCTGCACCGGCATCAGCTATATGTCTCTTTCCAGTCAAAGTCTCAAATATACTGTTGATTATATCTTTATCTGTTTTTAATTGCAGACGCATCTGACGGTATTTAAAAAATTTTCTATACCGTTCCAGTTTTTCAATATACGATTTATGTTCCTCTGGCTGCTCCTGTTTTTCCTCCATCTCTGCTTCAATCTCTTTTAACAACCTCTCTGTCTTATGAAATATCGTTTCATCTTCCTCTTCTGAGTAAGTAGAGTTCATCTCTATTCCCACCTGTGATGCTTCTCTGCTCAAAGTTCTTAGATATATTTCTCCATTTTCTACACCTCTGATCTCCGTATAACTGCTTTTGCTATCTATATGTACCTGGATATCATAAAAGCCTTCACTCATCCGCAATTCCCAGAATAATTTATTTCCCAATCCCTGTTTAAAAAAATTATCCTCTTTGGCGATTGAAATATAATCTGACATTCTTTCTTTAATTTTCTGATTAATTTCTTCAAGCTGATCTCTAAATTGTTCTGGATCTTTTATCTCTTTATTTGTATAAATGAAAGAATCATCTACATAGTATACAGATTTTCCGTTATAATACTTATCAAAAACTTTTGCAATTGCCATCATACAAATATTCCCGAAGAAATATGACTGCGGCAGACCTTGTGCAATTCCTTTGGTATATGCCTCACTTATATCGTCTTTTTCATAATACAATAACTTTGCCTGCTCATTGCTCAAATTTGTCACTTTACATACTAACAATTTATATATTATTGTCTTCAATACATTCCTGGAATTCTTATCAAAACTGACTGGAATGTGTTTCATAAGTATACCATATACAATCAATGGATCCACCGACGGAAAAAAGTTTTCCAAATCCAATTTCAATTCATATCGATATTCCTTTGTTTCCCTAAATATTTTGAAATATTCGTTCGCCTTTTGTGTATATTCTTTATATTGCTTGTTCCATCTTTTAAATAATTCTTCGGGTTTTCTGGATACTCTGTTTCCATAAAAATTTTTAGGAATCAATCTGCTGTAGTTTGATAAATTTAATTTCCAATGGTTCTCTTCTGTAGGAATTTCATATATCAACGAGTGCATTAATGCAACTATTGCAATCAAATGTTTCAAATCCGCTGTATGAATTGGCCGATACTTAGGCTCGTTATCATAATCTTTAGGCTTATAATATACTTTTGTTTGAAAGAAATAATTTTCATCTTCTAAAATCATATTCAATTCGTCTCTTATATTCTTAATAAGATCATCGATCAGCCTTGTATCAAACGGATCCGCCAATGCATTCAATAATTCCTTATCCTCTGTATTAAGCAATTGAGGATCAAAGACGTATGATCTGACTGAATAAATTGCCAGATATATATTTTGATCACTTGTTATATATTCCTTTAAATCCACTTTCTCACTCCTGATTTTCCTTTGTATCAACAAATTTCTCAAATTCTTTACGAATATTTTTTATAGCATTCTCTTCTTTATCGCCCCATTCTGAATATGCTTTGCAGAAAATATATTCATTCCCTACACTTTTGTACTTTATTCTTATTTCAATTTCTTTTTGCTGCAGAAAATCTTCATTCACTGCAATATAATAATATTCTTCCTCATCCACTTGTAGTGGATATCTTGCGTAAAACATTCGATCAATGGTTAGTTCAAAGTTTTTCCCAGTACTTTTTAATGCATTCCATATCGCACGATATTTGTCTTTTCTCATCTTCAATTTCCGAATAAATTGCAGGAAATCATCCACAAACTGCTTCAGGTAAGTCCCATTATATTTATAATCGGAATTGGTGTAACCTATAAATTTTGAAAATAAATCTATTTGATTGGCAAGCTCTTCTTCATCGATATTCTTATTTATTAAGTCTTGCATAAAACTATTTAACACTTCGTCCTGCATTTTCACTTGTCATCCTTTCATTCTTCTGAAATTGCTTGCCTAAAGATATCTTTATCTTCTCCCAGTCATTCCCTTCAGCTGTAACCATTTCTTCTATTTCCTCTGCTAAAATTTTTTCTGGTTCTAACTCATCTTTATATTTTCCAATCTGTTCTTCACAATAAAAGATTTCCTGTTTCATTTTTTCACAATACCTTCTATAATGCTTCCATTTTTCACGAAACTTTAATCCGTTCATTAATCCGGTAACTACTGTGATACATCCCATCAAAATTATAGTGATAATTCGCGAATACCTTGCTTCGTTATACTGAAGTACTGATGTAATAACCGGAAGAATCAAGCATACACAATATCCTGAAACAAACAATATTTTGTAAAAAATTGCACGAGACGCATATGTGAAAAGTTCATGTGCCACTCTTTTTTGCAATATTTCACTATTAAGGTTTTCAACCAGAAATACTATGTATTCGTTATCTCCTTTTAATTTCTTCCATGCTTTTCTCTCTTTTTTATTCACTTTTTCTCCTTTTCTAATTATTGTTTGTATCATTTTTATACATTTATTCTAATATTTTTCATATTCTGTGTCAATGATAATTGAATAAGTATTTTATTCATTTTCTCATTATCATTCAAGACATATGTTTTTTTACTTTATCATTAAAGCTTCATATAAAAGAAAAAATAAACACCTGTCAAAACTAAACTTATTTGAAGATATAAGAAACTTGTATTTCCAGCCGTTGCAAGAACTGGCGATTGAATTTTATCTAAGGCATCGCGACATATTCACATACCTGGACATCCGCATACAACGTAATTAGATTACACTCGATCTCCCTTTTGTCTGAATAACATACAAGCAAGCCCTAAAAAAATCTCGTACAATATGGAACTAAAAAAATATGATACAAACTGCTATTTTCTAAGTAAAAATCAAAAGCAGGTATGATCATTTGAATCGTACCTGCCTTTGTCAAAGACTATCTGTTTTCGATAGCTTCACATCATATGTTATAGTTTAACAAAGCACAAACTTACTCAATAATCATATTTAAAAACATCTCTTGTTATTTTTTATTTGCGCTTTATCTCTTTTCTGTAAATATATACTATTGTTTGAATTGTTTCAACAAAAACTTTCATACTTTGCCTATCTAAATGAATATCTTGCAACAGTTAATATGATATTTTTGTTATTTATAAAAATTAAATAAAAAGCCTAATCTTCGCATATCGAAATATAAAAATACAGAATCCTTTTATATCTGCAAATCTTACGCAAAAGCAAATGGCAGGACTTCTTCTATGATCGTCCGCAAGTGCGGAACTTTAGAACAACTTTTAGTCGAACATGGTCCAACAAGGGATGATGTCCTCGCATGGGCAAAAAACGAAGTGAAAATGGAAACTGAAAAGTATAAAAAAGGAAAAGAAGCAAAAACAGTAGTGATTCCCTTCCATGCAGACAGACAGTTGAAGCATGACAAGCAGCTCTTTTACCGGGGCGACCATCTTTTTCTTCAATCGATCTATTATCAGATGCAGAAGATCTGTCGGAAATTGAAACAAAGATATAAGTTTAAATATGACATCAATGCTATCCCTTCCGACTTGATCTATGCAAGGATCCTGAAACCCTGCAACAAATGTTCTTCCTATAAGACGGCAGTAAGAAGTATTGGAAGGGAAAAAGCACAGACCGAATCCGATCATCCAGATGGGGCTTTTCATGGTTAGGGGACGGAATCCCCCTTGCATTCTCTCTCTTCCCGAGAAATGCAAAAGAGCAGACATCCCTGAAGCCATTAGAGAAGAAAGTACTTGGGAATAATTTATCTACTGCAGCGATGCCGGACTGGCTTCAGAATCCATCCAGGAATACCACCATATGGGAGATCAGGCTTATATCGTGAACCCGTCAATCAAAAAGTTAAAGAAAGAAGAAAAAGAATAGGCGCTGAACCCGCAGGAATTTAAGCTGATCTCCGATGACAAGCCTGTCGATATCACAAAACTGCTGGAAGATGACAAAGGACTTTATTACAAGGAAAACCGTATACTACCAAAAAACTGCACCAACATCTAATCATAACTTATTCCCAAAGGTATGCCCTGTATCAGGCATCCGTGACAAACAGGTGGAGCGGACACAAAAGATGCTGGATTCAGTGAGAGGCAAAAGGCGCAGTATGACAGACTCTATGCGGTATGCACGGATCTTTTGGATGATGAGATCAGTGATATCCTGAAAGTAAGTGAATGCAGGTGGCAAATTGAGGAATGCTTTCGAATCATGAAAACGGATTTTCTGCAGGTTCGGTCTATTTACGGGAAAAGAACCGGATCAAGGCGCATTTCCTGATCTGTTTCCTGGCCTTAATCATCTACTGTTACCTTGAAAAAAGCTGGATCTGAAATATACCTGTGAGGAAATGCTGGAGACTCTGAAAGGAATGAACTTTGCCAAATATAAGAGCAGGGATTTATCCCATTATATAAACGGAAGGCAATCACAGATGACCTTCATGAAGCCTGTGGTTTTCGGACAGATTATCAATTCATAACCAAGAGTAAGATGAGAACGATCCAGAAAAAAGCAAGGACAGGAATAAATTACTATAGTTCGAAACAACGACAAAAATCTCTGTAACCCAGTAAATACAAGGGATAGATATCCTCAGTTAAAGCCATGCCGCAGGATGATTATAATCCTGCCTATAAATGCATTGATTTAGCCTTGACTTTTAATTGCAGACTAGTTAAACTTGATTCTTCTTTTCTCATCATAATTTATAATGTATTTAATCTCTCATTTTTGTATAAATTTCATAACAAACCTTTTCGCTGTTCCAGTCAAATACTTACCTTCCTCTGTTTTATGATAGCAGACAAAGAAAACAAAATTAGGAATTATACTACAAATTATGATTTTTATTACGACATTAATTGCAACATGAAATTGACAGAAACTACAAAAGAAATAACAAGTACCCCCAGTAACAACTAAAACACCAATATATTCAAAATATTTTTTCAAATAACTAAGAGGGCTTACTTTCAAACCATAACGAAATACAGCATAAGGCTCATACCATGCATTAGTTGTAATTCTTGCAATAGCAGTTGCAAGATATATTCCAAAAATACCCATAGTTTTTCCTAACACAATATCCAGTGCCAAATTAATTGTAGCCGTAAGTAACAACAGGTATTGACCATATCGGAATAATCCCATAGTATTCTTATATGCATACACTGCATTTTGCATCCCCACTATATAAAAATTCACAGCAAGTATTAAAGGAATAGATATTCCCAAAACATATTCCTCACCAAAGCAAAATTTTACAATGTCGCCAGTAACAAATGCTATGCCTATCGCTCCCCATCCGAATATCCAAAAATTTGATAAATTAAGTATCTGAAAAAAGCTATATTTTTTTTCATCACTTTCGATTGCATTCAAATTACCAACGCTTGCAGTTAAACTATTAAACAGCTGTGATGTCAAAGAAGTAAGAGTATTCATCAAAGTAACATAATTTGACACTACACCAACTGAAACCAAACCGCTAAAATAAGTTAATACAATATTATCTGTATTATTCACCAGAATTGTACTAAGTTTATTTAATGTCAACGCCTTAACATTTACAAATAGCCCTTTCTTCTCATCAGTGCTTAACGGCTTAACTTCACGCTTTGTTATATATGGATAGTCTCTTTGAGCCCACCAGGAAACAATTATATTATTAACAAATATTCCTATTGTTTGTACAATTAAATACGCCATATAATTATTCGTCATCAAAAGCACGGGAATCTGTATTATACTCTGCAAAATGGTTATTGCATAATTTATTCCCAAGACTATATAATTACGCTGTGCCGCCGTAAGCAATGCACTTCTATAGCTGAAAAAATAGGTACTTGCGGTATTAAAAAGATAAATTAAATAGATTACATATAAATTCTCCTTGATATTAGGTTGATTAGTTATAATAACATTAAGAAAAGGCATCATTAAAAGACCAAGCAAGGCCACAACACAACCTATAATCTTATACGCTTTTCCATAAAACCGCATTAATGAAGCTATTTTCTCTGTATCATCTTCAGCTAAAGGTTTATATAATGCAAACCCTATTGCCCCACCTATTCCCAGTTCAGCAAGCGATAACATAGTGAGAATGTTTGTAAAGAGCCCATTTACTCCAAGATATTCAGCCGATAAACATCTGACAAATACCATTCTACAAATATATCCCATAACAGTATTAGCAAAATATCCACCAAATCCTGTTAATATATTTATAATAGAATATTCTGAACGAGACCGCTGCATATATTCTTTATCCTCTCTTTCATTCTACATATCCAAATTTTCTAAGTAATCGTAAATAATAATATTTTAGGGGATTCACCATCTTATAATATGTAAGCTGTAAATTCAACTCCGGTAAACCATTATATAATTTTTTTATGTTTCTATAGCACTGTTTGGCAAACTCTCTGTCTCTATACTTTACCGCTAAGTTTAAATGGACTTTTGCGTACAACCTATCAATCCGATTATTCCATTCATTTTGTTCATCTTTTGGCATAAATTTTTTTATCAAATATTTACGAATATCTTTATATCCCTCCATTGCAGCGATTTCTTTTTTCAAAATATCTCCAGAGGAAAAATGTGATAAAGATTCTTTTCTTACTAAATATTTCATTAGAGGCTTATCAATAAAACCAGCTTTACTTTTATATGCAGCCATCATAACAAACTGTAAATTTTGGCCACTTCTCGAAGGATAAATTTCTCTGTCGGGATATAAATCATCCAACACGCTCATTCGAATCATATATGTTCCAGGCCAAAGATAAGTAGATCCATTAAACAATTCATCGAAAACGTTTTCTTTAGTTTTCATATAGTCATTGACTTCAAGTAAACGTTCATTACTATCCAAGTCATCCTCTGTCACATAATATCCATTTGTTCTAACAAATCCAAATGTTGGATGTTTGTCCAACCACTCTCTATCTTCTAAAATGCAATCTGGCAAAATAATATCATCTGAATCTAAAAGAATCAGATACTCACCTGTAACTTTTTTAAAGGCATTGTTACATGCCGCTCCAACGCCTTGATTATCTTGCTCTAAATATACAAATTTTGTAAGTACGTGTTCTAGTTTATATCGATATTCGTTAATAATATGTGCAGAATTATCCGTTGATCCATCATTAACCAAAATCAATTCTATATCTTTATCGCTTTGTTTCAATACACTTTCCAAACAGCGTCCAATGTATTTTTCGCTGTTATAGCATGGTATAATTAAACTAACCATTCTCTTTCTCCTTACAATCTCCACAAAAATGAACAGAACAATTATTAGTTTCTTTTGTTTTATAATATGTTTAAGTTGAAATTCTTGCATTATCTCTTGGACAATACTCTTTTTGTTATCTCTGAAATAACATTTACTATTTTTAATTGATTCTTTTTACAGTTATGATCTTGTAATTCATTAACAGTTTCTGTTACCGTTTTACTCTTGAGCTTTTCAAAAAAATCTTTGCGTTTCATATTTTTTTTCACTGGTTTGTATAAACAAGAATTCCATGCACCGATTTCATGAGAAGTTGCCTCAACAAAACACAACTTTTCTTTTATTTTTTCAAATATTTGTATGCCTTTTTCGCTATGTATAATTACAGCAGAAGTTCCATAAGAATTCGAAAAATTCGGATGAAACTCATCAATTCCCCAAAAATCTCCTATCGTAATATCACTACAGCGTCTTATCCCTTTGTATTTACATTTAAAACACGACGGTCTAATAAAGAAGTTTTGATTAAAGCCTTTAATATATATACTTTCTTTATATGTTTCGCTTATTTTTTCGCCATTATCAAGCCAATAATCTAAAACACTGTTATGTACTCCATTTTGCTTATTTCTAAATGTCATAGCCACTATCTTATGTTTGCCAGCTTTTTCAGATAAATATTTGGAAAACACTTTGGGTGATGGTACTCCATGGCATATAAGATCTATACATACTAAATTATTATACTCTCTCCCCAAAAAAAGTTTTAATCCTGCAACTTGGCACGGAGTTCCAGAAAAAAGAACCATTCTTCCTTCATTTAATATTTTTTCTATTTGTAAATATACTTGTCCAATATTACTTTGTACATATTTTGTTTTTTTTATTTTATTCAATCCTATACCATTATCTGTTATAATGTGGTTCACTCTTACGAAATCATCAAATGCAGCCCCACAAATCACTCCGCCTTCTCCTAAAATTTGCCTAGCTGAAACAGCAAAAAATCCTCCTGAACTACTACTCAGATGTTCATCTTGATCCTTTGCATAACAAGCATATGCCTTGTCTAAAGAATTCATATTAGGTAATTTAACCCCAGGGCAACTCTTTATACATTTTCCACAATTTATACATCTATCAATGGATATATTAGGATATAAAAAGCCTTCTGAATCTGTAATCATCTCAATAGCATTTGTTGGACAAGCATTATAACAAGCATGACATCCACAGCATTTTTCTTTAGTTACGACACTTACATTATTATAATTCATATACTCTCCAAAATTTTTCTTATTTGCTTTCCTTCATCGATATATTCAGGAATAAATTTACTTAGATGATTTTTTATATCATTTTCATTGTCCATTATCCAACAAAACGCTTCTGTAAGTTGTCTGTCATTTTGTAAATTTTGGACCGGCAACACATATTTATCAGACGTACCAAATAAATCTGCTGCAATTCCCCGTGCCTTTACTGAATAGCCAACAGCAAGTGTCGGCACCATCATTGAATACGCTGCAATAGTTGAATGCGTTCTTGCACCGACAAACATCCTGCACTTAGAGATAATATATTTCAATTCTGATGCTTTATGATCATCTACCATAATTAAACGCTGATCATGCTCAAAATCATCATATAGTCTTTGTAACACTCTTCTATCATCATTTTGTTGCCAGACAACATGCGGTATCAAAGCGATTTTCATATTAGTATTATGAAGAATATAATCTACCAAATTCTTATAATTCGCATAGGCTACTCCACTTTGCTTTTCATTCGATACGATCATGGGACTTATATTAATTCCAACTACATTTCCATCATCAAATCGATGATCTACTTCGCAAAACTCTGCCCGCATGAAAAAAGCCGGATCCGGAGCCAATACAACATTTGCGCCAATTTCTCTGACAGCTTTATACGTAATACTTTCCCTTGCCACAATCAGCCTATATGATTTCAAATCTTTAGAGACTTCTTTTTCCATCACGATTTCAGGTTCAATAGAACACCCCCACAAAACTGTTTTTATTCCACTATTTCGATACGCTTTGTTTAAAAAAGCATAAAACTTTTGATTTGAATAACAGTAATTATCTCCCCCTACAGATAGTGCCAAAGTAGCCTTTTCTCCCAGTTTTTTAATTGTATGCAAATACGGCAAACCATCCATGGCTGTGTAATCACCCAATATTTTTAATTTCATATATGCTTTAGCAAACTGTATCTTACCCGGATTGTCTGTCTTAGCATCATACAATTCACATAATTGTTCTAACCCATATCGCTTGTCTTCCTCTATATTTTCTGAGGCAATTATTAAAGGCTTATTAAGTAATTCAAGTGTTCCTCTAACTATAGCCTCACATCCATGGTTTTCACAACTACCATTTCCGTATAGAATCGTCTTCATAATTTCTCCTTCATTAATTAATAACAGAATTTCTTTCCTTTTTAGTATGTCCAAATACTGGTGCCAGCAATCCCCTAGACACCTTAATTATCCACCACTCAACAATTAACAAAATAATCGTAAACACAATACTTCCTATCATACCAAGTCGAATCAAAAAATTGCCCAACAGTTTATAATCAATTAGTCGGATAGTTTCAATTATAAGATTATTTGTAACTAACAAAACAATCGTATTCTTTCCATATTCTTCCAAATAATTTAATAGCTTCCATTTACAATTCTCTATTTTTTTTAATAAAGAAATAATAGCTATAGAAGTAAGTACTGCGCATAGAAAATAAACAACAGCATTTCCAATCCTTGAAGCACTCATTTCAACATCTCCATTCTTTTGTGCAAAAATATAGCCTACTACTAAGAATACAAAACTGCCCCATAATGGCAATTTTTCAACAATTCGAAACTTTGAAATTATTTCCCCTATTTCTATAAAGCAAATTCCAAGTAACACCTTATAAAGTATGTTAAAATACCATATTGTCATATAAGATTGTAAAAGGCATACTATTATAATAGATAAAACTGCAACAGCAAGTTTGCAATATTTTTTAACAAATATTTTTGTGTTACTTCCCACACATATCATCACTATATCCGCAAAAACATATGTGGGTAAAAACCAAAGGGAATCTATCCCTTGAAATGTAAAAAGTCTAAATAATCGTGTTCCGAAAGATAAAGGCTCATTAGCAAAAATGTTTAGAATTGAATAAAATCCTGTCAATAAAAAGCCAAAAATAAAATAAGGTATTCCTGCTATATATAATCGTCGAATTACTAAACTTTCAGTTCGATACTTGTTTTTATCTTGACTTTCCTTCATATAAATCAATATTCCGCATATAATAAAAAATATAGGCATATGAAACGAATAAATCCATATATGTATTTTGTTCACCATTGTCATTGTATGCCCCCATAGCATCAAAACAATGGCAAATCCTTTTGTCAAATCAATGTACCTTAATCTCATTTCACATCACCGCCCAAAAAGCCTCCCTTTCACTCCATTTTAAATCTTAAAAACACTTTTTATATAATACAATACATAGCACTAAAGTGTCTGTAAATTGAAAGTAAATACGTATTTTTTATCTAGTTTTAAAATTTCAATTTTACATTTTGACAATAGTTTTTTCAAACAGTCGAGTATTCTTATTTGTTCGATCGGTCACTATAAGAAAAGCGACTAATTTACTGTATTAGATTTATATGATTTAAGTAAATTTGCAGCATTTTATAATATTTTTCATCTCCAACTACATGGGTAACAGCGCCTCTCATTTTATATCTTTCCTTCCAATATGTTATTAATTTTTTTCATGATTACCTCTGGTCCAAATTGGCGTACATCATTCGCCGCATTATCTGTAATTATAGAACATAATTTGGAATTAAAATAAAGCATCTCTATTATTTGTGCAATTTCCTCTACATCATTTTTTATTAAATAACCATTCACACCTGATTTAATAAATTCTTGTGGCCCCATGGAATCAACTGCAACAACAGGTGTCCTCAATACCATGCTTTCAAGTAATGTAATTCCCTGGGATTCTACTAATGAGGGATGCACCATAAGATCTGCCGTAGCAATATAAGGATACGGGTTACTCTTTTTCCCAACCATTATCATATCTTCCTGTAACTCCAGTTGATTTATAGCGTCCTCTACTTTTTGTTCTTCCGCTCCTTCTCCTATAAGAATCCATCTAAAACTAATACCTTTCTTTTTAAGTAAATAAGCAATATGGGGACACATAATCATATTTTTCTCTGGTGACATTCTCCCCACAGATACTATCTTAAAGTCGGATTTTTGAAACTCCTTTGGATCAAATTGTTTTGATTTATCATATAATTCATTTGTAACAATCATATTCGGAATGACTTTTATTTTACTTTTTATATCAGGGAATGCTTTAGCAACTACCCAAGCACTGCTTAAAGATACCGCCACAATAGAATTCATCTGTTGGTATGCCATTTCTAATGTTTCTGCAGCCTTTCCAGAAAAATTCATACACCCATGATGCCACCAGCTTATTTTTTTCTCTCCCGTAAAAGTAAATGCGGCTAATTCAGTACAAATACCTGGACGATAGGCTATAATAATATCATAACTGCTTTTTACTTCTTCAAATAAATTTTTTAATTTTCTCCAAAAACGTTGATTTATTTTATGCCCCAACATATAGTAAAAACGAAAAAGAAGTGAAAACCAATCTTTCCGTTTTATTGCTTTCATTACACATGAAGCTAAATTCCCAAATGCATCGTCAAGTGAACGCAAAACAACATTTACTTCTTTTGGAACTTCATCATGATAATCCCCAATATGCTCCAAAAGCAATAAATCCACCTCATATTTCTCATAATCTATATTCTTCAAAACATCAATTAGAGATCGTTCACATCCCCCAGCATCCAAATGACCATTTATAAACAAAATTGTTTTTTTCATATTCACCTTTCAATTTGCTCTATTAATCAAATAAGAAATTCCTAACTTATATTTGTACATTAACGTTAATACCTTTAATTTCAATGATATAGGTAATCTTAAAACTTTTATTTTTGAAAACATTCGATGTACTCGCTTCTCAGACAAAATAGTTCTACATCTTTGCATTTTTTCCTGCTTACTAAGCTGTGAGGTAGAGATAATATCCCCGACTGCATTATAAACAAAAAAAAGCAACACCAATTCAATTTGTTGAGAAAAATCATATTCTGTACAATCAGAAAATTTTTGTTCTATTTTTTTATGTAATTTTTTATAATTGTCCCATTTATCTGTGGCAAATGTATGTGTAGCCGATTGCGGATTCATCCAATAATGATAAAAGCAACACCCTTTCATATAATAAAACGACTGAGCTTGATACATGAGCTCAGCCCCAAACAATAAGTCTTCTGAAAAGCGAATACCTTCTTCATACCGTATCTCCGTATCTTTGCACTGTATTGTATTTTTAAATAGACAAAGCCAATTAGAAATAGTAGGCGGATATTCCACATTCGGCATAATTAATAAATTTGAAAAATACTCCTTTTCTAATTGTTCTCGATTATAAAATCCAGGACGAATCTCATGTGTATAGACTTCACTTTTATCTCCAAATTCTTTTACACAATCACACATGACAACATCACAATCATACCCAAACACTATGTCCATCATAGACTGATACATCATCGGATCTATGTAATCATCACTATCAACAAAAGTACAATAATCTCCTGTCGCAATGTCCAATCCTCGATTTCTTGCTGAAGAAACGCCTTCATTCTTTTTATGTATAACTTTAACTCTACTGTCCTGCTCAACATATTGATCACATATCACACCACTATGATCTGGAGACCCATCATCTACTAAAATAACTTCTAAATTAGTATATGTTTGTGCTAAAATCGAGTCAACACATTTTTTTAGCACCTTCTCCGCTTTATAAACTGGGACAATCACACTTATTTTGACCATAAATTTCCTTCCCTGCTTCTATCTTTTATATTTCATAAATCAATCTACTAGTCAAGTTGCTCCCTATAATAAAAACCATTGCATAAAATATATAATTTTTGATACAAGCTAAAACAAACTATATAACTTCTGTAATCCCTCAGCATTTGTATAATCTTTTTTTCTCTCATTCTCAGAAATACTATCCAATAACTCCTTATTGCATAAAATTTTTGTTAAAGCCTTTGCACAGCCACTATTCTCCAAAGGAACAATGATGCCATCTACGCCATTTTCAAGTTGACTTGCCGATGTCGCATACTCCGTAATAACAACCGGCTTTTCTAAAATTTGTGCCTCGTGTACAGAAACCGCATTTCCTTCATATCTACTTGGTTGTACATATAAATCACAGGCTTTTATATATGGATAAGGATTTATTTTTTTTCCTAATATAATAATATTATTTTCCATATTATATTCTTTAATCTTATTTTGAATTAATTCTTCGTCTTTTCCAAATCCTATCAAGTACCATTTTATATCTATTCCATTTAATAAAATTTTTCTACATATATCAGGAATACTATCAAAATTTTTTGCTGTACAGAATCTCCCAATTGACAATAATCTTTTAGATCCATCTATTGGCATTTCCTGTTGCACTGAAAATTCTCCTGCTTGTTTTTTAATGCTTTTTACAGGCATCATATTTTCTATAATAATAACTTTAGATTTTAATGACGGAAAAATAGTCAAAAAACTTTTAGATACATCATGTGATATAGCTATTATATTGTCATATTTTCCCCACATTTTTAACTCAGATTGAACATCAACTTTAACTTCTGTATAATCAGTATGTATCCATGCTATTTTCTTTTTTGCTTGGACCTTTTCATTGACAAAATAATGCGGCGTTAAAAAACTAATTGCTAAATCATATTCTCCTTTTTCTATTCTTGGCATACAGCAAGCAGTATACTTATGACTATATTCTAATTCAACCCCATTATCTAATGGAAAATTTAATTTTTGAATCCTTTTCTTTGCTAATATTTTTCCTATAATTCTTCCTATTGCAATCTGAAATTGTCGTTTCCCAATAACTTGGGTAATCGGAATTGCCAAACTAGCATACTGTGGAATTTCTGGAAGTAAATGGACTTGTTTCGGCAAATATGGCAACAACTCTCCCCCATGTCGCATCAAAAACAGATCAACCTGATACTTGGTATAATCTATATTTTCCAATAGTCCAAGCAAAGCTCGCTCCGCTCCTCCCAATTCCATTGCATGCGAAAACACCAAAATACGTTTCATTTTTCTCCCCTTTTTTTTCGTTTAAAACAATCTGTTCCAAATATTCTGTGAAATGGTCTGGTTATCCTGCTACGAATAATCTGTCGTTTACTTAATGCACTTTTTGAATACCAATGAATACTTATTGTATTGGAAGTTTTGTTCAAACGTCCTGTTGGATCATCATACGGATTTAAATAATCTTTGGGTAAAATCACTGCTCCGTCAATTTCTTGCTTCTCACCATTAAGTTGTAAACCATATGTAAGAAGTGCTTTTGTATTGAGTAATGGACATCCCACTAATTCAATATTACCATTTTTGTCTTCTATAAGATTAGAATATTGTTCCATCATTGATAATACAATTGAATGACCCGCAATAGCTCCAAATCCTAGCCCTGTTGCTACATATTCATTATTCTCAAATCCAAAAAATGCCCTATATTGAAGTAGCTCATCGAGAGATTTGATTAATTCTACATCAGTGTCTAAATAAATCCCTCCGTTTTCATAAATGATTATTAAACGAGCAAGATCGCTTAAAAAAGCCCATTTCTTATGCTCATAGCACCATTTCAAATATGGACTTTTAGTAAAATCAAAATTTTTATCATTCCACTCAATAATTTCATAATCTGGACAATATTTTTTCCAACTTATAATACATTTTTTTACTCTATCAGGAAAAGGATTTTTTCCAAACCAACAATAATGTATTTTCTTTGGTATCATATTTTTATTCTCACCCCTTTATTATTTTACTTGCATTCTCTTGTTTTTATCCGAATATAAACATTAAGCAAACATCCAAAAGGTATAGCCATCACTGTCCAAGCCTTTTTAGGAGAAGTATTTATAAAATCTCCTTCCTTTGAAAAAATACAACTTGATACATAATGAATAGCATCAATAAATAATCTTTTTCTCGAAATTGAATATCTCATATATACTCGCCTCAGAAATGCAAATCCTCTTGGATTATTTTTATATTGTTTTAACATGGTGTTCGAAGAACCATCTGATTGATATTCCACATTACACAATATCTCATTCATAACTGACAATTTATAATCTTGATCTATTAAAAGGTATTTATAATTTAGACCAACATATTTTTCACCTTGAAAAACCGGATATTCCGGATATTTCTTAATAACCTCTGTACGATATACTAACTTTTTATCACCCTTCCCCCCGAATGCATAATAATCTGATAACGTTGTCTCCTTCAGTTCTTCACTAAAAGTTGTTCCTATTATATTGCCATTCAAATCAGCGTCAAGTCCAATAATTCCTGCATAATCTTTGTCTTTAATTGTCATCCACTTTTCTTTTATTTTCTCAATCGCTCCATCAGCTAGACAATCATCTGAATCAATACATATATTTAATGTTGTATAAATATTATGGTAAGCCACATTATGTGCTGTGTGCATACCACCATTTTCTTTATAAATATATTCTATTTTAAATTCCTTTTCCTGCTTTTGCCATTCTTTTACTAATTTTGCAGTATTATCCTGTGAACCATCATCAACAATTAGCCATATAAACTCTTTACATGACTGTTGTTTCAAACTTTCATATGTTCGTTTTAATGTCTTCGCTCTATTATAAGCAGGTGTAAAAACTGTTATAAATTCCTTTTGCATTTTTCTCCAATCTCTAAATAAAATTTTTGTAGTCTTTTTGCATTTTCCACAATATCATATCCATTTTTCTTAATTTGAACTGTTTGATTACATCTCTCAATGTTTTCAGCCATTAAAATTTCACTTATCCAATCTTTTTCTGATTTTCTCAAAGATACTCTCTTAACTAGCTTTGTTATTTCGGTTTCCTTCGGCACTTCACTAGAAACGACACATGGTAGCCCCGCCGCCTGTGCTTCAATCATAGTAACCGGAAGTCCTTCGTACAGAGAAGGAAAAAGGAATACATCCATTGCCTGCATTAATCTATTCACATCTGATCTAATTCCAGTAAATATTACTTTATCCTCAATTTTTCTCTGCCTTATTATTTCTTTTATTCTTTCTCTTCCATTTCCATCACCTACAAGTAATAAAATACTATTAGTTCTTTCTTTTTGTAATTGATCAAATACCTCTACAATAAATTCATGATTTTTTTGTGGAGAAAATCGTCCAACATGTCCTATTACAAATTTCCCTTGTAAATGAAACTCTTCTCTGACTTCTCTTCGAATTATTTCTGAATATGAATATTTCTCACTATCTATTGCATTATGTATAATATTAAAATCTTTTCCATTAAACATCCATTCTCCAGCTTCTCCCCCACATGCAAATAAATGTGTAGCATAATGCGGTATAAATATTTTTGATACAATTTTCAACGGATACTTGATATTCTTATCTTGACTTTTATTATGCGCATGAGCAATTCTAACAGGCACCCCTGCCTTTTTGGCATGACTTAAGGGATATGCACTCATGCAATCTAAATGCGAATGAACAATACGATATGGATGTTCAGAGAAAAAATGATCTAACGCAGTATGATATTTTCTTGAAAACGGATTTAATTGTGGCATATGAAATATCCTGCCTCCCAATTTTCTAATTTCTTTATCATATTCTGCTTCAAAGTCACGATGAACTAGAAAATCAAATTGAATCTTATCCCTATCTATATTCCTAAAATAATTCATGAGCATGGTCTCCAGACCACCTCGTCCCATATACGTAACTATATGTAGTACTCTTATTGCCATTAAATTCTCCTTTTATCCTTTAAAATAAACTTTTTTCAGTTCATTTTTCACAGAAATATCTGTATATTTTTGTACTCTTTGGAATGCACTTTCTCCAAATTTTTCTCTTTTCTTTTTATCATATCCCAATGTTATAATTTTTTCTGCAAATTCTTCAGTAGAAGATGGATTTAACAAATATCCCGTCTTTCCATTTAGGATTAATTCCTTGTGTCCTCTATTATTAGATGCAACAACAGGTTTATGGCAATACATTGCTTCTAGAACATTTAGAGGCATTCCCTCTCTAAAACTAGCCGTAACAATGAGATCTGCCGCATGTGTAAAATATTCAAGGTCAGTACGATATCCTAAAAATGTTACATTCTTCTCAAGATGTAATTTCGAAATTAGTTCACGTAAATTATTCTCATTTGGCCCATTTCCCGCTAAAAGTAGTTTTGCATTTGGAATTCTTTTAATTACTGTTGTCATAGCACGAATTATTGTTGCCTGATTTTTATTTGTATTTAATTCTCCCGTACACAGTATTAAAAAATCTTCTTCCCATCCATTCTGCTTTCTGAATGCAATACTATCTTCATTTGAAACTTTATCATATTTTTGTGTTTTTACGCCTACGCCGTGTACATGATATACTGGACAGTGAAAGTTTTGCTTTGCAATTTCAAAATCTTCATCATTTATCGTTATTAATTTATCCGTAAATCGCGACATTACTTTTTCAATAGGATAGAAAATTAGCCAATTTTTTTTAGGTGCACCTTTATAAAAATGAAATCCGTGAGCCGTATATATTACAGCACAACCTTTCTTTCGCTCCTTTCTTGCCGCTAACCGAGCCAAAATCCCACCAACCGGAGTATTACAATGAATAATATCGTAATTTCCTTGATCAATAATTTCTTTTAATTTATTATATGCACTAATATTTTTCAGAGAAAATGGTGAACGTTCAAATGGTATATCAAATATTCCATCAATTTCCTGCAGTGTCAGTCCATTTTTCTCTTTCAAATTATTTCTCGCCGCTACATATATCTCATAACCATTCTCTTTTAATAAAGAAATGGCTCCCGTATGAAACTGCGCAATATGACTCTGTACGGTCGCAACAAACAATGCCCTCATTTTCTTCCCCCTAGCATATTAATAATTTAATCCTAAAAATTCACTTGAATATCCCATATTCATACCAATTTTAACTTTTGAATAGAAAAATGCAAAATAGGCTATTGCTAATATAACATATGCTATTTTTTTTGATTGCTTTGTGAAGCAATTTTCTACCAGCCATGGCAATAGCAACAAATTGTACATATCAAAATAAATAGGAAAACGTCCGACTAAAACTCCTCCAGACTGTGCTGAAGCAAAATATAGGACTGCTGATAAAAATGACATATTCGTACTAATTTTGATAATTCTATCCTTTTCACTTCTTATGTGTTTATAGCACACAAGCGCTAATACCGGTGGGGCTGCAGCCACTATCGTTCTAATAATATTAGATCCTGCTGTTGTTGCAGCTGCTTCTAAATATCCTTCATATGCGCTATCTTCCAGAACATATGAGAATGTATTAGCTATTCTATCAATTGACATACCTGCAATCATTACAGCAATGAGAATTAGCCAGAAACGTTTATCCCATGGTTCTGAAGTAGCAAAAAAGTAAAACGGAATCATTATAATCGCTGTAATATGGATTGTCGATAAAATCAAAGTCAATATCAAAAACTTTATAAACTTTCTATCTCTCATTAACGCAATATTCGCAAACAATAAACTTACAGCAATAAACTGCCTCATCCCATTCAACATCCAAACAAAATGTGTCATTGTAATAAACAAATACATGCTAAAAAAGAAATTTTCAGAGAAGCTTTTCAGTGTTTTTGCAACAGCAACTCCACAAATACATGAGATTACCAATAACCACATCGTATAATCTCTGGAGATGAATCTTTTAAACAATATACTTAAGGCAAAGAAACCTCTATCCTTTGTGTACTCATCTGAAAATGCGGAACTAATACTGGTTGGCAATTCATTAAATATTTTAATATATGCTTCTGTATCACCTACACTACTTCTCAACCCTATAATTATCATAATGTATGCCATAGTAAATAATGCATATTTAAAATAGACTTCTCTCCTACTGCCTCTCATTTTATACACTAAATCGGGAGAACATAAAGAAAAAATCCATGTAATAATAATCCAGCCAATCATAGAATAATAAATAATCATTTTCTCCACTCCATCTTTTTAACACATATTACTTTACCACAATGATTTACCAATATTTGTATTTTTCCTACAACAAAGTGTAAAATACTGGCCACTAAAACGATCCCAACAGATACACTAATAAAATTGATTGGAAATATCCCTATATTTAGCCTTGGAATCAATGCATATTGAACCAAGTATATTTCCAAAGTAATTTTGGATAAATATTGTATACAACAATATATTTTTTCTGGTATATCCCTTATTTTTTCTTCGAAACTTGCCGTTAATAATAATATAAATCTCAGCAGTAATAAAAGAACTACCTGGTTGAGGATTTGATATAGAGCAATTGTATTATTTCTTGTTAAAGCTATTTTAAATCCAAAATAAATAACAAACGTTATCACAATTCCTACTATATATCCATATTTTAATTCTATTTTATGTCGGTTCATTTTTTCATGCACTATTGCCCCAAGAAGCATAGCTTCCAAAAACAAAAAACGTATCATCGGTTCATATACAGAATCAATATGATAATAACTTTTATCATATACGAAAATATATAACAGGCAATGTATAGTCAATACACACCCTAAAATCATTCTCAACGCCTTTATCATTTCTAAATCTAGTTTTGTTGCTATATATATCATTATATAATATATCACATACAAAATTATGATTGACGCCACAAAATGATAATATGTTGGATATATTAATAGCCTTATTATTTCACCAATAGTATTTGCTTTATAAAATCCCAAACCAATATAAACTATCGTTATTATCCAAACCGCAGGATAAATCCTTAAAATTCTTTTCTTATACCACTTTATAAATGAAATTTTTATATTATACAAACAGAAACCTGAAACTGCAAAGAAAATAACATCCCCCAGCAGTCCTCCGTTTGCAATAATAGAAATTGGATATATTTCTTCATAATGAGCATTGGTAATAACTATAGCTGCCAATGCCCTCAATAACACAATAAATTCATACATATTTCTCTATCCTATTTTAAATTATTTATAATTACTGTAAAAAGACGCTCTTTTATTCTATCAGAAACGAAAGAATTATGAGGTGTTATAATTACCCGGTCATAATTCCAAAATGGACTTTGACTATTTAATGGTTCTTGCGAAAACACATCTAAGGCTACCCCTCTAAACCAACCATGCTCTAAGACATTTATTAAATCATTTTCACAGATAATATCTCCTCTTGAAAGATTTACCAATATACTATCTTTCTTCATTAAATAAAATTGTCTCTGCTTAATCAAATGATACGTCTCTTTTGTTAACGCTAAAGATACGATTACAATATCAGCTTTTCCTAATATCGAATCTATTTTCCCCAAAGGAACCCATTGATCAATATTAGCATCTTTTACCTTGCTTCTATTCAATGCAATAATTGTCACGCCAAAACTCTTTAAACGCTTTGCTATTTCTTTTCCCACATCGCCATATCCGATAATGACTACATTCTTTCCATCTAGTTCCATTAAAGAACGATCTTTCTCCCATAGCCTCTTTTTTTGCTTTTCATAAAATCCAGGTGCATTTTTGTATAACTGCAAAATATTCATAATCGCCCATTCCGCCATTGGTATACTATATACATTTTTCGCATTAAAAACCTCTATTTTTTGTTTATGTACGTAATCCATTGGTAATTTCTCGGTTCCAGCACTTGTAAGTTGTATAATTTTTAGATTTTCAAATTTTTTAATATTATTATATAGAAATAAATTATTGCATACAACCGCATCAAATTCTCTTACATCTATATCCAAAGCCTCAAGTTCATTTTGAACAAACGTAATATTCCAGCCCAATTGTTCGATTTTATCCAGCTGTTCCTTCGAATACGAATATGCACCTGTTAACAATAATTTCTTTGTCATTCTATTTCTCCACAATTTGCTTTACTATTGACTTTACAGACAACCTGTTATCTTCAAAATAATCCCAATGTGATTTAACTTCTTTCTCAAACTCTCTAATACTTTTGATGCCATTTTCAAAAATATTACGAATTTGACTTCTGTCTTTTACAATAGACGTATTACAAAAACTCCGCGATAATATTGCACATTTAGATCCTAAACGATAGTGTTCTTTTATAATGTACTCAGCAGATAATTGTCCCTGTCCCAATCCGGCTATTCCGCCAAAACCATATGATATTTGAGTATTTCTTAATTTCGCACAGATTTTTTCTACTGTACCATCGGATAATAACTCAAACATAAACTTCTTACGATATCCTAAAGATAAATCATTTAATCCTATATGTATTTCATCTATTCCGGGTAATCCTATTATTTCATCAAGACATTCCACGGCTTCTGGTGTTTCAAGCAATAAACTAGTTTTTGCTCTGCCATCTACATATTCTAAAAATAATTTCACTTCATCTACCGTCTTAAAATAAGGGAGCATGATAATATCCGTTTTTTCTCTTATTACAGCATCTATCTCTTGTCTGGAACCTTCATAAATATGATTTACTCTTGTTAAAATTTCAGCTTTTGATACAGTCTTCTTTACGAGACCAATATCACTTATTTTATGATGTGATTTTACTGTATCCATATTAGGCTGTCTGGCCTCTTTATCCAAAATTTCTAAGTCAACGAAAATTCGATCTACTCCTGCCTGATCAGCAATTGCTGCAACATCTGGCTCATTGGTTATATACATTAATTTAAGTGCCATCTTAATCTCCCTGTAATTATATCGTCAATTCTTTTGCATATTTTTTTTCACAGTTGGTTTAACATTCTCATTATCCGCATTAGAAAAAACTTTTCCAATTGTCATAAAAAAGATTTTTAAATCCAGCAAAAAAGAAACATTTCTCGTATACCATACGTTCATTTCAATTCGCCGATTCCACTCAACGTCTTTTCTTCCGTTTACCTGAGCCCATCCAGTGATACCCGGACGCAAATCAAACATATGCAGTTGTTCTTGTGTATAATCTGAAATTGGCCATGGATGATATGTAAGCGGCGGTCTGCAGGAAATCAAATGCATGGTTCCATTTGCCAGATTTATTAACTGTGGAAGTTCATCTAAACTGGTTGCGCGTAAAATTCTTCCAACTTTTGTTACCCTCGAATCACCCTTTCCGGAATACACACCGGTACCTGTATGCTCTGCTCCTTCGCACATTGATCGAAATTTATACATATAAAATGGTTTCCCGTGAAGCCCTAATCTTTTTTGTTTAAAGAAAACACTTCCCGGAGAATCCAGCTTAATGGCAATTGCCAATATTATAAAAATCGGCCATAATAACAGTAATCCTACACATCCAATGCATCTGCTTAGAATACATTTTATTTTTATATACATAGCTTCCTCTCCAAAACTTGATACATCACTTCTGTCAACCACTTTTATCCTATTCGGTGCATATTCTCCTAATGTCCATTAATTGTATATTCCGGCACCAGCTGCTTTACAATGTCCCGGATGTTCGGGTCTTCTGAGAATGCTGCTGTTTCCAGTCTTCTGATGTCTTCGATAAATTTCTCTTCATTCAGCAGAATCGGCTGTCCGATAAAGATTCGTTTGTTCGGTGTTTCTTTCTTGTTATCTTCATCAATCAACAGTTCTTCATAGAGCTTCTCTCCCGGCCGTAATCCGGTAAACTTAATTTCAATATCCTCTCCCGGAGTCAGCCCTGACAGACGAATCATGTTTTCCGCAAGATCCAGGATTTTCACCGGCTCTCCCATATCCAGGATAAAAATTTCACCGCCTTTGGCATAGGCTCCGGCCTGAAGCACCAGGCTGACAGCTTCCGGTATAGTCATAAAGTACCGGATAATCTCCGGATGAGTGACTGTAACTGGTCCGCCTTCCTGAATCTGTTTCCGGAACAGCGGCACAACGCTTCCGTTGCTTCCCAGAACATTTCCAAAACGCACCGCTACATATTCTGTATCGGAATGCTGATTGAAAGTCTGAATGACCATTTCACAGATTCGTTTAGAAGCTCCCATGATATTGGTCGGTCTTACGGCCTTATCCGTGGAAATCAGCACCATACGCTTCGTTCCTACGGCGCTGGCTTCTTTTGCCACGTTGATGGTTCCGAATACATTATTCTTAATGGCGTCACACGGACTGTTTTCCATCAGCGGTACATGTTTGTGAGCTGCTGCGTGGAATACAATTTCCGGGCGGTATTTTGCAAAAATATTATGAATCCTCTGCCGGTTCTGTACGGAAACAATGAGAACGATCACTTCCAGTTCCGGATGGTGACGTTTTAATTCCATCTGGAGTTCATAAGCATTATTCTCGTAGTTGTCCAGAATCATCAGAGAATCTGGATGATAGTTGGCGATCTGACGGCACAGCTCACTTCCAATGGAGCCTCCGCCTCCGGTCACCATAACTCTGTGGCCTTCCACATACTGCATAATATCCGGAAGGTCTGTTTTAACCGGTTCTCTTCCCAGCAGGTCTTCAATCTGAACATCCCTCAGCATAGATACTTTAACCTCGCTGTTGATCAGCTGGTACATGCCCGGAAGCATACTCATCTTACATCCTGTCTGCTTGCATATATTTAAGATTTCTTTCCGGTCATGCGCCTCGATCGTCGGCACCGCCAGAATGATTTCTTTGATTCCAAATCTCACTGCGTACTGCATAATCTTATGCCGTCCGCCTACTACTGGAACCCCATTTAAGAAGGTTCCCCATTTCTTGGAATCATCATCAATGATACAGCGGACTTCTTTTTCCACATACTGGCTGTTCTTGATCTCATTTAAGATCATATTTCCAGCCTCACCGGCTCCAATCAGCATAACAGCCGTCGGCTGTTTGTCAACTTTCTGCAGCGGAATTTTTCTTCCTCCCCGCAGCACCCGGATCAGGATTCTTGGAGCAACAATGATCAGTCCTGCCCATCCAATATAAAGAACAATATAACTTCGCGGAATCGGCCATGCCAGCAGATGCATTCCGATAAATTGAAATGCACTGGCCACCAGAACAGCTTTTACCACGTTGAAGAAGTCCATGACGCTGGCAAATCTCCAAAGAATTGCATACAAACGGTAGGCTGCGAAAATAAACAAGCTGCAGAATGTATTTAAGACTGCATATCGCAGCAAAGTATCTACAAAATATGGTTCTACCGTTGACGGCTGGAATTCAAATCTGGTCAGAATTGCTAAAGCCGATGCAAGCTGAAGTCCCACAATATCACAAAGAAGCAGGACAATGGCTGACCTTTTTCTCATGAATTTTTCTTTTATCTTCATTTTCTTTTCCTCTGCTTTTCTTTCTACAAGTTCTCTTTATACCAGTCGATGGCCAGTTTTAATCCGGTTTCGAAATCATAATCCGGATCATAATTAAGCTTTTCTTTGGCTTTTGTAATATCTGCATTGGAGAACTTGATATCACCCTGACGCTCCGGACCGAATTCCGGTTTGGTATCAAGGTTCAGAGTTTCACATAATACATCGTATACGTGAAGCAGGCTTTCTTCTGCGCCGTATGCGATGTTAAATGCCTCTCCGGCGCATTCTTCCGGTGCCTGGCAGGCTTTTAAGTTGGCTTCTACTACGTTTTCTACAAAGGTAAAGTCTCTTGTCTGCTTTCCGTCACCGTTGATCTTCGGCGCTTTGCCTTCCAGCAGGATTTTAATGAATTTTGGAATGACGGCTGCGTAAGCTCCTTCCGGATCCTGGCGTCTTCCAAATACATTAAAGTAACGCAGGCCGCAGGTCGGCAGGCCATACAGATTTGTATACAGACGTCCGTATTCTTCACAGGTTTTCTTATGAAGGGCGTATGGTGACAGAACCTGTGCTTCATATCCTTCTTTGTTCGGAATCACATCACAGTCGCCATATACAGCGGAGCTGGATGCGTAGATGAAACGTTTCACGCCCTGGCGTTTGGCTGCTTCCATCATATGTAAGGTTCCCTGAGCGTTGACCGCGTCATACTCCAGCGGATTTTCAATGCTTCCTGGCACGCTTCCAAGAGCCGCCTCATGAAGGACATAATCAACTCCTTCGCAGGCCTTCATACATGTATCGAAATCCCGGATGTCTCCTTCAATGAATTTGAAATCCGGGTGGGTCATAAATTCTTCCATATTTTCCATCTTTCCTGTGGAAAGATTATCAAGACAGACGACCGGATATCCCAGCCCTAAGATTGCTTCACAAAGATTAGATCCGATAAACCCTGCTCCCCCTGTCACAAGGAATCTGGTTCCTTCTGGAAATTTGATTGTCTGGTACCCCATATTTTTATCTCCTTTTTTCTTTTCACTTCTTCACACTCTGCCCCAAATAGGCATATTAAGTTTATTATATCACCTTTTTTCTCATTTCTGAATTCCATTCCCGCAATATTTTGTCCATTTATACATCTTTGTGTACTTTTCCATTATTTACCGCTTGACATTTTTGTATAAAAATGGTATTTCTTTTTAATTTTTCCGTTTTCTTTGATTTTTATCTAATTCCGTTTTTTAACGCATTCTTTGATTTTCTGGTGTGCTACCCGTCAAGAGGACAATGAAAAATAATAAATTTTTCTCCGTCAGC
>ERZ1643249.66-NODE-66-length-159423-cov-52.101099_pt1 | contig 159423 bp, 141 predicted proteins | sample MGYA00579263_ERZ1643249 | MGnify/ENA primary metagenome ERZ1643249 (study PRJEB29033, sample SAMEA4952264) | chicken gut metagenome | biome: Broiler Chicken; feature: Gastrointestinal Tract; material: Caecum | place: Ireland | collected 2018 | study: Broiler...
CGTTCGAGCGCGAGGCGGACGGTGTCTTCGACCGCAGCGTCGGGCGTCTCTTTCAAAACGGCGGTTACGGCTTTTTCTGCCGCGCTCTTGGGGAATCCGAGCATGACGAGTGCCGCCGTCGCTTCCTCGTAAATAGCACGGTCGGACGCAGGACGCGCTTCGACGTCGCCCGGAGCGAGCGTAGCCATTTTGCCGCTCAGCTCGACGATGATCTTTTGGGCTGTCTTGAGGCCCAATCCCTTGACGTTTTTCAGCAAGACGGCATTTTCCGATGCGATGACGGATTGCAGCTCGCGCGGCGAGAAGGCCGAGAGGATCATGCGCGCCGTGTTGCCGCCCACGCCCGAAACGCTGAGGAGCAGCCGGAACAGCTCTCGTTCGGTTTTCGTGGAGAAGCCGTAGAGCAACTGGGCGTCTTCGCGCACGACGTAGTGTACGTAGAGCCGTGCGCGTTCGGCGTGTTCGATCCCGGCATAGGTCGTCAGCGAGATGTTGAGGTAGTATCCGACGCCTCCGGCGTCGATGACGGCATAGGTCGGAGCGAGTTCGGCCACGGAGCCGCTTATATATTCATACATAGGTGCCGAAAATTGATTGGTCGCGGGCAAAAGTAAAGATTTTTTTTTACCTTTGCCAGACACAAAACGAAATATTCATTCAAAACAGAACAACGATATGAAGAAAATCCTTTTCGCAGCGTTTGCAGCAGCCGTGGCCCTGACTTCATGCGGCAACAGGGAGACGCCGGCGGCGGAGAGCGTCGCGGCCGAAACGCAGACCGTCGCGGGCGGCGATCTCGCCTATGTGCAGGTGGAAGCGGTGCTCGCGCAGAGCGACCTCTACCTCAGCGAGGGCAAGGCGCTTCAGGAGAAGACCGAGAAGACGCAGCGTTCGTGGGCCCAGCGCGAGCAGAGCTTGCAGAGCGAAGCGGCCCGCTTGCAGGAGAAATATCAGAAAGGGCTGATCACGTCGTTCGATGCCCAGAACGAACAGAAGAAGATCGAACAGAAGATCCAGAACTATCAGGCATCGGCACAGAAGGAGGCCCAGACGCTCGACGAGGAGAATTTCGTGTTCACCAACCGCGCACAGGATTTGCTGCGCCGCGCCGTGCAGGAGGTGAATGCCGGCGGTAAGTACCGTATGATCGTCGATGCCAAGGCATTGCTCGATGCGGATACGACGCTCAACATCACCTCGGCGGTGCTGGCGAAGGTGAACGAGTTGTACGCTGCCGAGAAAAAGAGCGCGAAATAACAGCGGGTGCGTTTCTCTGGGTTCCTCTTGCGGGAGGGAGCGCAGACCGCCGAGATCTTCGGAGCGGAGCCGTCGCATCGAGGCGCGGGTTCGGTGAGAGCCGGGCATGCGGTTTCTGCGGCGCGGCCGGAAGCCCGAGGGCTGGGCGGTGCACACGGTTTTCCGGTCGCGGTCTCGAAGCCGGGAGTGGCGGAGCCGGGCTTCGGGGCGGGGATTCGGACCGGACTTCCGGGGCGGACGGTTTTCCGGACGGGAGACGGTCTCGCGACAGTCGGTCGCGTGCGGCGCGGGATGCGCGGAAGGCGGGCGCGGTGCGAATCCGCGGAAGAAGGGGCGCGAAAAATAGCTGTGCGGTGTCAGCCGCCCGGACAGGACTGTCCGATAAACTGCCGCGAAAAAGAGGGGTCTGCGATCGGTCGGACCCCTCTCTTCGTTCGTACTGTCCGGGAGCGATTCCGAATCTGCGATTCTCGGAGGGTTGAAAAGGCTCGTTGCCCCTCTCTCTTCGGAAGAGACGGATCGGTCGGAGTGTTGCGTTTTCGTTGCGGACGGGATGGGCGGGAGCCTGCGGTTCGGGACGCCGGGGCATGCAATGCCGCGAAGCATACGGTGGCTCGGGGCCTGCTCGGAGCGTCCGAGGCGGACCGACGCCGGATGAGAAGGACATGGGGCGGTCGCTCTGCGGGGCTCTCGCCGGATCATTCACGCCCGAATCGCGTGCGGCGCTTGTTCCGGGGATCTTCCCATCCGGCTGATCTCTCCGGCTGTTTTTGCGGAATTTCATTCTCTCGATTGCTGTTTGCCCTCGGGGAGTTCGGGGCTGCGGTGAGCTCGGAACGTCGAACCGGGGGCGGACACTGTATGCCTGTATCGGATTTCGACGCGGACGTTCGATGCCGTATGCCGGACGCCGGATGGGCGGAATCGTGCGGTGGCCGGATCAAGAGGCATGGAGGACGGCTTGCCGGAAATTCGCCCCGGCCAGTCCGACTTATCCGGCCTGTGCGTCTTGCCTGATTTGTCTGCTCGGCCCGGTCTGTCCGACCTGCTCGAATTGTTCGTCCTGCCCGGTCCGGCAGATAGGGGTCGAAGTAGGGCGGAGGGGCGGATAATCGGCCGCGACGGCGGACGTGTGTCTCGGAGCGTGCGGCGTTTTTCCCGTCCGAGCATGGGGCAGCGCAGGACGACCGTCGCTTTTCCGGCGGGCCGTACCGCCCGGTGTGCGGATGGCTCGTTTTCCGCTTCGGCTGTTTGTTGCGGTTGGTGTACGGATTGCTCGATTCGTTTTTGTCGGTTTTTGTCGGTCGGGATTACGGGACGATTCTGTTTCGTCAGATTGCAGGGGGCGTGCCGGTTCGTTTTCGTCAGGCCGTACCGCCCGGTGTGCGGACTGTCCGTTTCGTCAATGGCCGGTCGTTCGGGGCGTTGCGGGAAAGTTCGTTCCGGCGCCGACTGTCCGTGGGGGTGTGCAGGCGTATGTGTTTCCGCTCCGACAGGTCCTTCGACGAGTGCGGCGCGGACGTGCATATCCGCTTCGGCGGGCCGTACCGCCCGGTGTGCGGATGGCTCGTTTTCCGCTTCGGCAGGCCGTGTCTCCCGGTACGCGTGTTGCCCGGTTCCGCTCCGGCGGGCCGTGTCGCCCGGTACGCGTGTTGCCCGGTTCCGCTCCGGCGGGATGTGCGGACCGCTCGCGTGCGGGCGTTTTTGCTGCCGGTTCCGTTTTCCCGGCGACCGCCTGCACCCGAAGCGGACGGGATTGCGTCATTTTTCGGATCTTCGGCTCCGCCTTGGGCATTCCGTCCCGGCAAACATAGAATAAAATTCGTTTTTACGCCCGACTTTTCGTATCTTTGCGGAAATTAACACGCACAGAACATGGGATTCGTACCTTTCACCTTCATCGATTTCATCGACATCATCCTCGTCGCGGCGATCATGTATTGGATTTACAGGGCCACGAAAGGTACCAATGCGCCCTACATCATCACGGGCATCATCATCATCTATCTGCTGTGGGTGGTGGTCAAGACGCTCAACATGGAACTGCTCTCCACCATCCTCGGACAGTTCATCAGCGTGGGCGTGATCGCGCTGATCATCGTTTTCCAGCCCGAGCTGCGGCGGTTCTTGCAAATGATCGGCATGCGGCAGAAGGGGTTCAACTTCATCACCCGCATCTTCGGTACGGGCAACGACGCCGCGGCGACCAACATCACGCCCATCGTTACGGCCTGCCGCGAAATGTCCGAAACGAAAACCGGCGCACTGATCGTGATCGGACAGCAGAGCGATCTGCGGCTGATTACCGAAGGCGGCATCGCACTCGACGCCCGTATTTCGACGCCGCTCCTGAAGAACATCTTTTTCAAGAACGCCCCCTTGCACGACGGCGCCGTGGTGATCGAAGGCGACCGCATCGTGGCGGCCAAGTGCATCCTGCCCGTTACGCAGAGCGACGTGCCCAAGTCTTACGGGACGCGCCACCGTGCGGCGCTGGGCATGAGCGAGATCTCGGACTCGATCATCCTCGTCGTCTCGGAGGAGACGGGCGGCATATCCGTGGCGCAGGGGGGGCATATCCACCGCGACGTTGATCCGGTGCATTTGCAGCAGACGCTCCAGCGCTACCTCAACATCAACGGCCGCAAGCGTTCCTCTAAAAAAGAGGTGGAGGAATAGGGCGGGCGGATACGATTCGCGGCCTTTCTCCGTTTCTACGACAGGGAGCCGTGCGGTCGGTGCTCTTCGCGGAGCGGAAGCGGCGCATTCCTTGCGGGTGCTTCGCCCGTCGGCCGGTGCGGAGGCGGCCGGCGTCTCGCAATTGCCGTGCCGGCGGCGGAGTGGGTTGCGGGACGGTGGGGCCGCTGATGCAGCTCCTTCCTTGCGGCGGTCCGCTTGTTGCCGTCCCGTTGCCGGGTTAGGGGCGTTGCGGGCGACGGGGCCGGGCGGCGCGAAGAGGCGGAGGTCCGGCGACGGGCGGGGCGAAGAGGCGGAGGTCCGGCGACGGGCGGGGCGGATGCCTCCGCGGCGGATTCGCGGCCCGTTCCTTGCGGCCGCGGAGGGCGTGCCGCAGGTCGCGCGGAGGCGATGGATGTGAGTGCCGGTTTTTTTATTTTCGACGATTTACGTATCTTTGTCCGTTCATGAAGCGTTTTTTCTCCATATTCCTGCTCGTGCTGCCCGCCGCGCTCCTCTGGTCGGCCTGCGAGGACAATGAAGACGTGCTGCCGGATCAGCAGAACAGGATCCGCCAGTACCTCAGAAGCAATCATGTGCCGAAACTTTTGTCGGAGACCGAGAAAGAGGAGTCGCTCGACGAGAATCCTGCGTTCTACACCGTGGCGGGCGATACGGTCTACCGGTACATCCGCAATTATTACGATGCGGAGCGCGCGGATCGCGCCGAGGTCGAATACGGCGATTCCGTCGTGCTGACCTTCCGGATGTACGTGTTCGATTATACGAATATCGTCGAAACGGGCAAGGAGATTACGATGCCCTACTATTCGAACGACAAGACGCTCGAACAGAGCTATTACAACACGGGGCTGACGCCCGGGGCATGGTCGTTCGAACCCCTTCGGATCGAATTGGGACGCACGCAGATACTAAGAGGCCTCGAACTGGCGCTGCCCGGTTGCCGGGCGCGCGATACGGTCGAGACCTACATGACCTACAACATGGCATACGGCGAGGACCCGCTGGGCGTCATCCCCAAGCAGAGTCCCGTGGCGGTGTTTTTCACCGTCGACGAAGTGGAGAAGCAGTAAACAGTAAAGAACGGATATGGATCGAATTTTACGCAGGACGTGTGCCGCAGCGGCCGTTGCGCTGGCGCTGGCCGCTTGTGCGAAGGAGGGCGAAATCTCCTATACCGAGCAGGAGAAGCTGGCGCTCGACGCATGGATGCGTCTCAACCGGCCCGAGCTGGTCGGCAACTACCAGCAGCAGGGCGGTTACTATGTGGATGTCGAGAAACTCGGCGCCGTGGACAGCAAGCCGATCAACGATACGGCCTGCTGGGTGCGTTTCACCTTCACGGGACGCAACCTCGGAGGGGATATCGTGCTGACGCGCAGCGAGATCGATGCCCGGCAGGTGGGCACTTACACGCCGTTCACCCATTACGTGCCCTATTTCAAGTATTACGCGGGCGAGATCAATACGCAGCTTATGGAGGGAACCTATCTGGCCATGCGCAATCCCCTCGAACTGGACGCTGCATACGCCGAATCGAGAGGCTTTCCCACGGAGGTGCTGATGCGCTACGGGACCAAAGTAACGCTCTACATGCCATCGACGGTGGTGAGCTCGGGCGGCGTTTCGGGCAGCGGCGGCTACGAAGGGCAGCAGGGGTACGAACTCAAGTCGGGATGTCCGTTCGTCGTTACGATGGAGATCACCGATACGGTCAAGAACCCGCTCCAGCGCGAAGGTACGGAGGTGGACGACTTCGCCGAAAAGAACGGCGGGCTGAAACCCGTCGATACCGGAAAAACGGATCGGTCTGCATGGCGCCGTCTGCGCGGTGCGCGCGCGGACGGAGACACCCCCTACGACGACGGCTATGCGTGGCGCAATGCCGTAGACAGCATTCCGCAGGTGTACGTGAATCTCGCCTACGGACCGACAGATACATACGACTACCCGCACGTTTATCCCTCGATCTATGCTCCGTACAGCGATTTCGCCAAGCTCGAAAAGGACATTTGCGACACGTTGGTCAACCGTTTCGGCGCCTATGCGGGCGTGCGGTCGCTCGACAGCGATTCCGTAACCCTCGACGGGAAAGCCAAGATCTGGTATATCGGCCGTTTCCTCGACGGATTCATTTTCGATTCGAACATCCCGGGCGTGCGCCGTCTGATCTACGGCGACGCCGAAGCCAAGGGCGAGGCGATAGAATATACGCCTTCGGACGGAGGGATGATCGAGGCGTGGTACTATTCGGTGCCGATTCTGCGCTACGGACAGTGGGCTTCGATTCTGACCACTTCGACCAATGCCTACGGTTCGCAGGGACAGTCGGGTACGACTTCGACCTCCTCGACGGGTTCGAATACGCAGAATTATTACGACTATCTGAACTATTACGCCTACATGAACAGCTATTACGGTTCGGGCGGTTATTACGGAGGCTATTACAACAACTACTACAACAACTACCTCTACGGGCAATACAGTGGACTTTACGGCAATTCGAACGGCAATACGGGCAGTACGGAGACGACGGTTACCAAAGTTTCGACCGAGATTCCGCCGTTCTCGCCGCTGCTGTTCCAGATTTATATCGAACCGGCCGAAGAGGAGTAGAGGGGATCGTCCGGGAGCGGTGAGGGAATGCCGTATCCGGCGGGGCTGAGGCATCGTATCCGGCGGGGCTGAGGCATCGTATCCGGCAGGGCTGCGGGCATTGTATTCGGCGAGGTTACGGGCGTTGTATCCGGCCGGGGCTGCGAACGTTGTATCCGGCAGGGTTGAGGGCATTGTTACCGGAGGGGCTGAGGAGCTGAAGGGACGCTCCGGGTTGTGCGATTTGTCGCGGCCGAACGAGCCGACGGTGTTCGTCGCGGTGCGGTGAGGGCGCTCTCTGCATGGCTGCTTGTCGGGGATAGGCTGGTTGTCGGGGAGCTGTTCCGTTGTGTGCGGCATGTCGTTTCCGTGCCGGAGTCGCGTTGTGCGGGGCTCGTCGCGGCTTGTGCGGGTTTGCCGGGTGTGCGGAGTCTGCCGTGTATCGGGTGTGTGTCGTATCCGGCGCGATGGCGTGCCGGTCGGGGTGTCCGGATTGGTCCGGACGTTTTTTTGTCCGGTCCTCGTAAGAGTTTGCACATACGTCCGACTGTGCCGGTTTTGCCGCACGGCGTCGCTGCCTCCGGCCTCGGGCGGAATACGGAGCCGTCGGCCTCTTCGCCGCTGCGGCGCGGCAGACGAGTGGGAGCACGGTCGCGCCCGCCCGATGAACGCGGTCGAGGGGGGCGGATTTTCTGACGCCGCCGATAACATTCGTCCGCGGCCGACCGATTTGCAGGACGATTGGGAGGTGTGTCCGATCTGCATTCCGCGGCGAACCGTCGAATCCTTTCCGAGGCCCCGTCGGCCCATACGTCCGACGGACTTCTGCATATCGCCGCATCCTGCGGTTTCGTCCGCCTGCGCAGGGGCGTACCGGCTTGTCGGGGTGCGTTCCGCCGGTGCCGCGGGCCGTTTGCGTCCCGGCACTCCGGCTTTCGTGCATTCTCTCGCCGCTGTTTTTGGGGTACCCCGGTCTTTGGGGGAGGCGGTCCGTGCGATGGGGGCTGCCGCCGGCGGTTCGTCGGATGCGCGAGACGGAGCCCGAGCCTCGGACGGATGGCGGGGGAGGGAGGAGATTCGGGCAGTCGCGGCAGGGCTTTTGCGACGACGGATGCGGAATGTGAATTTTTTCTGAAAAGAAAATTTTGCATTTTCGAGAAATTGTCTTAAATTAGTGGTGCAGAACTATCAACTTAAAACTCATAAGGTATGATTATCACATTTAACGAATTGCGCCGTATCAAGGACAAGCTGCCCAGCGGCAGTTCGCAGCGCATTGCAGACGAACTCGGAATCGACGTGGAGACGGTCCGGAACTATTTCGGAGGCCAGCACGCATGCAAGAACGGCGCGGGCGTTCATTTCGAACAGGGACCGGACGGCGGGGTGGTTACGCTCGACGATACGGCGATTCTGGATGCTGCGATGCGTATCCTGAACGAAAAATAGAACGATATACGATGCCGGTCGAACCGGTCGGACGGGCCTGCCGCAAGCGGGTCCGTTTTTTATGGTATTGCGCATCGGCCTCGGGGGCTTTGCATCGGCTGCCCGCCTGCGGAAATCCTGCGGGCGGATCGGCGGTATCCGGGCGGACGGGCTTTTCGGCGAGCGCGGGTACCCCCCCCTCCTCCGCTGCCGCCGGAATCTTTCGTGTCTTTTTGGCAGAAACCGCTGCGCGGACGGCCGATTCCGGCAGCCGATCTGTCAAAATGGCAGGCGATTGTCAGAAAACTCCGTTTGGTACAACCTTTGTTCGTTAGACGGGCGTGTCGGACAGCTCCGGGCTGCGATGGCGGGGAGCCGGGCCGATGGAAATCAGAACGGTCGCAAAAACAGGAAAACGATTAAACACATACAAAAGACTATGGCAAAGATTATTGGTATCGACTTAGGAACTACGAACTCGTGCGTGGCGGTGATGGAAGGCTCGGAGCCCGTGGTGATCCCCAACTCCGAGGGACACCGCACCACGCCCTCGATCGTGGCATTCACCGACGGCGGCGAGCGCAAGGTGGGCGACCCCGCCAAGCGTCAGGCCATCACCAATCCGCAGCGCACGATCTTCTCGATCAAGCGTTTCATGGGCGAACCCTACGACAAGGTGGCGTCGGAGATCGCACGCGCTCCCTATAAGATCGTGCAGGGCCCCAACAATACGCCGCGCGTGGACATCGACGGCCGCCAGTACACGCCGCAGGAGATTTCGGCCATCATTCTCCAGAAGATGAAGAAGACGGCCGAGGATTACCTCGGACAGGAGGTTACGGAAGCCGTGATCACGGTGCCGGCCTACTTCTCCGATTCGCAGCGTCAGGCCACGAAGGAGGCGGGCGAGATCGCGGGTCTGAAGGTGCGCCGGATCATCAACGAGCCGACGGCCGCCGCACTGGCCTACGGCCTCGACAAGAAGCAGAACGACATGAAGATCGCCGTCTACGACCTCGGCGGCGGTACGTTCGATATTTCGATCCTCGAACTGGGCGACGGCGTATTCGAGGTGAAGTCCACCAACGGCGACACGCATCTGGGCGGCGACGACTTCGACCACGTGCTGATCGACTACATGGCCGAAGCCTTCAAGGCCGAGCACCAGATCGACCTGAGGCAGGATGCGATGGCGCTCCAACGTCTGAAGGAGGCGGCCGAGAAGGCCAAGATCGAGCTCTCGTCCTCGACGACGACGGAGATCAACCTTCCGTACATCATGCCCGTGAACGGCATCCCGCAGCACTTGGTGATGACGCTCACGCGCTCGAAGTTCGAGCAGTTGTGCGATCATCTGATCCGCAAGACCGTGGAGCCCTGCAAACTGGCGCTGCGCGACGCCGGCCTCGAAGCCGGCCAGATCGACGAGGTGATCCTCGTGGGCGGTTCGACCCGTATTCCCGCGATCCAGAAGATCGTCGAGGAGTTCTTCGGCAAGACGCCCAACAAGTCGGTGAACCCCGACGAGGTGGTCGCAGTGGGCGCAGCCATTCAGGGCGGCGTGCTGACGGGCGAAGTGAAGGACGTGCTGCTGCTCGACGTTACGCCGCTGTCGCTGGGTATCGAGACGCTGGGCGGCGTGATGACCAAGCTCATTGACGCCAACACGACGATCCCGACCCGCAAGTCGGAGGTCTTCTCGACGGCGGCCGACAACCAGCCTTCGGTGGAGATCAACGTCTGTCAGGGCGAGCGTCCGCTGGCCCGCGACAACAAGTCGATCGGCCGTTTCCACTTGGACGGCATTCCGGCCGCACCGCGCGGCGTGCCGCAGATCGAGGTTACGTTCGATATTGACGCCAACGGCATTCTGAACGTCTCGGCCAAGGACAAGGGCACGGGCAAGGAGCAGAAGATCCGCATCGAGGCTTCGTCGGGGCTGACGGAACAGGAGATCCAGCGCATGCGCGACGAGGCGAAGGCCAACGAAGCGAAAGACCGCGAGGAGAAGGAGCGCATCGACAAGATCAACGCCGCCGACTCGAACATCTTCGCCACCGAAAAGCAGCTCAAGGAGTACGGCGACAAGATTCCGGCCGACAAGAAGTCGGCGATCGAGGGGGCTCTGGGCAAGCTCAAGGAGGCGCACAAGAACGCCGATGTGGCGGCTATTGACACGGCGATCGCCGAGTTGAACGCCGCATGGCAGGCCGCTTCGCAGGACATCTATTCCGCGCAGCAGGCGCAGGGCGCCGCAGGTGCCTCGGGTGCCGGACAGCAGTCGCAGGGTGCGACGGGCAGCGCAGGCGGCAGCCAGCCGCGCGACGACGGACAACCCGAGGACGTGGAGTTCGAGGAGGTGAAGTAAGGTAAGTTGGGCGGGTAAGGCCGCGACCCTGTAGGGGCCGCGGCTTTTTTTATGCCGTATGCTGCGTTTCTGCGGTGCCTCGGGGTGCAAGAGGGCTGGGAAATGAACGGGGTGTCTGCACTGCGGATTTCGGGGCGGGTGAAGCGGCCGGACTGCGGCGCCTCGGGGTGCAAGAGGGCTGGGAATGAACGGGGTGTCTGCACTGCGGATTCCGGGGCGGGTGAAGCGGCAGGACTGCGGTGCCTCGGGGCAGTTTTGCGGCTGCGAAGCACGACTGAAGGCCGTGAGACCGGGGCGATCGCTATCGGTTGCGCTCCGCCTGCCACATGCCCGCGAGAATCAGCGCGGCGCCCAGCATGGCGACGGGCGTGATCCGCTCGCCGATGCAGAGCGAGGCTGCGAGCATCGTCGTCAGCGGGTTGAGGTAGCCGTAGTTCGTGGCGCGCACCACGCCCAGATGCCGCAGGGCGGTGTTCCACAGCACGTAGCAGAGCATCGAGGCGACCAGCCCCAGAAAGAGCAGATTGCCCCAGACGACGGGCCGCATCAGCGTGGCCGCGTCGAATGCCGGCTGTCGGACGGCGAGTACGGGGAGGATGGTCAGCAGACCGTAAAAAAATATTTTTCGCGTGATGAAGAGCGTGGGGTAACGGTCGCCGATGCGTTTCATTACGAGCGAGTAGCCCACCCAGCTGAGGGCCGAGGCGAAGGCCAGCAGATCGCCCCGCGGCGAGAGGCGGAGCACGAAATTCCCGTTGAACACGACCAGCACGACTCCCGCAAAGGCGGCGGCGACGCCGAGCGACTGACGGCGCGTCATCCGTTCGGAACGGTCGCGGAGGCTCACGATGAGGGCGGTCCAGAGGGGTGCGGTGCAGACGATGAGCGAGACGTTCGAGGCGGCCGAGCAGCTGAGGGCGACGTTCTCGGTGAGGAAGTAGAGCGAACCGCCCGAGATGCCGGCGGCGGCCAGCCACGCTTCGTCGCGCCACGACGCGGCACCGAGACGGCGCGGAGCGACGAGCCGGATGGCCGCATAGGCCAGAGCGAAACGCAGGAAGAAAATTTCGGAAGGTGTCAGTCCGTTGACTATCAATACTTTGGTTGCAACGAACGTCGTGCCCCACACCGCGACGGTGAAGAGCGCGGCAAGATGGTAGCGGATGTTTCCGTGGGCAGTCATAGCGTGCAAAGGTACTGTTTTTATGCGATTATCGGTTTGCCGAGGCGATTTTGCGATCCGGATTCGGGATCGTTTCGTGTGGCGGGCCGGTTTTCCCGGTAGGGCTTCGAGCGGCCCCTGCCGCCGGTTTGCCGGATCGTTCGGGCGCGCCGCTGTTCGGGCGGTGTCTCGCGGAGCTTCGTCCCGACCGGGCTCCGGGGGCTCGGGAGGGCGTCCGGTTGCCGGCCGCGCTTTTGCGCCGCTCGTCTCGGTTGCGGTCGGGACGGAGGTTGCCGCTCCTCTGCCGCATTCTTGCCGGGATTCTGTTGGTGTCTCGTCGTGTTTTTGCCGGATGCTTGCCGGGCTTCTGCCGGGCCTTTTGAGAGGAGCCTGCCGGGGACCTGTCGGATTTCTGCCGGGTTCCTGCCGGGTTTTCGGATATTGCCGGAGCGATTCCGGACGGCGGCCGCTGCGGCGTATCGTCGGTGCGGCCCCGGCAATGCCGGCCGTTCGGCGCCGCCCCCATGCGGCGGACGGCACCCAGCCCGAAAGGCTTCGTGTCTGTCTGCCGCCGGCGCCGGATGCCCGCGAACACCCGGCCCGAGGCGGCATCGGTGCTCCGCCATCGAACCGACGGAGACCGGATCGCCGGCGCCGAACCGCAAGGCATTTCCCGTGTCTTCGGGATGGCGGACGGCGGCCGCGGCCTGCGGAACGGGGCCTGAACGGGCAAGCCCCTGCTGCCGGTGGCTGAGGCCCGAACGGATCGGAAGCGCCGCCGACCGCAGGGGGGCGCGCCGGCATGGGTCCGGCGTTTTCGCCGGGCCGGGCGCAGCCCCGGTTCCGTCCGGGGATTGCCGGGGCGGGCAGACGACTGCGAAAAAGCGGACTTTTCGAGGTGCGGAGCGCAGATTTGTGCGGAGTGCGTTGCGCGTTGCGGATATTTTTTCTATCTTTGCGTGCTATTGTGCGTAATGCTAAGACCGAACGATAATTAAACAAACGTAATAACAAATTATTTAACTCAAATGCAAAGTAAAGGTGCCATTAAATTACTCGCTGTGCTTCTGGCCGTCGCGTGTATTTATCAGCTCTCCTTCACGTTCAAGACGCGGAGCGTAGAGAAGGCCGCGGCGAGGTATGCCGCACAATTCAGTCCCGAGCAGCAGGCCGAAGCCGAGCAGCACTATCTCGACTCCGTGCAGAACCTGCCCGTGTACAACCTCGGTTTCACGAAGTTCACCTACAAAGTCTGCAAGGAGAAGGAGCTCAACCTCGGCCTCGACCTCAAGGGCGGCATGAACGTCATGCTCGAAGTGCAGGTGGAGGACGTAATCAAGGCGCTGGCCGGCGACAGCCAGCACGATCCGGCCTTCGCGGCGGCCATCGCCGAAGCCAACGAAGCGCAGAAGCAGGGAACGTCGAAAGACTACATCGACGATTTCGTGCGTTCGTTCAGGGAGCATTCGGACGGCACCTCGCTCGCTTCGGTCTTCGTCAGCCCCGACCGCAAGGACATCACCCTCGAAACTTCCGACGCGGAGGTGGCCCGCATCCTCAAAAGGGAGACCGAAGCCGCGATCGCCGCATCGTTCAACGTGCTCCGCAGCCGCATCGACCATTTCGGCGTAACGCAGCCCAACATCATGCGTCTGCCCAACTCGCACCGCATCCTCGTGGAGCTGCCGGGCGTGAAGGAGCCGCAGCGCGTGCGCGACCTGTTGCAGGGCACCGCTTCGCTGGAGTTCTGGCTCACCTACGACGCCGGCGAGATGCTGCCGCGTCTGGCAAGCGCCGACAAGTTGATCCGCGACGAACACCTCGCCGCCGAGACCGCGGCGGAAGAGACGGCCGCGGAAGAGCCCGACAGCACTTCGACCGGTCTGTTGGCCGAAGTGGGCAAGACCGCCGCTGCCGCCGATACGCAGCAGGCCGCCGCTTCGCGCTATACCCGCGAGCAGAATCCGCTCTTCGCGGTGCTCGATCCCGATTATGCGGGCGGTGCCGCCGTGGGTGCCGCCTACAAGGCCGACATGGCGACCGTCGAAGCCTATCTGGCGCAACCCGCCGTGCGCGATCTGCTTCCGGCCGACGTCGTGTTCAAGTGGGGCGTGAAGGGCGACGACAACATCGACGGGCGCTACTACCTCTACGCCATCCGCGTAACCACGCCCGACGGCAAGGCGCCGCTGGACGGCAGCGTCGTGGTCGATGCCGTCGAGACCTATGCGCAGCGCGGCGCCGAAGCCGAAGTCTCGATGACCATGAACGGCGAAGGTACGCAGGAGTGGGCCCGCATGACGGGCGAGAACATCGGCAAGTGCATCGCCATCGTGCTCGACGGTTACGTCTACTCCGCACCCCGCGTCAACACCAAGATCGACAAGGGCACTTCGTCCATCACGGGCGGCTTCACCATTCAGGAGGCGAAAGACCTCGCCAATGTCCTCAAATCGGGCAAGGTGCCTGCACCGGCCCGCATCATTCAGGATACGGTGGTCGGACCCTCGCTCGGACAGGAGTCGATCAATGCGGGTCTGATGTCGTTCGTCTTCGCCTTCATCCTCGTGCTCCTCTACATGGGCCTGTTCTACAAGACGGCCGGGTGGATGTCCGATATAGCCCTGCTGTGCAACGTCTTCCTGCTGATGGGCGTGCTCGTCTCGTTCGGTGCCGTGCTGACGCTGCCCGGTATCGCGGGTATCGTCCTCACGATGGGTATGGCCGTCGATGCCAACGTCATCATCTACGAACGCATCAAGGAGGAGCTGCGCGGCGGCAAGGGACTCATGCTCGCCATCAAGGACGGTTTCTCGAAAGCCTACTCCGCGATCATCGACGGCAACCTCACCACGATCATCACGGGCATCGTGCTCTTCGTCTTCGGCAACGGTCCCGTGCAGGGCTTCGCCACGACGCTCATCATCGGTATCATCACTTCGTTCTTCTGCGCGATCTTCATCACCCGCCTGCTGATCGAATGGATCGCGGGCAAATGGGGCCGCATCTCCTTCTCGCGCAAATGGTCGGAGAATTTCCTTTCGAATACGCATGTCGATTTCATCGGCCTGCGCAAGATCTCCTACTGGGTGTGCGGCGCCGTGATCCTCGTGGCCTGCGTGTCGTTCTTCGCCCGCGGTCTGAACCTCGGCGCCGAATTTACCGGCGGCCGCGCCTATGTGGTCCGCTTCGACCAGCCGGTTTCGGCCGAGGAGGTGCGCAGCAACCTGTCCGCGGCCTTCGGCCAGCTCGCCGATGCCGATGCCTCGTCCGTCAGCTTCGAGGTGAAACAATACGGCAACGAGAACCAGATGCGCATCGTAACCCAATACAAGTACGACGACACGTCGGACGAGGCGACGGGCGAGGTGGAGGAGATCCTCTACAAGGCCCTCAAGCCGCTTTATACCTATGATATTTCGTTCGACGGCTTCCGCAACACGCAGACCGATGCGAACGGTATCCTCACCGCCGACAAGATCGGCCCCTCGATCGCTTCGGACATGACGTGGAACGCCATCTGGTCGGTCTTCTTCTCGCTGATCGCCATCGGTCTGTACATCGCCTTCCGCTTCAAGCGCTGGCAGTGGGCTTCGGGCGCGACGCTCGCTCTGGCCTTCAACGCCCTGTTCGTGATCGGACTCTTCTCGCTCCTCTACGGGCTGGTGCCGTTCAACCTCGAAGTGAATCAGGCATTCATCGCGGCGATCCTCACGATCATCGGTTATTCGATCAACGATACGGTGGTCGTCTTCGACCGAATCCGCGAGTACCTCGGTCTCTATCCGAAGCGCCGGCTCCGCGAGAATGTGAACAATGCCATCAACTCGACTTTGTCGCGTACGATCAACACCTCGGGTACGACGCTCGTAACGCTGCTGGCCATGTTCTTCTTCGGCGGCGAGACCATCCGCGGCTTCATCTTCGGTCTGCTCGTGGGTGTCGTCGTGGGTACGGCTTCGACGATTTTCGTGGCGACGCCCGTCGCCTACGACCTGATGGCGAAGCGTGCGAAGGGGGACAAGGAGGAGTAGCAACGGACGCCGGAACACGGCCCGCACTTCCGGGCGGGGCGGTTGCGGATAAAAAGGACTGCGCAGGCTTTGACGCAGTCCTTTTTATTTTTACCTTTGCGGATACGAATGAAAATGGAAAAGGATACGATGGAAAACTTTGTCCGCTGGCTGAGGCAATACGTCTCGCCGGTCTTTCTGGCGTTGCTGGTGGCGTCGTTCATCCTCTGGTATATCGCCAAACTGAGCTATACGTATACCGCGGAACAGACGATCCGTCTGAATGTCGACGGCGAAGAGTTCAAGGTAACGTGCGTCGTGGAGGGCGTGGGGACGAATCTTTTCGGATACAAAGCCTACATGAACAAGACGCTGCGCATCCCGCTCTCGGAGCTCAAATACGAGCCTTCCCGGGAGGAGGGGCGCGAGGGACTGATCGTCATCGACCCCCGGTCGTTGCAGAATGCCATTTCGGTGCGTTTCAGCGACATCAAGGTGATCTCGATCGGCGCTGTGCCCGAGATCGGCATGCCGCACGAAAAGAAGACCGAGCCATGATGAAGATCGGCATTACGGGCGGCATCGGCAGCGGCAAGAGCACGGTTTGCCGGCTTTTCGCCGAGCGCGGCGTGGCGGTCTACGACTCCGACGCCGAGGCCAAACGGCTGATGTCGGGGCCGCTGCGTCCGGCGCTCGAAGCCCGCTTCGGAGCCGGAATCTTTCGCGGCGGCGTGCTGGACCGCCGTGCGCTCTCCGACGTGGTTTTCCGCGATGCGCGGGCGCTTGCCGATCTGAATGCCTTGGTGCATCCGGCCGTGCGCGAGGATTTCGAGGCGTGGGCCGCGCAACAGACGGGGGACTACGTGATTCTGGAGAGCGCGATTCTGTTCGAATCGGGTTTCGACGACGTCGTCGACCGTGTGCTGGCGGTGATGGCTCCCGAGCGTCTGCGCATCGAGCGAACCTGCCGCCGCGACGGAGTGGCCGAGGCCGACGTGCGGCGGCGCATGGCGGCGCAGCTCGACGACGACGCGCTCGTGGCGAAGGCCGACTATACGATGGTCAATCTTTTCGAGGAGGATCTCCGACCGGCGGTGATGCTCCTCGACCGAAAATTCAGACAGGATGCGAACCGGAAGTGAACTCGACCTGCGCAAGCCGCAGGTGATGACGATTCTGAACGTTACGCCCGACTCCTTTTATGCCGGCAGCCGCACGCCGCGTGTCGCGGAGATCGAACGCCGCATCGGCGAGGCCGTGGAGGCCGGGTGCTCGATCATCGACGTGGGCGGCTATTCGTCGCGCTCCGGGGCCGAAGTGGTGCCGCCCGAGGAGGAGTGGCGCCGTGTGGCCGAAGGGGTGGGGGCCGTGCGCCGCATAGCCCCCCGCACGGCCGTGTCGGTCGATACGTTCCGCGCCTCGGTGGCCGAGCGGGCCGTCGGAGAGTTCGGTCCTTTGATCGTCAACGACATCTCGGCCGGCGAGTTGGACGGGCGGATGCTCCCGGTCGTGGCCCGTCTCGGGGTCCCCTATATTGCCATGCACATGAAGGGCGATCCGCAGACCATGCAGAGCCTTACGGCTTACGAACGGGACATAACGGCCGAGGTCTGCGCCTATTTCGAGGGGCGCATCGGGGCGATGCTGGCGGCCGGCATCCGCAAGGAGCATATCGTGCTCGATCCGGGGTTCGGCTTCGCCAAGACGCTCGACCAGAACTACGAACTGCTCGGGGGCCTGCACCGCATCGCAGCGCTGGGCTTTCCGGTGCTGGCGGGTGTTTCGCGCAAGTCGATGATCTACAAACTGCTCGGGACGACGCCCGACGAGGCGTTGGCCGGTACGGTCGCCCTCGGCTGGGAGTGTCTCAGGCAGGGCGCGACGATCCTGCGCGTGCACGATACGCGCGAAGCGGTCGAGACGGTGCGTATCTTCGAAGCCTTCGGGCGTAACGTGCGGAGGCAGGAAGCCTGAAGGAGCCGTGCGGCAGCCCGCTTTACGCGGGAGCGCCGGGCCGGTGTGAGGACATGTGCCGCTCGTGGAGGCGGAGGTCGTGTGCGAAGACGGGAAAATACGGAGCGGATGCAACGGTCGCATTCCCGGGCGGCCGAACCGGTGCGGAACCGGAAGGGAGGGACACGCGCCCTCCCTCGGGCAGAAACCGTGGGGGGCCGTTCGGGAACGGGCGGCGGCGACTGCGACCGTTCGCAGGCGGCCTGTACCTGCGGGAAGCTCCGGTACGGCTGCGGGAGGGTGCGGATATGCGGCCGGTGGGGGGCGGCCGGATTCCGCACGATGCGCCGGAGCGCTGCATGCCGGTGTCCGGTACGGCGGGAGCCCGGCTTTGCAGACCCGAGCCATCGGGCTGTTTGAAACGTCGGGCGGGATCGGTTCGCAGCAGACGAGGACCTGTCGATGAGTATGTTGGACTGCCCGGGAGCGGACGTAGATCGCGGACAGCGAGGAGCTTTACGGCGGGCGTGAGCTCGAAGCTGGGGAAGCGCTTTTCAGCCGGCCGGCGGCTCGTCCGAGGGATGCGGCGCCTCCGGTCCGTGCGAAGCATGGCGGGCGATGTGCATCGATCCGCTGAGCGCCGATCCGCTGTGCGAGATTTCACCGCTCCGCCGGCCGACTTTCTCGGCCGCGGCGGCGCGGATCGTTTCGACCGGGGGGGCACGGACGGCGGATGCCGCGGCGGCGCACGATAGATACGGATTTGCCTATGATGATACGATGCATTGATATTCATAAGAGATACGGCACGCTCGAAGTGCTGAAGGGCGTTTCGCTCGATGTCGAGGCCGGCGAGGTGGTCTCGGTGGTCGGTGCCAGCGGCGCCGGCAAGACCACGCTCCTGCAGATCGTGGGGACGCTGCTCGCGCCGGACGCGGGCCGTGTGGAGGTCGACGGCCGCGAGGTCGGACGGCTCGGCGACAGGGAGCTGTCGCGCTTCCGCAACGAGCGGATCGGCTTCGTGTTCCAGTTCCACCATTTGTTGCCCGAGTTCACGGCGCTGGAGAACGTGATGATCCCGGCCCTGATCGGCCGCCGCGACAAGGCCGGGAGCGAACGGCGGGCTGCCGAACTGCTGCGGACGGTGGGGCTCGCCGATCGTGCCGGCCATAAGCCCGCCCAGTTGTCGGGCGGCGAGCAGCAGCGCGTGGCCATTGCGCGGGCGCTGGTCAACGCACCCGCCGTGCTGCTGGCCGACGAGCCGTCGGGCAACCTCGACACGCAGAACCGTGAGGAGATCCACCGCCTCTTCTTCGAGCTGCGCGAGAAGCTGGGGCAGACGATCGTGATCGTTACGCACGACGACCGGCTGGCCGGGATGGCCGACCGCCGGATTACCATGAGCGACGGCCTCATCCGCTGACCGATGGAACGCGACGAACTGCGGGAGCTGCTCGAACGGCTCCACGACAAGTACAACCGCGAGGAGTTCATCGCGCACGATCCGATCGCGGTGCCTCACCGCTATGCGGAGCGGCACGACCGCGAGATCGCGGGATTTCTGGCGGCCACGATCGCATGGGGCAACCGCAAGGCGATCGTACGCAACGGGCTGCGGATGATGCAGTATATGGACGATGCTCCGGCCGATTTCGTGCGCCATGCCTCGGAGCGCGAACTGGCATTGCTCGATGCGTATGTGCACCGCACGTTCAACGGCCGCGATCTGCGCGACTTCGTGCTGGCACTGCGCCGGATGGAGGAGCTGTACGGCGGTCTGGGCGCATTTTTCGAAAGCCGCTACGAAGCGCTGGGGACGATACCCGCCGTGCTGTCGGCTTTCCGCCGCGAGTTTTTCGCCGCGCAGCATGCGCCGCACTGCGAGAAACACCTCTCTGCGATCGACAGGGGTGCCGCGTGCAAGCGGCTCTGCATGTTTCTGCGCTGGATGGTGCGGCGCGACGCGCGCGGCGTGGACTTCGGTGCGTGGCGGCGCATTCCGATGTCGGCCCTCTACCTGCCGCTGGATCTCCATGCGGGCGAAATGGGGCGTGCGCTCGGCCTGCTCGTGCGGCGTCAGAACGACTGGCGGGCCGTGGAGGAGATCACCGCGGCGCTCCGCACGTTCGATCCGGACGATCCCGTCCGCTACGATTTCGCGCTCTTCGGAGCGGGCATGGACGGCTATCTCGATAATTGATCGACCCGATGTTCCGATTCAAACAGTTCACGATCCGGCAGGAGCGCTCGCCGATGAAGGTCGGCACCGACGGGGTGCTGCTCGGGGCATGGGTGCGCGTGTCTTCGTCGGTCGGCCGCATTCTCGACATCGGCACGGGGACGGGGGTGATCGCCCTGATGCTGGCGCAGCGGACGCAGGAGCGGTCCGGAGTGCGGATCACGGCGCTCGACATAGGCGAGGTGGCGGAGGCGCGTGCGAATGCCGATGCCTCGCCGTGGGGTGCGAGGGTGGAGACGGTGCAGTGTCCCGTGCAGCGCTTCGAGCCGGCGGAGCGTTACGATCTGATCGTGTCGAATCCTCCTTTTTTCGTCGATTCGCTCGCTTCGCCCGATGCGGGACGCTCGCGGGCGCGCCATGCGTCGGAACTGCCCTTCGACGAGTTGCACGACGCCGTGGTGCGGTTGCTCGCGCCCGGCGGGCGTTTCGCCCTCGTGCTGCCGCCGCCCGAAGCGGGGTTGTTTCTCGCGGAGTGCCGCTCGCTGCGCATGGTGCGCTGCACGGAGGTGCGTTCGACGCCCCGGCGCGGCGTGCGGAGGGTGCTGATGGAGTTCGCGCACGGATGCGGAGGCGGGACGATCGACGAACGGGAGGGGCCGGAGCGCACGAGCGGTGAAGCGTCGGAACGCTCTGTGCAGCACAGGACGGCGCACGGGTTCGGCTTCAGCTATGCGGCGGTTTGCGGGCGGGACGGTGCGGTGCGCGGGACCGGAGGCGGCGCGGCATGCCGCGGAGAGGAGGGCTCGGCATTTGGGGCCGGCGGCTCGGCGGCGGACTGCGAACGGGATGAACTGACCATCGGGACGGGTGCGCATGAGGAGTATACGGAGGAGTATCGGGCGTTGACCAGTGATTTTTATTTGAAATTCTGAATTTTCGGCCATTCGCGCCGCTGCCTATTCGTATTGCCGGCGTTTTGGTCTGTCGTCCATTCGGGCTGTCGTTTGCTCGTGTCGTCGTCCTGATCTGCCGTCCATTTGTGCCGCTGCCTTTCCGAACAGTCGTCCGTTCGTGCCGCAGTCTATTCGTATTGCCGGCGTTTTGGTCTGTCGTCCATTCGGGCTGTCGTTTGCTCGTGTCGTCGTCCTGATCTGCCGTCCGTTTGTGCCGCTGCCCTTCCGGGCTGTCGCACTCGTGCGGCGGACTGCACACGCTCGAAAGGCTCGCATCGGCGGCAGGGCCGCGTCGGCCCGGAAAATAGCCGGCATCCGGGAACGCGCAGAAAAATGCGCGTTTCTCGGGCTCTTTTTCGGGTGCAAGGACAGGCTGTCTGCGGGGATGTTCGCTCCGAGAGAGACGGGCCGCTGCCGGAACCGGCTCGGGGTGTGGCGAGATATTTGGGTCGCATATGGCCGGAATTGCCGATAATTTTTTATTTTTGTTCCGGAGAATCTGAAAAACGATAGCTATGAAACGGATTTTTATGGCGTGCGTCCTGCTGCTTGCGGCGTCCGGTGTCGCGGCGCAGAGCTCGCACATGGCCCGTACGGGGGTCTACGAAGAGAACGGACGACTGGTCGTCGCCGACCCGCGCACGACGATCGCGGTCGATCTGACCGTACAGAAAGAGACCGTACTTTGCGGTCCCTATGCCCGTTACGCCCAGAAATACCTCGGTGTCCGCGCTCCGTTGACCGATAAGACCGACTATGCGGTCGAGGGGGCATCCGTTGCGTTGTGCGACGATCCGATGGCTTCGCTGACGGCGGGCGAGGTGGCCCGTCCGGTGTCCGAGACGTCATCCCACAGCCGTCCGGCGCGTGAGTTCGCCCGCCTCCAGCCCGATAAGACCTCGGTGGAGACGCTGCCGCTGGAGGATGCGGCCCGCGAAGCGGCGAATACGATCTTCTCGCTGCGCCGCCACCGGCTCGAACTCATCACGGGCGAGGCCGGCGAGAATGTGTTCGGCGCCGGGCTCGGTGCGGCGCTCGAAGAGATCGGACGGCTCGAACAGAGCTATTTGGAACTTTTCCTCGGCAAGCGGATCGTCGATACGCACACCGCCCGTTTCGTCGTTTTTCCCGAAGAGAACAAAAAACAGTATGTCCTCTGCCGCTTCAGCCCCGACGGCGGCATCCTGCCCGAAACCGACCTCTCGGGCGATATGGTGATGCTGCGCATCGAACCTTCGGGCGATACGGGCACCTTCTCCTACGAGGAGGCGAAGCGGGATGCGAAGAATTACGAAACGTTCCGGCTGGCCGATCCCGCGGAGTGCATCGTTCTCTGCGGCAGCAACGTACTGGCCAAGAGCGTGCTTCCGGTCTACGAATTCGGGCGCACCGTGAAGATCGCCCTGCCCCGCAAACGATAGGATGGACTACACTGTGCGAATGTTGCGGCTGCTGGGCGATCTGCGCCGCGAGCGCAACGGCGCCGTGGCCGATGCGATGCGTTTCTACGGGAGACCCTACGGGTTGAATTACGGAGTGAGCCTGCCCACGGTGCGCCGTCTCGCGCAGGCGGAGGGAACCGACGACGGTTTCGCCCGCTATCTCTATGCACAGGATGTGCGCGAACTGAAGCTCGCGGCCTGCGGAATCGCCGATCCCGCGGCGACGGACGCGCCGGAGGCGGAGTTCTGGGGCGCGGGACTGCTCAATTCGGAGATGGCCGAAGAGCTGGCCTTCGCTCTGCTGAGCCGCACGGAACGGATCGCCGAGGTGTTCGGGGCGTGGACAAAAGAGGGGCGTCCCGCCTTGCAGCGCTATGCGGCGCTGCTGGGGGCCGCGCGTAATCCGAAGCTGACGACGGCCTTTCTGCCGGCGGTGGCCGGTGCGGTGCGGTGCAATCCGGACGACCGGCTGACGGCACGCGGTGCCGTGGCGCTGCTGGAGAAGTTGTATGAAAACGAAGAGAACCGCGATGCGGTGATCCGCTTCGTCGGTTCTCTCGATGCATCTCCGTCCGCAGACTCGATCCGAGAGGAGATGGCGTGGCGCATGGAGGTTCAGTGATCCATCACGTGTTCCTTTTTTTCGAGCGTTTCGAGCACCTTGTGCAGCTGCTCGTAGGTGATCCGACCGCTCTGACGCCACAGGATTTCGCCGCGCCGGAAGAAGATCAGCGTCGGAACGGAGTCGATGCCGTAGCGGAGAACGGTCTCGGCGTCTTCGGCCGAGTCGATGTTGATCTGGAAGACATCCGCCCGTCCGTTCATCTGCACTCTGAATTTTTCGATCACGGGCTGCATCTGCCGGCAGGAGCCGCACCATGATGCGTAGAAATCGACGAGCGTCAATGCATCCCGCCAGATCAGTTTTTCAAAATCTTTCATACGTTCGCTTTTTTCAGTCGTTATCTCGTTCCGGTCCTTTGCGGATTGGGTTCGGGGGCGGTAGTCCGGAAGTGTCGTTGCGTCCGTTTTTCCGCCCGCTCGGTCCCGAAAGGGGGCGCTGCGCGGTCCGGTCGGGCGAAACGCACCGTCGTCTCGGTCCTGTCTTGCTGCTATTCCGGTTCCGAAGCGGGGCGCTGCGCGGTCCGGTCGGGCGAAAGCGGTAGGATTCTTTCGCCCCCTCCCTTCGGCAGAGCTCGAACCGGCCTTCGGCTTCGCGCTCCGGATCGACGAAGCGGTTCGTGGGCTTCAGTGCATTTCCACCCAGCTCATGTTCTTGCGCGCCATGGCCGAGAGCTGCTTCTCGGCATATTCCGCCGTGCGGCGAAGTCCTTCGGCGAGCGTGGTCGCAGGAGTCCAGTGCAGTTCGCGTTTGGCCGCCGACAGATCGGGCATCCGGCGCCGCGGATCGTCCAGACGGGCTTCGGTGTGGATGATCCGCGAGCGGCTGCCTGTCAGGGCGACGATCTTTTCGGCCAATGCGCGGATCGACACCTCGTGCCCGCCGCCGAGATCGATCGTCTTCGTGCCGTCCGACGGGGCGACCCGCATCAGCCGTTCGAGCCCTTCGGCCATGTCGCCCGCCCAACAGAAGGTCCGCGTCTGCTCGCCGCTGCCGCAGATCAGCAGATCGCGGTTCTGGAGCGCCGAGACGACCATCTTCATCACCACGCGCTGCTCGTCGGGCGAGGTGCCCGTGCCGTAGGTGTTGAATATGCGGGCGATCCGCGCATCGACGCCGTGTTCCGCACGATAGGCGCGGTGCATCGCCTCCGCGGCCCGTTTGCCTTCCGAGCGGATGTACTCGGGCGACGTGCGGACGCCGGCGAACGTGTCGGTGCGGCAGCCTCCGTAGACCTCGCCCGACGAGGCGAAGACCACACGTGCATGTTCCGTGCGGGCCGTTTCGAGGGCGTTGATCGAACCGAGCACATTGATCTTGAGGTTCTCGACGGGCAGCGTGCGGTCGTAGCGCATGCGGGTCGGGGCCGTGAGGTTGTAGATTTCGTCGCAGCGGATCGAGAATCCGTTGACGATGTCGTGGTTGACGTATCGGAAACGTTCGTTTCCGGAGGCTTCGGCCAGCAGCGGAGAGACGGAAAGGTCGCGGGTGTCCATGCAGAACACCTCGTGCCCTTCGTCGAGCAGACGCAGACAGAGGTGCGTGCCGATCAGTCCCGCACCGCCGAGTACCGTGATTCTTTTTCCCATCCCTGTGTTTTTTGTTCGGGACGGGTGCAAGAATTATTCCATAAAGAGCGCTTTCGGAAGTTCGCCGACGCGATTCACGGAGACGATTTCGATGCCCTTCGGACGGCGTGCGCTTTGGGCCAGATAGCCCGAGACGACGATTCGTTTGAATCCCAGACGGGCCGCTTCGCTGATGCGCTGTTCGGTCCGGGGTGCGGGGCGTATCTCGCCCGACAGTCCGACTTCGGCCGCGCAGCACACTCCCTCGGCGATCGGACGGTCGAAGTAGGAGGAGATGACTGCCGCGACCACGGCGAGGTCGAGCCCCGGATCGGCGACGCGGAATCCGCCGGCGAAGTTGAGGAAGACGTCTTTCTGGAACATCTTCATGCCCAGACGCTTTTCGAGCACGGCGAGGAGCATGTTCATGCGCCGCGCGTCGTACCCCGTGGCCGAGCGCTGCGGCGTGCCGTAGGCCGCACCCGAGACGAGGGCCTGCACTTCGATCAGATAGGGCCGCACGCCGTCGGCCGCAGCGCCTACCGAGATGCCGCTCAGCGGTTCGTCGTAGTGGGTGAGCAGGATCTCCGAGGGGTTGTCCACTTCGCGCAGGCCGGCGTCGAGCATCTCGAAGACGCCGATTTCGAACGTGGCGCCGAAACGGTTCTTGATGCCTCGCAGAATGCGGTAGGTGTAGTTGTTGTCGCCCTCGAATTGCAGCACCACATCGACGATGTGCTCCAGCACCTTCGGACCGGCTATGGTGCCGTCCTTGGTGATGTGGCCGATGATGAAGATCGGGGTGCCGGTGCCTTTGGCGTATTTGAGCAGCGTGGCGGCGCACTCGCGGATCTGCGAGACGCTGCCGGCCGACGATTCGAGCAGACCGGTGTAGACGGTCTGGATCGAGTCGATGACCACCAGATCGGGTCGCAGCTCCTCGATCTGCGCCACGATGTGCTCCAAAAGGGTCTCGGGATAGACCATGCACTCCTCGTTGCCGATGCCGATGCGGGCTGCCCGCATGCGGATCTGTTCGGCCGACTCCTCGCCCGAGACATAGAGGGTGCGCAGGCCGTTGGCCGCGAGCGCGATTTGCAGCGAGAGGGTCGATTTGCCGATGCCCGGCTCGCCGCCCAGCAGCACGAGCGAGCCGGGGACCAGTCCGCCGCCCAGTACGCGGTTCACCTCGGCGTTGCCCAGATCGATGCGGCGGTGTTCGCTTTCGCGGATGTCGGCCACGCGCTGCGGCTTGGCCGCGGGCAGGTTCGCGCCCACCGCCGCCGGCGCCGGGCCGCTCTCGCGGGCTACGACCTCCTCGGTGAAGGTGTTCCACTCGCCGCATGCGGGACAGCGCCCGAGCCACTTGGGGGCGTCGTAGCCGCAGTTCTTGCAGAAAAATGCTTTTTTGATCTTTGCCATTTCGTTTCGTTCGGTTTCGGAGTTCGGTTTTCGGTTCTGTGGTACGACTTCGTACAGGCGGACGGGTGCGGACCGGAGGCGGGTTCCCGCCTGAGGCGGAGCCGTTTCCGCCGGACCGTTCGGCGATTCGCGCTTGCCGCCCCTCGCGGGCGCGTATATCGGCGGCGGGGCGGAGCCGCTAACGACGCCGTGGGCGGCGAATGCGGGCGGTGGAGAGGTTGCGCGTCGTAGGCCGTGCGTCGTGCCTGCCGTCGATTCGTTGTCGGGTTCGTTCGCGGGTCGGCCGGCGGGCGCCTTGTCGTTGTGGTTCCGTCGCGGCAGACCGCACGGCATTTCGGGGAGGGCGTGTCCGTCGGCGGCCGATTCAGAGCCCCAGTTCCTCGTCGATCAGGATCACGAGGATGCGCCCCTCGGGATAGCAACGCAGCATCTCCATGCGGGTGTTGCAGATGCGGTCGGGTGCGTTGCAGTCCATGCAGACGCCCGTGCGGGCGCACGGCGTGCGGAAGCCCGGGTGGCGGGCGATGTTCTGCGGTGCGGCGAGTTCGCGGATGCGCGCTTCGGCTGCCCGTCGGTCGGCGACGATCTTGTTGCGGCCCGCGACCAGAACGACCCTCCGCGGCCCGAAAGCCACCGGTGCGATCCGGTTGCCGACCATGTCGAGCCAGTGGAGCGTACCCTGCGTCGTGAGGGCGTTCACGCCCGTGATGAAGAGGTCGGCCAGCAGCCCGCGGCGTCGGATCTCGATCCGTTCGGGGCGCGGCATCGCGGGGTCGAACCCGTCGAGGAGTTCGAAGCGGGGATCGTCGCGCAGAAAGTCGAGGATGCCCGTGGCGCGCATCGTCTCCGAGTCGCCGAACGAGACGGCCGCCGGAGCGAGCGCCTCCGCCTCGGCTTTGAGCCGTTCGAAGGCTTCGGCCGTGTTCTTGACGACGGCCGTTTCGAAGCGGTGTTTGCGGAGTGCTGCGGCGCAAGTTTCCAAAAGTTCCATGCTTATGCGATTGTATTCATAGGTTTCGTCGTATCGTTCGATCGTCCGGTCCGGGCGGACGAAGGCTGCGTCTGCGGTGTCCGGCTTTGCTCGGAAGGCGCTTGCCGCCGGGCCGGCCGGTCGGCCGGTCGTTTGTGCGGAGACCTCTCCCGGCGGCTACCGGCGGAGCGGGGCCGAGGGGGCGGCGCCGCCCGGATGTTTCCGTTCGGCGGCGGCTCTCCGCGGGACGGGGTTGCGGCGGGTGCCGATCTGCGGGCGGTGCGGGGACCTTCCTCTCGTCCGCCGAGGCTGTGCCGCTCGGCGCCGCGCCGTGTCGGAAGAACTACTTGATGAAGAAGCGGTAGATGTCGTTGCCGTTGGCATAAAGGAGCAGGAAAAGGATGATGGCCAGCCCGACGTACTGCGCTCCTTCGAGCACGCGGTCGCTCACCTTGCGGCCCGTCAGCATCTCCCAGAAGGTGAAGATCGCATGGCCGCCGTCGAGCCCCGGGATGGGCAGGATGTTCATGATGGCCAGAATGATCGACAGGAAGGCCGTCTTCAGCCAGAAGTCCTGCCAGTCCCACACGGAGGGGAAGATGCTGCCGATGGCGATGAATCCGCCCACCTCCTCGTACATTTTCGTTTTGGGTTGCACGATCATCCTGAGCTGATCCCAGTAGGAGGAGATCACATTGCCCGTTTTGCGGATGCCCGCCGGAATCGACTCCCAGAAGGTGAACTCCCGCGTGCGGAGCGTGTAGGGACTGCCGACGTATACGCCCAGCAGCCCTTCGTCCGATACGGTCGCCGTAAGGGGCAGCTCCGTGCCGCCGCGCAGGACGCCGAGCCGCACCGTGTCACCGGCGCTCCGGCGGATCCGTTCCGCATACTGCGGGAAGTCGAGCCCCCGCTCTCCGTCGACGGCCACGATCTCGTCGCCGCGGCGCAGTCCGGCTGCGGCACCCGTACCCGCGAGGTCCACGCTGTCGATGAGGAAGGGGATGCGAAGCGTCATGAGGTGTTCGTAGCCCTTCGACTTGCGCAGCGCGATCAGTTCGTCAAGCGGCAGGCGGAGCGCCACTTCCTCGCCGCCGCGCTGCACCGTAACGGTCCGGTCGCCCTCGGTGATGACCAGATCGCTGATGATCTTGGAGACGTTCTCGGCCGGCACGCCGTCTATGGCGACGATCCGGTCGCCGTCGCGGAAGCCGAGGGCCTTGCCCTCGTCGCTGAAGTTGTAGCCCCAGCGGGCGTCGTCGTTCGAAAAGTAGCTTTCGCCCCATGCGTAGCTCACGCCGCAGTAGATCGCCACGGCCAGAAGCACGTTCATCACCACGCCTGCGATCATCACCAGAAAACGCTGCCAAGCGGGTTTGGCGCGGAATTCCCACGGCTGCACGGGGCGCTTCATCTGCTCCTTGTCCATCGACTCGTCGATCATGCCGGCGATCTTGACGTAGCCGCCCAACGGTAGCCAGCCCAGACCGTATTCCGTGTGGCCCCGCCTGAACTTGAAGAGCGAGAACCACGGGTCGAAGAAGATGTAGAACTTCTCGACGCGGATGCGGAAAATGCGGGCCATGATGAAGTGCCCGAATTCGTGAATGCCCACCAGCAGCGTGAAGGCGAGGAAGAGTTGCAGTACTTTGATCAGAATATCCATCTTAAATGTTTTATTTCCTTATGTTGTCGTTTTCCCGTCCCGGCAGTCCTTCGGGCCGTGCCGGCCGGTCGGGAGCCGTTGCTTTCCGTATTCGTACCGGCGGCCCGGCAATCCTTCGGTCAGGTCGCGGATTGCGTGCGGCCTGCCGGGAACGAGACCTTGCCCGCTGACCGTTTCCGCTTCTCCGCCATTCCCGGTTTCCGATCGCCCGTTTCCGGTCTGCGGTCCGCATTGCTCGGTTCGTGTTCCGCAGCTCCGGCCTCCGGTCCGCGATTTCCGCCCCCCCCCTCCTCGGTCTGCGGTCCCCGGGATGAGCCGAGCGGTCCGAAAAGTCTTTTTTCGCTCGCCGTTGCGGGATCGCGGCCGTTACCCGGTAAAGGTTCGGGTTGCGCCCGATTCGGCGTCGGCAGTCGTCGGGGCCTCTTTCTTCGTGCGCGATCCTTGGATTTCTGTTCCGTTTCCGGCCTCGGCAGAGCCCGCACCGGCGTTCGCCGCTGTATGCGGCCTGACGAAACGCCCCGGACGAAAGCGGCCGTCCGAGCGGCGATCCGCTTCTCCCGGCGACGGATCAGAGCCTCAGCAAGCCGCGCGCCAGATCGCGCGCCTCGGCATCCGCCGCGGCATAATCGGCCAAAGCGGGGCGGGCGACGTGCGTCGCCCGGGCGAGAGCGTGTTCGATCGTGCGGACGATGTCCGTATAGCGGCACTTGCGGTCCAGAAAGGCGGCCACGGCCACTTCGTTCGCGCCGTTCATCGTGCAGGCCGCCGTGCCGCCGCGCCGCAGACAGTCGTAGGCGATGTCGAGCGCGGGGTATTTCGTGCGGTCGACCTCCTCGAACGTCAGCTGCGGATGGGCCAGAAAGTCGAACTGCTCGGAGGGGCGGTGCGCACGGTCGGGGTACATCAGCGCGAAGCTGATCGGCATCCGCATGTCGGGCGCCCCGAGCTGGGCTTTGACGGCTCCGTCCTCGAACTCGACCATCGAGTGTACGACCGCCTGCGGGTGCTGGATGACGCTGATGCGCTCCGCGGGCGTGCCGAAGAGCCAGTGGGCCTCGATCACCTCGAAGCCTTTGTTGACGAGCGTCGAGGAGTCGATCGTGATCTTGGCGCCCATCTCCCACTGCGGGTGGCGGAGCGCCTGTTCGGGCGTAACGTCCGCCAGCGCCTCGCGCGGCAGGTCGCGCAGCGACCCGCCCGAGCAGGTAACGATCAGCCGCCGCACCGGAGCCCGTTCGCCCATGAGGCACTGGAAGATGGCCGAGTGCTCCGAGTCGACGGGCAGAATCGGCGCCCGGCGCTCGGCCGCGAGCCGCATGACATACTGTCCGCCCACGACGAGCGACTCCTTGTTGGCGAGGGCCAGCTTCTTGCCCTTGTCGAGCGCCGCGACCGTGGGGGCGAGCCCCGCATAGCCCACCAGTGCGTTCACAATCGTGTCCGTGTCGCCCGCGGCGGCCACCTGTGCCACGGCGTCCGTCCCGGCGTAGACCTTGATGTCGGTGTCGGCCAGCGCTTCGCGCAGCGGGCCGTAGCAGCGTTCGTCGGCGATCACCGCGGCGTCGGCGTCGCATGCGCGGGCCTGCTGCGCGAGGCGCTGCCAGTTGCGGGCCGCCGTGAGGACGCGGACTTCGAAACGGTCGGGGTTTTCGCGCACGACGTCGAGCGTCTGCATGCCGATCGACCCCGTGGAGCCGAGAATGGCGAGTCGTTGTTTCATGGGTCAAAAGACGATATAACCCTCCGGGTCGACGGGTTTGCCGTCGTTCCAGAGTTCGAATTCGAAAAGCCGGGTCTCTTCGCTTCTGTCCGCATCGGGCGCGGCCGCATAGCCGATCACCTCGCTGCTGCGCACGGTCTGGCCCGGGGAGACGAGCGACTGCGAGAGGTGTTTGTAGACCGAAAGCAGATTGTCCGGATGCTGGATCTGCACGACATGACCCTCCTCCGGCGTCCAGAGGCTCAGCACCACCGTGCCGTTCCCGATCGCCGAGACGCCGGCGCCGGCCGCGGCGGCGATCCGGATGCCCAGCCGGCCCTGCTTGATGTCGAAACCTTCGGTCAGGATCCCTTCCACGGGCGTTATCATGCCGATGGCTTCGCGCATCTCGCGCCGCGAGCCTTCGGCTCCGAGGCCGTAGGGGCTGTCGCCCTCCATCTGCGCACGCAGCAGCGAATCCGCGCGCGAAGGCGGGACGAGCGTCTTGTCGAGCCGTGCGCTGTCGGAGGCTCGGAGCGACCGCACCACCGGGGTCTTGCCCTCCATGATGAGGGCGATATGCTCGTTGTAGGTCATCATGTCGTTCATCATCCGTTCCATCGAGTCGAGACGCATCGCGTCGCGCATCAGCGCTTCGCGCGTGCGGGTGGCTTCGGTGCGGTAGCCCGGCAGAAACTCCAGCACGGGGGTGTAGGCCGCGAGGACGAGAATGAGGATGAAGAGCAGCAGCGCGAACGACACGAACGCCGCGAATGCGCCCGCGGGCGAGAGGTGGATGTGCCACTCCTCGGCGCCGTCGCTCGCATCGCGCAGGCTGAGGCGGCGTTTGCGGAACAGCTCGCGCCGCCAGCGGGATATGGATTTCAGGAATTTCATCGGTTGCGGATCAAAGCGTACAAAGGTAACTATTTTGCGGAAAACCTTGTCGCTTCGCTCCGAAAATTTTACCTTTGCCGTCGGTTCTCAAACGAATGAAACAACGCAGCCGTTCCGGTGAGCCGGGTGCGAGGGGGCTCCCTCGCCGGTCGCCGGGACGGAAAAGTGGTCGAAGAAAATTCGAGATATTATGATGAAACCTGCATTATTGGTCCTCGCCGCCGGCATGGGGTCGCGCTACGGCTCGCTGAAGCAGATGGACGGCGTGGGCCCCGCCAACGAGGCTATCATCGACTATTCGGTCTACGACGCCGTGCGCGCCGGCTTCGGTCGGGTGGTCTTCGTCATCCGCCGCTCGTTCGCCGCCGAGTTCGAGGAGGTGTTCAACGCCGCACGGTTCGGCGGGCGGATCGAGGTCGAGTACGTCTATCAGGAGCTCGATTCTCTGCCCGAAGGGTTCGCCGTGCCCGAGGGGCGTGTGAAGCCGTGGGGGACGAACCACGCCGTGATGATGGCCGCGGAGCGGATCGACGTGCCGTTCGCCGTGGTGAACGCCGACGATTTCTACGGGGCCGAAGCCTTCCGGACGATGGCCGACTGTTTGCGCACGCTCGACGGCAGCCGAAATAAATATTGTATGGTGGCCTACGATCTGGAGAAGACGCTCTCGGAGAACGGGACCGTTTCGCGCGGGATCTGCACGGTCGATGCCGCGGGCAATCTGGCGGGCATGGTCGAACGCACGCGGATCGAACGCGCGGCGGACGGGCGGATCGTCTACCGCGACGGCGGAGCCGACGAGGAGCTGGCGCCCGCGACGCCGGTGTCGATGAATCTGTTCGGCTTCACGCCCGACTATTTTTCGTACTCGGCCGAATATTTCCGTGCGTTTCTCAGCGAACATGCCGCCGACCTCGGGGCCGAGTGCTACATCCCCTCGATGGTCAACCGGCTCATCGACCGGGGAACGGTCGAGGTGCGCGTGCTGCGGTCGGACGCACAGTGGTACGGCGTAACCTACAAGGAGGACAAACCCGCGCTCGTGGCGGCTCTTCGACGGATGATCGGCGAGGGGCGCTATCCGGAGAGGCTCTGGGAGTAGCGGTCCGCTGCGGGTGCGGCGAACCGCCGGCATGGTGTTTCGTCTGTGCCCGAAATGGGGGGCATGAAAAGGAAAGGGCCGTTCCGTTCGGCCGGGTGCGGAGCCGGAAGCCGTTCCGGGCTCTTCCGAGGCGGGAAACGGAGAAGGGGATTCGTCCTTTTTTTCGATCTTTTTCCGTGCTTTCTGAGGGCCGAAAGGTAAGACCGGCGCCTGCCGTGCGGGCGAAGCGGGTTTTCGGCGCTCTTCGCCGCGCAAGGGCGAGGCGGGGAGCCGAGCGTCGCGCAGGTAAAGCCCTTCGCAAGGCGGAAAATTGCGCGGAAGTTCGCCCGGCCGGCTGAAGCGGTCGATTGCGCGGGTTGGGCTTGAATGAGCGGCCTCCGTTTTTCGCATCCGTTTCGCTCCGGTCTTATGCCCTGCTGTTCGCATCGTGAGTTTTTTTATGTCCGTTTTGCAAGGGGGGGGGATGAGAGCGGTTCGCCGACGGCGCTGCATCGTCCGGATGCGTCGGGAAAGGCGTCTTGGGACCCGCCGGACCGAAAACGGCAGGCAAGGGGATGGCCTCTGCGAAGGGGCGCCCGGATCGGAAGGCGGGCCGGCGGTAGGGCCGCTGCCGGCATTCGGGCGGCTTCGGGGGGGCGCGACGAAAGGAGCTGGGGAGCGAGGGAAAACCCTAAATCGCTTTCGGATTGTTTTTCGGCACCGGAAGGTACGAAGAAAAAGACGTTCTCCGAATCCCTCTTTGGGCGACGGAAGAACGGGATCGCAGCTCGCGGCGCACGCCCCCGGAAGGGCGGGCCGCCGCCTGCGGAAGCTCCGGCTCGCACGGCTCCCAAGAACCCGGCTTCGATTCGAAGAGCGGAAGGCCGGTTTTGCCCGATGATAAAAAGATTCGTTCCGACGAACCGGGAGCGATCCGGATTCGCCCGAAGTTGCCGGGTCGGGAGAACGGGGAGGGGAAAGCAAAGAATTCAATGTTTCGAAGTTATGATTCGTTGTTGTATATTCGATCTGGACGGCGTGGTGGTCGACACGGCGCGGTACCATTTTCTCGCGTGGGCCGAGCTGGCCCGTAGTTTGGGATTCGAGCTGACGCCCGCCGCGGGCGAGGCGACCAAGGGGGTGAGCCGCATGGCGTCGCTCGACATCGTACTGGAGGCGGGCGGATTCGCCGGGCGTTTCGCGCCGGAGGAGCGGGAGTGCATGGCCGCCCGAAAGAATGACCGTTATCTGGAGTTCGTCGGCCGCATGACGCCGGACGACGTGCTTCCGGGCGTGCGGCCGTTTCTCGGCGAATTGCACGCGCGGGGCGTGAAAATCGTGCTCGGCTCCGCATCGAAGAATGCGGGCACGATTCTCGACCGCTGCGGACTGCGGCCGCTCTTCGATGCGGTGGTGGACGGCACGCTCGTCGCGCGTGCCAAGCCCGATCCCGAGGTGTTCGTCCGCGGGGCGGAACTGGCCGGGGAGGTGCCTGCCGCATGCGTCGTCTTCGAGGATGCCGCGGCCGGCATCGAAGCGGCTGCGCGGGCCGGTATGCGTTCGGTGGGCGTGGGCCCGAGCCCGGCGCTGGCGGCGGCCACGCTGCGGATCGCGGGATTCGAGGGCTTCACCTTCGACCGTCTGGCCGCCGCGGTCGACTGAGCGGAGGGCGGATTTTTCGTGCGCCGACGCCGTTCGGCCGCAGTTCGCGTGCGGCCTTCGGTCTGCATGCAGTGCGGAGCGCATTCTCGCACGGCCGCAGCGCGGGCTGCGGTTTCCCGGCAGCGTGTCGGGACGGGAGAGCGGGGAGGACGGAACCGCGAATCGCTGCATGCGGGCGGATTGCCCCGTCTCGAAGGGCTTCACCTCGAAGGCGGTTCGGGGTGGGAGTTCGTTTTGGGAAAGCCTCGTCCTGAGCGTTCGTCTTGGGAAAACCTCGTTTTTCGGGGGCGGCCGTCCTGTGGAGCTCGTTTCGGGAAGAATTCGTTTTTCGGGGACCTCGTTTCGAGCAATGTCCCGTTTCGGGGAGCTCGTCTCGGAGAGGTCCCGTGCGTGCGGCCCCGTCTTTTTCGGGGGGCTGTTCTCGGGGAGCCCGTATCGGGGGCTTCGTCGCGGTAAGGCGCGCGTGGCGAGCCGATTCGGTGTCGCGGGACGGTCCGGGACGATCGCTTTCGGACCGCATCGGACGGCGGATTTCCGCACTGCCCCCCCCCGGCTCCGGCAATGCGCGGAGATCCGCGATCCGCCGCCGTTCCGTGCGGCGTGCGGCGGTTGCCGGTCCGACGGGGAGGGGGGGGGAACGGCGGAATTCGGATTAGGAGGCTGCACGGACCTTGAAATATGAATCATTTTTTATGGAAGAAACTATGTATACCGAGCGATTTATTCAAACCGATGACTGGAAGATCATCGAGGACCGTTTCGATCCGGCGCGGGTCAAATCCTCCGAGTCGCTTTTCGCACTGGGCAACGGCGTCATGGGAGGCCGTGCCAACTTCGAGGAGGGCTATTCGGGTCCCATGCTGCAGGGCAACTACATCGGGGGCGTCTACTATCCGGACAAGACGCGCGTGGGGTGGTGGAAAAACGGCTATCCCGACTATTTCGCCAAGGTGCCGAACAGTGCTTTCTGGACGGGCGTGGGCGTAGAGATCGGCGGCGAGCGGCTCGATCTGGCTACCGTAGGCAGCGTGTGCGACTACCGCCGCGAACTGGACATGCGCCGCGGCGTGCTCACGCGGCGCATGAGGGTCGTGATGGGCAATGGCATCGAAGCGGAGGTGGAGGTCGTGCGGTTCCTGCCGCTCGAACGCCGCGAAACGGGTGTCGTCCGCTTCGCCGTGAGGCCCCTCGACCGCGATGCGGAGGTGCGGTTCTCCCCTTTCATCGACGCCGACGTGCGCAATGCGGATGCCAATTACGACGAAAAGTTCTGGGAACATGTCGCAACGGAGTCCGATGCCGTGCGGATGCGCACGCGCAAAAGCGGCTTCGAGGCTGCGTGGGCGCAGGTCTGCACGCTCGCAGGGGCCTCCTTCAGGAATGAGACGGCGGGCGAGCGCGTCGCACAGACCGCTACGGTGAAGCTCCGCAAGGGCGAGGCGGCGACCTTGTATAAATATGCCGGCATCTGCTCCTCGCTCAACCATGCCCCGGACGGACTGATCGCCGCGGCCCGCCGTGCCGCCGAAGAGGCCCGCGCCGCAGGCTTCGAGGCGCTGCTCGCCGAGCAGACGGCGGCGTGGGAGCGCCGGTGGCACGGATGCGACATCGAGATCGGGGGCGACTCCGAGGCGCAGCAGGGCATCCGCTTCTGCATCTTCATGCTCCTGCAAACCTACACGGGCGTGGATGTGCGGCTCAACATCGGTCCGAAAGGGTTCACGGGCGAGAAATACGGCGGCGTAACCTACTGGGACACCGAAGCCTACTGTCTGCCGTTCTATCTTTCGACGGCGGGCCGCGAGGTGGCCCGCGCGTTGCTCGTCTACCGCTACGACCAGCTGGACAAGGCCATCGAAAATGCTGCGAAACTCGGTTTCGGCGGCGGTGCGGCCCTCTATCCGATGGTAACGGCCGACGGCGAAGAGTGCCACAACGAGTGGGAAATCACCTTCGAGGAGATTCACCGCAACGGAGCCGTCGCCTACGCCATCCGGAACTACATCCGCTATACGGGCGACGAGGCCTATATGGCCGAATACGGATTGGAGGTGCTGCTCTCGATCGCCCGCTTCTGGGTGCAGCGGATCACGTGGTCGGAGGCGCGCGGGAAATACGTGATGCTGGGCGTAACCGGTCCCAACGAGTACGAAAACAACGTCGACAACAACTGGTATACCTCTTATATCGCCGCGTGGTGCCTGCGCTATGCGGCCGAAGCGGCCGCGTGGGTGCGCACCCACCGCCCCGGCGACTACCGCCGCATCTGCGCCGCACGCGGGTTCGACGAGGCGGCCGAGACGGCCCGGTGGCTCGCCGTGGCCGACGGGTTGTATCTGGGCGAAGACCGGGAGCTGGGCATTTTCCTCCAGCAGGACGGCTACATGGACAAGGAGCAGCGCCTCGCCGCGGAGCTCGATCCGGCCGAGCGGCCGATCAACCGCCATTGGTCGTGGGACCGCATTCTGCGTTCGTGTTTCATCAAGCAGGCCGATGTCTTGCAGGGGCTCTACTTCTTTTTCGACGATTTCGATCCGGAGACCGTGCGCCGCAACTTCCGGTTCTACGAGCCGCGCACGGTGCACGAGTCGTCGCTCTCGGCCTGCGTGCACGCCATTCTCGCGGCACGGATCGGCGACATGGACAAAGCCTACGAGATGTATCTGCGCACGGCGCGGCTCGATCTGGACGACTACAACCGCGAAGTGGAGGAGGGCTGCCACGTTACGTCGATGGCCGGCTCGTGGCTCTCGGTGGTCGAGGGCTTCGGCGGCATGCGCATGCAGGACGGCGTGCTGACCTTCGCGCCGACACTGCCCGCGGGGTGGCGTTCGCTCGCTTTCAGGGTCCGTTACAGAGACCGCGTGCTCTCGGTGCGGGCCACGCCCGACGAGGTCGAGATCGCCTGCGAGGGCGAGCCGGTCGAAATCGGGCTCTACGGCGAGCGCCGGACGGTGGCGGGCAGCCTGCGCTGCGCGACACCCCGTTAGGGTGCGGTTGCGGAAGGCGGCGTCGCACCGCGGGAATCCGGCGCGTGTTTTGCGCGGTGCGATAGGGTTGGAATCCTTTCTGCCGTTTTCCGCCCCGGCAGATGCCGGACCCGTATTCGTCTCTGCGCTCGGGCCGACGGAATGCCGCCCGTTCCGTCAGACCGGATCCGGGGGCGGATGCGCATTCGGATTATGCCGGGGCGGAAAACGGACGGAGCAATACGAAGAACAGATATGCAAACGAATCATCCCGAATGGAGCTGCGGTGCGGTGCTCTACGAAATGAATGTCCGCCAACTGACCCCCGAAGGTACGCTGCGGGCAGCCGCGCAGCGGCTGCCGTTTCTTAGCCGCATGGGGTTCGACGCCGTGTGGCTCATGCCCGTCTATCCCATCGGCGAGGCGAACCGCAAGGGGACGCTCGGCTCCTACTACTCGATCCGCGACTACTGCGCCGTGAATCCCGAGTTCGGCACGATGGCCGATTTCGACGACTTCGTGGCCGAGGCGCACCGGTTGGGGATGCGGGTGCTCGTCGATTGGGTGGCCAATCACACTTCGCGCGATGCCCGCTGGCTCGCGGAGCGGCCCGCCGACTGGTACGAGCGCGACGAGGCGGGCGAACCGCTCGTGCCGTGCGGCTGGACCGATACGGCCAAACTCGACTACGGGAACCGCGCCGTGTGGCAGGGTCAGATCGACGCGATGCGCTTCTGGGTCGAACGCCACGCCGTCGACGGCTTCCGCTGCGACATGGCGATGCTCGTGCCGCCGGCCTTCTGGCGCGAGGCGGCGCGGCAGCTGCGCGGGGCGAAGTCCGACCTGTTTCTGCTGGCCGAGGCCGAGGAGAGGTGGCTCTTCGACGAGGGAGCGTTCGATGCCTGCTACGGCTGGGAACTGTTCCACCTCCTGAACGACGTCGCGCAGCAGAAGGTCCGCATCACGGCGGTCCGCGACTGGCTCCGTGCCGACCGCGGACGCTATCCGCGCGAGGCGATCCGGCTGCTCTTCACCTCCAATCACGACGAGAATTCGTGGAGCGGCACGGAGTTCGCCCGCATGGGTGCCGCGGCGGAGATCATGGCCGCATTCACCTTCGTCGCCGAGGGTTTCATGCCGCTGGTCTACACGGGGCAGGAGGTGGGCTACGACCACGTGTTCGGCTTCTTCGACCGCGATCCGATTCCCGGGGAGGCCTACCGCGAGAACGCTGCGACGGAACGCTACCGCCGCCTCATCCGGATGCGGCACGCCAATCCGGCCCTCGATGCCGGCGGCCGGGGCGGGACGACGATCGAGATCCGCAACAACGCCGAGGATTGTCTGATGACCTTCGTGCGCGAGCGGGACGGCAACCGCGTGGTGGCCGCGATGAACCTTTCGCCCTATGCGATTCATGCCGATTTCCGGACGGGAATCTATGCCGGAGCCTATGTCGACGCTCTGAGCGGCGAGGCTGCCGAACTGCCCGAACACGTCGAATGCGACATGGCTCCGTGGAGCTACCGGCTGCTGAGCCGCGGGGAACGCTGATTTTCCGTTGTTTGCAGACGGGCTCCGCTGCGCGGTGCCGGGGCCATCCGGTGCCGGCGGCGCCGTCGCGGGCCGCGGTGCGCGGACGGCCGTGCGGTTTCTCGGCGGCAACGGGTCGATGCCCCGTGTCGAAAGGCCGTGTGCGGGGGCCGCTGCTCCGTACATGTGAGGGGGACCGGCGCTTCGCCCGCGGATTCCCGGGCGAGCGGTCGGATGGTCCGCAAGTCGGATCCGGTTCCGCACGGCAGGCGGCGCCGGTTTTTGTGTCCGATCGTAAGAAGCGGAATTTCAGTCCGGTGCGGGGTATGGGTGCGCCGTCTGCGAGGTCCGGGTGTTCGGCTTCACCGGTTGCGATAGTGCCCGCGGTTGTTTCGGGGGCGGCGGCACGGACACAGCCTCGTCTCCGGCACAGCCTCGCCTCCGGCACAGCCTCGCCTCCGGCACCGGCTCGGAGGAGACGCCGGCTCCCTCCCTCCTGCTCTTCGCGGATTCGTTCCGGCCGGAGCGGGGCGGAGCGCTCGGCGACGTGTCGAGGGTGCGGCTGCCGGATGGGGCGGAGCGGCGGCCGGTGCCGCTGCCGGACCGGCGCGACGGGAGCTTCCGGTCCGATGCGAACGGAGCCCGGCCGGCGAAGAAGCGTCTGGCGCGGAATTCGGCCGCCGGTTCGGGAGAGGGCGGCCGTGTGCGCCGGTTATCCCCGTGTCGGCGACGGAGGTGCGCCGTTTGCATGAAAAACTTTCGGCCTTTTCTTTCGGGTTTACCGCGATTTTCGTATGTTTGCTGAAAATTAAGCTGCAAAGATGGCAACACCGATCCATTTGGCCCATCGGCCGATCATGTCCGTCGACGACTACGCGCCGCACGACGGCATTTATAAGAATCGTACGGATGCGGAGAGCCTTTCGGTGGGCAATGCGCAATACGACGGCGGCGAGATCGCCGCGAAGGTGTTCCGGCGCGTGAACGGCCGTTGGAGCCGCCAGAGCGAGGAGTTGCCGCTGCACCGCGTGTTCGATCTGGGAACCGTCGTGCTGAAGTCCATCTTGCAGAGTGCCGGCGTGCCCGCACCGTCCACGGCGCTGGACGTTACGCTCCGCGCTCCGGCGCGGCGGGCCGAGATCCGCGACTACTATGTGAAAAACCGGGCCGAGCTGCAACCCAAACTGAGGGAGCTGAAGTGCGTGCTCGACTATTTTATGAACGAGGAACCGAAATTGTAGGAGTTCCCTGCGGCGTGCGGCGGCTCCGGGCGCTGCCGCCCCTTATTTCGAAGCTATGAAACGACTGATACCGCTTCTGCTGACGCTTTGCGTCGCCGCGGGCGCCGCAGCCAAAACCTACGGCGTGCGCGACATACCCGATGTCCAGCGTGCCGACCGCACGCGCTATGTCTCCGATCCCGACGGCATCCTGTCGGCGGCGGCCGTGGCGCGCATCGACTCCGTGTGCGCTTCGCTGCGCGAGCGCAACATCGCTCAGGTGGCCGTGGTCGCTGTGGGCGACATCGAGGGCGGCGACGTGTTCGGCTTCGCCATCGAACTTTTCGGGTCGTGGGGCGTCGGGCGCGGCGACCGCGACAACGGCGTGGGCATCCTGCTGGTGCGCGACCGACGCGAGATCCGGATCGTTACGGGCGACGGCGCGGAGGGCGTGCTGCCCGACGCCGTCGTGAAACGCATCCAGATGAAATACATGCTTCCCTACTTCCGCGAAGGGGATTACAGCGCCGGCATGACGGCAGGCGTCGAGGCTCTGGCCCGGCGGCTCGAAGGCTCCGAACTCGATCTGGGCGGCACGGATGCGGCCTCGGGCGGAGCGATGCCCGCATGGGCGATCCTCGTGATCGTGCTGGGATGCGTCGCCGTGCCGCTGGGAGCCTCCGTGTGGGGCTATTATCGCCGGAAGCGTTGTCCGCGCTGCCATCGGTATACGCTCGGATTGCGGTCGCAGGAGGCGGTGCGGAGCACACCCGCCTGCAAGGTGATCGAATATACGTTCGTCTGCACGAATTGCGGCGAGGTGGTCAGGCGGCAGGTCCGCAGCGAGCGGGACAACCATCTGGGCGGTCCGGGCGGCGGCGTCTTCATGGGCGGCGGTTTCGGCGGCTTCGGCGGCGGCGGTACGGGCGGCGGCTTCGGGGGCGGTCATTTCGGCGGCGGAGGTGCGGGTTCGAGGTGGTAGCACCGGGGAGTTTCGCGCCGGAAGCGCCCGGTCCGGTGATGGCTCGGGAGCCGGACGACACCGAGGCTTGCGCCGGAGCGGGTGTCGGAGCGGGGCTGGAGCGGGGGCCGGAACGGGCTTCGGACGCCGCCGGATCGGGAGACGGGCGGTTCGGACCCCGGGCGGATGCCGGAAGCGGGCCGGCTTCGGACTTTCGGACGGCGGACATGCGAGCTTTGCCGAAACGGCGCTCCGCACCGGAACGGAGAAATTTGAATCGGAATAAACCAATCAATGACAATCGAAATGAAAAACAGCAAAAACCGGATCTGGATCGTGATCGCCGCCGTGGTGGCGGTCATCGGCATCTTCTTCTATTCGACCTACAACGGTTTCGTCTCGAAGGACGAGGCCGTGAAGACCGCATGGTCCAACGTCGAAACGCAGTATCAGCGTCGTGCGGACCTGATTCCCAATCTCGTCAGTACGGTGAAAGGATATGCCGAGCACGAAAAATCGACGCTCGACGAAGTGGTCGAAGCACGTGCGAAGGCGATGTCGTTCCAGCTCTCGGCGGACGATCTCACGCCGGAGAAGATGGCCGAATTTCAGCGTGCTCAGTCGCAGGTGGGCTCGGCGCTCGGGCGTCTCATAGCCGTGGCCGAAAGTTATCCCGACCTGAAAGCCAATCAGAATTTCCTCGAATTGCAGGCCCAGCTCGAAGGGACCGAAAACCGCATCGCCGTCTCGCGCAAGGAGTTCAACGAGGTGGTGAACAGCTACAATGTGGCGATCCGCCGCTTCCCCGCCAACCTCGTGGCCGGTATGTTCGGGTTCGAACGGAAAGCGCGTTTCACGGCTGCGGAGGGGGCGCAGACCGCGCCGACGGTGGCGTTCTGAATTTGCCGGCCGGAGCGGACGGGGCTCTTCGCGTATGCGGCGGGAGCCCCGTTTCGTTTTGCCGTGCGTCGGGGGGGCGGTCGGGAACGGACGATCGGATTCCTGCGACGGGCGATTCGGCGGGTCGCGGGGATTTTTCGTACGGGGCGGTCGGCGGAGCGGCGGCTGATTTCCCGCATCGGATTGCCGCAGTTTTGCGTCTTGCGATAAAGAGGACTTTTCGTGAAGCTTCGCAGGTGCGCGTGCGGATGTTCGGCGGCGCCGCTGCTGCGGTCGCGGTCGGCTCCGTTCCGTGCGGAGCTGCGGGCGGTGCGAACGTTCGCTGCGGGGGGCGCCTGCTTCGGACCGTTCGGCGCACTCCGTCCCGGCCGGCAGCCGGACCGGCTCGGTAGGTGGAGCGCTGAACCGAATAGCGTTCGGACTGCGGCGAAGCGGCAAAATACCCTTCGGAATGCTGCCATCCGACCGGGTGCAGGCTGGGAACCCGTTCGGAGATCGGCGATGCGGGAAAATTCCCCCCCCCTCTTTCCCGAAAAAGAACCGTTTCGATAAACCGGGCGCAGAGCCGAACGGGAGTTCGGGCTCTGCCGAGGCGGGAAAGGCGACCGTGGGAAAACGAGCGATCGCTACTCGTTGCTTCGCACCGAAGACCGCGTTTGCGGATGCGAGTCGCTCCGAAGGGGATTTGTCGGACGGTTCCGCCGCGCAGTCGGAAGGGTGCGGGGCGGCCGAGGCGGAGGGGGCTTGATTGGGACCTTCGCTCCTGTTCCGGAACGGAAAACGGGCCGGGCTGCGAATGCGGGGAGAAGGGAGGAAATCTTTAGCCGCAAAACGGACGTTCCGCTGTTTCGGGGGCCGTGCCCCGACCCGATCCGTTTCGAAGTCGCTGCAAGGAGTGCAGGGATGCCGGCAGCTGCGGCGGACGGAACGAGGTTTCATTCCTGCCGGAGAGCTGGGGCGGGCGGCCCGGAACCGGAAGTTCATAGGGGTGTTTCCGCTCTTCGACCGGGTGGAGCGAAGTTTATTTCCGCCGGAGAGCCGGGCGGCCCGGGGATCAAAGTTCGAACCGGACGCCGCCCACGAAGTTGAATTGTTCCCGATAGGGGTTGCAGATGATGCGGGCCAGCAGTCCGAGCCGCAGGTTGCGGCGCAGGGTCCACGTCTTGGCGGCATGAAGATAGACGTTCGTAACGGCGAATCCCCGCGTGTTGAAGCAGTTCTCGGTGGACCACGGCATGAATCCCACGCCCGTCTTGAAGTCGACGGCCTGCCGGAGGGCGAACGGATAGGAGATCTCCGCATAGGAGGAGTAGTTGCGCCTGCCGTCGTCGGCGACATCCGCACCGGCGAACATCGTGCCCCACCAGATGCCGATCGGCACCCGCTCGCTCACGCTCCACGACAGGCTGGCTTCGAACGTGTGGGCGCTGCGGTGTCCGAAGTCGAAGAAGCGCCCCTCGGCTTCGGGGTGGGGTGCGATGTAGTAGTCGATGAGCGCGGCTTCGAACCGTCCCTTCCGGTAGCCGAGCGAGAGGTTCACCTCGCGCATCTGCGTCCCCGAGAAATCGGTCGACGCCCATGCGCCGATGAACAGGCCGCCCCACGAAACCCGCAGGAAGGGCTGGAAGCTCGCACCGGCCTGATAGCTGCCGCGGCTGACGTAGCTGCTCAGCAGTTCGATGCCCATCTCGAATCCGAGCCGCGGGGAGGCCGCCTCCGCGAGCGTGTCGGCGCACTCTTCGGGAATATGCTTTTCGGGGATGCTCTCTTTGGGGGTGCGGGCCGAGGCGCTGCGGGCCGTGAAAAGCAGAAGTACGGCGACGATCGGGAGGATGCTGCTGCGGGTCATGGCGGTAGTCGGGGTTTTCGAAAGCGCAAAAGTAACTTTTTTCTGAAGAAAAAAGGAGAGTTCGGGATAAGATTTGTTACATTTGCGCCGTTATTCCGGAATTATGGACCACACGAAAGTCAAAGGTTACGTTTTGGGAGCGGTCGCAGCCGCCAGCTACGGACTCAATCCGCTCTTCGCGCTGCCGATGTACGAGGCGGGCATGGATGTCGATTCGGTGCTCTTCTACCGCTATGCGGCGGCCGTCGTGCTGCTCGGCGGACTGATGCTCGCGAGGCGGCAGTCGTTCGCGCTGCGCCGGGCCGAGCTTGCGCCGCTCGCGGCGATGGGCCTGCTCTTCTCCTTTTCGTCGCTCTTCCTGTTCCGGAGCTACAACCTCATGGATGCGGGCATCGCCTCGACGATCCTGTTCGTCTATCCCGTGCTGGTGGCCGTCATCATGGCCCTGTTCTTCCACGAGCGGGTTTCGCTCCTCACGACCCTCTCGATCGGACTGGCTTTCTGCGGCATCTCGCTGCTCTACAGGGGCGAGGGCGGCACGACGCTGAGCCTGCTGGGAGTGGCGCTCGTCTTTCTTTCGTCGCTATGCTATGCGGTCTACATCGTCGGCGTCAACCGTTCGGCGCTGCGCCGCATGCCCACCGAGAAACTGACCTTCTATGCGCTTCTGTTCGGGCTCTCGGTCTTCGCGGTGCGCCTGCGTTTCGGCGCCGGTCTGCAACCGGTCCCGACGGCGGGACTGTGGGTCAATGCCGTTTCGCTGGGCCTGTTCCCGACGCTCGTGTCGCTCGTAACGATGGCGCAGGCCATCCGCTGCATCGGATCGACGCCGACGGCGATTCTCGGCGCACTGGAGCCCGTAACGGCGCTTTTCTTCGGCGTGGTCGTCTTCGGCGAGCAGCTCACCTTCCGCATCGTAACGGGTGTGGTGCTGATTCTCGTCGCCGTTACGGTCATCATCGTGGGCAAACCGCTCGCGGAGCGTCTTTCGCCCTTGTTCCGGCTCCACCGCCTGCGGTAATCACATCCCTTTTTTGATCCCCTTGCGGATCAGCAGCACGTTCACGGGCAGCGACACGAGAAAGCCGCAGCACATGGCGATCTGCATCATGAACCAAAACCGAAAGGTCGTGCGGGAGAACGCCGCACCGTCGCCGAGGACGAAAATTGCGACGGCCATCCAGCCGTACATGCCCGCCTGCCATGCCGTGAGGGAGAGAAAATCGGCCTTGGCCGCACGGACGACCGCCTCGCCGCGCGGAATGCGCTCCATGCCCCGAATGGCGGCATACTGGAAGCCGATGCCGAAAACGAGCGCCAGCAGATAGTCCGTTATCCATGTCCCTGCGAGCAGGCTGCCCCCGACGGCTACCGGCACGAAATACAGGAACCACTCGCCGGTCAGGTCGGCCAGCGTGCAGCCCGCTCCGCAATGGAGCGTCGAGAGCACCGCCGACTGCCAGCGCGGACGCGGAGCGCCCATGTTCATCGTCTCCATATTCATCGTCTCCATATTCATCGTCCCCATGTTCATCGTTCCCGTGTTCATTGCCTCCGTCTCCGTCGTGTCCGTTTTCATCGTGCTCGTCTTCGTCGCGTGCGGGGGCATCCCGTGCATCTCCGTTTTTCCCGGTCCGCCCGCTCCCGGTCCGTCCGGTTCCATGCCCGACGTTGCGTGCGTCATGGACATGCGGTGCATCTCTTTTTCCGGTTCGCTTCTTTTGTCGCAGGGCATATCCGCGATCATGCGGCCGCTTTGGTCCTTCGCTTCGGTCATACGCATGTGCGGAGAATCCGCACAGCTCTTGTCCCGGAGAGGGACAGGCGTTCCGTTCGTTCTCCGCGTGCCGGAGTGAAGATTTTCCGGGGCCGTCCCGTCCGGTTCCGCCGCGGGACGGCCGTTGCGGCATGCCTCTCCGGTCGTCGGTGCGGGATGCGGTTTCGCAGCCCTTCCGAAAGAGAAATAGGCCGCCAGCCCGACCGCGCCCGACCAAAGCGGGGTCAGAATCCATACGGCGTTCATGATGCGCATGGGCTGCGGACGGCGCCGCAGGTCGAACGCGACGACGGCAGCCGAGAGGAGGCCGCTCAGCACGGCGAGGCAGGCGGCGATGGAGAAGTGCTGCATGGCGGAATTTCGTTTTTCGATCCACCGAACAATTCGGATGCCAGCGGCGGACGGCGCCGGGATGTGCGTTGCGTGTATGTCGGACGGGCGGGCGGGTGTCATGGCCGTGCGTCCTTATGCGGCGTTGGGAGAGAGGGGTATGTGCGGAACATGTCTGCGACGGTCCGGCCGGCCGTTGTGCGCTCTGAGGGTTTCGCCGGAGGTTCCTTTTCGTCGGGGGGCAGTTGCGACGCGCCTCGGTCGGAGGATTCGATCCGGCTTTGGACGGTTACGGGGCGCTGCGGAGAGGGCGTGTATCGTGGCGGCACGATGCGGTGCCTGCGCAGGGCGGGAGCGGGAGGTGCGAAATGTTCCGTGCCGAGACGCCCGGAGCGTTCGGCGGCAGGCGAAAACATCCGTCCCAAGCGGAACTGCGATGCGATTGCGCTCCGCGCGATCCCTTTCTGTGCCGCCGTGTGGGGAATGGACGGGTGTCCCGTCGGCGGGTACGGTCCGCTGATGGCGGGAACGTCCGTCCGGAGTACGACGGTACCGTTGCCCGAAGCGCTGCCATCCGGAGGCCGCTGCGTCGTGCCGCATCGGCGGTCATTCGGACGAAGCCTTGGCGCATTCGACGGCGAAGGTTTTTTCGTGCGGGCCGGATTCGTTACCGTCCGCTGTACCGCGGCGTCTTCCCGGCCGAAAACGTTGCCCGCCGGAGGACGGTGCACCTCGGCGGACTGTCCGTATTCGTACTCTCCGGCCGGAACATATATAAAATAGCATCCCCGCAGGATTCCGAACGGGAAACTGCGGGGATGGATGGCCGTTGCAGCGGCAGCGGTTTATTCCTCCGGCGGAATCAGCCGGTTCACGCGGTGTTTCAGCGAACTCACCTCTTCTTCCAGAGCGAGCATTTTCTTGTTGCACAGGTCTGCGGTCGGCACGAGCGACGGCGTCATGTACCATTCCGCTTTCCAGATGCGGCGCAAATCCTCTTTCCCGAAGCGGAGAACCGGATAGCTGCGCGTGTCGTAGTTGTCGGCGAGTGCGGCGAAACCGCCTTCGTTTTCCGGCAGGGGCCTCAGCCGGCGGATGAGGCATTCGTTCCGCTGCGTAACCAGCACGCAGACGCTCCGTTCGTCGAGCTGCGCCCACTCGTCCTCGCCGAGCAGCCGGCAGACGATGTATCCGCCCTCTTGCAGCGTGGGACGCATCGCTTCGTCTTCGGTCCGGAAACAGAGGTAAAAACCTCTTTCGGGCATGAAGCCCGGGACGCGGATCGTCTCGGCGCCGGAGTACACCGTCTGAGCCTCCGCGGCGGCGCTCAGGTCGGCGACGGGAATCCCCGCGGCCGGACAGGTGCCTGCTCCGTTGTAGGAGGCCCGCACATCGCGCAGCTGATCCGGATCCGTTTCGTCGGCCGTTTTGTAGGTCGGATGGAGCCATGTGCGCAGCATGGGACCCTCGCCGCGCAGCAGCCAGTCGCCGTTCACGTCCTCGTAGTTGCGGAGAAATCTCTGCAGGGTATCTTCCGAAATGCCGTTCGGCTGGCTCAGAATGCCGTTTGCGACCCCTGTAACCTTATAAAAGGTGTATTTTGTAATACCTTTGGATTCAAGGTATTGCAAAATTCTTCCCTTTATAACTGAAATTTCTCTCATATTTTCTTGCTTGTATGAAAAATCTCTACTATATTTGCAGTGATTATAAACTTTATGTAGCAAAAGTATACAAAATTTTCAAAATGGACTCGGTCAGCAAGGAAAAACGTTTAAAAAACATCCGGCGGAATCTTGTCCGCGGGGATAAAAAACTTATAGCGGAACGTGCCGGCGTCCACTGGGTCTGGGTTTCGGAGGTGATTCGCGGGCGGGGTACGAGCGAGCGGGTGCTCGCCATCGCCGAGCAGATCATCGCCGAACGGGCCAAGCGCAAGTAACCGGCAGACGGCGGTTCGCAGAGTCCGGACAGGCCGCATGTTCCGTGCGTGCCGGTGCGCTGTCGTCGGCTGCATGTCTGATAAACGCCTCGAACGATCGGCTTTGCAAATTCTTGGCCGAAAGATAATCAATATTATGTAATAATATAAAATATTCAATATAATAAATATAAAATTTGTTTTTAGGAATCTTGTTCGTATATTTGAATTACAATCCGAGGGGTTGTAACTATTAACCATCCTAAATATTAAGTCCGGGAAAAATTATTGTTGATTGCTTCGCCGGCAGGTATGGGCCTGTCGGTTTCGTGCAGCCAAGACGAAATGGCCGATGCACCGAAAGGGGACGAGCTGCCTGCGGTGTCTTACGCCGTATCCGCGGAGGAAGCGCTCGCCGGTTGGCAGAACATGCCGGACGGCATGCGGACGCGCGGCAAGGCCCGCACGGTGGCGGATGTGCAGACGTTGTACGGCAGTGAAATGACCGCAACCCGGACGGCCGGGGAGGATGCTCCGCTGGGCTATGTCGTCAATTTCGAAGAGGGCGGTTACGCCGTTCTGGGGGCAGACCTCCGGCAAGACCCCGTGGTAGCCGTCGTGAACGAAAATTCGATGACGCCCCGGACGCTCGCCGCGGCGAAACGGGCCGTGGACGCAGGCGAAGAGGTCGATGCGCCGACCTTTGTGAATGCCATGGTGGCCGACTATCTCGTGCGGTCGCTCGACAATAACGAACCGCGTCCGAGGATCGGCTCATGGGAGATCAAGGAGAACAAGGGGTCGATGATGCTGACCAAGTGGGGGCCGGACGGGGTGTACGGCGACGACCTGAATCCGGCGACCGTCGCTATCTGTCGGATTCTGGGATGCAACGAAAGGTTCGGCCGCATCAGTTTCGACCAGCCCGGAGGATATATTCCCGATTGGACTTTGTTGAATACTGCGGCGACGATGAAAACGCCGACGGGCAACTGTGCGGAAGAGGTGGCCAAACTGTGCTCGGCCATGGACGGGACGATTCGGGTCGCTCAGGGAAGCCGCACGACGATCGAAACAATCGTTCGAATTATGAGGAGTTCCATGCGCGAATATCAATTGGTGCAGTCGTTCTCTGTCGATGAACTGGGGGATATGTATTTGGTTTCCGGTAGAATCAGGAGTATGCTCTTCGAGAACAATATGCCTGTGTACGTCGAAGCGACTACGTCCGCGGGAAGCCGTCATGCATGGGTATTCGACGGGTGGCGGATGAGAGAATGTCCGGGCGGTTCCGGCCGTCAATACTATGTGCGCTGCAATTTCGGCTGGCAGGGCGTGAACGACGGAGTGTATTCGTTCGGCAATTTCCTCGGATACGACGAAAATCCGGAATTTATTTCCTATAACTTCGGCGACTGATCGGAGCCGCATCGGTCGCATGACTTTCGACGATCCGACGGATTGCACAGAAATCCGTCGGATCGTTTCGTTCGCGCACTCTGCGGAACCGCTCCCGCAGAGGCGTCGTTCGTGCAAATTTTGTTGAAAATTCGCCGTTGCGGAGGGCGGAAATCCGTGGGAAAAGCGTAAATTTGCAGATTGAATTATTATGGGGGAATGGCCCCTTGCGTTATGTTGAGTATCCTTTACTATCTGTTTCTCGGCGTCGTCTGCACGCTTTTTCTCGTGCTTTCGGCTGTGGCGCTCGTGTTGACGTGGCCCTTCCAGCGGTCGCGCCGCACGGTGCATGAGCTCTCGCGCGTGCTGGTGCGGATTTTCTTTTTCGTTCCGCCCCTGTGGCGCCACAAGGTGATCGGCATGGAGCACGTCGACCGCAGGAAAGCCTATGTGATCGTCATCAACCATCGGGCGATGACCGACATTCCGGCGTTCTACTTCCTGCCGCTCAACTTCCGTTGGGTATCGAAGCGCGAGGTCTTCAGGCTGCCCTTTTTCGGACAGTTCTTGCGTCTGCACGGCGACATCTGCATCGACCGCGGCCATGCGGCCGAGGCCATGGAACAACTGCTGCGCGAGGGACGGCGCTGGCTCGGACGGGGCGTGTCGGTGGCGGTCTTCCCCGAGGGCACCCGTTCGAAGGACGGCGAGATCCACCGCTTCAAGGCTGGCGCTTTCATGCTGGCCCGCGAGGCGGGTGCCGAAATCCTGCCCGTGGTGATGGACGGTACGACGACGCTCATCCGTCCGAACCGGCTGTTCCGCTGGCGCAACACCATCACGCTCCGCGTATTGCCGCCCGTTTCCGCCGAACGCATCGCAGCGGCCGACGTGAAGGAGACGATGGGGGAGGTGCGCGAGGCCATGTGCGCAGCCCTCGCAGCGATGCGCGGCGCGGAGCAGCGCGGCTAAACCGAATGACACGATTATGTCCGACTTACTGAAAAATACCAACAACGACTACGGCGACGACGCGATCGTAACCCTCTCGCCGCGCGAGCACATCCGCCTGCGCCCGGGCATGTACATCGGCAAGCTGGGCGACGGCTCGCAGGCCGACGACGGCATCTACGTCCTCATCAAGGAGGTGGTGGACAACTCGGTCGACGAGTTCATCATGGGGGCGGGGCGGCAGATCGACATCACGATCGAGAACAGCGTGGTCTCGGTGCGCGACTACGGCCGCGGCATCCCCCTCAAATCGCTCTCCGCCGCTGTGAGCGAGATGAACACCGGCGGCAAGTACGGCGGCACGGCCTTCAAGAAGACCGTGGGTCTGAACGGCGTGGGCGTGAAGGCCGTGAACATGCTTTCGAGCGAATTCACGGCCCGCTCGGTCCGCGACGGCGAGGCCCGCACCGTAACGTTCGCCAAGGGGCTGGAGCAGAGCGACCGCTGGGAGAGCGGCGTGGAGGAGAAGAACGGCACGTTCATCTCGTTCCGCGTGGACGAGGAGGTCTTCGGCGCCTATACCTATAATATGGAGTATGTCGAGCAGATGGTGAAGAACTACACCTATCTGAATCTCGGTCTCACGTTCCGGCTCAACGGCCGGAACTACGTCTCGAAGAACGGTCTGCTGGACCTGCTCAACGAGAACCTCGCCGAAGAGCCGCTCTATCCGCCGATCCACCTCTCGGGCGACGACATCGAGGTGGCCATCGCCCACGGCACGGGTTACGGCGAGAGTTACTTCTCGTTCGTCAACGGGCAGTACACCTCGCAGGGCGGGACCCATCAGGCGGCGTTCCGCGAGGCCATCGCCAAGACCATCAAGGAGTTCTATCATAAGGACTACGATCCGTCGGACATCCGCACGTCGATCATCGCCGCCATCTCGGTGAAGGTTACGGATCCGGTGTTCGAGTCGCAGACCAAGATCAAGCTCGGCTCGAAGGAGATCGAGCCGGGGGTGTCGATGCGCAACTTCGTGGTCGAATTTCTGGGCAAACACCTCGACGACTATCTGCACAAGCACGCCGAGACGGCGCAGATTCTCCAGCGGAAGATCGTGGAGAACGAGAAGGAGCGCAAGGCCATCTCGGGCATCCAGAAGAAGGCGCGCGAGACGGCCAAGAAAGTGTCGCTCAACAACAAGAAACTGCGCGACTGCAAGATACACCGCGTGGACAAACACGAGCTGGCCGAGTGTTCGATGATCTTCATCACGGAGGGCAATTCGGCCTCGGGTTCGATCACCAAGAGCCGCGACCCGCGCACGCAGGCCGTCTTCTCGCTGCGCGGCAAGCCGCTCAACTGCTTCGGGCTGACGAAGAAGGTCGTCTACGAGAACGAAGAGTTCAACCTGCTGCAGGCGGCGCTCAACATCGAGGAGGATATGGACAACCTCCGCTACGAGAAGGTCATCATCGCCACCGACGCCGATGTCGACGGCATGCACATCCGTCTGCTGCTCACGACCTTTTTCCTTCAGTTTTTCCCCGACATCATCCGCAGCGGCCACCTCTACATCCTCCAGACGCCGCTGTTCCGCGTGCGCAACAAGCGGGAGACGCACTACTGCTATTCGGAGGAGGAGCGGCAGCGGGCCGTCGCCCGGTGCGGCGCCAATGCCGAGATCACCCGTTTCAAGGGCCTCGGCGAGATCTCGCCCGACGAGTTCCGCGAGTTCATCGGCGAGCACATGCGGCTCGACAAGGTGCGCATCACCAAGGACGACCCCATCCACGACCTGCTGGAGTTCTACATGGGCAAGAATACCTACGAAAGGCAGGGGTTCATCATCGACAACCTCCGTATCGAGGAGGACATCGTACAGGAAGATTTCAATTAAAGTATGGCTGAAGAACGAGATACGAATCGGGAGCGCGAGGCGCGGGACGAAGCCTCCGGCGACGGAGCGGCGGCACCGGAGGCGGGAGCCGCAGAGGGCGGCGGGCAGACCGTCCGGCCGCAGACGGAAGGCGCGCCGGCGGGCCGCTACGATCGTCTGACGCAGGACGAGGGAAGCGTGCGCAAGCTCACGGGCATGTACAAGAACTGGTTTCTGGATTACGCTTCGTACGTGATCCTCGAACGCGCCGTGCCCCACATCGCGGACGGCCTGAAACCCGTGCAGCGCCGCATCCTCCACGCCATGAAGAGCGTGGACGACGGACGCTACAACAAGGTGGCCAACATCGTGGGGCAGACCATGCAGTACCATCCCCACGGCGACGCTTCGATCAAGGACGCGCTCGTGCAGCTGGGGCAGAAGGAGCTGCTGATCGACTGTCAGGGCAACTGGGGCAACGTACTGACGGGCGACGAAGCCGCCGCGGGCCGTTACATCGAGGCGCGTCTGTCGAAGTTCGCGCTCGACGTGGTGTTCAACAAGAAGACGACCGAGTGGATGCGCTCCTACGACGGCCGCAACGAGGAGCCCGTAACGCTCCCCATCAAATTCCCGCTGCTGCTGGCGCAGGGCTCGGACGGCATCGCCGTGGGGCTGGCGTCGAAGATTCTGCCCCACAACTTCAACGAGCTGATCCATGCTGCGATCGCCCATTTGCAGGGGCGAGAGTTCCGGCTCTTCCCCGACTTCCCGACGGGCGGTCTGGCGGACGTGAGCCGCTACAACGACGGTCTGCGGGGCGGGGCGGTGAAGGTCCGCGCCCGCATCTCGAAGATCGACAAGCGCACGCTGGCCATCACGGAGATCCCCTATACGACCACCACCGAGTCGATCAAGGAGTCGATCATCAAGGCCAACGACAAGGGCAAGATCAGGATCCGGCGCGTGGACGACAATACGGCCGAGAAGGTCGAGATCATCATCCACGTCGCAAACGACGAGTCGAGCGACAAGACCATCGACGCGCTGTACGCCTTCACTGACTGCGAGGTTTCGATCTCGCCGAATGCGTGCGTGATCTACGACGAAAAACCGCACTTCCTCGGCGTGAGCGAAATGTTGCGCCGCTCGGCCGAGCACACGCGCTGTCTGCTGGGCCGCGAGCTCGAAATCCGTCTCGACGAGCTGAACGAAGCGTGGCATGCGGCGTCGCTCGAACGCATCTTCATCGAGAACAAGCTCTACGCCCTGATCGAGGGATGCACGACGCGCGAGGAGGCTTACAAAGCGGTCGATGCAGGGTTGGAGCCCTTCAAAGGGCGGCTCCGCCGTGCGGTTACGCTCGAAGACGTGCAGCGGCTGACGGAGCTGAAGTTCATCCGTATCTCGCGCTACGACAGCGACAAGGCCGACAACGAGATCCGTCAGATCGAGGCCGACATCGAGCAGACGCAATACCATTTGGCGCACCTGACCGAGTATGCCGTGGCCTACTTCGAACGCATCCGCGACAAATACGGCAAGGGCAAGGAGCGCCGCACGGAGCTGCGCGAGTTCGACTGCATCGAGGCTACGAAGGTGGCCGTAACGAATGCCAAGCTCTACGTGGACCGTGCCGAAGGATTTTTCGGCATCGGCAAGTCGATGAAGGATGCGGAGTTCGTCTGCGACTGCTCGGACATCGACGATGTGATCGTCTTCACGCGCGACGGCCGCTACGTCATCACGAAGGTGAGCGACAAGGCGTTCTTCGATAAGAACATCTACTACATCGGCGTTTTCAAGCGCAACGACGAACGCACGATCTACAACCTGCTCTACCGCGACGGCAAGAACGGACCGATCATGATGAAGCGCTGCGCCATCAAGGGCATCACGCGCGACAAGGAGTACGACATCACGAAGGGGACGCCTAAGAGTGAAATACTCTATATGTCTGTCAATCCGAACGGAGAGGCCGAAGTGCTCAAGGTTTACTTCAAGCCGCGGCCGCGATTGAAGAAGGTGATCGTCGATCTCGATTTCTCGACACTCGCCATCAAGGGACGCCAGAGTCAGGGCAACCTTTTCTCGCGTTACGGCATCCACAAGATCGTGCTCAAGGAGCGCGGCGCCTCTACGCTCGGCGGACAGGACATCTGGTACGACGAGGAGGTGCGGCGGCTGAATGCCGACGGACGCGGCGTGCTGCTCGGGGAGTTCGAGGGCGACGACAGGTTGATCGTGTGGACCTCTAAGAATCAGTATTATATCACGGGTTACGAACTCTCGCAGCACTTCCCCGACGAGACGGTGCGTGTCGAGAAATACGAACCCGATCGGATCTATGCGCTCTGCTATTACGATGCGGAGCAGAAGTATTACTACTTGAAACGCTTCACGGCCGAGGCGAGCGAACGGATGCAGTTCTTCCTCGACGAGGAGGGCGCGGCCGAGTTCGTAGCCATGACGGGTGCGGCGGGGACGAAACTCCGCATCGCCTACAAGGGTGCGCATGCATCGCGTCCGGCGGACGAGATCGACGTGGACGAGTTCATCGGCGTGAAGAGCCACCGGGCCAAAGGCAAAAGACTGACGACGTACGAAGTAGATTCGCTCGCCTTCATCGAACCCGAGCCGCCGACCGAGGCCGAACCGGACGAAGCTCCGGGGGGCGGCGAATCCGGCCCGGAGGGGCCGATCGGTTTCGAGGCGTTCTCCGCCAATGCGGAGCGGGCGGAAGATCGGGATGTTGCGAATGGTTCGGGCGCTTCGGATGTTGCGCGGACGGAGGACACCCGCACACCGGACCGGGACGCCGGTTCCGGCGGGGCCGCACACCTGCGTCCGCAAACGGGTGGAGGCGGCGAGGGGGCGCAGCCGGTGGCGGGCAGCAAGACTGCCGGACATTCGAAATCGGCAGGCGGCGGCCGGGGAACTGCCTTAGGACCTGTGTTTCCGAACCGTCCGAAGGAGGAGGGGGGCGTCGAGTTCGAGATCGAACGCGCCGTGGGCGATGCCGATCAGATGATCGATTCCGAACAGTTGAATCTGTTCTGATCCGGCATCCGCTCGCAGCCGGGCCGGACCGGGACGTTCCTGTGCAGAGCCCGCGGCAGCCGGAATGCGGGACTGCGAGAAAATGGCCTGTATGGAGCGGAATCGACGGTGTGCTTCCCGGCGGAGGAGCTCCCGGCAGTGGGTTCTCGTGCCGTTTACGCCGGATTGGACGCATGCCGGATCGGGTATCGGACGGATTTCCGGGTTTTGGGACGACGGGGCGCGGCGGAAGTTCGGAGCCTCGGCTGGCGGTATCGGAGAGCGGATCGGTTTCCGGGGAATATGCGCGACACGGAGCCGGAATCGGGACCGGCGTGCGGGCTGCCTGCTCGGAGGCGGATGCGGCGCCGCGAAGTCGGTGGCTGTCCGAACGGCATCGGCGGTGGAGGCCGTGGGGGCGTGAACAGCCCGGGGGGCGAAGAAGCGGATTGTCTGTCGGTCGTCGATTCCCGGCCGGCAGAAGGTGTGGCGAGGTAAGATAGGATAAGATAAGATAAGGTAAGATAAGGCGAGGCGAGACTTTCTGCTATGGTGCGGAAAGCACTCCGTGTGCGGAACCGGCAGTTTGGTCGGGAGTGTGCGTGCCGGTCCGGCGATGTTCGGGATGCGAATTCGAAGTTCGGCCGGGCGGTGCGATTCGGAAATCGGAGTTTGCGGTTCGCTGTTCGAAGCCCGGCGGCAGGAGCTTGGAGCGCTGGATTCGCAGTGCGGGGCGCACTGCGGAGCAGGACGAAGCCGCGAGTAAGAGAACAGGCTTGTCATGTAGGTCTATGCGGATTTGAGGTAATGATGTGCAGTTGTTGGCGGATCAAATAGATAATCGACTTTTGCGAAATATGGGGCCGATCTTTCTGGTGGGGTATATGGGGTGCGGCAAGAGCACTTTGGGGCGGAAACTCGCCCGCCGGCTCGGTGTGCCGTTCTTCGACACGGACAGCGTGGTCGAAGAGCGCGAAGGGGCGTCGGTCTGCGACATTTTCCGTTACGAGGGCGAAACCCGTTTCCGCGAATTGGAGCGTGCGGCGATCGAGACGATCATCGCCGAGGGGGGTGTGTGCGTGGTCTCCACGGGCGGCGGCCTGCCTCTGTGGGGCGACAACATGGAACGCATGAACGGTGCGGGGCATACGGTCTACCTGCGGCGTACGGCCGAGCAAATCGCCGGGAGACTGACGCCGTATGGCCGTCGCAAACGTCCTAAATTGAGTGGTCTTAATGATGTCGAACTCGTGGAATACATGAGATCGGACATGCCCCGTCGCGAGCTGTTCTACGCCAAGGCCCACTCGACCGTGGAGTGCGGCGCGATGAGCGACGAGGAGTTGGTCGCACGGTTATCGAACGAATTCGGAGATGGACGACGATAGACCCATAGGAGTTTACGATTCGGGCATGGGCGGCCTGACGGTGTGGCGTGCGCTGCGCGCTGCGCTGCCCGGGGAGTCGCTCCTCTACCTCGGCGACGGCAAAAACTGCCCCTACGGATCGAAACCGCGCGAGGAGGTCCGGCGGCTGGCCGACGAGGCGGTCGCCGCACTCGTGGCCGAAGGGTGCAAGATGGTGGTCGTGGCGTGCAACACGGCCACGGCCGCGGCGATCGATTTCCTGCGCAGCAAGTACGCTCCGATGCCTATCGTCGGCATGGAGCCTGCGGTGAAACCCGCCTGTCTCCGCACCCGGAGCGGAGTGGTCGGGGTGCTCGCTACGGAGCGCAGCCTCGACGGCGAATTGTTCCGCCGTACGGCCGCCCGCTATGCGGCGGATGCCGAGGTGGTCGCCGCGGCCGGCGAGGGGTTCGTCGAACTGGTCGAAGGCGATCTGGAGACGACCCCCGAGGCCGAAGCATGCGTGCGGCGCGTGCTCGAACCCATCCTCCGGCAGGGGGCCGACCAGATCGTGCTGGGGTGTACGCACTATCCCTTTCTGCTGCCCGCGATCGAACGGGTCGCCGCCGGATGGGGAGCCGCGATCGTCGATCCGTCGCCCGCCGTCGCCCGCCGCGTCGCGCAGTTGCTCGACCGGTACGCACTGCATGCCCCTGCGGACCGCGCACCCCGCTTCGGGTTCCGCACCTTCGCCGACGAGGCTTACCGCCGGCGTCTCGAACGGAAAGCGCTGGGGCGATAATTTCGTATTCTGAAAAAAAATCCGTACCTTCGCTTGATTTATCAAGCGTATTTTCTCCGACACGATGGCATCCGAACATACGACACCCCCGAGCAGGAAGCGGAACGTGCAGCGCACCAACGGCGACAGCGCCCGTTGGATCGCAGGGCTCGTGCTCTTTTTCGCAGGGCTTTACATCACGTCTTCCGTCCTCTTCTACTTCCTCTGCTGGCGCAGCGACCTGAGCGTGCTGCAGGGCGTCGGTGCCGAGGACCCGCGCTTCGACGGTTCGGTCGAGAACCTGTGCGGCCGCTCCGGAGCGTGGCTCGGCGAGTTGATCGCCGGACGCGGATTCGGTTTGTTCGGCATCCTGCTGCCGGTGATGCTGATGCTCGTCGGGGTGCGGATCATCCGTCGCAAGCCGCTGATGCTTAACCATTCGATTCTCAGTCTTTTCCTCATCATGATCCTCGGGTCGCTGACGCTGGGATTCGTATTCGGCGACAAGTTCAACCTCATCGCCAGCAGCGGTTGGGGCGGCGCCCTCGGCATCGAGGCGGCGCGGATGCTGGACGAAGGGATCGGCGCCGTGGGTACGGCGCTCGTGCTGCTCGGCGGGTGGATTCTGACGGGCGTGTTCATCAACCGCAATTTCATCAATACGGTCAATTCGGCCGGCAACGCCGTGGTCGACAAGGGCGGCCGGATCGTGGAGATCGTCAAACACCGGGTCGTGCCGACCCACTCTCGCGGCGACGGAGCGGAGGGGGCGGATGCTACGGACGGGCAGACCTGTGCAAGCGCCGTCCGGCAAAGGTCCGGGGCGGTCGGGGAGACGGTCCGTCCGGCGGCGGCATCGCCCGGCGACGACGACGCCGACCGCCGGCGCTTCGGGCAGGCCGGGACCGAAGGTGCGGCGCTCGGTCGTCCGGCTGCGGCTCGGTCTGCGGAGGAGGCTGCGACGGCGGATGCCGTTTCGCCTGCTTCGTCTGCGACGGCGGCTCGTTTCGGGGCGGCGGGGCGGACGGGAGTGCCCGTCGAGATCGAGAAACCTGCGATGGAGACGGCGGAGCCGAGGGGGGGGCGCCCCCTGAGGCCGGCGGCGACCGGAGAGGACGATCCCTTCGTGGTGTTGACGACGGATGGAGGAGCAACCTCCCGAAATGCGGAGATGCCGGCCGCGCCGGCTCGGGGCCGGGTCGTGATGGGCAGCGACGGACTGATCGAACTCGATCTTTCGGACGAAGGGGCGGCGGCGCCTGCGGCCTCGCAATCCGGTGTGGACCCTGTGGTCGCCGAACGGCTGCTTTCGGGGCTGAAGGATGCCGGGCCGGAGGAGGGGCTGACGGAAATACTCCTCGACGAAGGCGGGGGCGAGACGGCCCTCGCGTCCGCCGGAGCGGCGCGCGAACGGGCTGCTGTGCATGCGGCGGCCGAAGGGCTGACGGAGTTGACGCTCGGCGGGGCGGATGCCGGCGGACAATGCGGTTCCGGCGGGGATGCCGGGCGCGGAGGGACTGCTGTGCATGCGGCGGCCGAAGGACTGACGGAGTTGACGCTCGGCGAGGCGGGGGCGGCCGGAACGGCGCAGGCACTCCCCGTAGCCGGAGCTGCGGCGGCCGGGCGACCTTCGGACGCTGCGGCTGCTGCGGACGGCTCGGGCATTGTGATTACGGTCGAGGAGCGCCGGGCCGCACTGGTCGACGAGCGCAAGATCACGACCGAAGCCTACGATCCGCTCAAAGACCTCGTGAACTACCGCCGTCCGCCCGTGAGCCTGCTGGAGGACTATCAATCCGATTCGGAGGTGAGCGACGAGGAGATCTACGAGAACAAGTCCCGCATCGAAGAGACGCTCAAATATTTCAATATACCCATACAGCGGATCAAGGCTACGGTCGGGCCTACCGTTACGCTCTACGAGATCGTGCAGGCGCAGGGGGTCAAGATTTCGAAGATACAGGGGCTCGAAAACGACATCGCCCAAAGCCTGAAGGCGCTCGGCATCCGCATCATCGCGCCGATCCCGGGCAAGGGAACCATCGGCATCGAGGTCCCCAACCGCGACAAGCAGGTGGTGTCGATGTATTCCGCCGTGCGGTCGATGCGCTTTCAGGAGTCGAGGGCCGAACTGCCCGTGGTGATCGGCCGCACGATCCAGAACGAGAACTACGTCTTCGATCTGGCGAAGATGCCCCACCTGCTCGTGGCGGGTGCCACGGGGCAGGGCAAGTCCGTGGGGCTGAATGCGATCATCACGTCGCTGCTCTACAAGAAACACCCGGCGCAGCTCAAATTCGTGATGATCGACCCCAAGATGGTCGAGTTCTCGCTCTATGCCAAGATCGAGCGTCATTTCCTCGCCAAGATGGAGTCCGAAGAGGAGGCGATCATCACCGATCCGAAGAAAGCGGTCTATACGCTCAATTCGCTTTGCACCGAGATGGACAACCGTCTGGAACTCTGCAAGAAGGCCGGAGCACGCAACATCGCCGAATACAACGAGAAGTTCGTCTCGCGCCGGCTGAATCCCCAGAACGGGCACCGCTATCTGCCCTATATCGTGGTGGTGGTCGACGAGTTCGCCGACCTCATCATGACGGCCCGCGAGGTCGAGGGGCCCGTGATGCGTCTGGCGCAGAAGGCGCGCGCCATCGGCATCCACCTCATCATCGCCACGCAGCGCCCCGACGTGAAGGTCATCACGGGCGGCATCAAAGCCAACTTCCCGGCGCGTATCGCTTTCCGCGTGATGCAGATGATCGACTCGCGCACGATCATCGACCAGCCCGGGGCCAATCAGCTCATCGGCCGCGGCGACATGCTCTTTTCGAAGGACGGGGAGCTGACCCGCATCCAGTGTGCGCTGGTCGAAACGCGCGAAGTGGAACGGATCGTGGACTACATTTCCAAGCAGCAGGGCTACACCGAGCCTTATCCGTTGCCGGACTACACGCCCGAGACGGGCAGCGAAGCGCCCGCGGGCGGCGAGAGCGGAGCGCCCGTGAAATACGATTCGCTCTTCGCCGAGATCGCCCGCTCGGCCGTGTCGGGCGGTTCGATCTCCACGTCGATGATCCAGCGCAACTACGAGGTGGGCTTCAACCGTGCGGGCCGCATCATGATGCAGCTCGAACGTGCCGGCATCGTGGGGCGGCAGGAGGGGGCCAAGCCGCGCGACATTCTCTACCACGACTTGCCGTCGCTCGAAGCCCGCTTGCAGGAGCTCGACGTGTTCTGACCGGGGGGGGCCGGACGTTGGCTGTTCGGGTCGGCGGTCGGGGCCTGTACGAAGCCCCCGGGCGGATGCGCGCCTCCGCAAAAGACGGGGCTGCCTGCCGCCCGCACCTCGCGCAGGACCGGAGCTCCGACGCTGCGGACTGCGGACCGTGCGGCGCGGGAGAAGCCGGAATTCGTCCGGCCTGTGCCGCGCCGAAAAAACATCTTCGATTCTCGGAGGCGGTTTCGTTGCGCCGGGTGCGATCCGGGCTTCGCCCGAAGATTGCCGAGGCGGGGGAACGGCTTACGAAAGAGAACGTTCCGCGGCGAAAATAGGGTTCGAAATATCTATCGTATCGTTAATTATATAGTTGTCTATGTCGATCGTCCGAAATTCACACTCCTTTCGCCGCCTCCTGAGTGGGGCGGTGCTCTCGATGACGGCGCTCTCGGCCGTGGCTTCGACTTCCGCCTCCGCTTTGCCTGCTGCGGAGAGGGACCGCCTTCCCGTTTCGGCCGGAATCCTGTCCGTTGCGGCCGACCGTATTCCCGCGCCGGATGAAATCCTGTCCGATGCGGAGCCCGGTCGTTTGCGGTATTCCGAACGAGTGCGGCCCGCTGCGGCACCGGCAGGCCGGCGGCAGAACGGGGTTTCCGCGGCTGATCCGGTTGCCGGAGCCGATGCGGCGCACTCCCGTGCCGCGGAGTTGCTGCGCATGCTGTCCGACCGCATCCGGTCGCTGGGCCGCTATGCGGCGGCCTTCGCGGTCGAAGCCGACGGACAGTCGGCGGCGGGACGGTATACGGTCGGCGGCGACAGTTACTACCTCCGGCTGGGCGATGCCGAGGTCTACGGCGACGGCCGGGTGCGGTATGAGGTGGACAACCGCCGCCGGGAGGTGGCGGTCGATCGGGTGGATGCGGCGAGCCGGAATCTGCTGGACAACCCGACGCGGGCGTTCGATTTCGTGGACGACGAATTCGAGGCCGAACTGCTGTGGGAGCGCGACGGCCGTGCCGCCGTGAAGCTCACGCCGAAAGCGGGGGCGGTGCCGTGCGTCGTTACCGTTGCGCTCGATACGCGGACGATGCGTCCCCTGTCGCTCGAATACGACTTCGACGGCGAGCGCATCCGGATCGTCGTCCGCAGCCTCGAAGCGGTGGACAAGGCGCCGAAGGAATACGATCCGGCCGAGTACCGCACCTATGAAACGATCGACTTCCGGTAGGTATTCGGATGATCGGTGCTCTCTAAAGATTTATCGATCTGATAAAACGTCTTTTGGGTATTTTTTTCTTGATAAAATTTTTATTATATAAAATTTTATATTATTTTTAACAAAAAGAAAGGAGGGGTGTATTTTCATTTGATGATTTTATGTACTGTAAATATTGAAATTTAGTGGTAAAATTGAATTCGTTTATTGTTTTTTTTATTAATCGGACTGCCATGAAAAAGATTATGACATTGTTTGCTTTGGCATTGTGTGCATGTCAGGGTGAAGAGCAACAAGTGGAGCAAAATGTAAACAATTCAGATTTGCAAACGATAACAGAAGACATTGTATTATTGGAGAATTTTAATGGATACGGTGTCGATCTGCAAATTGAAAATATGTATGGTACACGGGTAGATAATAATGCGTTGTATTTATTGAGCGTTACTAAACCGAATCGTACTTTGGAAATCAATTTTATAATGAAAGTTGATGTTTTATCGGATGGGGGATATAAAGTTGCATTGTATACGGATGATGCGGATGATGATTCCGAATTCTTAGGTGCTTTTATATATGATGCTACAGATCGGCTTTCTGATGTAATTGTTTCGTATGAGACTCGTGCGAGAAAAGAGGGGGAGTGTTATGTGGATTGTGTGAAACGGGAATATAAGGAGCGGAAGGACGCTATGGCGGAACGGCCTTTGGACGATGTGGCGTGCAGTTGGATGGGCGGAATTTGCAATACGCTGATTCTTGCTGGAGCCGCATACGACTGCTGCGATACGGAGGATAATATGACGACCGAATGATAATACAATGGATTATGAATACTTCTATGCTATTTTTCTTCGTGCTTTTTCAAGGCCTGATCTACCTGACGGGAATCGTGTATGCCATCTGCGCCTATGCGCATAAACGGATCGGAGTCGGTTCCCTGCTCATCTCGTTCGTGTTGTTTCCCTTTCCTCCGGCCATCCCGCTTGTCTGCTTCTACGGCGAACGACGGCGTGCGAAACATACGGAACAACCCTTTGACGGCCGTCGGATCGAGGCGGGTTGGCTCCTCGTGCTGTTCGCAGTTCTTACGAGCGGTGGCATGAACGCTCTGTGCCGGACGACCGGTGCGGACACCGATTTGGGTCTCTCGTGCAGTCTGCTGGCTACGTTGCTTGCCTCATGGCTCGTCTTGTGGCTGGTGCGTCCGGCGCATCGGTGCAAGGGCTGAGGGAGGCAGAGCGTTGTCGGCCCGATCGGGGTATTTCCAAGGGAAGCGCGGCTCGGCGGCGCTTCCATTTTTTCTCGTCCTCCCGCTCCGTCTTCGTTCGCCCTGTCGGTTCGTCCGACGTTGTCATGCCTCGTCCGGCGTCGGTTGTCGTATGTGCCGGCGCCGGACGTGTGCCTTGCGGCCGTCTCCCCGCCCCCGTGATTCCCGAGCGACTGCGCTTGTCTCGTCGGAAATCTCGTCGTGTTCGGCGGCTGTGCTGCCCGTCGTCCGGTTTCGTGGCTGTCCCGGTGCGGGCCGGAGCTGCGGGACGTATCCGTCCGGCGGACTGTGCCCGCCGCAGCCTGCCGAATCAGGGCCGCCGGCAGTGCGCCGCAGATGCTTCGGAGCGCCTCCCCGCCCGGGGCCGGCGGGCGTTTTGCGGCTTCGGTCGTTGTCCGGAATGTTTTTCCGCCATCGTCTCCGGGCCTCGGCCCCGACCACCGGTCGGGCGACCGGAAAAAAGCCTTCAGATCGGCGGAAAAGGGGCAATAACGGGGGCCCGACCGGGAAATCCGCCCGGCGGATGCGATTTTTCCAGCGCGGGAGTTGCTCAAAACGGAAAAAAATCGTATTTTTGTTCGTTAAAACAGATGTAATCCCAAGACGGAAATGCTAACTGAAGAAGAAAAAAATGCCGGTCTGGTGGGGCGTATCATTCCCATCAATATCGAAGAACAGATGAAAACGGCGTACATCGACTATTCGATGTCGGTCATCGTCTCCCGCGCGCTGCCCGACGTGCGCGACGGTCTGAAGCCCGTGCACCGCCGTATTCTCTACGATATGAGCGCCGAGCTCAATCTCTACTCGGACAAGCCGACCCGTAAGTCGGCCCGTATCGTCGGCGACGTGCTCGGTAAGTTCCACCCCCACGGCGACGCCTCGGTCTACGACGCCATGGTGCGTCTGGCGCAGGAGTGGTCGATGCGTTATCCGCTGGTCGACGGACAGGGCAACTTCGGTTCGATGGACGGCGACTCGCCTGCGGCGATGCGTTACACCGAGGCCCGCATGAAGAAGATCACCGACGAGGTGATGGCCGACATCGACAAGGAGACGGTCGACTGGACGCTCAACTTCGACGATACGATCCCCGAACCCACGGTGCTGCCGACGAAAATTCCGCTTCTGCTGGTCAACGGCGCGAGCGGCATCGCCGTCGGTATGGCGACCAACATGGCGCCGCACAACCTCGGCGAGGTGGTCGACGCCTGCTGCGCCTATGTGGACAACCCCGAGATCGAGTGCGAGGAGCTGCTGCGCTATGTGAAGGGGCCCGACTTCCCCACGGGCGGCATCATCTACGGCTACGAAGGCGTCCGCGAAGCGCTGCTCACGGGCCGCGGCCGCGTGGTGATGCGCGCGAAGACCGAAATCGAGCACACGGCCAGCGGCCGCGAGTGCATCGTCGTAACGGAGATTCCCTACATGATCAACAAGGCGGAGATGATCAAGAAGATCGCCGACATGATCAACGAGAAGAAGATCGAGGGTATCTCCTACATCAACGACGAGTCCGACCGCAACGGCCTGCGGATCATCATCATCCTCAAGCAGGACGCCGTGGCGAGCGTGGTGCTCAACACGCTGTTCAAGAATACGCCGCTCCAGACCTCGTTCGCGGTGAACAACATCGCGCTCGTCAACGGCCGGCCCATGCTGCTCAACCTGCGCGATCTGGTGCGGCATTTCGTGGATCACCGCCACGACGTCGTGGTGCGCCGCACGCGCTTCGATCTGCGCAAGGCCGAGGAGCGGCTGCACATCGTGCTGGGTCTGTTGATCGCGCAGGACAACATCGAGGAGATCATCCGCATCATCCGCTCGTCGCAGACGCCCGATCTGGCCAAGCAGACGATGACCGAGCGCTTCGGCCTGAGCGACTTGCAGGCTTCGGCCATCATCGAGATGCGCCTGCGCGCCCTCACGGGGCTCGAACACGGCAAGCTCACGGCCGAACGCGACGAACTGGAGAAGCAGATCGCCTATTTCAGGGAGGTGCTCGAAACGCCCGCCGAGCAGATGCGGATCATCAAGGAGGAGCTGCTCGATATGAAGGAGAAATACGGCGACGAACGCCGTTCGGAGATCGTCTATGCCTCCGAGGAGTTCAACCCCGAGGATTTCTACGCCGACGACGACATGGTCATCACCATCTCGCACATGGGATACATCAAACGTACTCCGTTGGCCGAATACCGCACGCAGAACCGCGGCGGCGTGGGCGTGAAGGGAAGCGCCACGCGCGACGAAGACTTCATCGAACACATCTACGTGGCCACGATGCACAACACGATGCTCTTCTTCACGGAGAAGGGCCGCTGCTATTGGCTCAAGGTCTACGAGATTCCCGAGGGGGCGCGTTCGTCGAAGGGCCGCGCCATCCAGAACGTCATCCAGATCGAGTCCGACGACAAGGTGCGCGCCTACATCAACGTGAAGCGCCTCGACGATGCCGACTACGTGAACGACAACTACATCATCATGTGCACGAAGGACGGTACGATCAAGAAAACCCGGCTCGAAGCCTACTCGCGTCCGCGCCAGAGCGGCGTGAACGCCATCGTGATCCGCGAGGGCGACCAGCTGATCGAGGCCAAGCTCACCAGCGGCCGCGCCGAGGTGATGCTCGCGGCCCGCGAAGGCAAGGCGATCCGTTTCAACGAGAGTACGGTGCGTCCGATCGGGCGTGTCGGCGCCGGCGTGCGCGGCATTTCGATCGACGAAGGCGACGAGGTGGTCGGCATGATCTGTGTGGAACCCGATTCGAAGCAGGAGGTGCTGGTGCTGAGCGAGAACGGCTACGGCAAGCGGACCGATCTGGAGGAATACCGCATCACCAACCGCGGCGGCAAGGGCGTGAAGACGATCAACGTTACGGAGAAGACGGGCAAACTCATCTCCATTCAGGCCGTAACGGACGACAACGATCTGATGATTATCAACCGCTCGGGTCTGACGATCCGCACGGCCGTGTCGCAGATCCGCGTCGCGGGCCGTGCGACGCAGGGCGTGCGCATCATCAACCTGCGCGAGGGCGATGCCATCGCCTCGGTGATGGCCGTGCCCCGCTCGGAAGAGGAGGAGACGGCTGCGGCGGCGGACGAAACCGGTGCCGCGCAGTCGGACGGGGCGACGACGACTCCGGCCGACGACACCGCCGCCGCACCGGCGGACGGAGCGCCTGCTGCGACGGAGGAGCCCGAAGCCGGAAAGCCGGAGCGGCCGGCCGGAAGCGACGAATGAACGAAACAGCTAAATAAAACCTTTAATTTTTTACTATGAAACGATTGATTTTGATGGTTGCTGCGGCTCTGGTGCTGGCCGCACCCGCCGCCGAAGCGCAGAAGGTCAATAAGGAGGCGCTGCTGGCGAAAATCGCCAAGAGCGATGCCGATGTCGCCAATGCGAAGAAGGGGGCCAAAGCCTCTACGTGGATCAACCGCGGCAAGGCCTACTACGAGGCTGCGGCCGAACCGACGAAAAGTCTCTTCGCTAATATGGAGGCGCAGATGATGCGGCTCACCGTCGGCGAACCCGTGTCGAAGGAGCAGGAGACGCTCGGCGAAGAGGGAAATACGAAGACCTACGAAGTATGGGTCTATCCCTATTTCCGCGCCTATGTGCTGGACGGCAAGATCGCTGCATGGAAGCTGACGCAGCGCGTGGCCGACGGTTTGGTGGAGACCGCGATCGAGTCCTATGCGAAGGCTTACGAGCTCGATCCCAAATCGGCCGACAGGGTGAAAGCGGGTCTGAAGCAGATCAGCGATTTCTGCTCGCAGGAGGGCAACGTGAACCTCGAACTGGGCGACTTCAAGGCTGCGGCCGATGCGTTCGGTCTGGCTTATGCGGCGCAGGCGGTACCCGCCTACGGAGGTGCCGATCCCGAGCTGCTCTACTATGCGGGCTATCTCGAAACGGTCAACGGATCGAAGGATCCCGCCTCGTTCGCCAAGGGCGCCGAGTACCTCGAAAAGGCCATCGAGGAGGGCTACGAAGGCGAAGAGGGGCTCAGCTACTACTATCTTTTCTATTGCTACTACGGCCAGAAAGACGCCGATCCGGCCAATCTGCAAAAGGCCAAGCAGACGTTGCTGACCGGTCTGGACAAATATCCCAAGAGCCAGCGCATCCTTGACGGTCTGATGTCGCTCTATACCTCGGAAGAGGGGCTGGGCGATCCCGCCGACCTGATTTCGCGCTTCGACGCCGCCATCGCGGAAGACCCCGACAATGTGGATATGTGGTTCGGCCTCGGACGGATCTATGCGGCTCTGAAGAATAACGACGAGTGCATCGTGGCGTTCAAAAAGGTCGCCGAGCTGGCCCCCGACGTGTTCGACGGCTATTTCTGGACGGGTTATTTCTATGTCGAGAAGGGCAACGCCATGAACGAGGAGCTGAACAATAAGCCGTGGACGGGCAAGGCTGCCTACGACGAGGAGCAGAAAGTCATCAACGCGGTCTACGCCGAGGCGATTCCGTGGTTCGAGAAGGCGCTGGAGATCAAGCCGAACGATCTCAATACGGTCGATTATCTGAAATCCATCAGCTTCCGTCTGCGCGACGAGGAGGGGATGATGGAGAAGTACAACAAATACAACGAACTGCTCCAGCAGATTCAGGCTCAGTAGACCGGTCGTACCCGGTGCGGGAAGAGGGTGTCTGGCAAGTTGCGGACACCCTCTTTTTGTGCGTGCTCCTGTCCGGGAGCGATTCCGAATATGCGGTTCTCGGATGGCGGAAATACATGCCGGAGCTTCCGTTTTTATTTCGCTTTCGGGGGATTGCGCTCTGCGCCCTGCCGTGAGGTCCTCCGTGAGTTAGCCGGGAGCCGGTCGGGAAGCTCCTCCGGAGAACGGGACGGAGAGCTCTAATCCGATGTGCGGAATATCGGCTGTCTGTGTGCCGGGAAACGATCCTGCGGTTGGTTGCGAATGTTTGCGGAGGCTGTGCGCCGGTTCCGGTACCGACGATGCGCGGCATGCGCGGGGCCGGGACGGAAGTGCTTCGCACCGGCTCGGAGGGGCGGCGGCTCGCGGACAGGGCGGCATGGCGAAATGGCATTTCGCGGGGCGCCCGTGATAAAACGGGGAGCGTCCGGTTCCCGCGTCAGCGGGCCTTGGCGTAGATCGCGCGCAGGCGGTCGGTCATGAAGAATTGCAGGATGCCGCGCAGGAACATGTAGAGCGTGAAAGCGAGCCAGAGGGCATTGTTGCCGATCCAGCCGTAAAGCCCGTAGTAAATGGCGAAATAGGCCGCCGTGGAGCAGAACATCGAATTGCGCATGATGCGCGAGTGGGTGGCGCCGACCATGATGCCGTCCATGATGAAGGGCATGGCGCCGGCGAGCGGGATGGCGATGATCCATCCGATGTAGCGACCTGCGAGGGCGACGATGGCCGCGGCGTTGGGGGCATCGGGCTCTACGAAGATGCCGACCAGCTCGCGCCACCAGCCGACGTACAGCCCGACGAATACGACCGACACGACCATGCCCCACAGGATGCACTTGCGCAGACAGTCGCGCAGCGACCTTTCGTCGCGCGCTCCGATGAAGCGGCCCGTGAGCGCTTCGGCCGCGTAGGCGAAGCCGTCGTTCATGTAGGAGAAGAGCGTGAAAAGCTCCAGCAGCAGCGTGTTGACGGCCAGCATCGCCGGATCGTCCATGCGGGCCGAGGCGCCCGTGAAGAACGTGTAGACGGCCACGATGCAGAGCGTCCGCAGGATGATGTCGCGGTTGACGGCGAAGAACGCGCGCAGAGGCTTGAGGTCCACCACCTCGCGCCAGTCGATGCGGGTGATTTTTTTGCGGTAGAAGATCCTCAGCAGTACGACCGACAACGCCACGCCCGTCCATTGGGCGATGACCGAACCGTAGGCGATCCCGACGATTCCCATGTCCATGCGGAACGCGAACCAAAGGCTGCACGACATGTGGACGATGTTGACCGTAACGGCCGTACACATCGGGATCACGGCGTTCTGCATGCCGTTGTACCAGCCGTTGAGCCCGAAGAGCAGGATGCCTGCCGGTACGGCCCAGATGCGGGTATAGTAGTAGTCGCGCGTCATCTGGCTGCCGTTCATGGCCCATAGGGCCGCCTCGCCCAACGGGTATTGCAGCGTGAGGATCAGCAGGCCCAGCAGGAGCGCCACGGCGATCGCGCGGGCCAGCATGTTGGTGCATTCGCGGAAGTTGCCCGCGCCGAAGGCCTGAGCCGTGAGGCCGCTGGTGCCCATGCGCACGAACGAGCAGTTCCAGTAGATGAAGTTGAAGATCGAGACGCCGATGGCGAGCGATCCGATCGTCGCGGCCGAGTCCGTGCCCCAGTGTCCCGCAATGGCCGTACTCACGATGCCCATCAGCGGCACCGTGATGTTCGATACGATGTTCGGGACTGCGATTCGCAGGATTTCGCGGTTCATGGTCATGTACGGCGGCAAAGATACGGCTAATTCGGCAAAAATGTGCCGTCCGCGGACTTTTCTCCCGAAATCGGGTGCGGGAATGGACCCGCATCCGAAAAAATGCATTACCTTTGCCGCAACTTACGATTATTTTATTATGAAAGATTTCAAGAACGACTCGACGGATGCCCTTTCGCGTTTCGGACGCGACAGACGGGTGCGCACGGCTGCGGCTGCGACGGAGCGCGTCGAGCGTGGCCCGCGTCCGCAGCGTGATGCCGCCGACTCGGGGCGATCGTCCTACCGCGGCCGTGCGTCGTACAATCCCAATTTCACGGCGGACAATCGTCCGGTGCAGTCCGGGCGTCCGGCACGCGGCTCCGAGGGTCGTCCCGCTTACGGGGAGCGCGGACGCAGCTATGCAGACAAACCCGCTTACGGTGCGAAGAGCGGTTCCGGCGACCGGAAATCGGGCCCGAAGCGCTACGGCGATCGTCCGGCTCCGGGCGACCGCGGCCGCGGTTATGGCGACCGACCCGCCTACGGGGAGAAGCGCGGATGCGGCGCACCCGAGAAATTCGGCGGCAAGCCTTCGTGCGGCAAACCTCGGAAGGGATTCAGACGCAGCGACAAGCCTGCGGGCGACTATCCGCGCTACAACCCCGGCAAACAGATCGGCGAGATGCGCCTGAACCGCTACATCGCCCAGTCGGGCATCTGCTCGCGCCGCGAAGCCGACGACTTCATTCAGGCCGGACTCGTCTCGGTCAACGGTAGGATCGTTACCGAGCTGGGAACGAAAGTGATGCCGAACGACGAGGTGAGGTTCAACGACAGCCGCGTGCAGGGCGAGAAGAAGGTGTACCTCGTGCTCAACAAGCCGAAAGGGTATGTAACGACGCTCGACGATCCGCATGCGGACAAGACCGTGATGGAACTGGTGAAGGGGGCCTGTACGGAGCGCATCTATCCCGTGGGCCGTCTCGACAAGAACAGCGTCGGGCTGCTGCTCTTCACCAACGACGGCGATCTCACGCGCCAGCTGACGCACCCTTCCTACCGGAAGAAGAAAATCTATCAGGTAACGCTCGACAAGGCGCTCGAACGGGCCGATATGGAGGCCATCGCCGAGGGCATCACGCTCGAAGACGGCGAAATACATGCCGACGAGATCGCCTATGTCAAGGACGACCGCAAGGAGATCGGCATCGAGATCCACTCGGGCCGCAACCGCATCGTGCGCCGTATCTTCGAACATCTGGGCTATACGGTCCAGAAGCTCGACCGCGTCTATTACGCCGGTCTCACGAAGAAGAACCTCAAACGCGGCGCATGGCGCTTCCTCACGCGCGAGGAGGTCGAACGGCTCAAGTCGGGGCAGTACGAATAGGGAGCGCCGCTACTGTCCGGATTGCCGTCCGGATTGCCGTCCGGTCCGTTTTTTCCGGTCCGTTTCGTCCGGACTGCTGTCCGGCCCGTTTCGGCCCGGGCGGCTGGAACGATAAAAGGACTTTTCGCAAAGGCCGGTTTTCAGGATTGCGTCCGGTCGGGAAGATTCCCGACCGGACGATGATTTTTTGCGGTACGGGGAGACCGGAGCGCCGTCTGTATTTGCATTCGGGGCTGCCGCGCCTTTGTTGTGCCCCCGTTGTACCTCTGCTGTGTCTCTGCTGCGCTTCTGCTGTGTCCTTGCCGTGCCTTTGTTGCGTCTCTGCTGTGCCTCCGCCGTGCCGGATTTCATCGAAATGTAATGTATGTGTCATCGGGCTGTAAAACGAAAGCCGTTCTTTTGCAGCGTTCACCGCATGATGTTATCGAATGACGACACGCTGCATGCTCCTCGTTTCGCTCCTCGGGAGCTCTTTTATTGCCGCTGCGCGACCTGCGCCTGAGGCCGGTCCGTATTTTTCCGCCGTATCCGCCGCGGCGTTCCGTCCCGACGATCCTGCCGTCGCAGAGCTCGTGTCGCACGGAACCGCCGGTGAGGGCCGTGCCGTTTCCGCTGCGTGCGGAGCGGGTGCGGAATCGAGTTGCGCGCCGTGTCCGTCTTCCGATGCGAGCGGAGCGGAGGACGTTGCGGAGGCTGTGGAATACTCGGTTTCTGCCGGGGGCAGGGCGGGGGGCGATTCGCTTCCGGCGGGAGGACGTCTGCCTTCTGAGGTCTTCGGAAAGAGTGCGGGGCAGGGCGGGGTGAAGCGGCCGGACGCTCTTTCCGCCGGACCGGAATCGGCATTTTCCGTGCGGATCAACGGTACGGTCCGCGCGAAGTTCGAATACCAGCCCGACATCGACAAGGGGCGTTTCGAGGTGCGCAACGCCCGTTTCGGCCTTTCGGGCAGCGTTACGCCCGTCGTGGATTACAAGGCCGAGATCGACCTTTCGGACGAAGGGTCGATCCGGATGCTCGACGCCTATGTGCGGCTCGACATGCTGCGGAGCAGGTTGCGCTTCACCATCGGCCAGATGCGTGTGCCGTTCACGATCGACGCCCACCGTTCGCCCCACGAGCAGTACTTCGCCAACCGTTCGTTCATCGCCAAGCAGGCCGGCAACGTCCGCGATGTGGGGGCCACGCTCGGCTGGTCGTTCGGCGGGGAGATTCCCGTCGTGATCGAAGGGGGCCTGTTCAACGGTTCGGGACTTACGGAGCAGAAGGATTTCTGGACCGGGCGGTTCAACTATTCGATCAAGGGGCAGGCGTGGTTCGCCGAACGGGTCAACCTCACGCTCGGTTTTCAGAAGGTGCGGCCCGAGGCGGTGGATGTCTGCATGTACGACGCGGGCGTTTTTTACGACGACGGCCGCTGGCACGTCGAGGCGGAATATCTGCGGAAGAACTATGCCGGCGGAGCCTTCCCCGGGGTCAATGCGGTCGATGCGTTCGTCTGCCGCGATTTCCCCGTGAAACGGATCCTGAACCGCATTTCGGTGCTCCTGCGGTACGATTACCTTTCGGACCACAGCGACGGCACGTTCGGCAGCGACGGAGTGCTCCATGCGGACGATCCGGCCCGCCACCGCATCACGGGCGGCCTGACCTTCGGATTGGGGCTGCCGTTTCGGGCCGATATCCGGCTCAACTACGAAGCCTATTTCTACCGGGCGTCCGCAGTTCCGGCCGTTTCCGAACAGGATAAATTGGTCGTGGAGTTCATGGTGCGGTTCTGACGCCTCGGCACGCAGGTGCGAAGCGTTTCCGGTAAGGCGGGCGCAATCCGAGTTTCGGTCGGGAATGTCCGGGAACGGGCGGACATTCCCGACCGAAGCGGCCGTTTCCGAAAAGCCGGGTGCGGAACCGGGTGCCGTTCGGCCTGTGCCGAGATGCGAAAACGGGGTTGCAAACAGGAAACGCCCGGCAGCTATGGCAGCGCCGGGCGTTTCCTGTTCCGGATTGCGGGTTCCCGCTGTGCCGGTCAGTGCGTCGCCCGGTACCAGCTCGTCCGCTTGTTCTCTTCGGTATATACTTCGGACGGTTCGCTGATGGAGACGCCCGTGTAATAGACGATGGGATTCAACCGTTGGTTGTAGGCCGAGTAGAACGATTCGGTATGCAGCCGGCACTCCGCGGGAAAGGCGAGCGCCATCTGCGCTTCGAAATCCGCGAGCAGGGCCGGATCGTCGCACACGGAGTTTACGTAGTGTCCGAAATCGAACAGCAGGGGCGACGACAGCGCTTCGTAGATCTGAAGCTGCCGAGGGTCGTAGTCGCGTCGGGGCGCGGCGTTGATGCGGCGCATGACCCCGGCCAGCGCGTCGAGCTGCGCGGTAACGGTCATCGAGATGCAGCCCGAGCGGTAGTAGCCCGACTGCGCGTCGTAGTAGTCGTAGAAGTTTTCGCACGTCTGCCGCATCTTCGAGGCGGCGTCCGCATCCGAAAGCAGGGCGGGAACGAACTGGTCGTAGGGGAAGCCGATGCCCATCACTTCGCAGGGCGAAGCGACGATGTAGTCGGCGCTGCGGCGCAGGTCGTAGAGGGTCTCGATGTTGGCCATGAAGCAGGCGTCGAAGATCAGGTATTCGGGCCGCGTCGCGAGTCCTTCGAGGACCGCGGCCAGTTCGGCGATGTCGAGTTCGTGCTGCGCGTCGCCGAACGATCGCGTGGGCAGCGCCCCGTCGGCCGGCGTCCAGTAGTCGCCGCAGAGGTTTTTGCCGTGGATGCGGAGCGTGCCGCTGGAGGCCGGCACCCACGCTTTGCCGTGGCAGCCGATGATGATGCCGTAGGTGTCGGCCGGCGCCGCGGCCTGCATGCAGGCGAACATCTGCGCCACGTCTTCCGGATCGGAGGCTTCGAAGGGACTGATCGTCTTCAGCGTTTCGAGCACGCCCTTTCCCCGGTCGGCATCGTAGCGGACCTCCTGCATGAGAGCCGAACTCCGGTCCGTCGGCTGGTAGCAGACGACGATCCGGTTTTCGGCGAGCATCGCCGCGTCCACCGCATTGCACATGCCCTCGATGTTTTGCGTGTAGAACCGCAGGAGCGAGGTGCCCGTGAGATAGACCATGATCGTATGGTTGCGGCCGACGGGTGCGGGCGGTTCGACGGAGGGTCTGTCGTCCGAGGTGCAGGAGGCGCCTGCGAGCAGCAGGAGCGCGAGCAGCACGAATCCCGCGGCTCTGCCGGGAAGGCGGCGCCGGCCGCGGATTCGGGCGGATCGCGGTGCGCACACCGCCCGGAGGGTTTGCGTTTTCGTCTTCGGGATGCGTTTCATCATTTGTATTCGCGCGGTTTGAGGTTGTTGAACTGCCACGTCCGCTCGCGCTTGAAGGTGTAGCCTTCGGGCTTGTTGCGGTAAATGCGGCTGTAATCGAAATAGAGCCCCTTGACCTTGCGGCCGTCGATCTGCTTCGCTTCGAGCAGCGGCACGTACTCCGTCGTGCGGCTCACGATGCGGCTTTTGCCCGGGATCAGACCGTCGGCCGTCATCACGTCGAGCGCATGGTCGAACATCAGGATGTGCTGCGGCGTGCGCTGCGTCAGTGCGTCGCCCGTCGATTTGATCGCGGCGACGACCTTCTGCATGCGGTCGTAGTAGGCCGTCTCCTGCTCCTTGTTGCCCAGAGCGCCGTAGGCGTAGGCCATCAGGTTGAGCAGCTTCGGGCTGAAGGGATCCCGTTCGAGGGCCGCCGTGCCCGACATGATGAGGGCTTCGAGGTCCTCGACGCGGGGTTTGTCCGGATCGAGACGCGCGGCCACCAGCAGCGTGCGGTCGAGGTCGTCGTTGGTCGACAGGGGCTTGTACTCGTCGCGGAAGGCGTAGCCGTAGTAGAGGTAGCGGTAGTCGTCGACGGTGAGCGTCGTGTCGCCCGCATTGTAGCGGATCAACAGGTTGGGGTAGTAGTAGGGCGAAGAGGCCTGCGTGGTCCGGTCGAAGATCGCCTCTTCGTCCGGCGCCTGTGCCGCGGCCAGTGCGGGCAGCAGCAGCGCTGCGATGCGGAATAGTCGTTTCATCGGTCGTTTTTTCTGCAATGATACATTGACGGTCGTATATTTTGTCGCACCGGCGGTCGGAGCGCTTCGGCCTTGCGAGGCGGAGGAAGGTGCCTCCCGCGCCGGATAGCGTGGACGGATCCGGTTCGTTCGCTTGCTTTCCTCCCCCCCCCGGCAAAACCCGTACTTGCGTTCGGTTTTGCGCACGGCACGACGAGACGGACCCGTTCCCCCGGAGTGTCGGACGTGCGGTCCGGCAATCCGCTCGCGTGCGGGCGCGTTCGTCCGCCGTAGGCGGTCGGGGGGCGGAGCGGACTTGCGGATGCGGCCCGCGGGCCCGACGACCGGCGTCCGATGCGAGCTCCGGCATCCGGAATTTCCGGCATGTACAGTACGAATATCCGTACATGCCGCGTATTTCCGGCGTCGTTCTCCGTCGTCTTCCGCACGTTCTCCGCCGCCTGTTTTGCGGCTCTTCGCCGCCTGTGTCCCGGATGCCACTTCCGCGTCTGCTCCGGGACCGTATGCACCGGTCGCGGGGCGGCTCTGCGAATTGATGCTCCCCGTGCCGCACGGGGGAGCATGCCGGGCGGCAGCTCCCGGGGAGTTGGCGCGCCGAACGGCGCGCCGCTTTCGGTAGCAATAACGCGAAATCAGCGCAAATCGTATTCCGCGATCAGTTTTCGGAGCCGTTCTTCCAGCGCTTTCGAACCCGGTACGAGCGGCAGCCGCAGCGTGTTGCCGATCCGGCCCATCGCTGCCAGCGCGCATTTCACGCCCGTGGGATTGCCCTCGGCGAAGAGCGCCTGCACGGCTTCGGCCAGCGCTTCGTACTCTTTGTCCGCGGCGGCGAAATCGCCGGCCTTCGCCCGGTTCATGCACTGCATGAACCGCTCGGGAAAGGCGTTCACCGCCACTGAGATCACACCGTCGCCGCCGCGCCGCATCAGTTCGATGGCCATCGCATCGTCGCCCGAGAGGACGAGAAATCCCTCGGGCCGGCGGTCGATGATCTGCTGGATCTGCTCGATGTCGCCCGACGCCTCCTTGATGCCGACGATGTTCGGGAAGTCCGCCGCCAGCCGGAGCGTGGTCCGGGCCGTCATGTTGACCCCCGTGCGGCCCGGGATGTTGTAGAGGATCACGGGCACGGGCGAGTGCTCCGAGACGGTGCGGAAATGCTGGTACAACCCCTCCTGCGAGGGTTTGTTGTAGTAGGGCGTAACGCTCAGGATGGCGTCGGCGCCGCGCAGGTCGAATTCGCGGAGCTGATCGAGCACCTCGGAGGTCGAATTGCCGCCGCAACCCATCACCAACGGTACGCGGCCCGCGATCTGGTTCGAGATGAACATGGCGATCACGGCCCGTTCGGGCATGTAGAGCGTCGGGGTCTCGGCCGTGGTGCCCAGCGCGACGATATAGTCCGCGCCGCCCTCGATCACGTAGTCGATCATGCGGGCGAGCGCTTCGTAGTCCACCCGTCCGTCGGATGTGAAGGGGGTGATCATGGCGGCTCCTACGCCGGAAAGTTTGTGTTTCAACATATCAAGCGAGTTGTGTTGTTTGATTCGTACTATAATCGTCCGGCTCGGCGGCCGTGTGTGTCGGCCGCATGTTTTGGCGTGCCGGAGCAGTCGTCCGGCGGGTGCCGTTCCGCGGCGGGGCGCCTGCCTGCTGCGGCCGTGCTCCCGCCTCGGCGCTTCCCTCTCCGGTTCGGGATCGGCCCGGCGGGAGCTGGAAAACGCACGGCGGCGCTCAGAACAGCGAACCTTGCGTCGGAGTCTCGCCGGTCGGTGCGGACGCCTCACGTGTCGCCGGGGACGGCGCGGGCGTTTTCTCCGCCGCGGCTTCCGGCCCGGCCTGCGCGACCGGCTGCCGCGGCTTCCGCTCCTGCGCGGGCTCCGATCCGGCTGCTGCGGGCGTCTCCCGATCCGCCGCTTCCGGCTCGGCGGCCTTCGGCTCCGGCGAGTTCGCCGCTCCGGCAGCTACGGCCGGGCCCGTCTGTTGCGCCGGCGCCAGCAGGTCGAAAAACTCCGATTCCGAGATGATCCGGACGCCGTATTTTTCCGCTTTTTTCAACTTCTCGGGACCCGTCTTTTCGCCGGCTACCAGATAGTCCGTGCCGGATGAAACGGCCGAGAGGTTCTTGCCGCCGTGGCGTTCGACGAGCGCTTTCATTTCGTCGCGGCTGCGCGAAAACCGGCCCGAAATCACGAGGCGTTTCCCCGCGAGCGCCGCCGAAGCCGGTTCCCGTTTTTCCGACCGGAATTGCAGCCCGGCCTTTTTCAGCCGCTCGATGATCGCCAGATTCCGCCCGTCGGCGAAAAAGTCGAGAATGCCGTCCGCGATCTTCTCTCCGACCTCGTCCGCTTCGACCAGCTCCTCGCGCGATGCGGCCATCAGTGCGTCGAGCGATCCGAAGTGGGCCGCCAGATATTTGGCGGTCGTCTCGCCCACGAAGCGAATGCCGAGGGCGAAGAGCACGTGGTCGAACGGAACCTCGCGGGAGCGCTCCAGATTCCGGATGATCCGGTCGGCCGTTTTCGCGCCGATCTCCTTTTCCAGATCTACCTCCATGATCGTTTCGAGGGGCAGCTGCGGAATCTCCGCGGCGTCCGCGACGACGCCCCGCTCCACGAGCGCATCGACGATCCGGTTTTTCGAACGGCCGCCCTTTTCGATGACCTCGATGAGTTTGCGCGCCTGTTTTTCGGTGCCTTTCGTAACGATGCGGGTCCGGGCGATCTGATCGGAGCTGAGGTCGTAGAGGTCGGCGGCGTTGCGGATGAGCCCCTCGTCGAAGAGCCGGGTAACGATCTCCTCGCCCAATCCGTCGATGTCCATCGCCTTGCGGCGGATGAAGTGGACGATGCGGCCCAGAATCTGAGGCCGGCAGCCGCTCGCGTTGGGACAATAGTGCTTGGCCTCGCCTTCGTAGCGCACCAGCGGAGTGCCGCAGACGGGACAGCGGTCGATGTACTCGAAGGGCCGGCTGCCGGCCGGGCGCAGCGAGAGTTCCACGCCCGTGATTTTCGGGATGATCTCGCCGCCTTTCTCGACGTAAACCATGTCGTTCGGCCGCACGTCCAGCAGCGCGATCTGCTCGGCATTGTGGAGCGTGGCCCGCCGGACGGTCGTGCCGGCCAGCTGCACGGGTTCGAGGTTCGCTACGGGCGTAACGGCTCCCGTGCGGCCCACTTGGAAGTCGATGCCGACGAGCCGCGTGAGAGCCTGCTCGGCCTTGAATTTATAGGCGACGGCCCACTTCGGGGCTTTGGCCGTGGAGCCCAGCGCCCGGCGGTCGGCATAGCGGTTGACTTTGACCACCACGCCGTCCGTCGGGAAGGGCAGCGTGCGGCGCGCCGCGTCCCAATGTCCGATGTAGGCGTCGATCTCGGCCGCATCGCGGCAGATGCGCATGGCGTCCGAGACCTTGAAGCCCCACCGGCGGGCCTTTTGCAGATTCTCCCAGTGCGAGTCGTAGGGCAGCTCGTCGCCCGCGAGCTGGTAGAGCGTGCAGTCCAGTCCGCGCCGCGCCACCACGGCGGACGACTGCTGCTTGAGGGTGCCGGCCGCCGCATTGCGCGGATTGGCGAAGAGCGTCTCGCCGGCGGCTTCGCGCTCGGCGTTGAGGCGGTCGAACGAGGCGTAGGGCATGAGTATCTCGCCGCGGATTTCGAAGTAGTCGGGCCAGTCGTCGCCCGCCAGCCGCAGCGGCACGGTGCGGATCGTGCGGACGTTGGCCGTAACGTCGTCGCCCGCGGTGCCGTCGCCCCGCGTAACGGCGCGCAGCAGGCGTCCGTGTTCGTAGGTGAGCGAAATGGCCGTGCCGTCGAACTTCAGCTCGCAGACGAACTCCGTCCGCCCGACCTCCTTCTCGATGCGGCCGATGAACTCGTGCAGTTCGTCGAGCGAGTAGGTGTTGCCCAGCGAGAGCATCGGGAAGCGGTGTGCGACGCTTGCGAACTCGGCCGTCAGATCGCTGCCTATGCGTGCCGTGGGGGAGTTGGGGTCGGCGTACTCGGGGTGTGCGCGCTCCAACTCCTGCAGTTCGCGCATCAGGGCGTCGAATTCGAAATCGGAGATTTCGGGTGCGTTGTCGACGTAATATTTACGGTTATGATATTCGAGCTGCCGTCGCAGCTCCTCGATTCTGTCGCGGATCATATCGCATATATATTCATGGGTAAAGATACATATTTTGTCCCGAACGAGGCCGAAAAATGAAAAAATTGCAAAATTTTTTTGCGGATTTGGCGCAGTAGGCAAATTTTACGTATACTTGCAGAAAATTTCAGCACATTTCCACGAACATGGCTACACCAAACAAGGCGAAGAAGCATATAGTTACCAGTTTCCACAATCTGTCCGCCGAACTTCAGGAGGCGGTCAAACAACAATATCCGCTGGGATTCACCGAGGCGATGATGCGGGTGGACAAGCCCAACGGCGGCTTTTTCTATGCCGTTCCGTTCGATACGGAAGAGGTCGCCTACCTTGTCAAGATTGATGTCAAGATCGACGAGCACAGACCCGACGACGAGGAGAAGGACTACTACGACGACGAAATCAAAGGTGCCGACGAGATTCAGGACGACGGCAATTCCGAGATGTCCGAGCGGACGGACGACGACGTGGACATCTGACCGGCCGGACCTTCCCGATACGGAACGATCGAATTGCGTACCGGTCCGGCTTCCGCATGCCTTGCCCGGTGCGCCGGGCAAGGCGTTTCCGTGCGGTGCGCGGCCGGAGGATGGGTTTTCGCTGCCCGGATGATGGGAGAATGCAGGCAAGCCTCCGGGATTCGGGAACCGCCCCTGTCGGATTTCGTACCGGCGGGGGCGCGGCCGTTGAAGAGGAAGTGTGGACGAGGTCCGTCCGCTGCGGGTGGTGCGGCCTCCGTTTCGGCGCGGAGGAGCTCTCCGACTGGCGTTCTCCGTGGTCGCGGCCGTTCGCACCGCCGCCGGTGTGCCGCGCGGGGCGTACTGCGGGGCGTAGAGCCCCGGGGCGGTCTCGCTGCGCGTGGCGGCGGATGCGGGCGTGGGCGGCGACAGTGTGCCGAGACGTCCGTCCGGCAGGCGGGAGCCCGGAACCGTCGGAGAAATAATATTAAGGTAAAGGCGTTACGCGAGAGTTAAGATTTCGAGGTTCGCGACGGGGACTGTAAAAGAACTTTTTCTCTTCCGGCCGTAACACGAGATCGGAAAAACGAGCTTCCGGATGTTGCGGACGCAAAAGCGAACAGGTCTTCGCGCGGCACATACCGGCCCTTTGGCGGGATGAAGGGCCGCCTGCGTTTCGGAGCCGCTCTTCCCGCATGCGCCGCGGAGTGTCTCGACGGCCGGGCTATCCGGCTGCCGGCGCGGGCTTTACGCAGGACGGCGGATTCGTCGGTGGGGGCGGAGCCGGCATGTACGGGGCGTATCTTGCGATCCGATGGCCGGTCCGGATATTCCGGATGGCTGCGAATCGGCAGAGGTCCCGCCGTCTGCCGCGAAGCGTTGTCGCGGACCGGCGTCGGATGTGTCGGGAAACCGTTTTTTTGCGTTGGAGGAAGGGTGTGCCGACCCGCAGGAAACGCCGCGTTTTCGCCGAGGCCCTAAACAATGCGCGCGTTTCGTTGGTTTTTTAGGATAAAAATGCCTATCTTTGGATGCAAAAAATGTCTTTTGCATTAAATTACGTTTTGTACACATGAAAAAAGTGGACGTCATCCTCGGACTGCAATGGGGAGACGAAGGCAAAGGCAAGGTCGTCGACGTGCTGACCCCTTCCTACGAGGTCGTGGCACGTTTTCAGGGCGGTCCCAATGCCGGTCATACGCTGGAATTCAACGGTGAGAAATACATCCTGCGCTCGATTCCGTCGGGTATTTTTCAGGGCGGCAAGCAGAACATCATAGGCAGCGGCGTGGTGCTCGACGCCGTTCTTTTCCGCGAGGAGGCCGAGGCGCTCGCCGCGAGCGGCCACGACCTCGCGCGGCAGCTCAGCATCTCGAAAAAAGCGCATCTGATCCTGCCGACGCACCGCATGCTCGATGCGGCTTACGAGGCCGCCAAGGGCAGTTCGAAGATCGGCACCACGGGCAAGGGCATCGGTCCGGCATATACGGACAAGGTGAGCCGCACCGGCATGCGTGTGGGCGATCTGCTGCGGCCCGATTTCCGAGACGTCTATGCACGGGCCAAGGCCCGCCACGAGGCGATTCTCCGCAGTCTGGGGTTCGAATACGACATCGCGGAGCTCGAAAGCCGCTGGTTCGATGCGGTGGAATACCTCAGGCGTTTCCCGATCATCGACAGCGAGTATGCGATCAACCGTGCGCTGGCGGAGGGGCGGAGCATTCTGGCCGAAGGCGCTCAGGGGACGCTGCTCGACGTGGATTTCGGTTCGTATCCCTTCGTTACGTCGTCCAATACGGTCTGTGCGGGTGCCTGTACGGGGCTGGGCGTGGCGCCCAACCGCATCGGCGAAGTCTACGGCATCTTCAAGGCTTACTGCACCCGAGTAGGCAGCGGACCGTTTCCCACGGAGCTGTTCGACGAGACGGGAGCCCGGCTGCGCGATCTGGGCCACGAATACGGAGCGGTTACGGGCCGCGAACGCCGTTGCGGTTGGCTCGATCTGGTGGCGCTCAAATATGCGATCATGATCGACGGCGTTACGCAGCTCATCATGATGAAGTCCGACGTGCTGAACGATTTCGATACCATCAAAGTGGCGACCGCCTACGAGATCGGCGGCGAACGGACCGACGAGTTCCCCTATGCGATCGACGGCGGTCTGAAACCCGTGTACAGGGAGTTCGAAGGCTGGAAATGCGACCTGCGCCGCATTGCGCGCTACGAGGATTTTCCCGCCGAGTTCAAGACCTACGTGGAGTTCATCGAACACGAGACGGGCGTGCCCGTGAAGATCATTTCGGTCGGCCCCGACCGTTCGGAGACGGTCGTGCGATAGACCGGCCGAGGGCGCGTTTCGCACCCTGCGGGACGGGCGGCCGGCGATTCGACATCGGCGCCGGTCCGTTCCGGCCGAAGCGGAGTTCCGTTCCGCTGTGCACGAGGCGTCGTCGGTTTGCGTACCCTGCCCCGAAGCGACCGCTGCGTCTGCCGGCGGCTCGGTCGGCACCGCGCTCCGGCCTTCTGGCGGCTGCGCCGGGGCCGCAGAAGTGCCGGGGATGCCGGGATTACGGATGCGGCAGTCCGGTCCGCAGAAATCCCGGTTGAGCCGGTAGTTCCGAAGGGGCGGCGGTTCGGGTGCGGAGACGCAGAGGATACCGGTTCGGAGAGAGGCCGGTGCCGGGGCCGCAGAAGCTCGCAGGGCCGGTCCGGAAAAGATCGGTGCGGGGGCGCAGAAACACGGATAAAGATACCGCGAGCGCCGGCCCCGGCGCTCGCGGAGAGCGGAGAACCGCGGGAAGGATGCCGGAGGCGCGTGGAATGCCGGAGGCGTTCGGTGGGGACGGTCGTGCGCCCCTCGTCCCGACATCGGGGCGGCGGACGCGCAGCGGAGCGGTCCGGAGCAGTCCGGTCCGGGAGCCCTGTCCGAAGGGCGGTTTGTGCGGCTGAATCCGTTCGGCGGCGCCTTGCCGGTTCGCATCGGTGCGGTCGTGAGCCTGTCGGGCGGATGTGCCGGAGGATGCGGCGAAGACCGCCGGTGCGCGCGGGCCCGCGGCTTTTCACGGCGATGCGCATGCGCCGGACGGTTGCCGGTAATGATTTGGAATATGCTATTTTTAGGAATTTGATTTAAGATATGAAAAAACAACTCAACATTGTCGTTCTGGCAAAGCAGGTGCCCGATACCCGCAACGTGGGCAAGGACGCCATGACCCCCGAGGGCACGGTGAACCGCTCGGCGCTGCCTGCGATCTTCAATCCCGAAGATCTGAATGCGCTCGAAATGGCGCTCCGCATCAAGGAGCTGGCCGGAGACGCTGCGGTGCACGTGCTGACCATGGGCCCCGCGCGTGCCGCCGACATCATCCGCGACGCGATGTTCCGCGGCGCCGACGGCGGCTATCTGCTTTCGGGCCGCGAGTTCGCCGGTTCGGATACGCTCGCCACCTCCTATGCGCTCTCGTGCGCGCTGCGCCGGATCGCCCCCGATCTGATCGTCGCAGGCCGTCAGGCCATCGACGGCGACACGGCGCAGGTGGGACCTCAGGTGGCCGAGAAACTCGGACTTCCGCAAGTAACCTATGCCGAGGAGGTCGTGAAGCTCGACGAGAACTCGATCGTCGTCAAGCGCCGCCTCGACCACGGTACCGAAACGGTCGAGTGTCCCGTTCCGATGGTGCTGACCGTCAACGCTTCGGCACCCGAATGCCGGCCGCGCAACGCCCGCCGCGTGATGAAGTATAAATTCGCCCTCACGCCTTCCGAGATGGCCGCGGCGCCCGACTCCGAAGCCGCCCGCCGCGCAGCCGCGAAGGAGTATCTGCACATCGTCGAGTGGTCTGCGGCGGACGTCGATCCCGATCCGCAGCAGCTCGGACTGGCCGGTTCGCCGACGAAGGTGAAGAAGATCGAGAACGTCGTCTTTCAGGCTAAGGAGTCGAAAAGACTCACGGCCGCGGACTGCGACATCAGCTCACTCATGGTCGAACTCATTGCGAGCCACACGCTCGGATAATAACTTACTTTGGCAGACATGAACAACATATTCGTATATATCGAACTCGAAAACGGGGCCGTCGCCGACGTGAGCCTCGAATTGCTGACCAAGGGCCGCGAGCTGGCCGATACGCTGAAGGTGAAACTCGAAGCGGTGGCGATCGGCGAACGCCTCGCAGGGCTCGAAAAGGAGCTGGCCCGCTATGGTGCCGACACGGTGTGGGTGGCCGACGATAAGATCTTCGCCCCGTTCCGCACGCTGCCCCACACGGCCGTAATGTGCGGCCTCGTGGAGCAGGAGAAACCGCAGATCGTGCTCTTCGGCGCCACGCCCGTGGGGCGCGACTTCGCGCCGCGCGTGTCGTCGGCGCTGCACAGCGGCCTCACGGCCGACTGCACGCAGCTCGTGATCGGCGACCATGCCGATCCCAAAACGGGCAAGGGCTACACCAATCTGCTGTACCAGATCCGCCCGGCTTTCGGCGGTAACATCATCGCCACGATCGTCAACCCCGATCACCGTCCGCAGATGGCCACCGTGCGCGAGGGCGTGATGCGCAAGGAGGAGGCCGCAAGGCCCCATGCCGGTGAGGTGAAGGCGATCGACTGGCGCAGGTTCGTGAAGGATACGGATCTTGCGGTGCGGATCGTCGACCGCCAGATCGAGGAGCGCCGGATCAACATCAAGGGCGCGAGCGTGATCGTGGCGGGCGGTTACGGCATGGGTTCGAAGGAGAACTTCCGCCTCGTGCACGAGCTGGCCGAGGTGTTGGGCGCCGAGGTGGGTGCGAGCCGCGCCGCGGTGGATGCCGGATTCGCCGACCATGCGCGCCAGATCGGCCAGACGGGCGTAACGGTGCGCCCGAAACTCTACATCGCCTGCGGCATCTCGGGGCAGATTCAGCACACGGCCGGCATGGACCAGTCGTCGATGGTGATCTCGATCAACTCCGATCCCGAGGCTCCGATCTGCAAGATCGCCGACTATGCGATCACGGGCGACGTGAACGACGTGATCCCCAAGATGATTAAGTACTACAAACAAAATTCGAAGTAATGGCTAATTTCTTTACCGATAACAAGGATTTGCAGTTCCACCTCCGGCATCCGATGATGCGCAAGATCGTGGAGCTCAAGGAGCGCGGATTCGCCGAGAAGGACCTTTACGATTTCGCGCCGCAGAATTTCGAGGACGCTATGGACTCCTACCGCCGCGTGTTGGACATCGCGGGCGAGGTTTGCGGCGAGGTGATCGCACCGAATGCCGAAGGCGTGGACCACGAAGGTCCGCGCGTGGTCGGCGACCGGGTGGAGTACGCTTCGGGTACGGTGCGGAACCTTCAGGCGATCGTCGATGCGGGTCTGAGCGGCATGACGCTGCCGCGCAAGTACGACGGTCTGAATTTCCCGCTCGTCTGCTTCGTGATGGCCAACGAGATGGTGGCGCGCGCCGATGCCGGCTTCGAGAACATCTGGGGTTTGCAGGATTGCGCCGAGACGCTCAACGAGTTCGCCTCGGAGGAGCTCAAAGCCAAATACCTGCCGTGGGTGTCGGCCGGTGCGACCTGCGCCATGGACCTCACGGAACCCGATGCCGGTTCGGACCTCGGCGCCGTGATGCTCCGGGCGACGTGGGACGAGGGGCGGCAGACGTGGCTCCTGAACGGCGTGAAGCGTTTCATCACCAACGGCGACGGCGACGTGTCGCTCGTGCTGGCACGCACGGAGGAGGGGACGACCGACGCGCGCGGTCTGTCGATGCTCGTCTACGACAAGCGCGACGGCGGCGTGAAGGTGCGCCGCATCGAGAACAAGCTCGGCATCAAGGGATCGCCCACCTGCGAACTGGTCTTCACCAATGCCCCCGCACAGTTGGTCGGCGACCGGAAGATGGGTCTGATCAAATACGTGATGTCGCTCATGAACGCCGCCCGTCTGGGGATCGGCGCGCAGTCGGTGGGCCTGTGCGAGGCCGCCTACCGCGAGGCGCTCAAATATGCGCACGAACGCGCCCAGTTCGGCAAGCCGATCATCCGCTTCGCGGCCGTCGCGGAGATGCTTTCGAACATGAAGGCCAAGTTGCAGGGCGCCCGTGCGCTGCTCTACGAGACCACACGTTTCGTGGAGATCTACAAGCAATACGGCCACATTGCCCGCGAACGTGCGCTCGAAGCCGACGAGCGGCAGGAGATGAAGTTCTACAACCGGCTGGCCGACGGTTTCACACCGCTCGTGAAGCTGTTCTCGTCGGAGTATGCCAACCAGCTGGCGTTCGATGCCATCCAGATTCACGGTGGCTCGGGATTCATGAAGGACTATGCGTGCGAACGCCTCTACCGCGACGCCCGCATCATGAATATCTATGAGGGTACGTCGCAGTTGCAGGTCGTGGCGGCGATCAACGCCGTAACGAAGGGTACGTTCCTCGAACAGATCCGCCGTTACGAAGAGGCGCAGTACAGCGACGCGATGCAGCCCGTGGCGGCGAAGATGCGCGAGCTGACGGCGAAGTTCGAAGAGATGAACGCCCGTGTCGAGACGCTCGAAAAGGAGTGCGCGGGATACAAGGACTTCCATGCCCGCCGGCTGGTGGAGACCGCCGGACACATCATCATCACCTACCTGCTGGCCCGTCAGGCCGGCGAATCGGACGAGTACGTGCAGTCGGCGCGGGTCTTCTGCAAGCTGGCCGAGGCGAAGGTCGCGGAGGCGCATACCTATGTGATGCAGTCGCCCGCGGAGGATGTGGAGTTGTTCCGCAGCGTGCAGAACGAGGTGTTGTAGGTCGGTTCCGGCGAAAGAGTGCGGAGACCCGTGTGCCGCGCGGGTGAACGGTTTCGTCGTTTCCGGTATCGCAGCGAAGGGGCTGTCTGACGCGTTTCGGACACCCCTTTTTCATTCGTATCGCTATTCGGGAACTTTTCCGAATGCGCAATTTTCGGAGGGTTGAAAAAACTTGTCGGACAGCCCCCCCCCTCGTCCTGCACTCGATGTCTCGTGTGTTTTACCGTTCCTGCCCGTCTAAGACGTTGCAGCGGCGAATCGCGATTCGCCGCTGCAACGTCTTATTCTTTCCGGCTCGTTTTCCGGGTGCCTGCGGGCTTGTCGCTTTTCGCCGGCATTCGTCTTCCCGCATGCTGTCGTGCGATGTCGCTTTTCCGCTGAGTGCCGTTTTCTGTTCGGCGTCGTTTTTCCGAGCAGTGCCGTCGCCTCGACTCTGAGCCGGCGAACGGCGGATGCCGGTCCTGTGCGGGGCCGGGGAGGTCGTCTGCCGCCGCATGCGGAGGGCGTCCGGCAGTGCACGACGCTGCGCTCAACCCTTTCGGCTGCGTCCGCCGCGCTGCTTCGCCGCTTGCAGCAGTCCGGTCCGCTGCTGCGGGGCTGCGGCGATCATCTCCCGGATCAGCGCGGTCAGCCGGGCGGAGTCGAACTCCAGCCCCAGCGTGCCGATATAAACGGCTTTCAGCCCTTTCGAATCGTACAGCCGGTCGAACCGACGGAACATCGACGGGCGCATGAACTGCGGCTTGTCGTTGCGGTCGAGCAGAAGCCGCACCCAATCCTGTCCCCGAAAGTAGAAGTCGTCCGCTCGGAGAACGGCTTCCCATTCGATCTCCTCGCCGAGGGTGTGGGTCTCCAGAATGCCGCGCTCGGTGAGGATGAGATAGGGGCTGCGGTCGCAGAGGGTGCTGATGCCGTACAACAGCGTGAAAACGGCCGTCAGAATCAGACACCAGCCCGCCGCCGTGTCGCGGGCGCAGCGCATGACCGGCCCTGCGGCGCCCCCTGCGGCGATTCCCGCGACGATGAAAACGAACGCTTTTTTGCGGGATTTATGGATCGTCAGTTCCATCGCTTTGCTAATTTATCGTGTCGTGAAGTGCAAAATCTTTTCCAAAGGCACAGAAGTTGAGTTTTCGCCCGGGGAAAAGTGTTCCGCACCCATGCGGCGGAGACCGGTGCCGTTCCGGGCACCGGCCGCACGGACCGCAGGCGCGGCACTCCGGATGACGGATACGATTAAATGGTCGGAACTATGATGGAATATGAAATCTTGGGAAATTCCGTGCAGACATGGATCATCTCCCTGCTCTTCGTGCTGGGCGCGTTCGTGGTCGTGAAACTGATCTCTTTTCTGAGCCGGAAATTCCTCGAACCGCTCGTGCGGCGCACCCGTACGGGGGTGGACGACATCGTCTATTATTCGCTGGAGCCGCCTCTGAAATTCGCCGTGATGCTGTTGGGTATCTGGATCGCCATTCACCGTCTGGTCTACCCGGACGATCTGGTGAAGTACGTGGACAATGCCTACCGCATCCTGATCGTGCTGGATGTTACGTGGGTCCTCGCGCGTCTTTCGGGAGCGTTGCTCCAGAGATATTGGGGGCAGAAGTCGGACGGACACTTCCAGAAAATGACGCCCGTGGTCAAACGGACGGTGCTGGTACTCGTTTGGATCATCGGCACCGTAACGGCTCTGAGCAATGTCGGCGTCGATATAAATGCCCTGTGGGGAACGCTGGGCATCGGCGGCATCGCCTTCGCGCTGGCCGCACAGGATACGGTGAAAAACATTTTCGGGGCGATCACGATCTTCACCGACAAACCGTTCGGCATCGGCGACACGATCAACGTGAACGGCATGGAGGGTACGGTGGTGGATGTCGGGATGCGCAGTACGCGGATATTGGGCTACGACCGGCGCATCACCAGCTACCCGAATTACAAGATCACGGACGCCTCGATCGTCAACATCTCCTCCGAACCGATGCGGCGGGTTACGGTGAAGTTGGGGCTGACCTACGATACGACGGCCCGGAAGATGGCCGAGGCGCTGGATATTCTGCGCTCTCTGCCGGCGAAGGTCGAAAACGTCTCCCGCAATCCGTCGGATATTACGGCCTATTTTTCCGAGTACGCCGATTCGTCGCTCAACATCACTTTTTACTATTACATCGAAAAACAGGGCGATATTCTGAAAGCGATGTCCGATATGAACATGGCGATCCTCGAATCCTTCGGCGAGGCGGGTCTCGAATTCGCCTTTCCGACGCGGACGCTGTTCGTGCAGCAGGACGGCAGCGAATGCCGGACCGACGGCGGACCCACTGCCGGACGATGAATCGTGCCGACGACGCGGAACATTCCCGCCTCCACCGCAGGGGCGGGACGACGGGCGATGAGACGGGTGAGCCCGACAGCACCCGCACGTCCGAATCGGACGCGCGGGCCGGGTCGGTCGTATCTGAACCGCGGACCGGACGGCTGTGCGCACCGGATGATCGTGCAGCCGTCCGGATCGGCTTCCCGCCGCCCGGCGGCGGAGTGGCTGCGGAAACGGTTCCGCTTTCCCGACACAAAGACCTCCGGAGTTGACCGCCTGTGCCTTGGAAGTGCATGCGGGCGGCGGATTTCCGGCTGAGGAGCCCGTAACCGCCGCACGGATGGAGGCGCGGTCCGAAAGATCGGGGAAAGCTGTCCGCGAAGCTTCGAAAAACGGAAATGAGGCTGTCTGACAAATTTTTTCAACCCTCCGAAAATTGCGTATTGGGAAAATTCCCGAATAGCGGTACGAATGAAAAAGGGTGTCTAAAACGTGTTAGACAGCCCCTTTTCATTGAACAGAGATTTGTCGGCCCCTATTTCATGCCGTGCATGCTCTTCGGGTGCGTCGCAAAGGGCCGCAATGTCCGAAGTGCCGGCAGAGGTCGTCGGACAGCCGCCTCTACGCTTCGGCCGGTTCTTTTCCTTCCACCGTGCACCGGCATGGCTCGAAGATGTTGAGACGCAGTCGGTTGACGATGTAGCTCAGCGCCATCTGAGCCTTCACCGAGTTGCCGGCCTCGTCGAGCGGCGGGGCGAAGGCAGCGATGCCCATGACACCCGGAACGACGCCCATGATGCCGCCTCCGACGCCCGTCTTGGCCGGAAGCCCCGTGCGGAAGAGCCAGTCGCCCGTGTGTTCGTAGAAACCTACGGTGGCCATCATCGACGTGATCTTCGGCGCCAGTTCGGGGTGGAAAACCTCGCGCTTGGTTACGGGATTCACGCCGCCGAACGCGATCGTCGCCGCAGCGACCGAGAGCTGCCGGGCCGTAACGCCGATCGAACACTGGCGCGTGTAGAGGTCGAGCGCCATGTCCGGATCGTCGTAGATGCGGCCGTAGTTCTTCAGCAGCCACGCGATCGACTTGTTGTTGAAGTTGGTGGCCGTTTCCGATTCGTAGAGTTCGTCGATCACCTCCACGCCGGAGCCCGCGAGCTCTTCGATGAAGTTGCGGATCGCTTTCCACTTGCCGTCGGAGTCTCCGACGGGCCGGATCATCGAGCAGGCCGAGATCGCACCGGCGTTCACCAGCGGCGTCGAGGGGTGATCCTTTTCGAGCAGAATGGCCATGATCGAGTTGAAGGGCAGCCCCGTGGCGTCGGCGCCGATCTTGTCGAGCACCTCCTTGCCGCTGTACTGGTTCATGGCGAGGAGCGCCGTCGGCACTTTCGACACCGATTCGATGCCGAACTTGAAGTCGGTGTCGCCTGCGGCGATCGCCTCGCCGTCGGGCAGACAGGCCGAGATGCCGAAGAGCTGCGACGGCACGCCGGCCAGATAGGGTATGTAATCGGCGTTCTTGCCGCCCGTCTCGTCCTTGAATTTGGCGTATGCCTCGTCGATGGCGGCTTTGATCGTCTGTTTCGTGATTTTCTGTATCATGACGGGAAGGTTATTTGTTGCGGAGTTCGGATGACGAAGGTTTAGCCGACGGCGAAGGCTTCGCTTTCGCCGTCGTGTCGGCCGGCACGGCGGCCGGCTGCTCTTCCCAATGGAAGGGGGCGAACTGAGCGGCGGCCTCGGGGTCCTTCCACGAGGGTTTGCGCATGGCGTAGATCACGAACGGAGCGCCCACGACCACGATGCAGCCGATGACGAGCACCGAGAACCAGACGGTGTTGCTGCCCGTGGCGATCTGGCTGGGGGGCACGAAGCTGAGGATGAAGGCCAGCAGGGCGCCGCAGAATCCGACGCAGCCGAGCAGCCACATGAGCCCGTTGCCCTTGCCCAGACGGAACGGACGCGGCGTGTCCTTCATCTTGTAGCGCAGTACGATGGCCGCGGAGAACATCAGCATGTACATGATGAGGTACAGCAGCACGGTGAGCTGCGAGAGGATCTGATAGAACGACTGCACCGAAGGCATCACGACGAACAGGAGCGCCAGCAGCGTAACGACGCATCCCTGAATGAGCAGGATGTTGCGCTGCACGCCGTTCTTGTTCGCTTTCTGGAAGAACGGCGGCAGATAGCCGGCCTTGCCCACGGCGAAGATACCCTTCGAAGGTCCGGCCACCCACGTCAGCACGCCGGCCAGCACGCCGAACATCAGGGCGATGGCGATGATCGGCCCGGCCCACGATATATGCAGATACCTGAAATAGTTGTCGAAGCCGATCAGTAGCGACTGCGTGAGGTTGATGTCTTTGGCCGGAACGATCAGACCCAGCGCGAAAGTGCCCAGCACGAAGATGCAGACCGTTACGAGCGATCCGATGACGATGGCTTTCGGATAGTTGCGCGACGGGTTTTTGACATCCATCACATGGATGCCCATCATCTCCATACCCGCGTAGAAGAGGAAGATGGAGCTGGCGAGCACCAGATTGTCGAATTTCGTGAGGTCGGGAAAGAAGCCCTGCGACATGTCCATGTGGTTCTGTCCGCCGGTCGAGAGGTAGATGATGCCGAGCAGGATCAGAAGCGCCGCGGGGATGATCGTGCCGATCATGCCGCCCCATTTGCTGATCTTGCCGACCCATCCCAGACCTTTGAGGGCGATGAACGTGGCGATCCAGTAGATGGCCAGCACGACGACGAGCGTGAAGACCTTGTTCGAGGCGAGCGTCATGTCGTGCGCCTCGTTCATGCCGATGAATGCGATCGACACCGCGCCGAAGGTCAGCACCGTCGGATACCAGATCGTCGATTCGATCCATTGCAGCCAGATGGCAAGGAATCCCGTGCGGGCGCCGTAGGCTTCGCCCACCCAGCGGAAGACGCCGCCCTGCTTGTCGGAGAACATCGCCGCCAGCTCCGCGGCCACCATGGCCGTCGGAATGAGGAAGACGATCGCGGCGAACAGGTAGTAGAATGCCGACGAAAGCCCGTAGACGGCCTCGGCGGGCAGCCCTCGCAGACTCACTACGGCGGTAATGTTCATAATCGCCAGCGTCATGACGCTCAATTTGAACCCCGTGCTTGTAGTAACTTTCTTTACATCCATAATAAATGTGTTTGAATTTGGTTTTTTAACGGGACGATGCGTTGCAAGGACCGTGCAAATCCCGCCTCGGGTCCTGATTCTGTGGAGCGGCGCGGTGTTTGCGGACGAAAATGAGTATATTTGCTGCACATAATGCTTTTGCCTATGAAATGTCCTCCGGCGCTGCCGCCGCTCGTGCGGCGGGTGCGGCGGATCGCCTCTCGGGCGGTCCGGCCGGCTGTCGTGGCGCTCGTGCTATGCTGCGTCGTGTCGTGCGGCGGGCGCCGTACCCGGGCGGATGCGCTGTCCGCCGCCGCGCCCGAGCCCGCCGTTTTCCGGTCGGTGCGCCCGCCTGCGGGATGTTCCGGCGAAGAGCGGGCCGCCTACATGCGCACGCATTATTGGGACCGGTTCGACTTCGCCGACACGCTCTTTCTTTCGCGCGCCGATACGCTGGAGATGCTCCGTGCTTTCGCCGCCTATGTGGCGCAGTATGTGCGGCCGGACGATCCCGCGCCGATCGACATGCTGATGCGCCGCGCTTCGGCGTCGCGGCCGATGTTCGAATACTTCTGGATGCTCGCCGAGCGGGTGCTCCGCGACCCCAATTCGCCGCTGCGGAGCGACGAGCTCTACATCCCGGTGCTGCGGGCGGCGCTGGCGAGTCCGTGGCTCGACCGGTGGGAGCGCATCCGGCCCGAGCACGAGCTGCGGCTCGCGCTCCGCAACAGGGTGGGGCAGCCGGCGAGCGACTTCCGCTATAGGCTCGCGTCCGGAGCCGAAGGTACGCTCTACGGCATTCGGGCCGAATATACGCTGCTCTACTTCGCCAATCCCGACTGTCCGATGTGCCGGCGCCTCAGCGGGGAGCTGCTGGCTTCGCCCCTGCTCAACGAGCTTACGGAGCGCGGGACGCTCTGCGTGCTGGCAGTCTATCCCGACGCCGACCTCTCGGCGTGGCGCGCCCGCCGGGACGGGATGCCCGCGGCATGGATCGACGCCTGCGATCCCCGCGGCGTCATCCTCGGCGGCGAGCTGTACGATCTGCGGGCGATTCCGTCGCTCTATCTGCTCGACCGCGAAAAATGCGTGCTGGTGAAGGATTCGGCGAGCGTCCCCGAAATCGAGCGGGCGATCGACCGGCGGTCGTGATGCGGCCGTATAGGTTTTGCTTATCGAAATATAAAAAAATACGATCGTTTTTTTAAGGCCGCTCCGTCGGAAAACGTTATCTTTGTCGCCGGAACAGCATATGACACACACAAACTAAAACAGAAAATTATGGCAACAAAGAAATGGCGTTGTACCGTCTGCGGGTACATCCACGAAGGTCCCGAGGCACCCGAGCAGTGCCCGATGTGCAAAGTGGGCAAGGATAAGTTCGTCGAGGTCGTGGAGCAGAGCGAAGGGCTCGAATTCGTTACGGAGCACGTGATCGGCGACGGCAAGGGCGCCAGCAAGGAGCTGTGGGAAGGCTTGCAGAATCACTTCATGGGCGAGTGCACCGAGGTGGGCATGTATCTGGCTATGAGCCGTCAGGCCGACCGCGAGGGCTATCCCGAGATCGCCGAGGCTTACAAGCGCTATGCGTGGGAGGAAGCCGAGCACGCTTCGAAATTCGCCGAACTGATCGGCGAGGTGGTCTGGGACACCAAGACCAACCTCTACAAGCGCATGAATGCCGAGAGCGGCGCCTGCGAAGACAAGATGCGTCTGGCGCGCATGGCCAAGCAGGAGAACCTCGACGCCGTGCACGATACGGTGCACGAGATGGCCAAGGACGAGGCCCGTCATGGCAAGGGCTTCGAGGGACTCTACAAACGTTATTTCGGCAAATAGGCCGCTGACCGGCACAAGGAGACAGGCCGGATCCTCATGCGAGGATCCGGCCTGTCTCGTCGGTGGGCATGCCCCTTGCGTGCGGACGCTCCGTCTCTTTCAGCGGGAGCGGGCGCCGCCTGTTCGGGGCTGCGGCTTCCCGGCTTTTCGCGGCGGGCGGGCACTCCGTCTCTTTCAGCGGGAGCGGGGTGTTCCGCGAGGGTCCGTCCGCTACTTTTTCAGTACGTCGTAGGCTTGTCTGACGCCGAGCAGCGCTCCAAGCAGCCGGAATTTACCGGCCAGCCAGTCATAGCCCGTGCGTGCGGCGTGCGCCACCTCATAGACGGTTTCGATCCGGTCGCGGATGCAGACGATGGTCCGGCGCAGCCAGATGAGGTAGATGGCCGCGGCCGCCACGATGCAGGCTCCGCTGACGATGAGCATCGCCCGGAGCAGCGATCCCATGACCGTCGCGAGCCAGACGACCGAGGAGGTGATGAGCAGCATGCCTCCCGCCGCCGCGATCAGAACGAAGAAGATCAGCGGAAAGACGAAACTGCTGCGCGAATCGTTGTCGCGGTCCATGTGCGGCGGCGTCTTACTTTTCGATCGCTTCGATCTTTTTCTCGAACCGGTCGCGCATCTCTTCTGCCCGGTTCTTCATCTTGTCCGCTCTGTCCTTGACGGCCGTTTTGATCTGACTGCGCATTTCCCGACCCGTTTTCGGGGTGAAGAGAAGCGCCACTACCGAGCCGATGAGCATGCCGCCGATCAGCGAAGAGATACAAGTACCTGTGTTTTTCATAGTCGTTGAATTTTTTTTTAGTGATTGTTACGATACGATCACTTGCAAACTCTGCGCCAAATGGATTATCTTTGCTCCATGTTTTCCGACCGGACCCGAACCGTCTCTTTCACGGGGCATCGCACCTATTGCGGCGAGGCCGATGCGGCGCTCGCCGAGACGCTCCGGCAGCTTTATGCCGAAGGTTACCGCGTGTTTATCAGCGGCATGGCCGTGGGGTTCGACCTTGCGGCAGCCGAGGCCGTGCTGGCGCTGCGCGAGGCGTATCCGGAGGTGCGGCTGGTCTGTGCCGTCCCGTTCGAAGGGCAGGAGCGCCGCTTCCCGGCCGCCGAGAAGGTGCGGTACGGCCGCGTGAGGGAACGCGCGGACGCGAGCGTCGTCGTGTGCGGCGGATACCGCCCCGACTGCTATGCGCGGCGCAACGACTATCTTGCCGACCGCGCCTCGGTGCTCGTGGCGTGGTACGACGGTTCGGCGGGCGGAACACGCTACACCGTGCGCCGCGCACTGCGCACCGGCCGCGAGGTGCGCAATCTCCATCCGTCGGCTTGCGAGGCGGCGCATCCCGGGCAGGGGACGCTGTTCTGAAGGAGGCGTGAAAAGACGGCCTGACGGGGCGGACCTGTCGTTGCGCTGCCGCCGCTCGGTTTCGGCGCTCCTTCCGCCATGAGTTTCGGCGGGAGACTGCCGGGAGGGAGGTCCTCGGCGGACGCCGCACGGGCCTTGCCGCAGCGGATGCTTCGCTTGTCCGCTTTTACGAATCGGAAGGGGGAGGGCTGTCGTTCCGAGAGTTGCCTGCCCGGCAAAGATCGTGAATAACAGTACGAATAGGAAAGAGGCTGTCCGACAAATCAGGACAGCCTCTTTTAAGATGTGCAGGAACGGGGTGGAAGACAAAGCTTCGAAGTCCGCGGCGAAAGGTGTGTTTCGACGCCGTGAGGTCCGGACCGCGGAGCCGATGACGACGGAGCAGCTTGCCCGTTGCGACACACCGCCGCCAGTCGTCGTTCCGGCCGGGCCTACGCCCAGTTGAGGATCTTGTGGAAGTCGTAGGTCTCGGGGTCGGGCACGTAGGCTTTCGCCGCCTCGTAGTCGGCCGGAGTGATGGCGTTGAGGATGTTCTCGACCACCGAGTCGAACTTGTCCGAGTGGATGTCCACCAGACGGGGCGGGATCTTGCCCGTCTCGGGATCCTGCAGGTCCTTCAGGTAGAGCGGCGAGACGTTGCCCTCGCTGTCCACGTAGACCATGCAGCCCGTTTTGCCTTCGGTGAAGAGTTTGTAGACGCCGATGCCCAGCTCCGAGCAGTAGGTCAGGTCGTAGGCGATCGGAGTCTGGCAGCGGATTTCGTAGCCGATCTCCACCGGGCGGCTCTTGACCTTGAGGTGCAGCTCCTTGAGCTTCTTTTCGATCATTTCGTTGAATATGTGCGCTTTCGATACCTTGCCCAACTCGGGATGGCCGTGTTCGTCGTAGGTGAAGTGCACGCCGCTTTTGCGGATCTCTTCGGCGCTCAGAGCGTGGAACACGCCTTCCGAAATGACGGCCGCACCGTAGTCCATGTGCATGATCTTGCGCTTGAGAATCGACGAGATGACCAGATTCACGATCTTCTCCACGGTGATCTCCGTCTTGTCGAACATCTCGGGGATGACAATCATCGGGTAGTGGCACGCCTCGCCGATGCCGAATGCGAGGTGGCCGGCACTGCGGCCCATGGCTGCCAGCACGAACCAGTTGCCGCTCGTGCGGGCGTCGACATAGACGGCGCGGGCGATGACGGCGCCCTTGTCCTTGGCCGATTCGTAGCCGAACGTCGGCGTGCCTTTCGGCAGCGGCAGGTCGTTGTCGATCGTCTTCGGCACGTGGATGTTGGCGATGGGGTATTTCTTGGCTTCGAGGAACTTGGCGATGCGGTTGGCGGTCGAGGCGGTATCGTCGCCGCCTACCGTTACGAGCAGTTTCACGTTGTTGTCGGTGAAGAACTTGAGGTTGAACCGCTCTTCGAAATCGGCGTCCGTGGGCTTGAAACGGCTCATTTGCAGAAACGATCCTCCCTGATTGAAGATGCCGTCGGCCATCGGATAGCTGATGTCCACCATGCGGGGATCGGGGTTGAACAGCCCCGTGTAGCCTTCGTGGAGGCCGATGACGCGGTAGCCTTTGCGGAGAAACGTTTTGGCGACGCTGCCGACCACGGTGTTCATGCCCGGGGCCGGACCGCCGCCCGTAAGAATAGCAATTGCTTCTTTCATAGCGATCGGAATTGTGTTTGAATTAGCCTAATTAACCTTCTTGTCGGATTCGACCCCCAAAAGTACGACATTTTTCCGAGATGTACAAAAAAATGCGGGAACCGCCCGTGGCAGTCCCCGCTTCGTTCGAAGCTGGTAATTATGGTTTACTCAACTACGGTAACGTTTACGGCCTGTTCGCCTTTCGAGCCGTTGCCGATCTCGAATTCGACCTTCTGATGTTCGTTGAGCGATTTGAAACCCTCGGTCGCAATGCCGGAGAAATGTACGAAAATTTCCTTTCCGCTCTCCTCGGTAATGAATCCGTAGCCTTTTTTGCTATCGAACCATTTTACAGTACCTTTCATAAAAAATGAATTAAATGTGTTAATGTTTTACAAAGTAAAGCAAAAATAGTTGGCTTTCAAAACTTTTTGGCATATATTTTTCATTATCGGAATAAATGTTTATATTTGTCCTGACCTTTTTTCAAGGAAAGACGAAGATTATGGATAAGAAAGTGAAACTCGCGCTGCTGGCGCTGCTCGGTTTTTCGACCGCCTGTTCGACCGTCAGGAGCGGCTCGAAGAGCCGGGAACGGGAGCCTGCGGAGGTTGAGCGACCCACGACGATCGTCATGTACGGCGTGCGTCCGCCCGTTCAGGAAGACAAGGCGGGCGAACTTCGGGAGAAGCCGCTGACGGCCGCTCCGGTTCCGGATTCGGATGCAGCCGCTCCGGTGCTCGACGAGGTGCGTCCCGAGAACGGGAAATAGGCCATGGCTCGCCGCAGTCCGGGCCTGAGAAAGCGGATCGGGCTCGATCTATTTTCGAAGCTCTATGCCGCGGAGGTGGCCGAACATGAGTTGCGTACGCTCTTCTGGGAGTGTACGCTTCGTTGCAATCTCGCCTGCCGCCATTGCGGCAGCGATTGTCGCGTGGACCCGGGCGTCGCGGACATGCCGCTGGAGGATTTCCTGCGCGTGCTCGACGAGGAGGTAACGCCTCATGTCGATCCGCGGCGGGTACTCGTCATCTTCTCGGGCGGCGAAGTGCTCGTGCGCGACGATCTGGAGCGTGCGGGCGCCGAGGTCGCACGCCGCGGCTATCCGTGGGGGATGGTTACCAACGGACTGGCGCTCACGCCCGAACGGTTCCGTGCGCTGCGGGATGCGGGGCTGCGCTCGGTGTCGGTGAGTTTCGACGGATTTCCCGAGGTGCACAATTACATCCGCCGCAATCCGCACAGCTACGACCGGGCGCTCGACGCGATCCGCCTCATCGTGCGTGAGGAGGGGCTGGCCTACGACGTCATCACCTGCGTTACGGGGGCGATGGTGCCGCGTCTCGAAGCGTTCCGCGAGTTGCTGCTCGCCGAGGGGGTGAAACACTGGCGCCTGTTCTCGATCTTCCCCGTAGGGCGCGCCAAGAACGACGGGACGCTCCGCATGAGCGACGCACAGTTCCGCGACATGCTCGAATTCATTCGCCGCAGCCGCCGGCTGGGCGGCATCGAGGTCAGCTATGCCTGCGAAGGTTTTCTGGGGCGTTACGAGACGGAAGTGCGCGATCACTTCTACCAATGCGCCGCGGGTGTCTCCGTGGCTTCGATCCGTGTGGACGGGGCGATCTCCGGCTGCACGTCGATCCGCGCCAATTTCCATCAGGGCAACATCTATCGCGACCGGTTCTGGGAGGTGTGGCAAAACCGTTTCGGACCCTTCCGCGACCGCGAGTGGGCCCGCAAGGGGGAGTGCGCCGACTGCGAAATGTTCCGCTACTGTCTGGGCGGCGGCATGCATCTGCACGACGACGAAGGCAATCTGCTCTACTGTCATTACCATCGGTTGTAGCGGTCGGCGGAGGCGGAGCGTCCGTATCTGCGCTCGTTTACGTATATCTTGCAAAGCCGCGAGGGAGCAGGGGGGAGGATACGGGCGTTTGCGGTATTTTTTCACTCTTCTCCGGGCCGTACTGCATACGTTTTCCGAGGTTTTGTCGGCGAATGTTCCGTCACCGGAGGGGCCGACCGCAATGGGCCGATTTTCTGCGGACATCGTTCTGCCCGCATGCTCTTGCCGGCCGGGCGGGAACGGCTGGCTTTCTGTCCGTTTTCGGCGGTAGTGCGGACAGGTGAGGCGGAGGGCGGTGGATGGAGGGACGTGGCACCCTGTAACGTGGTGCATAGACCGGTTCTCGGAAAGGGGCGCAGATGAGGCGGAGCTGCGGAATCCGTCCGCGAACGAAATCGCCTTTGACGTCGGACGGGGAGGTGTCGGAAGACGTTTTCACCTGCGGTTCTCTTGAACTCGTGCAGGCTGCCTCCCAAGCCGCGTCCCTGCTTTTTCGCCGACGACGGATGATCCTGCACCTGTTTTTGACGCTGCGAATGAAACGGCCCGTCGCTCATGCCGTCGCCCTTCTCGTGCTTTCAGAGGATATGCGGCGAATCGCCGAGGGTGCTTTGCTGCGAGAGGATGGAATGAATCCGTGATCGGACGATCGCATTGCTTATCTTTCGCATATTCCCGATGACCGGTGGCCGGGAAATGACGGTATTGCGGTCGTAACTCCGAATATTTTCATTTATGAAGAAGTCATGGAGCGCATATCGACCGGATCCACGAAAAAGGTACGAAATCATGATCGCTCTGAGGAGTGATATGCGCGGTATCGCCGACGTAGCCCGCCGCATGCAGAAATACCTGACCCAAGGAGATGGCATGAAAACTTACGGCGTGCAGCTGCGCATCGACGGCGGTTATGGTCGTGCGCAGGATAGCTGGGGCGGGGAATATGCGGACAGAGAATCGCAACCGCACGTAAAGATCCGAGCTATGATACAGATTATGAGTGGATACCGCCCCCCCCCTCGCCGGGTAGACGATGCCGTCGTTGGGATCGGTCTGTGCAGTCAGGTTATGTTTGCGGCCGATGAAGAAACGGTACGACCTGTTGAATGTCCGCGAAGATGATCCGCAGGCATCGCTCGATAGCGGTCCGTCGGTTCATGGCGTCGTCAGAAAAGGCGTTATTACCCATACGGAGGCAGGCGATTCGTTTTTCGAAAAGCGCTCCTGAAGCGCAGGGACCGGATCTTCGGAGCTCCGGACTATCGCATGACGGGTCGAGCCGACACCGGATCGCAGCGTCTCATGTCTGTAGGTTGCGGACGGCGCCTTGCGGGCAGAGGACTATGCCGCAGACGATGTGCGGAATTTCGTTCGGGAAGCGGAAAGATTTCAGCACTCGTGCGATATCGAGTGTGCCTGTAATGAGGCGGAGCAGGGGATTTGCCCGATACGTCCCCCCCCCCTCCGTGTTGCGCCTTCCGAGAATTGCCTGTTCGGAAAAGAGCTCGTAAAACGAGCGGTATGAATATGAAAAAAGGAGCTATAATTTTTTATAGCCCCCTCTCTCTGTCGGGGAGACTGGATTCGAACCAGCGACCTCCAACTCCCGAAGCTGGCGCGCTAACCGGACTGCGCTACACCCCGAACGATATTTTTCCGACGAGTCGGGGTAGCGGGATTCGAACCCACGACCCCCTGCTCCCAAAGCAGGTGCGCTAACCGGACTGCGCTACACCCCGTCGTTCTCCGCTTTCGGATTCCGGGCCGCACCCTTGGGGCGGAGGCGGCCCTCCGGACGGCGGAGGAAATTCCGATGATTTCGGGATGCAAAGTTAGCGTCTTTTTTATGGATTGCAAATTTTTAGGACAAAAAATAATGAGGTATATCGTTTTTTTGTTCGTCCGCATCCGTCGCGGTCCGCGCCGTTTCGCAGCGCACAGCTCGTCGGATGCCGGGCGGAGGTGCTGCCGAAAGGCATTCGTGCGACACGCGCGAACGGGTCTTTGCGCCGGAGCCCGTTTGATCGCCCTTGGCGTTACGGTTTGCTGTTGCGGCTTTTCCGTCTTTATACCGCCGGCGCCGGGCGGCATGTGCGGGGACCGCCGGACCGTGCCGGACTGCGGCGAAGTGCCGTCCGCTGCATTGCGACGGACCGCGGAGGGTTGCCGGCGCCGGGCGGTGCCGCGTCGGTATCCCCCGACAAGAAATCGACCGTTCGGAATCGTGCCGGACGATGACGGGATCCGCCGCAGGTCCGGGGCGCGAAGCTGTCCGGAGAAATCCCGCCGTCCGCTTTCGCTCCCCCCCCCGGCAATTCGTTTGCGGCTCAGCATGCGCCGAAGAACCGTGGGGCGCAGGCATGAGCGACCGCATTTGCCGCAGTCGTTCCGTTGTCGCTCCGGAGGTCGTCCGCCCTGTCCCTCGGTCGTCGCTCGGCTGCGCGTCAGCCGGGCAGGAGGTCGTCGAACAGATGGCGGAAGTCTTCGCGCGGCGCAGGCATGTAGACGTCGAAGCCCAGATCGCGGGCTGCGTTCACGTTTTTCCGTCCGTCGTCGATGAAAAGCGTCTCGTGCGGAACGAGGCCGCTGTCGGCGATCATCGCCCGGAAGATCTCGGGCGAGGGCTTGAGCAGGTGCATTTCGTAGGAGACGTAGAGTTTGTCGAAATAATCGTTCACGGTGCGTCCGTCGGCCGTGAAGCAGCAGTCGACGATGTAGGGCATCACCAACGGATTGTTGTTCGTGAGCATGTAGAGTTTCAGCCCCCGTTCGCGCAGGCGGGCCAGCATCCGCAGTTTGTAGACGGGTATGCCGACGATGAACGAGCGGTAGGCGTCGGCGATCTGCCGGTCGGTTGCTTCGCTGCGGCCCGAAATGCGCCGTATTTCGTCGCAGGCTTCGTGGGACGTGAGGTCGCCGCGCTCCAGCTTTTCGAAGACTTCGGCCGGGTAGTAGGGGTCGATCAGATCGGCGATCCGGGGCATGCCCAGAGCGCGGAACGAGGCTCGGCAGCGTTCGATGTCGAGGTCGGCCAGTACGCCGCCGAGGTCGAATACGATATTTTGAATGGTAGCGTTCATGTCGTCATTTTTGAAATTTCATGGTATGGCGCCGCAGCGGCCGCAGAGCTCCCGTCGGGAGCAGTTTGCAGAGGGGTATCCAAATCCTGTTCCACCAGTCGGGCACGATGCACCTCCGTCCCCGGAACAGAGCCCGCAGCCCCCGGCGGGCGCAGCTCTCGGCCGAGATCAGCACTCCGAGCCGGAGCCCGATCCGCTGCCAGCGGGGCGGCAGCCCGTAGAGGTCGGTCGCCACCCCGGCGGGGCAGACGGCCGTAACGCGGATGCCGTGTTCGCGCACCTCTCGGGCGAAAGCCACCGAGAAACTGCGCAGATAGGCTTTGCTGGCGCTGTAGAGCGAGAGCCCCGGGAAAGGCATCCACAGCGAGAAGGAGGACATGTTGAGGATGTACCCTCCGCGGCCGCGCCGCACCATGTCGGCTGCAAAGTGCCGGCAGTTGAGCGTGGCGGTGAGGTCGTGCAGCAGGATGATGCGGGCGATCCGCCGGTCGGGCGTTGCGAGCAGGTCGCAGAAGGAGAAGATTCCCGCGTTGTTGATGAGTACGTCGACGCCGATTCCCTGCGACCGCACCCATGCGAAGAGCTCGTCGGATGCCTCCTCGCGTGCGAGGTCGATCGCCAGCGTGCGGATGTCGAGCGAAGGGTGGGAGACGCGCAGTTCATCTGCGGCCCGGACGATGTGCTCCGGCGCGAGCCCCGCGAGGACGAGATTGTAGCCCCGGTCGGCCAATTGTTCGGCATATCGGCGGCCGATACCGGTGCCGGCGCCCGTAATGAGGGCCCATGGCGTGTCCTGCGGCACTTCGCCGCCTCCGGGGTTCGGGCGCTTCGGACGCTTCGGACGGTCGGCCGCATCCCCGCATGCGGCCGGCGTGCGGTTCGCCGTTTCCTGAGCGGAAGTATCCGTCTGTGCTCCGGTCCCTGCCTCCGGCGTGTCGGGGCGGGCGGTCGGTTGCGCGTCCGTCGGTCGGTCTGCCGGTGCGTGCGTCGTGTCGCCGGGCCGTTCGCCGGTCGGCTTGTCGGCATGCGGCGTCATGCTGCCGGGCTGCTTGTCTGCCGGCGTGTGCGTCGTGTCGCCGGGCCGTTCGCCGGTCGGCTTGTCGGCATGCGGCGTCATGCTGCCGGGTTGCTTGTCTGCCGGCGTGTGCGTCGTGTCGCCGGGCCGTTCGCCGGTCGGTCTCGTACCCTTTTCAGACTGCTCCGGCTTGCGGGTGCCGGCGACGCTTCGTTTCGTTTCGGTCGTCTCCATCTCAGGGCAGTTCGGCGAGTTCTTTGCGGATTTTGGCCGGCAGGTCGGGGCAGTGCTTGCAGCACTTCATGTCCACGGAGTACATGCGGGCGATGCAGTAGTTGCGGTGGTCGCACTCGCTGCGCGTCTCGGCGTCGCCTTCGCGGAGTTTGCGCACGAAGGCGGGGTCGTTCACGAGTGCACGGGCCATTTGCACCAGTTCGAATCCGGCGTCCAGCGCACGGTCGATCCCCTTGCGGCTGACCAGTCCGCCCACGTAGACCAGCGGACATTTCAGCTCGGCGCGGAATTTCGCGGCGTCCTCCAGAAAATAGCACTCCTCGAACGGGAACTGCCGGATCATGTAGGGGCCGCACCAGCGGATGAAGCAGCGGAGCCAGAGCGGCGAGTAGTAGCTCATGGTGTAGATCGGGATCAGCCCCCGCATGACCGCCATCGGCGCTTTCGAGACGAAGCCGCCCGAGAGGACGATCCCGTCGACGCCGAAGCGTTCGATCTCCCGGGCGATTTCGAGACTTTCGGGGATCTCGATGCCGCCCCGGAACCCGTCGTACATGTTGTGTTTCACGAGTACGGCCGTGCGCGTCTGCGCTGCGGCCTCCATCACCTCCGTGAGGCACATCCGAAGGAAGCGCATCCGGTTTTCGAGCGATCCGCCGTATTCGTCGCGGCGGCGGTTGGTGTAGGGCGAGAGGAACTGCGAGATCAGATAGCCGTGGCCGGCGTGGACCTCCACGCTGTCGAATCCGGCGTCGTGGGCCGTGCGCACGGCGCGTCCGAAGTCTTTGGCCACGTCGGCGATCTCGCTGCGCCGCATGCCCCGCACGGGGGTGTAGGCATAAAGGTTGAAACCCGTCGAGGCGCCGATCGGGATCTGTCCGGCGGTGGAGTAGTGGGTCATGTTGCCGCAGTGGCCGATCTGGATGCCGGCGGCCGCGCCCTCGGCATGCACGGCGTCGGTGATGTCGCGCAGCGCCGGCACGATCCGGGGCCGGAGCCAGAGTTGTTTGCGGAACGACAGTCCGCTGCGGCTGACGGCGGCATAGGCCAGCGTCGTCATGCCGACGCCGCCGCGCGCCACGCTCACGTGGTAATCCTTGAGCTGCTGCGTGGGGCCGAAATCCTTGCCCATGGATTCGAAAGCCGCCGAACGGATCGTCCGGTTGCGCAGCAGGACGGGGCCGAGCTGATAGGGGGTGAAGAGATTCGACATGGATCAGTATATGAACGGTATGATTCTTTTGCGTTTGAGGACCGTGAATTCCTCGCCGAATTCGGCCGTATAGCGTTTGTAGAGCGAGGCGGAGCGGGGCGCGAGGTTGGCGAAGGTCCACCACACGAACACCGCGCCGGCCCACGACCACGAGGCGACGGCGAAACCCGTCCACTCGGTCAGCTCGCCGAAGTAGTTGGCCGAGCTGACGTAGCGGAACATGCCGCCGCGCGGGATGTAGTGGCGCGTGTCGCCCTCCTTGCGCAGGCCGCGTATGATGGCGTCCGAGCGGCGGTTGACGTACATGCCCGCGAAGAAGATCGCAGCACCGATGTAGATATAAGGCCGGGCGAACCACCCTTCGTAGTAGTCGGCCGGCGAGACGAAGAAGATCCAGCCTCCCTGCATCAGAGCGTTGAGCGTGTTGAAGAGCATGCCCATCGCGACGATTCCGAAGGGCATTTTCGAGCGGCCCCGCAGCCGGAGCGGAAAGATGAAGGCGCGGTAGAGGTAGTGGCTCTGGAACATCAGGAAGAGTACGAGCGGTGCGGCCTGCCACGTGCGGTCCGAGAGGAGCCAGAGGATCGTCATGGCGACGAAGACGGGCGCCTCCATCAGCATCCAGCCGAGCTTGTTGGAGACGGGGAAGCCGTAGCGGCGGTCAAACAGGTAGCCGTAGCCCGCTTCGAAGAAGTGGAGGGCGACGTATACGACCAGTGCGAGCGCCGCCATCGCGATGAGGAAAATATCGAAGGTCTCTGTCATGTTGCGATTGGTGTTCGGTAAAACACACAAAGGTATGAAAAATCGGACGCAAAACGAAATTTATTCGGTTTTGCCGGGACGGAGCATCCGAGTCGGAGCCGAAGATGCGAATGAACCGGGTGCGAAACGCGACCGAATGCGTTTCGCGGGGCGGGTGTTTCCGAAGCGGAAGATCGGCGGATCCTGCAAAACATTGAGGAACGGACGGCGGATGGTTTGCGGCAGGCGTTCGGAAGGTGCGGACCGCTCCGTCCGGAGCGGTCCGTGTCTGTTCCACATTTATCTTTTCTTACCGGATTCAGCCGGTCCTGTTCTGCTTCGTCCGGTCCGGTCCCGTCCGGTGCGGTTGGGGCCGTTCGAGGACCGGCGGTCCGCCGGTTCGTCGCGGGAGGGGAGGCGTCGTCGCGGGAAGACTTTCCGCTTTCCGTGCGGGATGCGGTTTGTCCGGCATCCGCGAAAAGGGGGTGTCCGGCGCGTTTATTCAACTTTACGGGTATGCCTGTTCGGAGAAAAAGATGATGACGGTACGCATAAAAGAGGCTGTCTGCGATTCGCCAGACAGCCTCTTTTCGCTATGGTCCGAAGAACGGTTCAATGGGTGAAGACCCGTCCCAGCTGCTTCTCCTGCTTTTCGTAGGCGATGCGCGACGTGGTGGGGTATTCCAGCTTTTCGAATTCGGCGACGGCGTTGCGGATGTCGCCCAACAGCATGTCGGCCATGTCGCGCGACATGCCCTGACGCACCACGATACGCATGACCACCAGATCCTCGATGTTCTTGGGCATCGTGTAGGCCGGGACCATCCAGCCGCTCTGTTGCAGTTTGGCCTGCAGGTCGTAGAGGGTCCACTTCGCCTTCTTGTCGTAATCGGGCTTCATGTACCAGATGAAGAGCGGGTTGACCAGCTTGTCGGCGTAGTTCTCGAAACAGGGCATCTTGCCGATTTCGTCGTGGCAGTACTGCGCCACGTCCATCGAGTTCTGCTGCACCTCCTTGTAGCCTTCGAATCCCAGCCGGATGAAGTTGTAGTACTGTCCGAGGATCTGCGCGGCGGGACGCGAGAAGTTGAGCCCTACCTGCGTGATGTTGGCGCCGAGGTAGTTGACGCTGAACGACATTTCGTCGGGCAGGTATTTCTTGTCCTTCCATACGACCCATCCCAGACCCGGGTATACGAGACCGTACTTGTGGCCCGACGTGGAGATCGAGAGCACCCATTTGAGGCGGAAGTCCCATTTGACCTCGGGGTTGAGGAACGGGAGGATGAAACCGCCCGATGCGGCGTCCACGTGGATCGGAATTTCATAGCCCGTCTGGGCGTTGTAGGCGTCGAGTTCCTTGTCCAGCGCTTCGATGTCGTCGTTGAGCCCCGTCCACGTAACGCCTGCGATCGGCACGATGCAGATCGTGTTTTCGTCGCACATGTCGAGCGCCTGTTTCGGATCGAGCGTGATTCGGTCGAGCGTCAGAGGCACGGTGCGCAATTCGATCTGCCAGAGCTGGCAGAACTTCTCCCAAACCACCTGAAAACCGGCGCTCATCACCAGATTGGGTTTGTCGATGGGTTTGCCGGCGGCCTGCCGGCGGTGGCGCCAGCGAAGCCATGCGGCCACGCCGCCCAGCATGCAGGCTTCGGACGAGCCGATGCCCAGCGCGCCGGTTTTCCACTCGGCTTTTTCGGGCGTGTTCCACAGGTTGGCCATGATGTTGATGCAGCGGCCGCACATCACGGCGACGCGCGGGTATTCCGTTTCGTCGATGTAGTTGACGTCGATGGCTTCGTTCATCAGGCGCGTGGCATAGTCGTCCATGTAGGTCGTTACGAACGTGGCGAGATTCAGCCGCGGCTGGGTCTGGGCATAGGTTTCGTCCTTGACCAGCTGGTAGGCGATCTCGGGTGCGGTCTTGTTTTTCGGGATGAACTCCGTCGGTGCGGGAGTGAGCATCTTTTTCGAGCCGAAGATAGCGGTCGTAACGTTCTCTCTGGTGTCGTTTTTTTGATCCATAACGAAAAAATAATTAAAGTTTACATCCTCTGTCGAATCCATAAACTGTGCCAGCGGACGGCATGCGGCGGAGAGCCCGGTCCGTGGAAAAATCGGAACGGAGCGTGGGAAAGTCCGAAAAAATTTTCTATATTTGTAATATCATTGTGATATTACTTAAAAAACTGAACGACATGGAAAACAGGAATTTCGTTTACGACGGATGGAAAACCGGCGGATTCGTCGCCCTGCCGCTGATCCTCGCGGGGCTCGCCGCCGGCATCGTGCTGATCGCATCGGGGGCGGGCGTCTTGTCCGAACTCTCCGGCGGGCTGGGGACGCTCGCGGTCGTCGCGGGGGTGCTGTGGTTCGTTGCGATGATCGTCTGCCTCAAGGGATTCATGCTGCTCGAACCGAACGAGGCCCGTGTGATGGTCTTTTTCGGCAAGTACCGGGGAACATTTTACGACACGGGCTTCTGGTGGGTCAATCCGCTGATGTCGGCCAAGAATATTTCGGTCCGCGCCCGCAACCTCAATGTCGAGCCCATCAAGGTGAACGACAAGACGGGGAATCCGATTCTCATCGGTTTGGTGCTGGTGTGGAAGATCAAGCGCGACGACATTTACAAGGCTGTTTTCGAGATCGACGCTCCGACCGGTGCGGGACAGGCGGCCGTCTCGGCCAGCGCACGCATGAACATACTCGAAAATTTCGTCGGCGTGCAGAGCGACGCCGCCCTCAGGCAGGTAGCCGGATGCTATGCCTACGACAACAGCGGTGTGGCGGACGACGAGCTGACGCTCCGCTCGAACAGTGCGGAGATCAACGAGCAGCTCGAAAGCAAGCTCGACGAACGTCTGGCGATGGCCGGCATCGAGGTGGTCGAAGCCCGGATCAACTATCTGGCCTACGCTCCGGAGATCGCGGCCGTGATGCTGCGCCGCCAGCAGGCCGACGCGATCATCGCGGCGCGTGAAAAGATCGTCGAAGGGGCGGTTACGATGGTGCGGATGGCACTCGACAGGCTGTCCGACGAACGGATCGTGGAGCTCGACGAGGAACGCAAGGCCGCGATGGTGAGCAATCTGCTGGTCGTGTTGTGTGCCGACGAGGCCGCGCAGCCCGTCGTCAATGCGGGAACGTTGCATCATTGACGGTCATGGCGAAACGGGACCGGACGAAGAGTTTCGTGCTCCGTGTGGATGCCGCGACGATGGAGGCGCTCGAAGCGTGGGCCGCCGACGAGTTCCGCAGCATCAACGGTCAGCTGCAATGGCTCATAGCCGACGCCCTGCGCCGCAGCGGAAGAATGAAGAAAGTAACGGAAAATACGAATGAAACCGCAAGACAAAACTCCGGGCCGGAAGATCCGGCTGGGGAAATATGATATGGGAGTGCTGCGCGGTGCGGGCTGGATGGCCCTGTTCACTGCGCGGTTCTGGCGCGAGCTCGTTTTCAACCGGCTGTGGCTCGGTCTGGTGCCGGTCGGGGCGGCGGCGTTCGTCGTGATGTTCCTGCTGAACCGGTATGCGGCCGGTTTTTCGGTGCCGACGGCGATGGGCAAGGCGTTCGTCTACTGTCTCTGGAGTGCTTTTTGTTATGCGATCGGAATCTGGAGCGTGGTTTGCCGCAGGCTCGGTATCGGCGAGGACGGCGAAGAGGACGGCGAAGAGGGTGAAGACAGCGACGGCGGCGGACGCTTTGCCGGACGATGGGCCGCCTGTCTGCTCCTCGGCGCGCTGGCTCTTCTGTTCGTCGGCTGGGTCTGCTGGCCGGCGATCGGTTACTGGCTGTGGGGGCGGGGCGACTGGATCGCAGCCGTTACGGGGCCTGTGTTCAAGATCGTACTCGTGGCGTCGTTCTTCTGCCCCGTGATTTGGAATCACTCTCTTGAGAAATAGTCGGGATATGAAAAGAATCGTAGTTTTCACCGGGGCGGGCATGAGCGCCGACAGCGGTCTGGCCACGTTCCGCGATGCGGACGGCCTGTGGGCCAACTACCGGATCGAGGAGGTCTGCACGCCCGAAGCGTTGGCGCGCGACCGCCGCAAGGTGGTGGAATTTTACAACATGCGCCGCCGCGAAATGCTCGAAAAGGAGCCGAATGCGGGCCACCGCGCCATCGCCGGGCTCGAAAAACGGTTCGACGTGGAGGTGCTGACGCAGAATGTGGACGATCTGCACGAACGGGCCGGATCGTCCCGCGTTACGCATCTGCACGGAGAACTCGCGAAACTCCGCTCGTCGCGCGATCCGGAGCTCGTCGTGCCGATCGAAGGGTGGGAGCAGCGGCTCGACGCCACGGCTCCCGACGGCGCGCTGCTGCGGCCGCATATCGTCTTTTTCGGCGAGGCGGTACCGATGTTCGATGCGGCGGCGCGGATCGCCTCGACGGCCGACGTGCTCGTCGTGGTGGGCACTTCGCTGGCGGTCTATCCGGCGGCGGCGCTCGTGCGCTGCGTGCGTCCCGAGGTGCCGGTTTACCTCGTGGATCCCGGGTCGCCCGATACGACGATGATCCGCAATCCGCTGACCCACATTCGTGCACGGGCCGCAGTCGGAATGCCGGAGCTGGCTGCGCGGCTCGTCGCGGAGTACGGCGAACGTTGATCTCCGGTCTCTTTTCCGCGATGTCGCGTCGTGCGAAATCTTCGGCAGCCGCTCTGCGCCGGGGCGGGGCGTTTCCCGCGTTTCGGAGCGATTGCGGAGCGGTCTCGGCATCGTTCGGTGCGATTCCGGAAGGTTCGGGTTCCGTTCCTCCGCAGCAGGTCCGGCCGAGGCCGGCAGTCGGTCGCAAAGAGAGGCGTGGCGGGCCGCCCCTCCCCCGGGACAACGGCCTGTCCTGCGGCCGGGGCCCGATCGCGAATCCTCTCGAATCCGGCTCGCTTTGGTTTTACCGGGTGTTTTAGGAGACACGGATCCTCCGTTCGGTCCGGTGCCGCCGGCGGATCTACGCCCTCTGTCCGGCGGGGATGTGGGGCGCGAACGGGCTGACAGCTCCGTTCTGACGATCCGAGGGTGTCCGACAAGTCGCAGACACCCTCTTTCGAAGCATTCCTGTCCGGACCCGATTCCGGAATATGCGGTTCTCGGAGAAGCGGAAAAACTTGCCCGACATTCCCATTCCCGGATTCGGGGCACGCCGGACAACCGCCGTCTCCGCCTTGTGCGGACAAGCGCTCTGCGCGAGCGGAGGAGGTTTTGCGCCCGGCGGCCGCTATTTGTAGGAGATCGTGTAGGTGTTGATCGTCGCTCCGGTGTCGTCTTTCTCGGTGATGCGGGTGATGCGGTCCGCGTCGTCCGTCTCGTAGGTGTAGCGGTATTCGACTTCCTGTGCGGAATCCTCCGTCCTGCGCATCTTCGGCAGATCGGAGTCCCGTTTGCCGCCCCAGCCGTAGAGCATCGGGAAGGTATTGTCGCCGTGCGACTCCTGCGCGATCAGATAGGAGAGGTTGAGGTTGGCGTCGTTAGCGAGGTCGCCGTACTCGAAAATCGTCGTCGAAAGCAGTTTCGGAACGACGGAGCTTTGGCCCGGTCCGTATTTTTTTATCATGGCCAGATTGCAGCGGTCGCCGGCGAGCAGGTATTGGTAATCGCTCCACCGGCCTTCGGTCTGCTCCGGTTCGTAGTAGTAGCCGTTGGCGTTGTAATGATAGGAGGCCAGTGTCCGGTCGCCGGAGACGAGTTCCCGCGCATAGCCCTCTTCGTCGAGCAGGAGCGTGAGCGGTTCGCCGTTGTCCGTGCCGATGTCGATCCGTCCGTTGCCGTAGACGAATTCCCGGACGGAACTGCTCACCTGCGTATCCGTGTCGACGAGGGTCGTGATCTGCTGTTTCACACGTTGCTGTTCGTCGTAGAAAAAGGTCGTGATGGCGACATCGCCCGAGCGTTGCTCCGTTCGGATCTGGCTGATCAGCTCGGACACGGGTTCCGGCTGGCTGATGGTGCTCTCCTTGACGGAGCATCCTGTGAGTACGGCGCATGCCAGCGCCGCGATGGGAAGATAGAAAGTGCTTTTCATGGGTCGGGTGTTCTATCGTTTAGCGGATTTATCTTCGAAATAGAGGTCCAGCAGCTCTTTGGCCGCGATGAACGAACTGAGACGGGCGTCGAGCACGCGCTGTTCGTAATCGCCGATCCGTTTCTCGACTTGGGGATCGTGGTAGAAACTGTTGCGCAGCGCTTCGTTGATGCTCTCGTACATCCAATATTTGTTCTGCCGGTTGCGGTTGTGCTGGAAATAGCCGTTGGATTCGGTGTGCGCGAGAAACTCCTCGACGCCTTTCCAGACCTCTTCCAGACCGGTCCGGGCGACCGCCGAGCAGGTGTAGACCTTGGGCCGCCATCCCGATTCGGGCATGGGAAAGAGCCGCAAGGCTCCTTGGAACTGGGTCTTGGCCAGTTCGGCCTTGTGGATGTTCTCGCCGTCGGCCTTGGTGATGACCATGATGTCGGCCATCTCCATGATGCCGCGTTTGATGCCTTGCAGTTCGTCGCCCGCGCCGGAGATTTGCAGCAGCATGAACATGTCCACCATCGAGTGCACGGCCGTCTCGGACTGTCCGACGCCCACGGTCTCGATGAAGATCACGTCGAATCCGGCCGCTTCGCACAGCACGATTGTTTCGCGCGTCTTGCGGGCGACGCCGCCCAGCGAGCCCGCCGAAGGCGAGGGGCGGATGAAGACATCGGGATTGGACGAGATGCTCTCCATGCGGGTCTTGTCGCCGAGGATCGAGCCGCCGCTCCGCTCCGACGAGGGGTCGATGGCCAGCACGGCGAGCTTGTGCCGCAGCGACGTAACCATGTTGCCGACGGCTTCGATGAAGGTCGATTTGCCCGCGCCCGGGACGCCCGTGATGCCGATGCGGACCGATCGGCCCGCATGGGGCAGACAGCGTTCGATGATCTCCTGCGCCTGTTGATAGTGGTCGGGATTGCTGCTCTCGACGAGCGTGATGGCCTGCGAGAGAACGGTGATGTCGCCCCGGAGGATGCCGGCGACATACTCCTCGGTGGAGAGACGGCGTCTTTTCGGTCTGCGGAAGTGAGGATTGACGATGGGTTGGTCGGCGACGCCTTCGGTTACGTTGAGCGCGCTGTCGTGATGGGCGTCGATATACTCTTTTTCGTAGTGGTCGATTTTGGTGAAAGACATGGTTATTCAGCGATTTTTTCGATAAAAGCAGGGGTCAGTTGCAGGGAGTTTCCCATCCATAAGGCACGGTTTTTGGCATCGGTCAGCACGCCGAACGGCAGGTAGGCGACACCGAAGTTCGCGAAGCTTCTGCCCGAAGCGTCGAATCCCACTCCGATCCGCTGCGAAACGTAGGGGCGCAGGATGGCTGCGACCTTCTCTTCGCTCTCTTGTGCGACGACCACGATCCGCAGTCGTCCGCCGAGTTCGTCGGCTGCGGCTTTCAGCCGGTCGAGCGAACGGATGCCCTCCTTGTTCGACGAGTGGTAGAATTCGATGTAGGTCAGCGGTGCCGCTTCGGGCTGGCGGCCTTCGAGCCAGCCCGAGATTTTCAGCTCGGGTACGCGCTCGCCCAGCGCGATGCGCTGCGCCTGTGCGCCGCACGCTCCCGAGAGCACGAAGAGAAAGATAAGGAGTACGTTTTTCATGGTACGACTTATTTTCAGCGAAGATACGAAATATTTGCCACAATGACGAACAACTTCTGCTTTTTGTTATGAAAATAGGCTTCGATTCCGTTCCGGAGGCCCTCCCCGGAACCTACTGCGGACGACTCGTCGAAATTCTCTCCGAATATGCTCCGGAACATGAATATGTCGTTGGAGGAGAGCCGGACGACGAGGCGGATGTCTACCACAGCTCCGCCTCTCCGCTCGCACAGGGAGTGCGTCTGCGGGGCGCGCGCCGGGTGGTTACGGTCCGCGACCTCAATTTCCTGCGCTACCCGCGGATGTACACGTTCTTCGACCGGATGGTCCGCCTCAGGCTTTACAGACGTTCGTGCCGTTCGGCGGCGTGCGTGATCGCCCTGAGCCGCGGGGCCAAGGAGGAACTCGCCGAGAGGCTCGGCATCGACCCGCGGAAGATCGAGGTGCTGCTGCCGCTGGGAGTGCATCCGCCGGCGGCGCCGGCCGGCGAGGCCGAGTGCGAGGCCGTGCGCCGCAAGTACGGGCTGCCCGGACGCTACGTGCTCGCCGTCGGCGTGCCCGAGGTGAGGCTCCGTCTCGTCGAAATCTTCGATGCGGTGCGCGACTCGGACGCCGGCTGCGCGCTGGTCGTGTGCGGCCGGCGGACGGGTTATTCCGATTTCCTGTCGGAATATGCCCGCGCCACGGGCGGCGCCGGGCGGATCGAGTTCGTCTACGAATCCGCGCCGGCCGATCTGCCGGCCCTGATGCGGATGGCCGAGGCTTATGTCTCGATGTCCGATCCCGAGGTCGGGACTTCGCTGCGGCCGCTCGTCGAGGCGATGCGTTCGGGCGTGCCTGCGGTGTTGAGCGATACGCCGCTCCACCGCGAGACGGCGGCCGATGCGGCCGTGTATGCGGCCTCCGGCGACGAAGCCGCGCTCTGCGGCGCTCTGCGGAGCGTGCTGTGCGACAAGGAGTTCCGCGCGTGTCTCGCCGGGCGCGGACGGGTCCGCTCCGAAATCTTCTCCGAGCGGGCCGTGGCCCGGCGTCTGTCCGAGATTTACGGCTCGTTGCAGGCTTGTCCGGAACGGCCGGAATAGGTCTGAAAACGGTTGAAAAAATATGTGTGAAATCTGTTTTTATTTCCGAAATAGATTTCTATCTTTGTGTGCGCAAAAGAAAACGTACGAAACGAATACATACTAATCTTAATTTTTTCAACCATGAAAGTATCTCACATCGAGCATCTTGGCATTGCAGTGAAGAGCCTTGATGAGGCAATCCCCTATTGGGAAAACGTGATCGGTCTGAAATGTTATGCGATCGAGGAAGTGCCCGACCAGAAGGTCCGCACGGCGTTCTTCATGCTGGGCCAGACCAAAATCGAACTGCTCGAACCCACTTCGGAGGAGTCGACCATCGCCAAGTTCATCGAAAACCGCGGCATCGGCATCCACCACATGGCTCTGGCCTGCGAGAACATCGAGGAGCAGCTCGCCGACGCCGAGGCGCACGGCATCCGTCTGATCGACAAGACCCCGCGCAAGGGCGCCGAGGGCATGACGATCGCTTTCCTGCACCCCAAGTCGACGCAGGGCATCCTCACCGAGCTGTGCGAGAACAAGAACAAATAATCCAAACGAGACAGTTATGAGCGAAATTCAAAGCAAGATCAACAAGCTGATCGAGAACCGCGAGACCGCGCGCATGGGCGGCGGTCAGAAGGCGATCGACAAGCAGCACGAGAAAGGCAAATACACGGCTCGCGAGCGCATTCAGATGCTCCTCGACGAGGGCAGTTTCGAAGAGTTCGACATGTTCGTAACCCATCGCTGCTACGATTTCGGCATGGAGAAGAAACACACCTTCGGCGACGGCGTGGTAACCGGTTACGGTACGGTCGGGGGCCGTCTGGTCTATGTCTTCGCGCAGGACTTCACCGTAACGGCGGGTTCGCTGTCGCTCTCGATGTCCGACAAGATCTGCAAGGTGATGGACATGGCCATGCGCAACGGCGCGCCCTGCATCGGCATAAACGACTCGGGCGGCGCCCGTATTCAGGAGGGCGTGAACGCGCTGGCGGGCTATGCCAACATCTTCCAGCGCAACGTGATGGCCTCGGGCGTCATTCCGCAGATCTCGGCCATCTTCGGTCCCTGCGCCGGCGGCGCCGTCTACTCTCCGGCGCTGACGGACTTCATCATCATGAAGAAGGAGACCTCCAATATGTTCCTCACGGGGCCGAAAGTCGTGAAGACCGTTACGGGCGAGGACGTTACGCAGGAGCAGCTCGGCGGGGCGATGATGCACACCACCAAGTCGGGCGTGGCGCAGTTCGCCGTCGATACGGAGGACGAGGGCATCGAGTTGATCCGCAAGCTCCTCTCCTACATGCCGCAGAACAATATGGAGGATGCTCCGCTCGCGGTCTGCACCGACTCGATCACCCGTCTGGAGGATTCGCTCAACGAGATCATTCCCGACAACGCCAACAAACCCTACGACATGGCCGAGGTCATCCGTGCCATCGTGGACAACGGCGAGTATCTGGAGTCGGCCGCAGGTTACGCCAAGAACATCATCACGTGCTTCGCCCGTTTCAACGGCCAGTCGGTCGGCATCATCGCCAACCAGCCCAAGTTCATGGCCGGCGTGCTGGATATCAATGCGAGCCGCAAGGCGGCGCGCTTCGTGCGTTTCTGCGATGCGTTCAACATTCCGCTCGTAACGCTCGTCGACGTGCCGGGCTTCCTTCCGGGGACGACGCAGGAGTACGGCGGCGTGATCACCCACGGCGCTAAGCTGCTCTTCGCCTACTGCGAGGCGACGGTGCCGAAAGTAACCGTTACGCTGCGCAAAGCCTACGGCGGCGCCTACATCGTGATGTCCTCGAAGCACATCCGCGGCGACATCAACTACGCATGGCCGACGGCCGAGATCGCCGTGATGGGCGCCAGCGGCGCCGTCGAAGTGTTGCAGGCCAAGGAGCTCGCCGCTTTCACCGATCCCGAGGCGAAGGCCAAGTTCGTGGCCGAGAAGGAGCAGGAGTACAACGACAAGTTCTCCAATCCCTACAATGCGGCCCGCTACGGTTATATCGACGATGTGATCGAGCCGCGCAACACGCGCTTCCGCATCATCCGCGCGTTGCAGTCATTGGCGACCAAGCGCTTGCAGAATCCGCCCAAGAAACACTCCAATATTCCTTTGTAATAAGTTCGTACGACGATGAACATGTTAATCGCAAAAGGAATGGACTGGGGCTGGTCCGAGATGCTGTGGACGGCGCTCATCAGCATTTGCCTCGTCTTCTTCATGTTGGTGCTGCTGGTGCTGATCATGCAGGGATTCGGCTACGTCGTCTCCCGCCGCAACGCCGTTGCTCCCCCCTCGGCGGCCACGAAGGCTCAGACGCAGCTCCACGAGGAGGAGATCGCCGCCATCGCCACGGCGCTCAAGATGTATCGCGGCGATCTGCACGACAGAGAGTCGGAAGTGCTGACGATCATGAGCATCAAACGCGCTTACTCGCCGTGGAACTCGAAGATTCACGGTTTAACCCAGATGCCTGACAGAAAATAGATTTTAAGAACATGAAAGATTACTCACTGAAAATCAACGGACATAACTACGATGTGCAGATCGACGACGTGAACGAGAATTCGGCTCTGGCGCGCGTGATCGTCAACGGCACACCCTATGAAGTAGAGATCGAGGGGGCGAAGACCGCCGTCTCGAAGCCGCAGGTGGCTCCTGCGCCCAAAACGGCGAACAGCGCCATGATTACCCCTTCGGGCGCCGCTCCTTCGCCGCGCATCGCGGCTGCGGCCCCCTCGTCGGGCTATGCGGTCAAGTGCCCGCTGCCGGGTACGGTGCTTTCGATCAAGGTCGCCGTCGGCGACCGGGTGTCGACCGGCCAGACGCTCGTGGTGCTCGAAGCTATGAAGATGGAGAACAACATCGACGCGGACCGCGCCGGCGTGGTGAAACAGATCTTCGTGCAGCAGGGCGCGACGGTCATGGAGGGCGATAACTTAATCGTGATCGAGTAGCGCTATGTGGACACTGCTGAATTCCGGTTCCGGTTTCGTCTGGGACAGCCTGCGGGATTTCGCCGGCTCGACGGGCATCGCCGGTCTCTTCGCCTCGATGGGGTGGGGCAATGTGGCGATGATCTGCGTGGCGTTCCTGCTGCTCTATCTGGCCATCAAGCATAAGTTCGAGCCGCTGCTGCTGCTGACCATCGCGTTCGGTATGCTGCTCACGAACCTGCCCGATGCGAACCTCTACCACACGTCGCTCTTCGAGGGCGGACATGTGCATTGGGACATCTTCGTAGCGAATGCCGGCCTGCTCGACTACCTCTATCTGGGCGTCAAGCTCGGCATCTATCCCTGTCTGATCTTCGTGGGCGTCGGCGCCATGACCGACTTCGGTCCGCTGATCGCCAACCCCAAGAGTTTCCTGCTGGGGGCCGCCGCTCAGATCGGTATCTTCGTTACGTTCCTCGGTGCCTTCGCGCTGGGTTTTACTCCCAATGAGGCCGGCAGTATCGGCATCATCGGCGGTGCGGACGGCCCTACGGCCATCTATCTCACGTCGATGCTCGCTCCCGAGCTGCTGGGTCCGATCGCCGTGGCCGCCTACTCCTACATGGCCCTCGTGCCGGTGATCCAGCCGCCGATCATGCGTGCGCTCACCTCCAAGAAGGAGCGTGCCATCCGCATGCGCACGCTGCGCCCGGTGTCGAAGCTCGAACGCATCCTCTTTCCGATTATGATTACTGTAATCATCGCTCTGCTGCTGCCGAGCGCAACTCCGCTCGTGGGCTGCCTCATGCTGGGCAACCTGATGAAGGAGTGCGGCGTGGTCGACCGTCTGAGCAAGACGGTGCAGAACGAGCTGATGAACATCGTGGTGATCTTCCTCGGACTGACGGTCGGCGCTACGGCGACGGCCGAGGCGTTCCTGAATTTCCGCACGCTGGGTATTCTGTTGTTGGGTGTGATCGCGTTCGCCATGGGTACGGCCGGCGGCGTGCTGCTCGCCAAGCTGATGAATCTCTTCTCCAAGGAGGGCAGCAAGATCAATCCGCTGATCGGCTCGGCCGGCGTCTCCGCCGTGCCGATGGCAGCCCGTGTGTCGCAGATCGAAGGCCAGAAGGAAGATCCGGGCAACTATCTGCTCATGCATGCGATGGGGCCCAACGTAGCCGGTGTCGTCGGTTCGGCCGTTGCTGCGGGTATTCTGCTTTCGTTCCTCGGATAATCCGGGCGGACGATCGTAGCGTGAGGCTGTCCGGCGATAAGAGTTATCCGGGCTCCTTTTTTAAGTCGAATTATTTTCGCGCAGCGCATTTGTAGTCGGCGTTCTGTAATAAGGCCGGGAAAAATCCTTTGCGGCTTGCGCACTCTGTGGAACTGTCTAACAAATCTGATTCCAACGATTTCACCCCTGTCGGAATGAATTCCGACAGGGGTGATTTCCGATTCTCGGGACTTGTTAGACAGCTCTTTTTTTTCATGGGGCTTGTCCGGCGCGGTGCGAACCGAGGGTCGGACGGCCCGCTCATGCCGCGGAAACGGTGCCGCCGGGCACGACTTCCGTCGTTCGGAGAAATACGATCCCGAAAGACGGGACGACGGAACGGGCGCCCGCCCGTGCGCGCGCCGACGGACCGGACGGAACGGAGTGTGAAGGTCGCGGCGGACGGCGATGGAGCGGCTCCGCCCCTCGGTCCGAATGCCGTAGACGGTCCCTGCTCTGCGGGATTGTCTGCCTTGGCCGTTTGCCGCGAAGCTGCCGGGTCGGCCCGTGTGTTGCGGAACCGTCAGTTTTGTCCGTTCATCGCAGCATAGCCGGACCTGACTGTTCGTTGTAGAGCTGCCGGGTCGGCCCGTTCGCTGCGGAACTGTCGAAGTTCGGACTGGCGGACCGCACGGCGTTCGCCGCTTCGGCGGAACGATGCGGATGATGCACGGCCGGAGGCGATCGTCCCGAGGGCTTTTCTCGTGCCGGTGCTGCGTTTTATCCGCCGATGGCGTAAAATGCGAGGCGATTTGGCCGTTGTGCAGGGAAACGTTATCTTTGATAAATTCCAAGCGCCTATGAAAATTCGCCTCACACTGATTGGGGCGCTGCTTTCGGCTGCCGTTTTGTATCCGGCGCCGAATGTCCGGACGAAAAAACGGTCCGGGCGCAAAGCGCAGTCTGCGCACGGACCGTAAATTCCGATGAAATTGTGCCGCCCTTTCGGGGCGGCGATGCCGGACGCTTCCGCGAATGGCCGATGAAGCATTTGGAGTATCCGTCCGAGATCGCCTGTGCGACCGGGTCCGAAACAGTGATCGTCGGATTCGTCGTCGAATGCGACGGTTCGGTTACGGCGTCCGAAATGAAGGGCGGCAAGCATCCCGCATTGAAGCGGGCGCTTTGGCGAACGATCTTGAAATGCACCCGTTGGACACCCGGCATAAGGCGCGATTCGGCGAGGGGCGTCATGCGGACGGTGTCCGTGCGTTTCAGCATGCCGGTGATATTCCATGCGCCGCGGATCCGCCTTGTCCTGTTGCGGAACCGGTAGCGGCAGCTCGGAGGACCGTCCGTTTCCTGCCGCAGATGATTCGGACCGGGCCGTTTCGGCCGGTTGTACGATGCGGGGGAGCCGTGCTACCGGAATGGTTTTCCGAGCCGGCCGGTCCGGCATGGACGGACCCGGCCGCGGCGTTCGTGCGGGGGGGGCGTTATGCGCCGGATCGGGGGGGCGCGGCCGGCCCGGCGGTGTTGCTCCCGAACGCGGCGAACGCGATGATAAAGTGATATTTTTAAATCCTTTCCGTTTATTTTTTCGGGAGTTGCATTGCGTTCTGAGAAATAATTCGTACCTTTGCGCACCCGTAAAGTGCGGGGATTGGATTACAAACAAGTTAAACTAAACGTAAACAAAGTGGATTCATTAAGCTACAAGACTATCTCGGCCAACGCCGCGACCACGACCAAAGAGTGGGTGGTGATCGACGCGACGAACGAGGTATTGGGACGTCTTGCATCGCAGGTCGCGAAGATCCTCCGAGGCAAGCACAAGCCCTGCTACACGCCCCACGTCGATTGCGGTGATTATGTCATCGTCGTCAACGCGGACAAGGTGAAGCTCACGGGCAACAAGATGACCGACAAGGTCTACACGCGCCACACCGGTTTCCCGGGAGGCCAGCGTTTCGCTACGCCCGCCGACTATCTGGCGAAGAAACCGGCGTTCGTGATCGAAAAAGCGGTTAAAGGTATGCTTCCCAAGACCCGTCTGGGCGAAGCTATCTTCAAGAATCTGAAGGTCTATGCCGGTGCGGAGCATCCGCATGCCGCGCAGAACCCCAAGACAATTAAGTTGAACGAGATTAAGTAAGAGTTATGGAAGTTGTAAACACCGTAGGTCGTCGTAAGGCCGCTGTGGCTCGCGTATTCGTGAAGCCGGGCAAGGGTCAGATTACAATCAACCGCAAGGATCTCGCCGTTTATTTCCCCCTCGATATTCTTCAGTATCAGGTGAAGCAACCGCTGCTGGCCACCGACACGCTGGAGAACTACGACATCGCCATCAACCTCGACGGCGGCGGTATCAAGGGGCAGGCCGAGGCCGCTCGTCTGGGTATCGCACGCGCTCTGTGCGAGATCGACGCCGAGTTCCGCCCCGTGCTCAAGAAGAACGGATTCCTGACGCGCGATCCCCGCGAGGTTGAGCGTAAGAAGCCCGGTCAGCCCGGAGCACGCCGCAAGTTCCAGTTCAGCAAGCGTTAATCGCACGACCGGATTTTCGGCAAGCACGGCGAGGGTTCGCAAATCGGGAAGACTGCCTATATATTCATATATCGTATTACCTGCCGGTTGCCCCGCCGCGGAAAATCGTCCGGACCGCTCCCTGTCGGAGCGCTACCTTGGACGGTTGATGAAAAGAGAATTAAAATTAAACAGAACGAATTGAAATGTCACGTACAGATTTTAATACATTGTTGGAGGCCGGCGCCCATTTCGGGCACCTGAAGCGTAAGTGGAACCCCAAAATGGCTCCCTACATCTTCATGGAGAAGAACGGCATCCATATCATCGACCTGCACAAAACGGTGCTCAAGATCGATGAGGCCGCAGCAGCCCTCAAGCAGATCGCCAAGAGCGGTCGCCGCGTGCTGTTCGTAGCCACCAAGAAACAAGCGAAAGACGTAGTTGCCGAAAAGGTGGCTGCCGTCGGAATGCCCTATGTAACGGAGCGCTGGGCCGGCGGCATGCTGACGAACTTCCCCACCATACGCAAAGCCGTCAAGAAAATGGCCACCATCGACAAGATGACCAACGACGGCACATTCGATAATTTCTCCAAGCGCGAGAAGCTCCAGATCGAGCGTCAGCGCGCCAAGCTCGAAAAGAACCTCGGCTCCATCGCCGACCTTACGCGCCTGCCGGCCGCTCTGTTCGTCGTCGACGTGCAGAAGGAGGCCAATGCCGTGAAGGAGGCCAAGCGCCTGAGCATTCCCGTCTTTGCAATGGTCGATACTTGTTGTGATCCAACCGACATTGATTACGTGATTCCTGCAAACGACGATGCCACGAATTCGATCGCCGTGGTCGTGAATGCGATGTGTGCCGCTATCGCCGAGGGCTCCGAAGAGCGCCGTCTCGAAAAGGAGAAGGAGGCTCAGGAGGCCGCAACCGCCGAGGGCGCGGCTCCCCGCAGGGAGGGCAAACCCCGCATCAAGAAAGCCGTGAAGGCTTCCATCGACGCCGAGGAGGCTGCTTTGGCCGAGGTCGTAGCCGCTACGGAGGCTGCGCCTGCCGCCGAGGCGGTCGTTGCCGAGACTGTCGTCGAGGAGGCACCCGCTGCCGAGCAGAAGGCCGAGTAGTTCGGGCGGATCCTATTTACAGTCCGTTTTCCGTCGGAATAACGGCAGACGCCGGCGATCCGGCGTCTGCCCCTTCCCGTTCCGGGGAAAACTTTTTGAAGTCGAATAATAAATTGAGAGAATACTATGGAAATCAAAGCTGCTGATGTGATGAAGCTCCGCAAAATGACCGGTGCCGGTATGATGGACTGCAAGAATGCCCTCACCGAAGCCGAAGGTGATTTTGCACGTGCTCAGGACATTATCCGCGAGAAAGGCAAGCTCGTGGTGGCCAAGCGTGCGGACCGCACCGCCACCGAGGGTGTCGTGATGACGAAGATCGTCGGACAGAAAGCCTATCTGCTTTGCCTTGCGTGCGAGACCGACTTCGTGGCTCAGAATGCGGAATACGCCGCATCGGTGCAGGCCATGATGGAGATCGCCGTACAGAACGACGCCGCCGACCGCGATGCGCTGCTGGCTGCGAAAAATGCCGAAGGCCGCACCGTCGAGGAGATGGTAACCGAGAAGTCGGGCCAGACGGGCGAGAAGATCGAGCTGGCATACTATGCCCGTATCGAAGCTCCGTTCTGCGCCGCTTACGTACATTTCAACAAGAAATTGGGTACGATCCTCGGTTTCAACAAGCCCGTGCCCGAAGAGGTGGCTCATACGATCGCCATGCAGGCTACGGCGATGGCGCCCGTGTCGATCTCGGAGGCCGATTGTCCGGCCGAGGTGATCGAGCACGAACGCAAAATCGCCGTCGAGGCCATGAAGCAGGATCCTAAGAACGCCAACAAACCGGAGGCTATTCTGGAGAAGATCGCCGAGGGTAAGATGCGCAAATTCTTCGAGGAGAACACGCTGCTCAACCAGACGCTCGTGGGCGAGAAGGAGACGATCGCCGAGTACATCCGCAAGGCCGATAACGAGGCTACGGTGATCGCCTACAAGCGTTTCGCACTGGGCGACTGATACGGTGCGGCGGTGGGGGAGGACGGCTGTGCTGCCTTTCCGCCGTATCCCGTTCGATAATGAAAGAATTCCGTCCCTGCCGCAAGATTTTACGGCAGGGGCGGAATTCTTTATAGCGGAGCGACGGCCGCAACTATATTCCGAGAGCGGTTACCGCAATGCGGGAAGGCGTTTCACGATACATGCCCGGCGGAGAGTACGATCGTGAGGGGCTCGATGCGGTAGTGCCATTGTCCCGTCCCGGAATGCGGCCCCGTCGATCCCGGGCGAAGCGAGGCTCGTAGCGGTTGCCGGAAGGAACAGAACCGATAACGCCGCCGGAACTTTGCTTTTTCCGCCCGTTCCTTTTTGTACGATTCCGAGATACGGGTTACGATGCTTCGCCACGTGGAGTGCGGCGGCTGCGAGAAACGCAAGATTCGTCAGAATATGGAATGCGGCCCGTCGTGTCATGTGCTGCGGTCGTTGCCGTGTTCGGCGAGGTGCAATTCTGTCGCCGGACATGCGGATAAGAGGAGTGCTGCGGCCGGGTTTCGATGGAGGATAAAATTTCTTTATCATTCGTTTTTGTTCGTGCGGTGCGAATATCGTCGTTTCGGCGAAAAGAAACGATAACGAATATGATGAATCGGGATACCGGTGAGGAAAAGCCGGACGATGGGGCCGTCGGCAGCAGGGGTACGGACGAGAGCGGCGTCTGTCTCTGATTCGGGATAATGAGACGACCGGGAATGCCGGGGTAGGATGTGGGGGTGCGGAACTCCCCGTGTGAGGCCGGGATACTCTTCCGACTGCTCTTCGTAGCATCGTCGGGGGCCGATGCGGGACAGAAACCGGCCGTCGATGATCGCGGAACCGCTCTATGGTTTTTCTTCGCATGCTTTCCGCTGCGATGGCGACCGTTCGACGGGGTGTAAGATTCGTCTTTTTTATAGCCGCACCTTCGCCGGATCGACGTTTTCGAATAAAAATGCTCGGCTGCCGTTCGTACGGGCTCTCGAACGAGGCGGCGAAGATCTCCCTCGGAGAAGAATCCGGAAAGTCATCTTCCTTCTTTGCAGGCAAAGGGACGCAAGCACCCTTTGCGAACGAGGGAGAACTTGCCGGCGCGATCCGGCCTTTTTGCAGTAGAAGCGTTTTTGAGGAAGGATGAACAGCTGTCCTGCGGCCGTGCGGGCCGCCAGTCGGTCGTTTAAGCGGCCGGTTTCGGTCATAGGACGGTGAGTGGGTATTCGGATGATTCCATATGAAGATGCTTCCGCACAGCGGCGCATGCGGTGCGAAACCCTGCGGGGCTGCGCCGCCGCGAACCATCTCTGAATCCATGTTCCGCCGCAGTTCCGTGCTTGTCGCGGGGTTTCCTTTCTCTCTGTAGCTGCGAGGACAGAACCGCTCCCTAACCGATGCGCCGCAGTTCCGTGTCTGTCGCGGGGCGTAGGCCGTGCGGCGTCGGCTTTTCCGTTTGCAGACGGGAACTCCTGCGCTGTCGCATTTTTCCCGTACGGCGTTCCTCTTTCGTCGTTGTGTAGGCGCAACCCGTCGTGTCGTACGTCCTGTGGCGCGTCTCTTCGCGGCATCCTTCCCGCGTTGCGATTGAAGATGCTCCGGGGTCGTGTCGTCAGTTCCATCCGAGCCGGAAGAGCAGTCCCAGCGCATAGCGCCGCACGAGCGGCGGCCACAGGAGCCACAGGCGGGACAGAAGCCGCCATTCGAGCGAACGGCAACCTATTTCGCGTCCGTTGCTGCGTATGATGCGGCATGCGACGGCCGCGACATCGCCGGTCGTGCAATGTTCCGTCTGGCGGTAGTTGCCGTCGCCCGCGAGGGTCAACCGTTCGCCGTCGATCCGCACGATGCGATGGAGGATATGCCGCCCGCGGTAGCGGAACAGCACGATCTCCCCGCACCGGAGCGGCTGACCGGGCCGGCGGGGTGCGAGCACCACGACATCGCGTTCGTTGCGCAGCAGAGGCCGCATGCTGGAGCCTTTGACGCGGAGCTGCACTTCGCTGCCCGAGGCGAGCACCTCCTCGACCTGCGCGAAAAAGAGCCGGTTGGAGAGTTGCATGGTTACATCCCCCCCCCTTCGAATACGGTCCGATACGAGAGCCGTGCCGCCGCCTCGTCGGGCAGACATTCGAGGTGGTAGACCGGCACGCGGGCGATCACCGCGGAGAGCGTCGCACAGATGCGGTCTTGCAACGCCGCGTCGTAGGCGAAGGCCGGCGGGCACGACGGCAGCAATGCCCCGATGGCACCCAGCGTCGGCAGCCGGTAGATCCGGTTGTGCGGAGCCTGACTGAGCCGCACGATCGCACGAATGGGGTAGCTCTCGTTCTTGTAGCAGGGAGTCTTGCCGCTCCACGGCGATCCGTAGACGGTCGGCAGACCCTCCTCGATGCCGACGATCGGGCTGTCGTCGTTGAGCAGTTCGGCACCGGCGATGTGTTCGCGCCACAGGCGGGTATGGGTGCTTTTGCCGGTGCCCGACTCGCCGAGGAACAGTACGGCGCCGGCACCGCAGCGGATCACCGACGAGTGGATGGCGATCCGTTGCAGAGGCGTTACGGCCAGACCGTACATCATCCACAGCCCGAAGCGGTACATGGAGACGTCGTGTCCGACGTTGCTCCGCACGACCGATCGTCCGTCGGGAAACTCGTAAAGGGTCGGCGCGCCGCCTGCGCGCGGCGTCATGTAGAAGAGGTAGCCGCCGTCGTAGCGTCCGAAGTGGCAGTCGGCATCGGCATCGTCGAATGCGAATGCGTCGAGTTCGCGGTAATCGTACTCCTGCAAATCGAGCGGACAGCCCGTCAGCAGCGTGAGCACGGGCACTCCGGTCTCGTTTTCCGACACGCGGAAAGGGCGTAGCGCCTTTGCGAAGGCGTTGCCGGAGCCTTCTCCCGTGAGGCGTATTCTGTGGCCTGCGATGATGTAATCCATAGGTGTGCGTAAGTCGTTATGTTCCTATCGTGATGACGCGGTCGCAGTAGTCCAGCGAACTGTCGCGGTGCGCGATCACGATGATGGTCAGTTCCTTGTTTTCGTCCGACAGTTCGGCGATCGAGCGGTTCACCTCCTCCTCGGTGCGGCTGTCGAGCGACGAGGTGGCTTCGTCGAAGAAGAGCACGTCGGCCTGCTTGTAGAGCGCCCGTGCGATGCCTATGCGCTGGCGCTGACCGCCCGAGAGGCGGCAGCCGCATTCGCCGATCGGCGTGTCCATGCCGCGGGGCAGCCCGTCGACGAACTCCTTGAGGCGGGCGGCTTCGAGCGCCCGTGCGGCCCGCTCGCGGTCGATCTCCGCTTCGGGACATCCCAGCGCTACGTTGGCCAGAAACGTGCTGTCGGCGATGAAGACGCTCTGCGAGACATAGCCGACGGTGTTCTGCCAGCGGCGGCGGTTGGCGGCCGTGAGGGGCTCGCCGTCGACGGCGATCTGGCCCGATGTGGGGGCGTAGAATCCCAGCAGCAGGTTGAAAAGGGTCGTTTTGCCGGCGCCCGATGCGCCGCGGATCCCGATGCGTTCGCCCTTGCGGATCGTGAGCGAGAAGTCGTGCAGGGTCTCTTCCGCCGCGTCTTCGAAGCGGAACGAGAGGCGGCGCACGGCGATTTCGCGGCGCAGCGGCATCCGCGCCGTGTCGGCGTCGACCGTCGGGTCGGCGTGTTCGAGGTCGGCCTCGCGCAGGATGTCGATCGTGTAGCGGTTGTATTTGAGCGATGTCCACGCCGACATCACGTTGCGCACGGAGGGCATCAGTCGGAGGGCGGCCACGGCGAAGACGCCGAACAGCAGCCGCATCTGTCCGCCCTCGGACCCGAGGCTCGCCACGACGAGCACCGCCATGCCCGCGCACAGCCCCACCTCGGTGAACATCTGGGGCAGTAGCCCGATGGTCGCCTGCTTCGACCGGGTGCGCACCACGTCGTCCATCGCGCGGTCGAAGCTGCGGAGCATCTGCGGAAAGGCGTTGTTGATCTCGATGTCGGGATAGCCGCGAAAGGTCTCGATCACCGTGCGGGCTTTCTCGCGGTGGGCGCGGTTCTCGATCTCGCCGTAGCGGTCGAGCCGGTTGCGGACGAGCGCATAGTAGCTCCATGCTGCGGGCAGGAAGATCACGAGGATCAGCCCCGCGGCCGCGGCGTTGTAGAGGGCCAGCCCGCTGAAGAGCAGCAGGAAGAGCGTCGCCTCGCTGGCGATCGTGGCCAGCGGCATGAGAATGCCCGTTACGAAGGTGAGGCAGACGACGTTGACGTTGCGGGCCAGTACGGCCGAGTTGGAGCCCTTGATGAACGTGAGGCCGCGGTTGCGGTACTCCACGTAGAGACGGTGCGACATGTAGGCGTAGAGGTCGTAGATGTAGTTGCGTTCGGCTTTGTAGAGAGCCAGTCCGAGCAGCGACTTGAGGACCACGACGGCCACCACCGTGCCGCACACGGCCAGCGCGAACGACCGCTGGTCCGCGAAGCCGCCCCACTCGTAGGCTGCGGCCAGATAGCGGTTGGTGCGGATGCTTTCCGTGTCGAGGATCAGCACCAGCACGGGCAGCAGCAGTGCGAGCCCGAGGAAGTTGAGCAGCGCCCGCGCGAAGATCGTGAGCGAGACCCGGCAGGTGCGCCGCCGGAACGGACGCGGGATGATGTCGAGCAGCGAATGATCCATCGTTCTTCTATACCACTTTTTCGATCGTACCCAGTTTGACATACCACAAGTAGCCTTCCGTCCGGTCGTACCCCATGCCTCGCAGCAGGTCGGCGTATTCGCGCAGCTGGCGGCGGTAGCGCTCGGGGTCGCGCCGGCCGAACTTGTAGTCCACGACCACGGCCCGTCGTCCGCGCGTCATCACGCGGTCGGGGCGCCGCAGACGGCTGTCGCGGGGCACGACGATCTCCCGCTCGTTGTGTACGGCGTCCCATCCGCCGCCGAACCACTCGCGGACCCGCTCGTCTTCGAGCGCCCGGCCTACGGCGTCGCGCAGCGCCGCGGCCTCCGCCTGCGAGAGCTGGGCGTTGGCCTGCATCTCTCCGATCGCGCCGAGTATCTCCGCCTCGGTCGCGGCGTTCTCGAAGGCTTTGTGCAGCAGGATGCCGAGGTTGCGCGGCGCGAGCAGAGACGTCTCCTCCTCTTCGAAGTAGCGCTGCGAGGGAAGCCGCAGCCGCAGTGCGGGCTGCGCCGTGGCATAATCCTCCAGCACGAGGTGTCCGGTCTTCGGCGCTTCGGTGCGTTGCGGCGCCGGCCCCTCGGCCCGGCCGAATTCGTAGACGACGCCCGCCTCGGCGGGGGTGCAGCGTCCCCGCATGCCGTCCAGCTCGCATGCGCCGCCGTCCGCCGCGATGCAGCCCGCGACGAGGCTGCCCACGTGGTTGCGGTTGCGGGCTTCGTTGGGGATGTAGATGTGAAGCTCCTCCTCGGCACGTGTGAGCGCCACGTACAGGAGGTTGATGTTGTCCACGTTCGTGTAGACCAGTTCGCGGTAGTATTCGGCCGAGAAGTGCGAGTCGGCCATGCCGCGTTTGTATTTGACCGGAAAGCGCCCCAGCCCCTCCGCGGCCTCGGTCCGGGCCTCGCCCCAGACGACGGGCTGCTTCGACGGGTCGGGGTCGAGCGGCCACGAGCAGTAGGGGAGGATCACCGCTTTGTTCTGCAAGCCTTTGGCCTTGTGTACGGTCATGATCCCCACGGTCGTCTCGCTCTGTTCGACGCTCAGCGACTGCCCGCTGCCCGTCTCGTCCCACCAGCGCAGGAAGAGCGGGATGTCGGCTGTCTTGCGGGCGCTGAAGCGTATGATCGCCTCGTGGATGGCTTGGAGATAGGCGTTCTCGGACCGGCGTTCGTGCAGCCGGTGCCGCATCACGATCCGTTCGAACGCCTCCTCGGGCGCCAGCAGGCGGATCTCGCGGCAGAAAGAGAGCTCCTCCTCCGGCAGCGGCGTGTCGTAGGGGCGCCCCAGATAGCCGTTGTAGACCGCTTCCGACATCGGGTCGGCGGGCTTGACGGCCAGCCGCAAGGCCGCCGCCACGAAGGCGCACACCGGAGCGCGCCCCACGAGAAGCGCCTCCTGCGTCATCACGTCGAAGCGGTAGCGGGGATCGTCGTTCGTGCGCTTGAACGCCAGCAGCGTCTCGGCCACCCGGGCCCCTTCGCTGTTCGAGCGCACGAGGATCAAAATGTCTTTGGGGCGGAAACCGCGGTCCAGCAGTTCCCGGATGCACTCCACCACGGGCGGCGCTCCGTCGAACGGGGCGATGCGCACGTAGCCCGGGCGGTCGCTCCGGCGCGCGGCGGTCTGCGTATGGCCGTCGTAGGCATCGGCCAGCGTGTCCGTCAGCGCCGCCTTGTCCGCCGCGGACAGACGGCCCGATTCGGCCGCAGCGAGCAGTTCGGCGTTCAGCCTCGCGTTGTCCGCGGCGACGACGCCCCCGACGATCCGGTTGTTGAACTCCACCACAGCGGGCAGACTGCGGTAATTCTCTTTGAGTCGCACCACCTCCGTCTCTCCGGCGCCGAGCGCTTCGCGGGCCGCCGTGTGCAGGATGCGCCAGTCGCCGCCCCGCCAGCGGTAGATCGACTGCTTGATGTCGCCCACCAGCAGCACGGAGGTCTCCTCCGACTGCGCCATGGCGTTCAGCAGCAGCGGCAGGAAGTTCTCCCACTCGCGTGCCGAGGTGTCTTGGAACTCGTCGATCATGAAGCGATCGAACCGCGTGCCGGCCTTTTCGTAGATGAAGGGTGCGTCGTTGCGGCCGATGAACTCCGAGAGGATGTATTTGGTTTCGGAGAGGAGCATCATGTTCTCCTCGTTGCAGAGTGTCTGCACTTTGGCATAGAGGTCGGCCAGCAGGGCGAAACTGCGGTAGTTTTCGCGCAGCAGGGCCGTCGTGTTCCAGAAGCGGACGTTGCGGTCGTAGAGGGCGCACAAAGCCTGCAATGCGGGTTGCAGCTCGGCACGGAGGGCCTGTACGGGCGATCCGGCCTTGCCCCATGCGCTCTCCTTCGTGCAGGCGTCCCGAACACGGGCGCCGTAGGGCTCGAATACCTCCCGCGCCGTCTTGTAGAAGTAGGCCGCGAAGCCCGAACTCTTGTAGGGAAAGTCCGCGAGCCCGAGCCCCGCCCGGTCGATCCGCCCGACGGCTTCGGCGGCGATCCGCCGCATCTCGGCCTGCGACTGCCGCGTCCGGGCCGTCGCACGGGCCACGATGCGGTCCAGCTCCGCCTTGGAGCAGCCTGCGCCGAGCGCCGGACGGTTCCGTTCCTTGAACAGCTCGCCGCTCAGCGCCAGCACCCCTTCGCGGATGTCCCAGCGGCGCCCCTCCTCGATGCGCTCCTGCACGAAGGCCATCAGCCACCGGCGCAGCTCGGCGTCGACGGCGATCTCGTCCACCAGCAGATCGGCGCTGCGCCCCACGACGGCGTCGGTTTCGATCTCGGTGTTGTAGTCGGGGGCGATGCCCAGCTCGCGGATGAAGGCGCGGAGGATGCGCTGGAAGAATTTGTCGATCGTCAGGACCGTGAAGTGGGAGTAGTCGTGCAGGATGGCCGACCGCACGGCCTGCGCCCGCGAGCGGACCGTGCCGGCGTCGAGCGACAGTTCGCGGCACAGCGCTTCGAGATAGGGGCTCGCAGCCCCCGAGGCGAGCTCGTGGATGCGTTCGAGGATGCGCGTCTTCATCTCCTCCGTGGCCTTGTTCGTGAAGGTTACGGCGAGGATATGACGATAGCGCCCGGGCTCTCCGATCACGTCGCGCACGTATTTGTACGCCAGCTGATAGGTCTTGCCCGAGCCTGCACCCGCATTGAGGATTCTGGCTCTCACTTCTGTCCGGTTCGGTTTGCGACCGTTCCGGGCCGGGGCCCGTGCGGCGGCATTCGCGCCGCTCTTCCGCTGTTTCCGGGCTCCCGCCGCCGGAAAACGTCGTCTAAAAGCGACTAAAGATAGTCATAAATGGCGAATAAATGTGCGGCCGGCGGATTTTTTCGTATCTTAGCCCTGCGAATTCAAACGGATATTTTATATGAAAAAACTGATTCTGAGCTTCGTGCTGCTTCTGGCGGGCCTTTCGGTCTCGGCGCAGGACGGCGGCACGAGCGAGTGGCTGACGGAATTCTCGGAGGTCAGCCTCAGCGGCCCCTTCGCCGTTACGTTCGTGCAGGTGCCCGAGACGGAGGCTCCCCGTATCGTCTACGACACCAAAGGCTCCTACACTTCGAAATTCAAGGCCGAGGTGCGGAACGGCGTGCTGACCGTTACGGAGAAGACCGAAGCCCGCCGCACGACCACGACCGAAGTGAAAGTCTGCTTCCATGCGATCCGCCGGATCCGCGTCTCGGGCGCCACGGTCTCCTTCCCGGGGCCTTTCAAAGCCGCGATGCTCGACGTCGGCGTGAACGGCGGGGCGACGTTCGACGGGATGTTCGACGTTACGGACCTCGCCGTGGAGCTTTCGGGCCGCAGCCGGGCGATCCTCTCGGGCGAGGTCCGCTACCTGACGCTGACGGCCGCCACGGGTAAGGTGGATGCCGCACGGCTGAGGGCCATGTCCGTGCGGGCCGAAGCCTCGAACAGTGCCGAAGTCTCGGTTTGCGCCACGGAGCGTCTCGAAGCGAAAACCTCGACCGACGCCCGCATCTCCTACACGGGCGACCCCGCCGTGCTGCGCGGCGGCGCGGGCTTTACGGGCGGCGAGGTCGTCGAACTCGACTGAGGCATCCATGCGGGGCTTTCTGGAGGAGGTGGCGGCCGATCTCTACGGCCGCTTCGGTCGGGGAGTATCCGAACTGACGGTGCTCTTTCCGTCGCGGCGGGCACGCCTCTTTTTCACCGATGCGCTCTCCCGCATCGCTGCGGAGCCGCTCTGGCAGCCCCGCTGGCAGACGGTCGACGAGCTGACGACCGAAATTTCGGGCCTGCGCTCCGGCGACCGCATCCGCCTCATCACCGAGCTCTACCGGATCTATTCCGAGTTCCACACCGAGCCCTTCGACCGTTTCTATGCGTGGGGCGATCTGCTGCTCAACGACTTCGATACGATCGACAAATACATGATCGACGCCGGCCGGCTGTTCCGCAACATCTCCGACCTCAAGGAACTGGAGGCCGACGTCTCCTACCTTACCCCCGCCCAGCTCGGCATTCTGCGTTCGTTTTGGGCGAGTCTGGCGGGCGAGGGCGATCTTTCGGAGGAGAAGCGCCGTTTTCTGGCGGTTTGGCGGACGCTCGCGGAGGTCTACCGCCGCTACAAGGCCCGGCTCGCCGAACTCGGCATCGCCTATACGGGCATGATCCAGCGCGAGGCGGCCGAGCGGATCGCAGCGGGCCGCGCCGCACTCCCCGGGGGCGGCGGCCGCTATGTCGTGGCGGGATTCAACGCCCTCTCCGAGTGCGAAAAGCGGTTGTTCGGATTTCTTGCGACGCGGGCCGAGACCGATTTCTATTGGGATTACGACGACTACTACGTCTCCGACCTGCGGCAGGAGGCGGGCCTTTTCGTGCGTGAGAATCTGCGGCGTTTTCCGCCCCGCAGCGATCTGTCGCACGACTGCATGCGCCGCCCGAAGCGGATCGAGGCCGTGGCCGCTTCGTCCGACGCCGTGCAGTGCAAATACGCGGCCCGCATCCTCCGCGAGCTGGCCGCGCAGAACGGCGGCCGCCCGCTGGGCAAGGAGACGGCCGTCGTGCTCACCGACGAAAACCTGCTGATGCCGCTGCTCTATGCGCTTCCGCCCGAGGCGGGCGAGGCGAACGTAACGATGGGCTACCCCCTGCGGCAGACGTTGGCCTCGACTTTCGTCGAGCGGTTGCTCGACTTGCAGCGCCACCGCCGGACGAAAGGAGGCCGGACGCACTTCTACCATGCGGATGTTACGGGCCTGCTGTCTCACCCCTACGTCGCCGCCTCCGCTCCGGATGCGGTCGCTGCGCTGCAGGCGGAGATCGTCGAGCACCGCCGGCTCACCGTGGAGGCCGGGAGCCTCGGCCGCGGCGAACTGCTGCGGCTCGTCTTCTCGGCCGCCGACGGGTGGCGCGGAATGTCGCGCTATCTGTCCGGGGTGTTGTCGGCCGCCGCACGCCTGCGCTACGAGGGCGACGACGCCCGCCGCCGCGTGGAGTTCCTCGCGGTCATCGCCGAGCACGTCGCCAAGATCGGCAACTCGCTCGAAGCGTGCGGGATGGATATCCCCGACGAGGTCTATGTCTCGCTCGTGCGCCGCACGCTCCGCCAGCTCCGCATCCCCTTCGAGGGCGAGCCGCTCGAAGGGTTGCAGGTGATGGGTATTCTGGAGACCCGCAACCTCGATTTCGAACACGTCATCATCCTCTCGATGAACGACGACAACTTCCCGGGCAACCTGCTGACGCAATCCTCGTTCATCCCCTACAACCTGCGCATGGCCTACGGACTGCCTACGCCCGAACACCACGAGGGGGTCTATGCCTACTATTTCTACCGTCTGCTCCAGCGGGCCGGCGACGTGCGGATGATCTACTGCTCGCGTGCCGACGACAAGTCGACGGGCGAGCCGAGCCGCTATATCTGTCAGCTCGATTACGAGAGCGGTTTCCCGCTCCGCAAGCTGGAGGTCGGGGTCGATGTGAACCTCGCGCCCGCCGAGCCGATCGAGATCCCGAAGGATGCCGCCGTGATGCGGCATCTCGAACGATTTCTGGTCGGGCGGGCGGGGATGCGCTCGGAGGATGGCGCGCCGGTCGCATCGGCGGGTGCTGCTATTGACGGACCCGACGCTTCGCCGGAGCCGGCCGCGGAGGAGGGCGCCGTGCGTGATTCTCGGCCCGGCAGCTTCTCGGGAGGTGCTTCCGTGCAGCGGGAGGCGGGGGCCGGAACTTCTGCCGGATACGTGCCGGCGCTCTCGCCGACCGCCTTTTCGCGTTACGTAACCTGTCCGCTGAAGTTTTATTTCTACTCCGTGGCGCGCATCAAACCCGAGGAGGAGCTGACCGAAGAGGTGGATAATCCGCTTTTCGGCACGATCCTGCACGATGCGGCCCAGCAGCTCTACGAGCGGGTGCGGGGCGAACAGCATCCCGCCGGGACGCTGCGGGCGATGGTCGGGGCGGGCGAGGTGGAGCGTGCCGTGTGCAGTTCGATCGATCGCAACTGCCTGCACGACGCCGAGGCGACCGAGGCGGACTATACGGGCAATCTGCTGATCGTGAAGGATATTATTGCGAAATACCTGCGCGGAGGCGTTGTCCGTTACGATGCGGCGCACGATGCGTTCGCCGTGCGCGGACTGGAGGAGGAGGTCGCCTACGAGTTTCCGTTCGAAGCGGCGGGCGGGACGCTGATCCTGCGTTTCGCAGGCCGTGCCGACCGCATCGACTCGCTCGACGACGGGGCGCTGCGCGTGGTGGACTACAAGACCGGAACGCCTCATCTCGACTTCGACGGCGTGGAGGCCCTGTTTCGCGGCAAGGGCCGGCAGCGTCTTCCGAATATTCTGCAAACGATGCTCTATGCGATGATGCTCCGCCGCACGGAGGGGCGCGACGTGGAGCCGGCGCTCTACTATGTGCGCGAGATGCACCGCGAGGAGTACGATCCCCGGCCCGTGGACCGCACGGGAGGCGTCGGGGCTCGCTATGCGTCGTTCGGCGCCGCATTCGAGGAGGAGGTGCGGCGCACGCTGGCCGAACTCTACGATCCGACGGTTCCGTTCCGCCAGTGTGAGGATGCGGACTCCTGCCGCTACTGCGATTTCCGGGAGATATGCCGACGGTAATGGGCGTGCGGGATGCGGTCCCGTTTGCGGTTCGGAGCGTCGTCGCAACCGGATAGCCGGTGCGTACTCCCGGTTTTTCCCGCGATTTTCCATGCTTTGGGATGGAGGGGGCCGAAGTCAGGCAGAGGGTTGGGATAGAAGGATCGCTTGTTTGTCAGTAAGCTGCGGCATGGTTCCCCTGATTCGGGGAATTGCGGACGATAGGCGATTCCGTTCGAACGTGATTCGGGCATGAGACCCTGCCCGAACGGGGAGGCTCGGACCGAAAATGCGACAACGGTCGAAAGAGGCTTTGAAGGAGTTTCGGAAATAGCCTGCAATCCGTCTGGGAATCCCGAATCTTCAGCACGACGGAAATCCGTCATACTCCGTTCGAACCGCGTCCGGTGCGGGGGTGTCCGCCGAGCTTCCGCCGCTGCTCGGGAGCCGTTCGAATCCCTCTGGGGCAGCCGCGATTCCGGCCGGACGATCGGGAGCGTCGGAGCCTTTCGGATTTTAGACGTGCATTGAGCCGGCTGTTTCCGAATAGCCGTAAAACGGAGCGTTCGTACATCGAGGGCCGTTTTAGGCCGTTTGCAGCGGGATTCGCAAAGTGGATGCGCAGGAGGCGCAAGGAAGGGAGCCGCAGGGGGGGGATCGGAGGCTCGGACCGAAAATCGACGGATGCGCAGGGCGGGGCACTGCCGCGGCGGGACATCCAATATCATTATTTTCTCGGTAATTTCCTCCTTTCCCGGGTACGTGCAGTCGGGGACGCCGTGTTTGCATGAACGGTCGAACGGCGGCGGTATCCGTGAGCGTCATCCCCGTTTTTCGCTTTGTCTTTTGTCGCTTTGCGCTTCCCGTCTCGTCTTTATGCTTTGTCCTTTCTTGCTCTGTTCCCTCGGCCGGGTGCTCTCTGCCTTGTTTTTCCGCTTGGTCCCTCCTCGCTCTTTGCCGCCCGTTTCGTGCTCCCGGCCTCGGCCCGGTCGTTCCTTTTGCCGATCCGGGGCCTGCGGTCGGGCGGAAACAGGCCGGGGTATGACCGGGTGCTTCGTGTATAACGGTTGCGATCCGGGAGTTGCGGTTTTTCGGGAAGAGCCGTCTGTTTGCGGCAGCGGTTCGCGGAACGGGCGGTCCGTTGCGTCGGTTCGGCTGAAAACGGCGCAGTTTCGAGGCGCGGAGCGCAGCTCCGTACATATCCGGCCGCGGTTCGGCTGCGAGCCCTGCGTGCTTTGTCCGCCGTGCTGCACGCTGTTCGGGTGAAGGGCTCTTGTGCCCGTATTCCGACACGGCCTTTTCCCGATCTTCGCATGAATGCACGCTGACGAATGCCTGCGTCTTGTCGCGCTTGTGCGGGGACGGGCGGCTTATCGTATTGATTGCCGTGCATGGCGCTTGTCGAAACGGGACGAAGGGATGCGGACCGGGGAGGCGGGACGTTGCGGTGCGTGCGCAGAATGCCTGACCGCACGGGACGCTGCGTCCGGCCGTCGTTTCCGGAGCGAATCTCTTCCGCTTGCGTCGCCGGTGTTCGGCTGCCGTGCATGCGGTTGGCGGGTCGGAACGAGAGCCCGGAGAGCCGCTGCCCGGACGGGACGTTTCGGACGTAGACGCCGTATTTTCGGGAGGGGACAGGCGGCCTGAGGGCCTCAGAATTTCACGGCGATGCAGGGCGCACCGCTTCTGCGGGCGGCTTCGAGCCCCACGGCCGAGTCTTCGAAAATCAGCGTCTCGTGCGGTGCGGCCCCTTCGGCGGCCATAGCCCGCAGAAAGGAGTCGGGCGCGGGTTTGCTGCGGGCGACGTCTTCGCCCGTGAGCATGCCGTCGATGCCGCCGGCGATTCCCAGATGACGCATGGCATTCCGGATGTTGTCGCGGCTGCCCGTCGAGACGATCCACACTCGTCCGCCTGCGGCGCGGAACGCCTGCGCGAACGCCCACAGCGGACGGTTGAGCCGCAGCGTGTCGAAACAGGAGGGGTAAAGCGCGATTTTGCGCAGCCGCAGCCGTTCGCGCACAGCGGGATCGCCGAACCCGATCCGTTCCAGAAATTCGCGGCTCCGCATCCCGAAGTAGGTGCTCAGATAGGCTTCGCGCGTCAGTTCGATGCCCGCCTCGGCCAGCGTGCGGGCATAGGCGCGGTAGTTGGCCTCGCGCGTGTCGGCCAGCGTACCGTCGAAGTCGAGCAGCACGAGGCGCAGCCGTTGCATGTCTGCCCGGTCGAGCGGAATCGCGTGCGAGACGCTGCCGTCGGGAAGTATGAAAAGCGGCCCCTCCTCCGCCGGGCGGCGGATCGCACCGACCGACGGGGCCGATGCCGCCGCCGGAACCGCCGCATCCGGAGCAGCGCCGGCCCTCGTTGTCCGAAGCCCGTTTTCGCCCGGGGGGCCGGACGCATCGTCCGGACCCGTTGCGCGTAACGGGCCTTTCGCCGCATCCGAAAGAGCCGGGGCGTGTCCCGTACTTCCGGCCGGCGCTTGCGTGTCGCCGGAAGCGGCGGTCGGGGAGGTGCCGGCAGCCGTGTTTTCCGCATGCGGTGCGCAGATCCGGCCGGTCGTCTTCGCATGACGGGCAGCGGACGCATCGCTTCGGTTCGCACCGCCGCCCGCTTCGTCTGCCGCGAAGGCTCTGTTTCGGTCTTTGCGCATGGTCGGATCAGTCGAACGACTGCATCCCCGACTGCGCGATGCGGATCATGCGCTGGTAGTCGGCGGGCGACAGTTCCATGAAGAAGTAGTGGATCGGATCGACCCGCATCCCGTTGTGGCGCACCTCGTAGTGGAGGTGCGGCGCGAGCGAGAGACCCGTGTTGCCCGAGAGGGCGATGATGTCGCCCCGCCGCACGCGCTGTCCGCGCACGACATTGACTTTGCTCAGGTGGGCGTAGGTCGTCTCGTAGCCGTTGCCGTGGTCGATCACCACGGTGCGGCCCGACGTCGAGTTGCGCTGCGCCACGTCCTTCACCACGCCGTCGGCCGTGGCGAAGACGCGCGACCCTTCGGGCAGGGTGTAGTCCACCCCCTGATGCGGCTGGAGGGTCTTGTAGAAGGGGTGGATGCGCATGCCGTAGGAGGCCGTGAGCAGCGTCAGCTGTTTGTTGATGACGGGCTGGATCGAGGGGATGTTGTTGCGGGCGTCGCCCGCCGAGTCGACGGCCGCCTGCAGCGTGAGGTAGGTGCCGTTCAGTGCGGCCAGACGCCCTTCGGCCGCCGAAAGCCGGTCGCGGAACTCGCTGCGGAGCTTCCGGAAGGGTTTGCCGAGCATCTCTTCGTAGCGCTCCGAGCGTTTGCGCTCGTACTCCGAGTCGAAATCGTAGGGGTCGGATTCGAAGAGGGTGCGGAAGACGCTGCGGTCGCGTTCCACGACATTGGCGAGCACCGTTAGCAGGGAGTCGTAACGCGCCGTGAGCGTTTCGTATTCGCTGCGCAGACGGTCGGTCGAGTGGCGGAGCTTGTACTCCACGGGCGTGTCGAAGAAGAGCGAGAAGGCGATGTAGTAGAGCACCGCGGCGCCCGTCCAGACGAAGGCGCCCACCGTCGTGCGGACGACGATCTGCTTGCGCCGGCGTTTGCGGCGGAGCCGCTCCAAGTCCTTTTTTCCTGCCATCGTGCGGTTACATTTCGAAGTTCGTGTCGCGCATCTCCTCCATCAGGCGGTCGTACTCTTCGGCCGTCATGTTGCGGTTGAAGTAGTTGACCGGGTTGACGGGCGTACCCTTGTGGATCACCTCGTAATGGAGGTGCGGAGCCGTCGAACGTCCCGTGCTGCCCGCTTCGCCGATCTTCTGGCCGCGCACCACGCGGTCGCCGACTTTGACCAGCACCTTGTTCAGGTGGGCGTAGCGGGTCTTGTAGCCGAATTCGTGGTCGAGCAGGATTTGACGGCCGAAGCCGCCGTTCTCGCCCGTGGCGGCGGCGATCTCCACCACGGCGTCGCCCGTAGCATAGACGGGCGTTCCGCGGTCGCAGCCGAAATCCACGCCGTTGTGGGGCGCGATGCGGTGCAGGATGGGGTGCAGGCGCCGCGGGTTGAAAGCGCCGATGTGGTTGTTGTGGAGCTTCGAGCGGTCGATGGGCCAGATGGCCGGAATGGCCGCCGACATCCGCTCCTTGTTGAAGGCCAGCGCTTGCAATTCGTCGAACGAGACCGACTCGCGGTAGATGCCGCGGGCCAGCGCGTCGAGCTGTTTCCACGTTCCGATCATCAGCGGCGCATAGGTGTCGTCGGCCAGCGCGGCGTATTTCGAATCGGGATAGGAGTCGAAGCCTGCGCCGCCCGGCGGGTCGGCCGAGAAGAGCGAGCGGTAGACGTTCTCGTCGCGGTGGGCGATCTCCTCCACCTTGCTCTGCGCCGCACGGACGCGGTCCTGTAAAATACGGTATTTGAGGACCATGTCGCGGTTCGAACGGATGATGCGGTACATCTTGGGCGTATAGAAGAAATAGGAGAAGAGCACGTTGGCGACCGATACGAAGATGAAGCCCAGCAGGATCTTGCGCAGCAGGCGGTAGGTCTTCAGCCGGAACGAGACCTTCGCCACCTCCGTTACGACCTCCTGCGTCAGCGTTTGCGCTTCGTGCGTGAGCGCGTCGAATGTTCCCTCTTTTTGCGTCATTCCCTGAAATTTCTCCGGCTATGGATGCAAAATTAGCTTAAATTATGTAATTTTGCAACCCGTATCGGATAACGTTGGGAATAGATAAAACAGTATACATGGAATCGAACAAAATCCGTCAGGCTTTCCTCGACTTTTTCGAGAGCCGGCAGCACACGATCGTGCCTTCGGCCCCGATGGTGGTGAAGAACGACCCCACCTTGATGTTCACCAATGCGGGCATGAATCAATTCAAGGATATTTTCCTCGGCAACGCTCCGCGCAAATACCCCCGTGCGGCCGACACGCAGAAGTGTCTGCGCGTCTCGGGCAAGCACAACGACCTCGAAGAGGTGGGCCACGACACGTATCACCACACCATGTTCGAAATGCTCGGCAACTGGTCCTACGGCGATTACTTCAAGAAGGAGGCGATCCAGTGGGCGTGGGAGCTGCTGCACGGTGTCTACGGACTGCCCGCCGAACGGATGTATGCCACGGTGTACGAAGGCTCCGGGGAGGACGGCGTGCCGTTCGACGAGGAGGCTTACGGCTATTGGCGGCAATACCTGCCCGAAGACCACGTACTTCGCGGCAACAAACACGACAACTTCTGGGAGATGGGCGAGACGGGCCCCTGCGGTCCCTGTTCGGAGATCCATTTCGACCTGCGCGACGAGGCGGAGATCGCCGCGAAGCCGGGCCGCGAGCTGGTCAATGCCGGCCATCCGCACGTGATCGAGATCTGGAATCTGGTCTTCATGCAGTTCAACCGCAAGGCCAACGGCTCGCTCGAACCGCTGCCTGCGCGCAACGTCGACACGGGCATGGGCTTCGAACGTCTTTGCATGATCCTGCAAGGCAAGAAGTCCAATTACGACACCGACGTCTTTCAGCCCACGATCGGGCGCATCGCCGCCATGTCGGGCAAGCGCTACGGCGAGGACGGGAAGGCCGACGTGGCCATGCGCGTGGTCGCCGATCACCTGCGGGCCATCGCCTTTTCGATCGCCGACGGCCAGTTGCCGTCGAACGTCAAGGCGGGCTACGTGATCCGCCGCATCCTGCGCCGTGCCGTGCGCTACGGCTACACCTACCTCGGTTTCAACGAGCCCTTCATCTGCAAACTCGTCCCGGGGCTCGTGGAGCAGATGGGCGGACAGTTCCCCGAACTCAGGGCGCAGCAGACGCTCATCGAACGTGTGATCGAGGAGGAGGAGGCGTCGTTTCTGCGGACGCTGGCCACGGGCATCAACCTGCTCGACGGCGTCGTCGAGCGCACGCGCCGCGAGGGCGGCCGGCTCATCTCGGGCAGGGATGCCTTCGAGCTGTACGATACGTTCGGATTTCCGATCGATCTCACGGAGCTCATCGCCCGCGAGCAGGGCGTCGAGGTGGACCTCGCGGCGTTCGAGAAGGAGTTGCAGGCGCAGAAGGAGCGCTCGCGCCACGCCGCCGCGGTCGATACCGACGACTGGGCGGAGCTCGTTCCGATCCGCGAAAGCCTTTTCACGGGGTACGATACGCTGACCGAGCGGGTGCGCATCGCGCGCTACCGCCGCGTTACTTCGAAAAACAAGACGACGTACCAGCTGGTCTTCGACCGCACGCCGTTCTACGGCAATTCGGGCGGTCAGATCGGCGACATCGGCTATATAGAGAACGCCGACGAGCGGATTTCCATCGTGGCGACCGAGAAGGAGAACGGACTGATCGTCCATATCGCCGAGCGTCTGCCCGAGAATCCCGGGGCGGAGTTCACGGCGGTGGTCGATCCCGAGAAACGGCAGGCTGCGGCCAACAACCACACGGCGACCCACCTGATGCACGAGGCGCTGCGCAAGGTGCTCGGCAAGCACGTCGAACAGAAAGGTTCGCTCGTAACGCCCGAGGCGCTGCGCTTCGACTTCTCGCATTTCCGGAAAGTTACGCCCGAGGAGTTGCGCGAAGTGGAGATGCTCGTGAACCGCGCCGTGCGGGCCGACTATCCGCTCGTCGAGAACCGCGAGGCGACGAAGGAGGAGGCCGAGCGGTGCGGCGCGATGATGCTCTTCGGCGAGAAGTACGGCGACAGGGTGCGCATGGTGCGCTTCGGCACGTCGGTCGAACTGTGCGGCGGTACGCACACGAGCGCCACGGGCACCATCGGATTTTTCAAGATTCTGAACGAAAGCGCCGTTTCGGCGGGCGTGCGCCGTATCGAAGCCGTTACGGGCGCTCAGGCCGAACGGGTCGTCTATGCCGCCGAAGATACGTTGCGCAACGTGGGCGAATACCTCAATAATCCGCAGGTCGTGCAGGCCGTGAAGAAGATGATCGAGAGCAACGAGGCTCTTTCGAAGGAGGTGGAGGCCATGCGCAGGGAACAGGTCGCGGAGTGGGCCGAGAAGATCATCGCTTCGACGCCCGAGCGTAATGGCGTGCAGCTGCTCGCCGCGCAGACCGACCGCAGGCCCGATTTCATTCGGGACCTCGCCTATAACCTGCGCGCGCGTGCGCCGAAGCTCGTCTTCGTGCAGGGGTCGAACCACGGAGGCAAACCTTCGCTCACGATCATGCTGGGCGACGAGATCGTGGCGCGCGGCGCCGATGCCGGCGCCGTGGTCCGCGAGGCGGCGAAGCTCATGCAGGGCGGCGGCGGCGGACAGGCATTCTTCGCCACGGCAGGCGGCAAGAACGCCGACGGTTTGCAGGCCGCGATCGACAGGGCGGTGGACCTGATTATGGAGAAGTTGAAATAAAACATGCGGTTTTCGGCCGGCAGGGGGCGATCGGGGGAGGCCGCCCGGAGACCGCCGCGGTGCGAAGGGTTCGAATCGGAATTATGTTCCTGTCCTTCGGCCGGCAGCGCCGGTTTTGCTGCGAAGCGGCGCTAAGCTCCCGTCGGGAGCGGAACGTGTCGGATTTCTTTCGGCCGTTTTCCGGCTGGGCGGAGCCCGGCTGCGTCGGGCTCCGCATCGGACTTTGCGAAGATGCCGTCGCAGCAGTTGCGACCCGGCGTAGACCGACCCCTGTGCCGTCGACTGCCGGCGGAGAGCGGGGAGGAGCCGCCAACCGGAGCCGCAGGCGGCGCGCATGACGGCCGGCCGGACTGTGCGACGACGGTGCAGAATGATATAAAGCTGAAAAATAGTTAAGGTTATGAGTGCAAACAAAGTATTGCTGATGATTCTCGACGGCTGGGGAGACGGCCGCCACGATCGTTCGGATGCGATCTATACGACGCATCCCGCCTATATCGAGGCCATGACGGCCCGCTACCCCCATGCCGAACTGCGCACCGACGGCGAGAACGTCGGCCTGCCCGAGGGCCAGATGGGCAACTCGGAGGTGGGGCACCTCAATATCGGCGCGGGCCGCGTGGTCTATCAGGACCTCGTGAAGATCAACCGCGCGGCGAAGGACGGTTCGATCCGTCGGAACCCCGAGATCGTCGGCGCGTTCGAGTATGCGAAGCAGCGGGGCGTGAACGTGCATTTCATGGGGCTCGTGTCGGACGGTGGCGTGCATTCGTCGCTCGACCACCTCTTCACGCTGTGCGACATCGCAGCCGGATACGGGATCGAAAACACCTTCGTCCACTGCTTCATGGACGGCCGCGACACCGACCCCCGCAGCGGCAAGGGGTTCATCGAGCGGCTGGAGAAGCATCTGGCGGCGACGACCGGCCGGATCGCCACGGTCGTGGGCCGCTACTACGCCATGGACCGCGACAAGCGCTGGGAGCGCGTGAAGATCGCCTACGACGCACTGGTCGGCGGCATCGGCGAGCATTCGTCGGACATGGCCGAAGCGGTCCAGAAATCCTACGACGAAGGGGTAACGGACGAGTTCATCAAACCCTATGTGCGCATCGACGAGAACGGACGGCCCGTCGGGCAGATCCGTCCGAACGACGTGGTGATCTTTTTCAACTACCGCAACGACCGTGCGAAGGAGCTGACGATCGCGCTCACGCAGAAGGACATGCCTGCCGAGGGGATGCACACGCTGCCGCTCTACTACTGCTGCATGACCCCCTACGATGCGACGTTCACGGGGCTGCACATCCTCTTCGACAAGGAGAACGTGCCCGATACCATCGGCGAGTGGGTCTCGAAACAGGGGCTTTCGCAGCTCCGCATCGCCGAGACCGAGAAATATGCCCACGTAACGTTCTTCCTCAACGGCGGGCGCGAGGAGAAATTCGCGGGCGAGGAGCGTATCCTCGTGCCGTCGCCCAAGGTGGCTACCTACGACTTGCAGCCCGAGATGAGCGCCTATGAGGTGAAGGACAAGCTCGTCGAAGCGCTCGGCGGTCGGAAGTTCGATTTCATCTGTCTGAACTTCGCCAACGGCGACATGGTGGGCCATACGGGCGTGTACGAAGCGATCCGGCAGGCCGTGAAGGCCGTGGACGCATGCGTGGCCGAGGTGGTCGAGGCGGCGAAACGCAACGGCTACGAGGTGGTGATGATCGCCGACCACGGCAATGCCGACAATGCGCTCAATCCGGACGGTACGCCCAATACGGCGCATTCGCTCAATCCGGTGCCCATCGTCGTGGTCTCGGATCGCGTGCGGAGCGTCCGCAACGGCATTCTGGCCGATGTGGCGCCCACGGTGCTGAAACTGATGGGGCTTCCGCAGCCTTCGGAGATGACGGGCCGGCCGCTCGTGGAGATGAAGTAGCCGAATCGTTCGGGAGAGACGGCAGGAGGGATTGTCCGAACGGACTGTTCCGTCCGGCGGCGGAGCTGCCCGACCCGAAAGCCGTGCGAATCGGAAGAGGTCGTCCGACAAGTCTCCAATAATGAAAATCACCCCTGTCAGAGATTGTTCTGACGGGGGTGAATCGTAAGAATCGGACTTGTCGGACAACCTCTTGTTTTGAGTTTGCCCGTCTTTCACGCTCCCCTCCCCGGTATCCGAGGTTTATCGACAACGACGGGCATCTTGCGCCGTCAGGTCTCCCGAACCCCCGGATGCCGGGCCGCACGCCGTATTGCGTTTCGGTCCGAATACCTCCGTCCGGTATGCCTTGCCGCCGTTCGTTCGCCCGCGTCCCGTGCACCGTCTCACGTATCGTGCTGAATGCCTCCGGCCGGTATGCCTTCCGGTGTCGGTTCTCCCGAGGCCCCGGGCGTCGGGCCGCACGCCGTATTGCGTTTCGGTCCGAATACCTCCGTCCGGTATGCCTTGCCGCCGTTCGTTCGCCCGCGTCCCGTGCACCGTCTCACGTATCGTGCTGAATGCCTCCGGCCGGTATGCCTTCCGGTGTCGGTTCTCCCGAGGCCCCGGGCGTCGGGCCGCACGCCGTATTGCGTTTCGGTCCGAATTCCTCCGTCCGGTATGCCTTGCCGCAGTTCGTTCGCCCGTGTCCCGTGCACCGTCTCACATATCGTGCTGAATGCCTTCGGCCGGTATGCCTTCCGGTGTCGGTTCTCCCGAGGCCCCGGATGCCGGGCCGCACGCCGTATTGCGTTTCGGTCCGAATTCCTCCGTTCGGTATGCCTTGCCGCCGTTCGTTCGCCCGCGTCCCGTGCACCGTCTCACGTATCGTGCTGAATTCCTCCGTCCGGTATGCCTTCCGGTGTCGGTTCTCCCGAGGCCCCGGGCGTCGGGCCGTATGCCGCTCTCTATGCCGAAGATACGCTCCGCCGTTGGCGCGGGCTTCGCAGTATCCGGCAAGTGCGAAAGAGGCTGTCCGACAAGTCGCAGACAGCCTCTTTTCCATTCGAACTTTTTACGAATATGCGATCCGCCGGAAGTCGAAAATCTTGACGGACAGCCTCTCCGCCCCGGGAGCTTCGCGTTTGCGAATATGCCCGCACGGACGCATCCGCCCTTCGTTTCCGCGGAATCCGCGGGCCGTGTCCAGCCGTTTTTTGCGCGCGCGGCGACGGCGGAGCGGTATTCCCGGGCCGAAACGCGATACGGTCGGACCGGTCCCGGGATGCGGCCGTCGTGCGCGGTCAGTCGAGCCGGGCCGTGAATTCGTCGATCCAGCCCGGAAGGAGTCGGAGCGCATGGCGCATCTGGAAGAGCGTGTTCGCGCTATTGTCGGAAATGAACTCCATGGAGACGGTGAAGATGTTCTGTTCGTCGTCCGAGTAGGCCGAGCATTTGCAGAGGTATTTGTTCCGATTGAAGTCGTTCGAGATCGCCAAGAGCTTCGCGAGAGGGGTGTCCGTACTGAAGCTGGCCTTCATTTCGACGTAGGACGAGTTCTCGCTGGAGAGATCCTGCACGATGACGTAATAGCTGATCCCCTGTATCTTGACGGAGATGTCGCCGTCTTGGTCGTAGCTCGGTACGTAGCCTTCGACTCCGAGAAAGGCGAAGATGTCGCTTTTGACGGTCGATTGGGCCGAAAGGGTGCCGATCGCGCCCAGCAGAAAAAGCAGGGTAAAGGTGAGTTTTTTCATAGGTCGGTATATTTTGATAGTTTGAAACAAAGATACGCATTTTTCCGGCTCGTTGTACCTGTTTCCGGGTTCTGTCGTCTGTCTTCCGGTCGTTTCCCGCATTCGGCGGAGGGTGGAGAGAATCGTGCCGCCCGAATCGCTTCATGCGAAACGATTCGGGCGGCGCGTCTGTGGACTTCGCGGCGGAGGAGCCGTCTAATACAGGTCGAGCAGTTCGTAGCTGCACCCTACGGCCGCGAGGTAGCGCATGAACTCTTCGCGCCGGATCACTACCGTCGCACGGTTGTCGTTGGGGTGGAACGAGTAGGCGTCGCAGCGCTCCAGTGTCCGGTCGAGAAAGAGGTGTACGCCGCGGTCCGTGTCGTTGATGAGCCCGAAGGGCGAGACCGATCCGGGCCGCAGGCCGAGCAGCCGCTCCATGCGCTGTTCCGAAGCGAAAGTCAACTTGCCCTGTCCGAGCCGCTGTTCGAGGGCGCGGATAGGGAGGCTCCGCTCGCAGTCGAACGAGACGAGGTAGTGGCGGTCGCCCTTGTGGTTGCGGAAGAAGAGGTTCTTGCAGTGCTTCGATCCGTCGTCGCGCCAGTAGCGGCGGGCGATCTCGATGGTCGGCGCCGCGGGGTGCTCGTAGTGCGTGTAACGGATGCCGTGGCGGTCGAGGAAGTCGTACACCGCTTGCCGGCGGTCGGGGCTCTCCTCGGCGGATGCTGCCGGCGGATCAGTTGCCATGGGCGAGATACTCTGCGATGTTGTCGGCGATCCGCTCCACGAGCACCTTCACCGCCTCTTGGGGCGACCATGCGTTGTGGGGCGAGAGCAGCAGTTTGTAGGGGTCCTTGACGCGCAGCAGGGGATTGTCGGCCCCGATCGGCTCGCGCGAGAAGACGTCGAGCGCCGCGCCGGCCAGAGTGCCGCGGTCGAGGGCTTCGGCCAGTGCCGCTTCGTTGACGATGCCGCCGCGCGCGACGTTGATAAGCAGGGCCGAGGACTTCATGATGGCCAGCTCCGGAGCGTCGACGAGGTTGCGCGTGCGGTCGTTGAGAGGACAGTGTATCGACACCACGTCGGCCCATGCCAGCAGTTCGCACAGGGTCATGGCGGGGTAGGGTTCCTCGCGCACGACGCCCGACGTGGAGGCGTAGCGCACCTCGCAGCCCAGCGCCGTGGCGATCCGGGCCACCTCGCGGCCGATTTCGCCCAGCCCTACGATGCCCCAGTGCGAGCCGTGGAGCTGATGCGTCGGGCGGCCGAAGTGATATTGCAGCGGCGAGTCGGCGTATCGGGTTTTGACGTAATGGTCGTAGTAGAGGATCTGGCGGCGGAGCGCGATGGCGCCGCCGATGGTGGTCTCGGCGACCGAGTGGGTCGAGTAGCCCGCGGCGTTCCGGACGGCGATGCCCAACTCGGCGGCCGCTTCGAGGTCCACGTGGTTCATGCCCGTGGCGGCGATGCAGACGAGCTTGAGATCGGGCAGCGCTCGGAGCGTTTCGCGTTTGAGGGGCACTTTGTTCGTGATTACGATTTCGGCGCCGGCGCAGTGTGCGGCGATCTCGTCGCGTTCGGTCGTGGCGTGGCCCGTGTAGTTGCCCAGCGCGCGGATGGCGCCGAGGTCGGCGCCGCCGAGCGAGTATTCGTCCAGAAAGACGATGTTCGGTAGATTGTTCATAGCTTTATGTGATTTATTTGGGGTTCGTTGCCGGGGCGGGGTCGAGTTCGTGCAGCAGACCGCGTACGACGACCGAGGCGCAGCCGATGCCGAACAGAGCGGGAAGGTACGAGATCGTCCCGACGTTCGATTTCTTGTTGGGCTCGTCGCACGCGATCATCGCCCCTTCGCGGATCGGCTCGGACGAGAATACGGCCCGGAAACCGCTCCGTATGCCCAGCTTGTGCAGCCGTTTGCGGAGCATGTGGGCCAGCGGGCAGTGGTGGGTCTTCGAGATGTCGGCGATTTCGAGCCGCACGGGATCGGTTTTGGCGCCGGCGCCCATCGAGCTGACCAGCGGCATGTTCCGCCCGAGCGCGCCGGCGATCAGGGCCAGCTTGGGCGAAAGGGTGTCGATGGCGTCCACCACGTAGTCGAAACGGGCCGAGTCCAGCAGGCGGTCGGTTTCGTCGTCCCGGATGTATTTGTTCACCACGGTCAGCCCGATGCCGGGCGATATGTCCCGCAGACGTTCCGCGAGCACTTCGGCTTTCGGACGGCCCACGGTCGAGTGCAGCGCCACGAGCTGACGGTTGATGTTCGAGAGGCTCACCGTATCGGCGTCGGCCACGGTCATGCGCCCCACGCCCGCACGGGCGATCATCTCGGCGGCGTAGGCTCCCACGCCGCCCAGCCCCACGACGAGCACGTGCGCCCTGCGCAGGATGCCGAGTTTCTCGGCGCCGAGCAGCAGCTCGGTGCGTTCCAGCCAGCTATCGGTCATGACGTTCGAAGATCAGTCGGTAGTTGTCCCAAAGGGCCTCGGCCAGCGTCTCTGCGTCGATGCCTTTCGCTTCGGCCGTGCGGCGGTAGATCTCGCCGATGGGCGTGTCGCTCTCGTCCGTCTCGCAGAAGATGCGGTCGAGCGGCGTGCGGCGCAGCGCTTCGAGCGTCTTCGGCGAACGGAACGTCCGCTCGCCGAACGAGAGGTAGCAACCCCGTTCCACGGCCCGCCGGGCCTCCTGTGGCGAGCCGATGAAGCCGTGGAAAAGGACGGCTCGCAAGCGGCGGCCGCGCAGCTCAGTCATCAGCGGGTCGAATGCCCGCACGCAGTGCAGCACCACGGGCAGCCCCAGCTCCTCGGCCAGCGTCAGCTGTTCGCGCAGCAGGCGCAGCTGTTCGCTCCGCTCCGCTCCGCGCACGAAGTCGAGCCCCGTCTCGCCGACGGCCTGCACGTCCGGCGCCAGCGGCAGCAGCTCCGATGCGCTGCGGCCCGCAGCCTCCCACGGATGGATGCCCGCCGTGCGCAGTTCGATGCCCGTGCCCGCGGGGCGGTGGGTGTGTATGTTTACCAAAGGTGCGCTCACGATTCGCAAAAATAGGAATTTTCGGCGTAAATAAATCGTTTTCGTCTTCTGATTGTTCGAAAAAATTCGTACATTCGCACGCGATTTCGAGTGTGTTAGTGCACTAACAGTTGAAAACTACCGAACCAAACACATAAATCATCTAATCAAACAATTTGTAACATGTCGAAAATCATTACATTACGCAAGGGTCTCGACATCAATCTCGTGGGACGTGCCTGCGAGACGACGGCCGATGCGCCGGAGTCTGCGGAGTACGCCGTGTCGCCGCTCGACTTCGAGGGCGTCGTTCCCAAATTGTTGGTTAAGACCGGTGATCGCGTGAAGGCGGGCACGCCGTTGTTCTTCAACAAGTACAACGAGCGCGTTCTGTTCACTTCGCCCGTCAGCGGTACGGTGGCGGCCGTCAACCGCGGAGAGAAACGCAAGGTGCTCTCCGTAACCGTTGCGCCCGATGCCGACCAGCAATACGAGGAGTTCCCCGAACTCGATGTGCGGAAGGCTTCCCGGGAGGAGATTGTGGAGCGGCTGCTCCGGTCGGGCCTGTGGTCGATGATCGTGCAGCGGCCCTACGGCATCATCGCCGATCCGAACGACGCGCCGCGGGCCGTCTTCGTCTCGGCCTTCGATTCGGCGCCGCTGGCCCCCGACTACAACTACGTGCTGGCCGACCGCATGGCCGATCTGCAAAAGGGCATCGAAGCGATGCAGCGCCTTACCGAGGGCAAGGTGCATCTCTCGGTGCGCGCAGGCTCCGAGGGCGCGATGACGCAGCTCGCCGGCGTCGAGTTGCACCGGTTCGCCGGCAAACACCCCGTGGGTAATGTAGGCGTGCAGATCCACCACATCGCGCCTATCGATAAAGGCGAGGTGGTCTGGACGGTCAACATACAGGATCTGGCCATCATCGGCCGCCTGTTCCGCGAAGGCCGCGTCGACATGACCAAAACCGTCGCCGTGGCCGGATCGGAGATCGCCGAGCCGCGCTACTGCCGCATCGTGTCCGGCGCATCCGTGGCCTCGATTCTGGGCCGCAACGTCAAGCCGCAGAAGGAGGGCGACCGCGTGCGCATCATCTCGGGCAACGTGCTGACGGGCGTGAAGACTGAGGCGGACGGACATATTTCGTTCTATGCCAACCAGCTTACGGTGATCCCCGAGGGCGACAAATACGAGTTTCTGGGATGGGCGATGCCCCGCCTCGGCAAGTTCTCCGTGTCGCGCGCCTATTTCTCGTGGCTCTGCCCGCGCAAGGAGTACAATCTGGATACCAACATGAACGGCGGCGAACGCCCCTTCGTGGTAACGGGGCTCTACGAGCGGTATTTGCCGATGGACATCTACCCGATGTATCTGCTGAAGGCGTGTCTGGCGGGCGACATCGAGAAGATGGAGAACCTCGGCATCTACGAAGTAACGGAGGAGGATTTCGCGCTCTGCGAGTTCGTCGATCCCTCGAAGATCGGGATCCAGCAGATCATCCGCGACGGTATTAACTTAATGATCAGGGAGGCATAACGATGGGACTGCGTAAATTTATGGACAAGATCAAGCCCGCCTTCTCCAAAGGGGGCAAGCTGGGCTTCCTCGAATCGACGTTCGATGCGTTCGAGACGTTCCTTTTCGTTCCGAACACGACGACGACCCGCGGCGCGCACATCCGCGACGCCAACGACATGAAGCGTACGATGATCGTGGTGGTCGTGGCGCTGCTGCCGGCGCTGCTGTTCGGATTCTACAATACGGGCTACCAGCACTTCCTCTCGCAGGGCGTGCCGCCCGAATTCTGGGCTTCGCTCTGGTTCGGCTTCCTCAAGGTGCTGCCGATCATCGTGGTCTCCTATGCGGTGGGCCTCGGTATCGAATTCGCTTTCGCGCAGATGCGCGGCCATGAGGTCAACGAGGGCTTTCTGGTGTCGGGTCTGCTGATCCCGATGATCATGCCGGTGGATATTCCGCTGTGGATGGTGGCCCTTGCGACCGCCTTCGCCGTCGTATTCGGCAAGGAGGTTTTCGGCGGTACGGGCATGAACGTCTTCAACCCCGCGCTCGTGGCGCGTGCGTTCGCCTTCTTCGCCTATACCCCGATGATGTCGGGCGAGACGGTCTGGATCGCCGGGCTGACCGACGGGACGGGCGTCGTCGACGGATTCTCGGGCGCCACGGCGCTCGAACAGCTCGGCACCACGGGTACGATGAGCTATTCGGCGCTCGACGCATTTCTGGGCTTCATCCCGGGCAGCATCGGCGAAACTTCGACGCTCGCCATACTGATCGGTGCGGCGATTCTCCTGTTCACGGGCGTGGCTTCGTGGCGGACGATGGTGTCGGTCTTCGCGGGCGGTCTGGCGATGGGCTATCTGTTCGAGGCGATCGGCCTGACGACCTATCCCGCATGGTACCACCTGATCGTCGGCGGCTTCGCGTTCGGCGCGGTCTTCATGGCCACGGATCCCGTAACGTCGGCTCAGACCGACAAGGGCAAGTACATCGTCGGTTTCCTCACGGGCGCTCTGGCCGTGCTGATCCGCGTGGTGAACCCCGCATATCCCGAGGGCATGATGCTGTCGATCCTCTTCATGAATGCGCTGGCGCCGCTGGTGGACTACTACGTGGTCGAAGCCAACATCTCGCGCCGCAAGAAACGTGTCAAATTAGCAAAATAGGGGAGTAGATATGGCAACGAAAAAATTTGTATGCAACGTCTGCGGCTACGTCCACGAGGGCGATGCCGCACCCGAAACCTGCCCCGTGTGCAAGGCTCCCGCCTCGGAGTTCGCGCAGGTGAAGAAGAAGGGGCTGTTCAGCGACAGGAACGGCAATCCCTATATTATAATGTACTCGACCGTGATGGTGGTGCTCGTGGCCGTGCTGCTGGCCGTGGCGTCGCTTTCGCTTCAGAAGCGTCAGTACGCCAACGAGCTGAACGAAAAGAAGCAGTCGATCCTGCAATCGCTCTTCGCGGCCGACGCTGCGGCCGAAGGGCTCTCGGCTGCGGAGTATATCGACCGGAAGGGCGTGGACTACGATTCGTTCATCGAGGATGCGGTGCTCGACGCCGAGGGCCGGCCGATCGAGGGCGAGGATGTGTTCGAACTGCTCAAGGATCTCGGAGGCGCTTTCGACGACGGGAAATATCCCGTCTTCGAAGCCGGCGACGGCCGTGTCGTGATCCCCGTTACGGGCTCCGGACTCTGGGGCCCGATCTGGGGCTACGTGGCGCTCGCAAGCGACATGAATACCGTAGCCGGTATCGTCATGGCCCACAAGGGCGAGACCCCGGGTCTGGGCGCCGAGATCGCCACGCCGCAGTATCAGGCGCATTTCATCGGCAAGAAGATCTTCGCCGGCGACGAGTTCGTGTCGGTGAAACTCCGCAAGGGCGGTGCGACGGAGGCGAACATCGAACACGAAGTGGATGCCGTATCGGGCGGAACGAAGACTTCGGACGGCGTAACGAACATGCTCTACAACAGCCTTTCGAACTACCTGCCGTTCCTCGAAGCGCGCCGTGCGGCCGCCGGGAACGAAGCCGCCGCTCCGGCTGCGAATGAAGTGTCTAACGAAGAAAATGTAGCGAACAATGAGTAAGCAGGAAAAAGAGCCAATGTTTTCGGCTAAGAACATGAAATACCTGACGGGGCCCTTTTCGGCGAACAATCCCGTCATCGTGCAGATCCTCGGTATCTGCTCGGCGCTGGCCGTTACCGTGCAGCTCAAGCCCGCGATCGTCATGGCACTGTCGGTTACGGTCGTTACGGGTTTCTCGAACCTCGTGATGTCGCTTCTGCGCAACGGCGTGCCGTCGCGCATCCGCATCATCGTGCAGCTCGTGGTGATCGCCGCACTGGTGATCCTCGTCGATCAGGTGCTCAAGGCGTTCGTCTACGATGTGTCGAAGCAGCTGTCGGTCTACGTCGGTCTGATCATCACCAACTGCATCGTCATGGGCCGCGTCGAGGCCTTCGCGCTGGGCAACAAACCGTGGCCCTCGTTCCTCGACGGTATCGGCAACGGTCTGGGCTACGGCCTGATTCTGGTGATCGTGGCCTTCTTCCGCGAACTGCTCGGTTCGGGAACCCTCTACGGGTTCCGGATCATCCCCGAGAGCTGGTACATCGCCAACGGCGGTTTCTATTCCAACTGCGGTCTGATGCTCTTCCCGCCGATGGCGCTCATCATCGTGGGCTGCATCATCTGGGTGCATCGTTCGCGCAACAAGGATTTACAGGAAAAATAGGAGGTATATAGCGTATGGAATCATTGAATATCTTTATCCGGTCGATTTTCATCGACAACATGGTTTTCGCCTTCTTCTTCGGCATGTGCTCCTACATCGCCGTGTCGAAGAGCGTGAAGACCGCGCTCGGTCTGGGTGCCGCCGTTACGTTCGTCATGGTGATGACCGTGCCTCTGAACTACCTCCTCTACGAGTATGTCCTCAAGGCGGGGGCGCTCTCGTGGGCCGGTCTGCCCGACGTGAACCTCGACTTCCTCTCGTTCATCGTCTTCATCGCCACCATCGCCGCCTTCGTGCAACTCGTGGAGATGGCCGTCGAGAAGTTCTCGCCGACGCTCTACAATCAGCTCGGCATCTTCCTGCCTCTGATCGCCGTGAACTGCGCCATCATGGGCGGCTCGCTCTTCATGCAGCAGAAGGTCGATGCGCTGGAGCTCACCTCGTGCTGGCAGTCGATCGTCTACGGTCTGGGTTCGGGTCTGGGCTGGGCGCTGGCGATCGTCATGATGGCCGCCATCCGCGAGAAGACGACCTATTCGCACATACCGCCCGCACTCAAGGGCCCCGGCATCGCCTTCATCATCACGGGTCTCATGGGTATCGCGTTCATGATCTTCTCGGGTATCCAGTTCTAACCTTCAATAAAGAGATTACCGAAAATGGATTTGACAATTATTCTAACAGCGATCGTTGCCTTTCTGGCGGTAACCCTCCTGCTGGTGGGGCTGCTTCTCTTTGCAAAGGCTAAACTGACCTCGTCGGGCGATGTTACGATCGACATCAACGACGGTGAAAAGGTGCTCCGGACCGAGAGCGGTTCGACGCTGCTCTCGACGCTTGCCAACAACAGGGTCTTCCTGCCGTCGGCGTGCGGCGGCGGCGGCTCGTGCGGCATGTGCAAATGCCAAGTGCTTGAGGGCGGCGGCGACATCCTGCCTACCGAGACGGGCTTCATCACGCGCAAGATGGCCAAGGACCACTGGCGTCTGGGCTGTCAGGTGAAGGTGAAGAACGACCTCAAGATCCGCGTACCGGAAGCCGTTCTGGGCGTGAAGAAGTGGGAGTGTACGGTGGTTTCGAACCGTAACATCTCGACTTTCCTCAAGGAGTTCGTGGTGAAGCTGCCCGAGGGCGAGAACCTCAATTTCCGCAGCGGCGGCTACATCCAGATCGACATCCCGAAATACAAGGAGATCAAATTCTCCGACATGGACATCGACCCGCAGTTCCGTGCCGATTGGGACAAGATGAAGATGTGGGACCTCACGACGACCAACCCCGAGCCGACGTTCCGCGCCTATTCGATGGCCAACCATCCGGCCGAGGGCAACATCATCATGCTCAACATCCGTATCGCCACGCCGCCGTTCGACCGTGCCGCGGGCAGTTTCATGAAGGTGAATCCGGGTATCTGCTCGTCGTACATCTTCTCGCGCAAACCGGGCGACAAGGTTACGATCTCGGGCCCTTACGGCGAGTTTTTCCTGCCCGACAACCTGCCCGATACGCAGGAGCTCATCTTCATCGGCGGCGGTGCGGGTATGGCGCCGATGCGCAGCCACATCATGCACCTGTTCAAGACCGAGAAGACACGGCGTCCCGTCTCGTTCTGGTACGGTGCGCGTGCGATGAAGGAGGCGCCCTATCTGGACGAGTTCCACCAGATCGAGAAGGATTTCCCCAACTTCAAGTTCAATCTGGCGCTCGACCGTCCCGATCCCGAGGCGGATGCGGCAGGCGTGGAGTACACGCCGGGCTTTGTGCATAACGTGCTGTACGAGAACTATCTGAAGAACCATCAGGCTCCCGAGGACTGCATCTATCTCATGTGCGGACCTCCGATGATGATCGCTTCGGTGGTGAAGATGCTCGACAGTCTCGGCGTACCGCCCGAAAATATCCTCTACGACAATTTCGGTTCGTAAGCCGCGGGTGCGGTCTGCACCGCCTCGTATCATGAAGGGCTGTCCGAGACGTATCGGACAGCCCTTTTTCTCGTACTGCCGATCGGGTGTTTACCCGGAAGTGCCGTTCTCGCCGGGGCGAAAAACTATTCAGAGAGCCCCTTTTCGGGATGTCGGTGTGATTCGGGTTTGCGGTGTGTTTCCCGATCGTCGGCTGAGCTGTCCGGGCCGTCTTCAGGGGGGGCGCCAGCTCGGCGAGACGGTCGGGCGGTTCCGGCTCTTCGAAGCCGATGGGCGGCAGCCTCCCGCGGCGGAGCGCGGCTCTTCGTGAACGTGCTCCACAGGCTGCGGCCCGTCTTATAGAGCTTGACGAGAGTGATAAAAGAGACCGAGAAAGAAGTTTTTCCGTTTGGTCGCTTGACCGGTGCACACTCGACTTCGTTTTTGCAATGCCGGCAATCCGGCGGCACGCACTCGTCCGGCATACGTGCCGGTTCCGGCTGCGAATGACTCTCTGTATATTCCGGCTTTCCAGAGAATCGGATAAAGCGTGTGTATTATGCAATATGATTTCAGTGCTGCATGTTAGCCGCCGTTCTTCACGGGCGCTCCCTGCGCCCCATAAGGGTGGTTATATCGAACGGACGAATTGCAGCCAATCCTCCTCCGAAACCCCCGAATCCCTCAGAATCCTGCCGAAATCCTCGAAATCGGGGGCGTCTCCCTGTTCGAGCCGAAGATTGAACTTGCGGACCGCCTCGTGGAATCTCTCCGTCCCGATTTTTTGGGCGAACTCATGAATCCGGGCCGGAACCTTATGGTAAACGATTCCATGTGTACCGTCGCCGGAGCGGGTATCCACATAATTGCGTGAAATGTCGAAGATGGAAATATCCTTGTCTCCGGGTAAATTCTCGAAATATTCGAGCTTTGCGGCAAAAGCCTCGTCGCGCTCGTTCGGGTCGGGATAATAGACGTAATTGGCGAAATATTCGATCAGGGACTCGTCGAAGAAATAACGCGCGTCGATCCGGTCGTAATTGTAGTTCAGGAAACAATGTACCAGTTCATGTGTCAGCGAGGGATCGAGCCAATAAGACCGGTCGATAAAGACCGCATGCTCCCGGTCGGACATGTGAACGGCCCGGCCGTATGCGTATTTTTCATCCTCGGTTCTCAGATCGTCTTCCAGAATCGTAAACTCTTCGGCTTTCGATTCGGGGAACAGGCCGTGCAGCGAACGGATTATGCGGCCGATACGCTCCTTCCGGTCTGCGATCAGGCTGTCCGGCAGCTGTGCCAGCGGCACGGGTATTTCGTTCTCGACTTCCGATGTGTCGCGTTTGGACAGCAGCAGATCGCACCGGATGTCGCCGATGCGGACCGGATGCGGATCATACCATTTCTTGTCGGCGATGTGAAAAGAGATGTCGTCGTACCGGTGCTGCGCCAGATCCAGCGAAACCGTTCCGTCAGCTTCGGCGATCGACTCACCGTTGATGAAGAAGCAGACCGTGTCCGGAATGTCGAATGCGACCTTATCGAATTCGACGTGTCCGTCGTCGCCCTTGAAATACCAAGAATTCCACCCGAAATCGTATTGCAGCAGGCCGCAACCCATGGGAACGATGTGTGTCCGGAAGCATAGGTCGCTGTAATAGCCGTACTCGATCCTTATGTGGGTCGCCGCATCCGCAGGAACGGGGATGGACAGATTCGCGCCGTCGAACGTGTAATCCGTATCGTGATACGGAGCCTGCCCGTTCCGCGAGCATACGTTCATATCGGGAATCAGGGCGAAATCGGGGTCTCCCTCGGCTCGGAGCGTCTGGAAAAAACTGAAATTCTCCAGTTTCAGAGACAGCGTATCGCAGGAAAGGGGCCGGATGTCGAAATCCTGTATGACTTTCAGTTTGTACGGATAAAAGAAAGCGCCCAACGAATCCTGCGGCTCGGCATCGACTACTTTGACGAACATCGTCGCATGCAAACCTTGTGCGTGAACGGCGGCAGCGATACCGAACGACATACCGCATAATAGTGAGAAAATAGCCTTTTTCATTTTCGTGTCATTTATTTAGTTTCCTCAATTCATCGATTCTCCGGTTCCGTTTCTCGTTTCCCGGTTCGACCGGAGGGGCGGGAGCGTTCCGCCTCCTTTAAGATCAATGTCGAAAATGCCCGTGCTTATTCAGAGGGTGTTGACGAATAGAGTGCACTGCGCCGGCTTTCCGATTCGGCAAGCAGCTGCGACTGATAGCTTTTCTGGCTTTCTGCCGTATATTTCTCATACACGAATTTAGTCGTTTTTTTATTCTCGGCCAAACTCGCCGACTGCTTTTCCGGTCTGATCGTATTTTTTTTCTGCTGATACCCAACTATTTTAGGCGTTATAGGACGGCTGTTATTCGAAATATCGCGATACAGCCGCCCGCCCCTCTTCCGGCAACCGAACGGCCGTTCCGCTGCGTGCGCAGTCCGAGGCCTCGGAGAATGCGGCCGCAGCGGCGCCTTCCTTTCCGGCGCGACGGATGCGAGAAGCGGCTTCGTCGATTTTTCAGAGACGAAATAAGGGCTGTCTAACACGTTTCAGACACCCCTTTTTTATCCGTACTGCTATTCGGGAACTTTTCCCGATACGCAATTTTCAGAGGGTAAAAGAAACTTGTCGGACAGCCCCGAACCCGTAACGGCCGGCGTCGGCCGGTCTCGCCGTGTTCCGGTGTGCCGCTATCGGGCTGCGGGTGCCTCCGAGTCGGCGATGCACTTCCAGCCCGTGAGGATCATGAAGAACGCGACGATCGAGAGAATGAGCGCGATCACCGAACCGACGATCGGAATCCACCCGACGACCCAGCCGATCACACCGAGAATCATGGCGACGAAGATCTTCGAAGCGCCCTTGCGCGCCCCTTCGGGGAACGTCGCGGAGTCCTTCAGATTCGAATAGGCGATCAGCAGCATGATCCATGCCACGAGGTTGATGATGCCGCCCACGATGCCGATCAGCGGGATGCAGGCCAGCACGACGCCCACGAGCGAAAGGATCGTGGCCGTGCGGATGCTGCCGATGCGCGGTGCGTCGAGGGGGTCGACCATCCCTTTGAAAAGGTCGAGCGACTTGATGAAAAGCCAGTATCCGTAGACGATCGCCACGGTAGCGGCGATGTTCAGCAGGCTCCACAATCCCAGTCCGCCCGTGGAGACCTCGCCCGACGAGAGAGCCGCAATTACCGAAGCGGTGGCCGTAATGGCCAGAATGAACGAGAAGACCGAGGAGGCGATGCCCGCCACCGTGTAGATCAAGACGGCTTTGTAGAGGTTGGCCGTCGTCTGTTTCCATGATTGTTGCAGATTTTCCATCATACCGTAGAGTTTAGATTGAACAAAAGTGAGTTTCCGTGTGCAATGCCGCCGGAACACGGCACGCGAGCGCGCACCGCATCGTCGGCCCGACGTTCTAAAGGTAAGGAAACTTTTCGGGAAATGCAACGGCTGCCTCTTCCGGAATCACGCTTTCTTTTCGGGTTTCTGATATACCGATAGAATGTACGTGGTGAAAATCGGGAACATCATCATGCCGAGAATCGGCAGCAGCACGCAGATGGTCTTGCCGAGGGCCGTTACGGGGAATATCTCGGCCCCGACCGTCGTAACGTTCATCCACGCCCACCAGAGAGCGTTGCCGAAACCGTGGAGTTTCGCGTTGACGAGCACCTCGTAATCGTAGAATACCAGCGCCGAAATGTAGGTGAACAGACACACCGTGAAGACATAGGCGGTGAACAGCCGCTTGATTTTGTTGTCCACGAGCCATTGCACGATCAGATACAGCGCGAGGAACGCCCGCGCGAGAGGAATGATGCCGATCAGCATTGCAAGGTGGCGCGGCATGCCCGTCCATCCGAAGATGTTGAGGTAGGGAATCGAGATGAGAAAAAACAAAATATTGCGGATGAAGAACCGTCCCTTCTGTTCGGCGGAAGCCCAACGCACGAAAAAATCCAATAGAAAGAGTACGCAGACGATGAGTTGCACGGTCATATACCACCGGGAGAAACGGATGTGGTCGCCGGAGATGATCTCCCATGATAGGGCAATCAGCAGGACGATGCCGCCGGCGAGCGTCAGCATGTCGAGCGACCGGCGGAGCGCAAGATGCGGTGATTCGGTTGGTTTCATGGCAAGAGTGTTTCGCAGGGCCTCTTCAAAACCAATGCCATATACACCCCGTGCAATCCGGAAATCGGACGGTAAAGCGGGCGAAAGGGACTTCGTGCGGGAGGAGGGCATCGAAGAAAAAGACGGTAAAAAGAGAACCGCCCATGCGCCCTTCTTCCCCCTTCTCCGTTTCTCTTGGGGAATTACCTGTCCGAAGAAGAGAAGCGTATGGCAGCGGTATGAATAAAAAGAGGCTGTCCGACGATTCTCAGACAGCCTCCGGTCCTATGTCCGTAGCGGGAGAGAGACTCAATATTTCAAACCGGGTTAAATAATAGTGGTTTATTTTGATTTGTTTGATTTTGATATTCAGCAATTTGAATATTTTTACTAAAGTAAAATAAACTAATTTGTTTCAGACTATTTTGGTATAAGTCGCCAAAAAGTCGCCAATATTTGCGGGACATGAATAAACTTCATTATATTTGTCATATATCTTCGGGTGTATGGCTACTGTTTATTTTTCCCTGTCGAGGAAAGCATCCTCCGGTTCACGCTTGCATGAAGTTCTGGTGCGATTTTGTCATGGGCGTATCAATCAACGTGCAAAGTCCGGAATATTTGTAAACTCGGAATATTGGAGTGATGATCTTCAGCAGATCGTTATTCCGAAATTTCGTATCTTATCCCAAGAAAAGCGGGCGTTCATGGAAGAACTGTCGCACTCGCAAAATGACTTATCCGATCTGCGATCAATCATTATGACGGAATTCATAAGTGCTGGATCAGGGAAAGTCCTATTGCATAAAGACTGGTTGTCGGGTGTGGTATCATCGGCCTTACGGCGGCGACTTAATATCTCGGATAGCTCCGATAGCGATTTTTTTGAGGCATGGGATAAATTTATTTCGAGTAAACAGGTCAGTGATTCCCGAAGGGCGATGTTCAAAGTCGTACGTAACATGATGTATCGTTTCGAGCGTGTTTCCCGCATGACCGATCCATCCTTTGCGTTGTCTCTCGATAGGATGACCAGTGGCACGTTGTCAGATTTTGAACGGTTCTTGTTCGAGGAAACGAAATATGTTGAATTATATCCTGATATTTATAAAGATATAGCAGGGAAAGACCTTCCCAAAAAGAGAGGACAGAATACCGTATCTCACCGTATGGCTATTTTGCGCACGTTTATTATTTGGGCTCTTGATAATGATCTGACGGTGAACGATCCGTTCAAGAAATATACCTTAAAAGCTCCAGTTTACGGGACACCCGTATATATAACCATTACAGAGCGAAATGCGTTGTATCGTACGCCTATGCCGTCGAAAAAACTGGAAGTTGTTCGAGATATATTCGTTTTTCAATGTCTAATCGGATGTCGCGTCGGTGATTTACTGAAATTGAAACGACAAAATATCGTGCGTGGAGCTATTGAATATGTTCCACACAAGATAAAGGAGGGACGCCCGATAACGGTTCGCGTACCTTTGAATGATACGGCAAAGGAGATAATTGCCAAATATGAAGATGCAGAACGCGAATCACTGCTACCCTTTATATCGACACAAAAATACAATGATTATATTAAGGAGTGCTTTAATATAACCGGACTTGATAGATATGTTACGGTGATAAACCCGCAAACGAGAGAATCGGAACAAAAGCCGCTATATGAGGTCGCATCTTCGCATATGGCTCGTCGAACATTTGTGGGGAATTTATACAAGCAAGTCAAAGACCCGAATCTCGTCGGAGCTCTGTCGGGGCATAAGGAAGGCAGCAAAGCATTTGCACGATACCGCGATATAGACGAAGAAATGAAGGTGGAACTTGTCAATCTATTGGACTAAGTTTTGCCGCAGTTCTCGTACAATTTCTTGATGCAGAACGAAACAGCACTCATTTACTTCAAGCAACGAGAGCAGGTATTTCATCTCATTATCCATAGTTTTTACATTTACAGCAAATGAACTGGTGAATTTCGGGCCAAAGTTCGGCGTTCAGGTCTCCGGTC